>Ga0081538_10001331_pt1 | contig 25417 bp, 22 predicted proteins | sample TabmetS5T2R1_FD_71022 | JGI IMG/M metagenome (GOLD analysis project Ga0081538, IMG submission 71022) | Tabebuia heterophylla rhizosphere microbial communities from the University of Puerto Rico - S5T2R1 | ecosystem: Host-associated > Plants > Roots > Rhizosphere ... | reverse complement strand
TGGCTCAGCCCCCCCCGGGGGGCGTCGCGGTCGCCGGCGGCGGCCAGCGGCGCCTGGGCGTGGCGGAAGCAGGCGTAGGCCAGGCGGTGGGGGCGGCCGAGCCGCTCCCAGGCGGCGGCGGCCGCCGCCCAGGCGGCCGGGTCCGGCCGGCCCTGCTGCCGCGTCCGCTCGGCGAGCCCGGTGGCGTGCCAGGCGGCCAGCTCGGGCATGGCGGCGCCGGCTGGGGCGGCGGCCGCCGCGCCCAGCCGCTCCAGCAGCGCGGCCGCGGTGCCGTCGTCGCCGGGCGGCTGGCCGGGACGGCGTGCTCTTGCCAGCTCGGACCGGTCCGCCTGCACCCGCACGCCGAGGGCGTACAGCGGCGCGGCGTAGCGCGGGTTGGCCTCGACCAGCGGCACGGCCTCGGCCACCAGCTCCCCGGCCCGCTCCGGGTCGCCGCGCCACAGCGCCAACTCGGCCAGGCCGGCGAACAGCGGGCTGGCCTTCTGGGCCTCGGTGATCGGGGCGGGGAGCAGGCGCCGGACCTCCCGCAGCCGCGCCTCGGCGGCGTCGAGGTCGCCGCGGCCCAGCTCCAGCGCGGCCCGGATCAGGGGCAGGCCGATACAGGCCGGATCGGCGGGGGCGAGCTCCAGGGCCTCGTGGGAGACCCGCTCCGCCTCGTCCCAGCGGCCGAGGCCGAGCAGCGCCTCTGTGGCGTTGCCGCCCAGGTCCGGCCCGAAGGAGCGGGCCAGGCCGAGGCGGCGGGCCTCCGCGAAGCCATCCAGGGCGACCGTGGCCGCCTCGGCCAGCAGACCGGCCGCCACCAGCACGTCGGAGCGGTTGACGGTCGCCCGCATCAGCACCACCGGCTCGCCGGCCTGCGTGGCCAGGCGGCCGGCCGCCTCCAGCGCCGCGATGCCGGCCTCGGCGTCGCCGAGCTGGACCAGGACGCAGCCCAGCGCGGTGCGGGCGTTGGCCTCCTCGGCGCGGGCCCCGACAATGGCGGCGATGGCGATCGCCTCCTCCGCGGCGTCCCTGGCCTCCTGGGAGCGGTCCACCAGCATCAGGTACAGCGCCAGCGAGCCGAGCACCCGGGCCCGCTCCACCGACGGCCTCGGCGGCACCAGCCGCACCGCCTGCCGCTGCGCGGCGAGCGCATCGGGGTCGCCGAGCGCGCGCAGGCAGCGCGCCAGCTGCTCGTGCAGCAGCCCGGCCCGCTGCGGCTGGCGTGCCTGGTCGACCAGTGGCAGCGCCTGGCGGAGCAGCTGCGCGGCGCGGGCGGCGGGGCCGGCGGCGTAGGCCGCCTCGGCGCAGCGCGCCAGCAGCGCCACCCGGTCCATGCCCGCCCGAGCCTCGGCATCCGGTATCCGGTCCCACAGCGCCAGCACCCGCTCCAGCTGCACCTGGACCTCGGCGAAGGCGTACACCTCCTCGGCGGCGGCGGCCGCCTCGACGCTGGCGCTCAGCGCGCGGGGCTGGTCACCGGCCGCCGCCCAGTGGTGCGCCAGCCGCGCCGCCCTACTCGCCGGCGCGTCCCCAGCCTCAATGCCGGCCTCCAGGGCGCCGGCCAGCGCGGCGTGCAGCCGCTCCCGCTCGCCAGCCAGCAGCTCGCCGTAGACCGCCTCGGCCAGCAGCGCATGGCGGAACAGGTAGCCGTCACCACCAGCGGGGTCGGGCAGCAGCAGCTGCTGGTCGACCGCCTCGTGCAAGCCTTCCAGCAGCTGTTGGTCGTCCATGCCGGCGACGGCGGCCAGCAGCGGCCCGGTGGCGCCCGGGCCGGCCGCGGCAGCGACCCGCAGTAGCCGCTGGGTGTGGTCGCCCAGCGGCATCACCCGGGTCAGCAACACCTCCCGAAGGCTGGGCGGCAGCGTCCCCGGGCCGCCGCCGTTGCCGGCCAGCAGCAGCTCCTCGGTGAAGAACGGGTTGCCCTGCGAGCGGGCATACAGGTCCTCGACCAGCCGGGCGGTTGGGGCGGCGCCGAGCAGCCCGGCCAGCTGCTCGGTCAGCTCGGCGCGGGTGAAGCGCTCTAGCTCCAGCCGCACCACGCGGCGGTTGCGGGTCAGCTCGGCCAGTAGCTGGTGCAGCGGGTGCCGGCGATCCAGCTCGTCGCTGCGGAAGGTAAGCACCACCATGACGCGCCCGACGCGGAGGGTGGCGGCCAGGTAGGCGAGCAGGTCGCGGGTGGAGCGGTCGGCCCAGTGCAGATCCTCCACCACCCACAGCAGCGGCGCCCGCGCCGCCAGCCGCTCCACCACCCCGAGCAGCAGCTCGAACAACCGCCCCTGGCCAGCCTGGCCGGCGCCCGCCAGCGCCATGCCCGCGGCGGCCTCGTCGCTCCCGGCGAGGTCGGGCAGCAGCCGGGCCAGCTCGTGACGGGCGGGGCCGACGACCGCCTCAAGCTCGTCCGCGTCCAGCTCGCCGGCGAGGCCGCGTAGCGCCTGGATGACCGGCGCGAACGGCAGCCCCTCCTCGCCCAGGGGCACACAGCCGCCACCCAGCACCCGCACGCCCTGCTCCTGTGCTGCCGCGGCGAGCTGCTCGACCAGACGGGTCTTGCCGACCCCCGCCTCCCCGCCGATCAGCACCAGCACCGGCAGGCCATCGCCAGCACGGGCCAGCAGCTGCTGCAGCCGCGCCAGCTCCTGGGTGCGGCCGACGAAGCGGCCCGTGGTGACCTGGTAGGCCATGTCGGCCCTAGTATGCCGCTGCGTCGCTCCTGAGCAAGGTCGGGCGCGGACCTGAGCTCCCTCGGCTGCGGATCTAAAGACCCGGGATACGACGGGGTGCCGATGCCGGCCTAGGCGGTCGCCCGTAGGGTCACCAGCAGCAGGTGGCCAGCGGTGGATCGGAGGTCAGGTGACGGCATCCCCCTTGGAGCAGCCCAGCGTGCCGTGCGGCCTGGCCGGGTTGTGGACCGCCGCACCAGCGAGCGAAGCAGGCCCGACCGACATCGTTGGTGCCTCCCAGGGACTTGCTTGGAGGTGCGCTGACGGATCAGCGGCGGTGAATCTTCGACCCGAAGGAAGGCTCCAACCGACCAGGGAATCGGCATCCACAAGTCGTCTTACAGGAGGAGCGATGAGCGAGTCCCAGGGTTCTGTGCCGAGCCACGTCCCAACAAAGGGACTGTACGGCTGGGTGACCCACACCGAGATCGCCAGCTCAGATCCGGGCGCGACCAAAGCGTGGTGCGCCGAGGTGCTGGGGTGGACGTTCACGGCCAGCTTTCCGACACCCGCCGGCGAATATCACCTGTTTGCCTACTCCGATCAGGGCGGCGGCGGCATTCGCTCGACGAACGCCGGCGAGCAACCCGGGAGTGTTCCGTTCATCCACGTCCAAGACGCCCAGGCTGCGTTTACCAAGGCGGTCGGGGCCGGCGCGGAAGCGATCCAAGCGCCGGAGCGGATGGCGGAGGGGGTCAGGATCGCCCTGGTGCGGGCGCCTGGCGGCGTTCCGATCGGGTTCTCCGGTCCGTGAGCGCCGAGGTGGAGGCCATTCGAGGGGCGACGAAGGACGAAACTACCGGCCCCACCAGACCGACAACCCCTTCACCCAGGTGCTCAACAACATCCCCAAGTACGTGGCGCCGACAACGGCGCAGGAGCCGCTGCCGTGGCGCAACTCCACGCTCCTGGGGGGCGACGCCATGCGGGCCGTGGCCAAGCTCAGGCAGCAGCCGGGCAAGGACATCGTGGTCATCGGCAGCGGCGAGCTGGTCCAGTCGCTGCGGCGGCACAACCTGGTCGACCAGTACGTGCTGCTGATCCACCCGCTGGTGCTGGGCTCGGGCCGGCGGCTGTTCCCCGACGGCGCCCCGCTTGCCAGGCTGCGGCTCATCGACACTAAGGCCACGACCACCGGCGTGCTGGTGGCCACCTACCAGCCGACCGAACCGACGGGGGGGACAACCAGCTAGGTCCGCCACGTCCTGCGAGCCTGACCAGCCGACTCGCCACCCGGAGAAGCACCGATGTCCAGCAAGACCAGACCTGACCCACCATCCCGCCGGCCGGACCGATCATCAACCCTCACCGAGCCGCCTGCGACCCCGCCACGCATGGGCGGCCTGCGGGCCGCAGTCCGAGGACTCTGGGCGGAGGCGTACGGGTACCAGCGCCTGGCCTACCTGGTCGGTGCCGGGCTGATCCTGGTCGGCCTGGCCCATGCCGCAATCTGGGCGGTGGCCGGTGGGTCGGCGTCCGGGGCGCTGTCGTGGCGCAAGCCCACCACCTTCGGGATCTCCTTCGGCCTGACCACCGTGACCCTGGCCTGGGTCGCCACCTGGCTGCCGGTCCGCCCGGCGATCGGCTGGATCGCGGCCGGGCTGCTGGGCGCCGCAGTCACCTACGAGGTTGCCTGGGTGACCGTCCAGCACGCCCGCGGGGTCCCGGCCCACTTCAACGACACCACCCCCCTGGACGAGCGGCTGTTCATCGCCGGCGCGGTGATGGTCGCCGTCGCCATCGGGGTGATCGCGGCCATGACCCTGGCCGCCTTCGCCCGTACCACGGCGCCGGCGCCGATGGCGGTGGCGATCCGGGCCGGGCTGGTGGGGTTGCTGGCCGCCCAGGCCAGCGGGGTGTGGCTGCTGCTGCACGGGCTGGCGCTGCTGGACGACGACGCCGACCCGCTGGTCCAGTCGATGAGCACCGTTGGGGCGGCGGGGCAGCTGAAGTTCGCCCACGCGGTCCCGATGCACGCCATTCAGGTGCTGGCCGTGTTGGCCTGGCTGCTGTCGCGGTCCGGGCTGCGCCAGCGCCGACAGACCCAGCTGGTCGCGCTGGCGGTGGTGGGGTATGGGGGCCTGGTCGGGGTGGCGCTGGGCCGCACCGGCTTGGGGCTGGCCCCGGTTGGGTGGCTGGATGCCTGGACTCTCGGCTACCTGGTGGCGGCGGGGTTGCTGGCCGCCCCCGCGGTCGCCGCCGTCGCCGCCGTCACCGCCCACCACCGCCACGCACCCTCCCAGAGGAGGTGAGACCTCCCCCGGGAGTAGCCGCCCAGGGCAGCCGACTGGGTCCTGGCCGAACATGTGGCGGAGGTGCCAGACGGCGGCAGCCGCTTCAACCCGGCGGCCCCATCCACGTCGATGCGTCAGAAGCCGTTCGTGTCGAGAGTGCAACGCCGGCACGGTACCGGCGCTCCCCGTAAGGAGGAGCAGATGAGCAGGGTCGTGGTGTTCGAGAATCTGACGCTGGATAGGGTCGTGCGGCGCCGGGACGGCCCAACGAGGACCCCCGCGGCGGCTTCGCCCATGGCACCTGGGCAGACGTGCAGGTCCACAACCCCGACGGCGACCCGGTCCTGGCCAACGTGACGCAGCCAGCGCGGTGACACGGCTGAGAAGGTCGATCGGCTGGTCGCCCAGCTCGGCCTGCACCATATGACCAAGGATCAGGTGTCGCGGCTGTGCGGTGGCCTGGATGGGCAGGTCCGGATGTTCCGGGAGCGGCCCTTGGAGGGCGCCTACCCGTACCTGTGGCTGGACGCCAAGGTGGAGCGGGTCCGCGAACCCGGCGGGGTCCGCCACAAGGCGCTGGTAGTCGCCTACGCCGTCCACCACAGCGGCCGCCGGGAGATCATCGGCCTGGACGTGGGCGAGGCCGAGACCGAGGCGTTCTGGCGCGAGTTCCTCCGCGGCTTGCGCGCCCGCGGCCTTGACGGCGTGCGGCTGTGCATCTCTGACGCCCACGCCGGCCTCAAGGCCGCCATCGCCCAGGTGCTGGGCTGTCCCTGGCAGCGCTGCACCGTCCACTTCCTGCGCGACATGCTCGGCCACGTCGCCCGCGCCCAGCAGCCGCTGGTGTCGGGCGCCATCCGCGGCGTCTTCACCGCCACCAGCCACGCTGAGGCCCGGGCGCGTCTCAGCCAGGTCGCCGAGCAACTGCAAGCGCACGCCCCCAAGGTCGCTGGCCTGTTGGAGGAGGCCGAGGCTGACCTGCTGGCCTTCTACGCCTTCCCCGCCGAGCACTGGCCCAAGCTGCGCTCCACCAACCCCTTGGAGCGCGTCAATCGCGAGATCGGCCGCCGCTCCGACGTGGTCGGGATCTTCCCCAACGACGCTGCCCTGCTACGGCTTGCCGGGATGCTGCTGTTGGAGCAGAACGACGAGTGGCTGATCGGTCGCCGCTACCTGTCAGAGACTTCCATGGCCCTGGTCCTGGCCATCGACCACCCTGACCAGTCCGACCCCACCAGCAACCACCGGGAGGTGGCCCAGCTCACCACGTCCTGAGCAGACATCCCATGCCGACGATCACCAGCTACACCACCAAATGCGACTTGACTGGGTATGGCTTGCTGTGACGCGGGTGATGGCGTGACCCGGGAGGGGTGGTCGGGTGGACCCACCCCTCCCGGTGCTCGCCGGTGGAGTCCGCGTTAGGGCAGGCGCAGAGGTTCCGGTTCCCGTCGGGCTGCTGGCGGCGCGTCCGGGGTGGGCGCGGTCGGCGCGTTGCTCGGGGCGGGTGTGGTGGCTTCCAGGTTGACGCTTGGCAGGGTGCGGTCCAGCCAGCGCGGCAGCCACCAGGCGCGGTCGCCGAGCAGGCTCATCAGCGCGGGCACCAGCACGACCCGCACGATGGTGGCGTCGATGGCCACGGCGACGGCGAGGCCGACCCCGACCATCTTGAGCACCGGGTCGGGGGAGGCCACGAAGCCGACGAACACGCAGACCATAATGAGCGCGGCCGAGGTGATGACCCGGGCGGTGGCGGCGATGGCCGTCACGACGCTGCGGTGGGCGTCGCCGGTGACGGCGTACTCCTCGCGGATGCGGGAGAGCAGGAACACCTCGTAGTCCATGGACAGCCCGAACAGGATGGCGAACATCAGCATGGGCACAAAGGACATGATCGGCACCGTGGTCTCCAGGCCGACCAGGTCCTTGGCCCAGCCCCACTGGAAGATGGTGACCACCACGCCGTAGGCCGCGCCGATCGACAGCAGGTTCAGCAGGGCCGCCTTCAGTGGCACCAGCAGCGCCCGGAACACGACCACCAGCAGCAGGAACGAGACGCCGACGACGGCGCCGATGAACAGGATCAGCCGGTCGGCGACCTGGCTGGCCAGGTCGATAATGGTGGCGGTCAGGCCGCCGACATGGATCTGGGCGTCGCTGTCCCCGCGCGCGTTTGGGATGACCTGCTGGCGAAGCCGCCTGACCAGGTCGGCGGTGGCCTGGTCCTGGGGTGAGGAGTGGGGCAGCACGGTCAGCACCGCCGCGTCGCCGGAGGGGCTCAGGGCGGGCGGGGTCACCGCGGCGACGTCGTGGTCGGCGGCAGCCGCACGGGCCAGGCGGTCCAGCAGCATCCGGCGCTCCGGCGCCTGGCGGTCATCCGGCGGCAGCTCCACGGCCAGCAGCAGGGGCCCGTTGACGCCGGGCCCGAAGCCGCGGGCGAGCAGGTCATAGGCACGGCGCTGGGTGGCCGAGGTGGGCAGGGTGCCGTCGTCGGGTGTGCCGAGCTGCAGGGCCAGCAGCGGGGCGGCCAGCACTACCAGCACCAGCAGCGCCCCGAGCGCGTAGGCCCAGGCGTGCCGGTCGATGGCGCGGCCCCAGCGCGTCCAGGACGAGCGCGCCGGCCCCATACCCTGGCTGCGGCGGCGCAGGGCCGGCAGGCGCAGCCGGTCGATGCGGTGGCCGATGACGCCGAGCAACGCGGGCAACAGGGTGACGGCGGCCAGCACCGCGACCGCCACGACCACGGCGGTGGCCAGCCCCATGGCGCCGACAAACGGGATGCCAGTCAGCCACAGGCCGAGGATGGCGATGACCACGGTGCCGCCGGCGAAGACCACCGACTGGCCGGCGGTGGCGTTGGCGCGGCCGGCCGCCTCCCGGACCGTGAGCCCGTCGGCCAGGCTCTGGCGGAAGCGGGTGACGACGAACAGGGCGTAGTCGATGCCGACGCCGATGCCGATCATCACGGCCAGCAGCGGCGCAACGGTGGGGATGTCCACCAGGGTGCCGACCAGGGTGACGCCGGACAGCCCGACCAGCAGGCCGACCAGGGCGGTGCCGATCGGCAGGCCCATGGCAACCACCGACCCGAACGCCAGCAGCAGGATCAGCACGGCGGCGGCGAGCCCGAACAGCTCGGCCGCGCCGGTCTCGGGCTGGCTGGCGACGTCGACGATCGCGCCGCGGAACTCCACCGCCAGGCCGGCGCGGCGGGCGGCGTCGGCTGCGCGGTCCAGCCGCCGGAACGCCTCGGGGGTGACCTCCCCGGGTTGGAGGTCGGAGCGGATGGTGGCGAAGGCCACCGCGCCGTCGGGCGAGACGGTGCCGTCCCGCGGGTCCAGTGGGTCGTCCACCGCGACGATGTGGGGCTGGCCGCGGAGCTCGGCCAGGGTGGCGGTGATCCCGGCGCTGGCGCGCGGCTCGTGGACCGTGCCGCGCTGGGCGTGGAACACCACCGTGGCGTCGGCGCCGGCCATGGCCGGGAAGCTCCGGAGCAGCAGGTCGGCCGCGCGTTGGGACTCGACCCCGGGGACGCGGTAGTCGTTGGTGAACGACGCGCCGGCCGTCTGGCCCAGCGCGATGACGGCGGCGGCGATCCCGACCCAGGCGGCGACCACCCGCCAGCGGCGTCGGGCGGCCAGCCTGCCCAGGCGGTACAGGAGCTGCGACATCGTGCCTTCCTCGTCTCGGCGGTGTCCCGGACCAGAGGAAACCACACATACTGCAAGTTTGCAAGATCTGCAAACTATAATAGACTGCTCTTTCACTTAGTATGCATACTTGCATGTCCTGCAATGTGGGTCCTAGGATGGTGCCATGTGCGACAAGCCGCTCTCGCTGCGCGAGCGCAAGAAGGCCCGCACCCGCCAGGCGCTGGTCGACGCCGCCCTGCGGCTGTTCGCCGAGCGCGGGTTCGAGGCCACCACCGTGGCCGACATCGCCGAAGCCGCCGACGTGTCGCCGCGCACCTTCTTCACCTACTTCCCCGCCAAGGAGGAGGTCCTCTTCGCCGGGACCCAGGACCGTCTGGAGCGCGTCCACGTCGCGCTGGCCGAGCGGGCACCCGGCGAGTCGTTCCTGGACGCGCTGCGCCGGGCCGCCCGCGATGTCCTCGCCCAGCCGACCTTCCAAGCCGAGGGCCAGCGGACCCACATGCAGCTCGTCGCCGCCAACCCCGCCCTGGCCGCCCGCGCGCTCCAGGACCTGCTCGCCGCCGAGCAAGAGGTCGCCGCCGCGGTCGCCGCCGACCTCGGCGTGGACCAGACCGACCTGGTGCCACAGGTCGCCGCCGCCGCGGCCGTCAACGCGCTGCGGGGGGCCCTGATGGCCTGGTTCCTGTCTGACGCCGGCGGCGGCCCCCAACCCGCCTTCGACCAGGCGCTTGACCTGCTCGAGCAGGGCCTCGGCGCGCTCGACGCCGCCGCCGGCCGCCGTCCCCCCTCCCCGATCGTCCAGGCCCCCTCGGGCGACACCGGGCCGAGCAACGAGGCTGCGTCACCCCGCACACGCTGACAAGGGGCACCGCCAAACGACCCAGCCACCACTCCGGCCAACGATCCGGCGTACCCCCCACACCACGAGCCCACCACGTCCGGGTCCTCGGAATCCACCACGCAAGCCCGCGTTCGATCCCCCACCCCGAGTCATCGACCCTGCATGCTCGCGTCGGCGACACGACCACGCCGACCTCGGTGACGACAACCACGAAGCGACGGGCTGGCCCACAGACCCGCACCGCACACCGAAGCGTCAACACCTGGAGGTGATCCCTTGGCCGAAGCGTCCAGGCGGGACCCTGTCCGCAGCTTCTCCAACCGGATCTTCCTCACGATCTCGGGGAGGTGGTTTCGTGCCTACTCCATCGTGCGGCACGTGGGGCGTACCTCCGGCCGTGAGTATCGCAATCCGGTCTCCGCCTACCCGCTAGGAGACGGGTTCGTCATCCCGGTCCTGTACGGCACGCAGTCGCAATGGGTCCGCAACGTCATGGCGGCCGGCCAGTTCACGCTTCGCACCAAGGGCCGCGACTTCCCGCTGGAGCGGCCGGAGATCATCCCTCCCGCGCAGGCGATGCCAGCCTTTCCGACGTTGTTGCAGAGGCTGATGCGGTCACAAGGGATCCAGGACTTCGTCTGGGCGCACGACGCCGGGCAGTAGGCCAGGCAAGCCAGCGCACAGCTGTCCTCGGTTGGAATTCGATGGTACTGCAGACGGTAATGTGACAAAGGCAGGTGAGGCGGTATCAGATCAGCGGCGACTGGGAGTGCTCACTGAGATGTCAAGTGGTATGGATCTGCTGCGTGGATGCAGGTAGATTGAGGGTCTACTGCATAGTGCCCAGGCATAGAGAACGGAATGGCGTGTTCAATGGCGGGACCAATCAGGCTCAGGATGAGAGCATTTAACTGGACGCGATGAGAGCACATAACTTCGGCCTCTACGGTTGAGCGTGACCTGGGGAAACGGCCTTGCGCACAGCGGTTACCGTCATTTAGCTGATAAGGATGAGGTCCCAGGTTCAAGTCCTGGCAGGCCCACCACAACCACCTGACCAGCGCAACGCTGTTTGCTTGTCTTGCGCTCCAGGTTAGAGCGCATAACCGCGATACGGACCTCCTGAACGACACGACGCGAAACAGCCGCATTCCAGAACATATCGAAGTACGGAGCGCCACATGTCCGGCCCGGTCGTCGAGCCGGCCAGGGATCTCTTCATGGGATGCCTCACCTGTTGACTTCGTCTCGGCTCGGTAGTGCTCAAGAACGGGTGTTGGCATGCTGCCTACTGGACGTGAGGGTGTGGTTCGGTTACGTGGAGCTGTCGGGCCGGGACCGGATGGCGAGCAGGCCGAGTGTGAGCGCCAGGGCGTCCTCAACAAGTCCCCAGGCCCGGTCGGGCAGTGGGGTCCGCCGCCCCAGTGCTGTACGCGCCCGAGCCAGGGCGAGGGTGCTGCCGACTGCGGCTACCGCGCCGACCACTGCGCCGTACGCGACGGGCCGGTCGGCGTCTTGGTAGACGGCCGCGCCGACCAAGGTCCCAACCGCAACCCGCCCGCTGAGCGGGCCCGGTCGGGTCCGGTCCGGGATGACGGGCAGCTTGTCTCCGATGAGCTCACCGACGGACGCCAGCACCGCTGCGGCCACGCCGCCGGGTGTGGCCAGCCGGCGGGCCAGCCAGGTACGGCCAGGATCGAAGCGGCCTCTGGAGCTCTCCAGTCCAAGCAGCGCGATCGGGAGCTGCGAGCGCATGCCCGCGACGGCACCGAGCAACAGCGCTCGGGTCAGCGGGGTGGTCGTGGGCACCTGGCTCCTCCGTAGCTCGTCTTCACGGGTCGTAGGGACGCTGCCGCGCCAGCCGTCGCTGGGTCCTCGTCCGGTCCGCGGCGGGCGCGACGGTCAGCTTGCCGGACCACGGCGGTGCCGACTGCCCCGTGTCGGGTCGTGGCCCGCGGTGGAGGGCGGCGGTGGTGAGTTGGGCCATGCGCCTGCAGGCGTGGCGGACGAACCGTCGCTGCATGGCCCGGCCGAACACCCTGAACCCGAGGCGGACCAGCGGATTGGGGATGTGCGCCGGCCTGGAGACGACGTGGATGCGGAACTCGACCGTCCCGCTGTCCAGCCACTTCCAGACCTCGTAGTCCATCTGCCCCATCTCCAGGTGGCCTTGCAGGGTTCGGTAGTTCCAGCCCCAGACCTGGACCTGCCGTGCGTCGATGGTCCGCGTCTCGTCGTTGACGCCGCCGACACGGCAGCCGAAGTAGAACCGCAAGCCCAGGAAGCGGCCTTCCAGTAGCATGTCCCGCTGTTCCAGCGGGCGGTCCGGGTAGTAGACGGCCCGGATGATCGACGGGTCGGCGAAGGCGTAGTCACCGATGAGCCGGCGTGCGGCCTGCCAGCTCCCGTTGGGCAGCGGCCGCCCGGGCGGCTCGGATGGGAGCGGCTGGCAGTAGTCGTCCACGTGCCAGCCGTTCTCAGGGGTGAACTCGCCACGCCGCTCCAGGTCGAAGTTCAGGCCCTTGTCGTGCAGCTCGTCCAGGGCCCTGCGGGCGGCAGCATCGCCCAGTGGCTGCACCTCAGTCACTGGGTAGTTCCTCTACCCGGCGGGTGTCGATCTGGATCCCACCCCGGATGCGGCCGCCGGCAAGCCGGCCGATCCGCTCGCAGAAGTGTGTCCACATGTGTAGCTGCATCTCCTTGACCAGCCGGACGCGGTCGTACAGCAGCGCGGACAGCCGGTCGCCGCTCCGCGCCCAGGATTCGATCTCGAACCGCAGTGCGCCGTCCTCGCTGCTGGCTCGGAACTCGATCTGGCCGGCCTCCAGGTGGCCGCGGAGGGTGGCCAGACGAAATGAGGTCGGGCTGCGGTCGACTACCCGGACGGGGCCGTCCCAGGGTCCGGGCATGCGCACCATGTACTCGTCCCCGACCTGCAACGGCCCCTTGCCGCCGCGCGTCTTGCGGAAGAAGGCGACCTCTACCGGCGCCGCGCGGTTGGGGTTGTGGGCGATGGTGGCGATCAGTTGCTCGGGCGTCATCGATGAGCCCTCGATACGGACACCGTAGCGCCGGCGGAACAGCGGCCCGACGCCGTCCCGGGTGCGCTGCACGCGCTGGTCGACCAGGCTGTCGGGGAGCGGCGGACCGACGTCGTCTGCGGTTCCCCGCTGGTCGGCCCGGTGCAGGGGCGAGGTACGCCACAGGTACCGCCAGGACGCCAGTCCCATGCCGATGGGCCAACGCCCGATGGTGCCGATCTGCCGTGCCAGCCCCACCAGTGCTCCTGCTGCTCCTGCTCCGGCCGTTGCGGCCGCCTACCCGACGATGGCGATCCGGAACCGACCGTGAGCGCACCGGTTGGACGGGAAGAGGAGAGGACGTGAGCTCCAGGACGCCGGTGTTACGCCGTTGAGAGGCAGGGGATGATGCTCGCCAAAGGGTTGCACTCGATGGGGTTGCGAAGCTGGCACCTGCACGTCGCGTCGTTGGCGTCGATCGTGCTGTGCCTGTCGCTGTGGATCCGCGCCAAGACGATCGACCAGGAGGAGCGGGGCAACGCCGAGCGGCGTGCCATCTTCGTGGGGCTGTGGCCGCCGATGCTGTGGCTGATCGGCAACGCCCTCCAGCAGCACGAATAGCACGGCGAGTCGCTCCGCTGGCTGCGGCATGCCGTCTTACGATCGGCGCCCTAGATCAGGGCGGCGGGGCTGGTCACGGTCGACGATTCCCGCGGCGCTCACCGGGTCCTGCTCCACCACGCGGGTCTGTGTCAGCCGGGCGACCTCCGGCGTGGCGCCAGCACCCGCGATCACCACCCGGACCCGTTTGGCGAGGTCGGCGATCTCCCGTGCATGTTCCAGGAAGTTGCCGGGCGCGACGCTGGTGAGGACGACGACCGCGGGCTGGAGGGACCGGGTGACCTCCGCGATGGTGCCGATCGGGCTGTCGGCGCCGAGGTAGGTGATGCGCCAGCCGCGGCGGCCCAGGGCGACCCCGAAGGCCAGCAGGCCGAGCTCGTGCTGTTCACCTGGCACGCAGGCGAGCACGGCGCCCGGATCGCGGCCTTGGCCCCATCCTTGGGCCAGGCCGAGGAGGCGTCCTCGGATCAGGTTGGAAGCGAAGTGCTCCTGCGCGACCGACACCTCGCCGGCCTCCCACCGCTCGCCCAGCCGGTGCAGGTGTGGGATCACCACGTCCTGAAGCACCGTCTCGACGGTGTAGGCGGAGAAGAGCCGGTCGAGCGCGCTGTTGGCGGCCGGCTCGTCCAGCCGGTCGAGTGACGCGGCGAGGTTGCCCGCCTCGTCGTCCAGGATGGTTTGCGGCGGCGAGGTCGTGCGCGGTGCTGGTTCGCCGCTGAGGACCAGACGAGCAGCCTGTGCGGCGGCGAATCCGCCCGACACGTAGTCCTGCATGCGTCGGACCCTGGCCTCGTCTGCAGCGCTGTAGAGCCGGAAGCCTCCCGCGGTCCGTGTCGGCTGGAGGAGCCCATACCGCTGCTCCCAGGCCCGGAGCAGCTCTGGGCTGACCCCGGTCCGTTTGGCCAGCTCACCGATCCGAAGGTAGCCCGGTTCGGTACCGAGCGTTGCCTCGTCGCGCTCCTGTTCGGTCATGCCCGGACCATACAGGCAATCGACAGCTACTGTACAGACTCTTGACAAGCAGGCATCCTCGGAGCACACTCTCGACAGTAGCTATACGTACTCTAGACAGAAGGGAGGGGAGACATGAGAAGGGTGAATGCCTTGGCCGCGATCCTCACGATCGTCGGCGGCCTCAACTGGGGTCTGGTCGGGCTGTTCAAGTTCGATCTGGTCGCCGCCGTGTTCGGCGGGATGCGCTTCGGCGAGGTGAACGTCGGCAGCCGCATCGTCTACACGCTCGTGGGCCTCTCGGCGCTGTACCTGGCCAGCCAGGTCCCGACGCTCGTCCGCGCATCGGCGCCGGCTCCTGCCACCTCCGCGACGTCCTGAGGACCTCACTGCCGAACCCCGCCCACCACTCACGAGGACGCCGCCTCGACCCGCCCCGGCCACCTGCACCGGTGTGCGCAGGGGCGGGTCGCGGGCAGCCGTCTGGCCCAAGCAGCCAGGTGCGGAGTCGAGTTCGCCGAGCCCGTCGGCCAACTGAGCTCCGCGTCTCCGACCACCCAGCCCCGTACTTCCTCCGATGACGGTGGCGCCACCAGGCGCCCCTGAATGGTTCCCGAAAGGACAAGCAAATGCTCCGTCTCCGCTCTCTCCGTCGCGCCAGCGTGGTTGGCGCGCTCGGCGTCGCGCTGCTGGGCGCCGCCTGCACCAGCAACGACGGCACCACCACCGCCCAGGCGCCTGCAGCCCCGGCGACCACGTCGTCGGCGTCCTCGTCAGGAACGTTCGGTGAGGCCTGCGCGGCGGTGCCTTCCTCTGGACCGGGCAGCCTCGCCGACATGGCCCAGGACCCGGTCGCCACGGCGGCGTCCAACACCCCGGCCCTGTCAACCCTGGCCACCGCCGTCAAGGAGGCCGGGCTGGTCGGCACCCTGAACGGCGCCAGGGACATCACCGTGTTCGCGCCCACCAACGAAGCCTTCGGCGCATTGCCGAAGGCCACCCTCGACAAGGCGCTCGGCGACCCCAAGGGGCTGCTCACCACTGTGCTCACCTACCACGTGGTGGAGGGCAAGCTCAGCCCCGACCAGCTCGCCGGCACGCACAAGACCCTGCAAGGCGGCAGCCTGGAGGTCACTGGCAGCGGCGAGGACTTCAAGGTCAACGGGGGCTCCAGCGTGGTCTGCGGCAACGTGCAAACCGCCAACGCCACGGTCTACGTCATTGACAAGGTGCTCCTGCCCAAGAGCTGACCAGCACGGCATCCAGCCGGGTGCGGCCACGGACATCACGGCGTCCGTGGCCGCACCCCCTTTTGCCCGTCCCCACCAAGTGCCGCCCAGGGCTGCGCCTCTGGTCGCGACCGCAACTGCAAGCGCGTCTGTTCAGCGCTAGAAGTGGCTCTCGTCTAGCCTCAGTCCGGACCGCAACATGAATACAGCCGGTTGCTTGCCCATGGACATCCTCCTGTGTGGTTGGGACACCAGGGGGATGTCCCTTCTTCAACCACTCCAGGAGTTACAAGGCAGCAGGCACGAGTCGCTTGTGGCTCGGCTTGCGTGGCGGGGCCTACCAGCCAGGTCGGTCAGCCGGATTCCAGGCACCGGGCTGGGATCGGCTCCCTCGCACCGGGCCCATTGCCTGGCTTGCTCGCCGCAACCCCGCCAGGGCGCGGGCGGGCGGCAGGCTTCAACTTCACCGCGATCAGCCGGCTGACACCATCGGCAGCGTGGTGCACGCCGTCAACATGGCCGGGTTGGGGACAATCAAGGCGCACGACGTCGCTGCAACGCTTGAGGTCGTCTGCAACGTGGCGTCAGCGGGGTTGGATACCGTCAGCCCGAGGGACTCACGCTCACCGTGGCCGGCGCTCCCTTCGGTGCATTCGTGCCAATCGAGGCCGGGATCACGGTCTTCACGACCGTTGGGCGGTCCACTGACGGCCGCGACCTGAGGCGAACGGGGAGTGGTCGGGCGCAGGTGCAGGTGCCCTGGTCACCGCTTGGAACCCGCACATCGGGTTGCTGGCAATCTGATGGCGGTGGCCCGTCGATCGGGCTAACCTTGTCTTGGCGTTGCCATAGGCTCTCTGGAAGCAGTCGCCGACGCGCATCCGGCACATCACGGCCGACCCAGCCAAGGTGGTGGTCGCCATGAGATAGCGCGCTTCCGCCGGGTGCGCCGCTGCCGAACGGCTGAGCCCGCAGCTCGATTCTCAGCCCGTGCGACCTCCGTGGAATCCGAACGGCATCGTCGCGGAGGCTGAACCGAACAAGGAAATGTTCGTCCGCGCAGAAGTTGACATTGACAAGCTGTACGAGAACCGCGAGAAGGGAGCGGCACCCACGTTCCGTGACCGGCGCCGCCGGGCCGACCTCTACACCAAGTGGCCGTCGCATATCTCCGTCTAGCGAGTCCTGGGTCGCTGTAACCGCACGGCAGGAACCACGGGAAGGAAGCGGAGATGGGACACGTACAGCTCCCACCAGGCAAGAAGATCGCCGTCAATCTTGGCACCGACTTCGATGCGCAGTGCCTGTGGCTGGGCGCATTCAACAAGCCGAGCCCGTCGTACATGTCGCGCGGCGAATTCGGCGCCGAGGTCGGTGTCCCCCGGCTCCTCGAGCTCTACGACCGGTTCAATGTCACGACCAGCTGGTTCACGCCGGGGCACACGGTTGACACCTTCCCGGACGCGTGCAGGAGGATCCGCGACGCGGGCCACGAATTCGGCCACCACGGCTACTACCACGAGAACCCAACCAAGATCAGCCCGGACACCGAGGAGCGGCTGATCGACCTGGCGCTCCAGACGTTCGACAAGCAGCTCGGGTTGCGGCCGACAGGCTACCGGTCACCGTACTGGGACTACAGCGACAGCACGCTGGACCTGGTCGAGAAGTTCGGCTTCAAGTACGACAGCAGCCTGATGGGCCGTGACCTGGTTCCCTACCGGCCGCGCCGCTGGCAGGTGCGCTGGGAACAGGGCAACGTCGCCGGTAAGGCAAGCAATGTCCTCGAGATCCCCGTCAGCTGGTACCTGGACGACTTCCCGCCACTTGCCTATGTGACCGGCATCCAGCCGGGCATGCAGGACACGGAGACGATCTACCGCCGCTGGAAGGACATCTTCGACTACGGCTACGAGCGGGTCGAAAACCCGGTCTACGTGTCGTGCGTCCACCCGCAGATCATCGGTCAGGCTCACCACATGCTGTGGTACGAGCGCCTCATCCAGTACATCGCGTCCAAGGATGGCGTCTGGTTCGCGACCTGTGACCAGATCGCTGACGCGTGGGTCGACGACGACGAAGACAGAGCGCTGATGGCGCAGGCGGACGTCCGCGGCGTCGAGCCCGCACCAGCGGATTCGGGCTGGGCATAGGCAGTCGCCTCTCACGGACTCGGGCGCCCGGACTGACACGGCCCGGGCGCCCGCCGAGCACCCGCCGAGGAGGCGCCCGTGAACGCCGACGACGAGTACGTGCTGGAAGGCCTGGAGGGGCCCGCCGAGATCCTGATCGACCGCTGGGGCGTCCCGCATATGTACGCCTCGACCCTGTACGACGTGTTCCGGGTGCAGGGCTTCAACGCCGCCCGCGACCGGCTGTGGCAGCTCGACTTCTGGCGCCGCCGTGGGCTGGGCCTGCTCGCCGAGGTGTTCGGCCCGTCCATGGTGGAGCGCGACCGCGCCTCCCGGCTGTTCTACTACCGGGGGGACATGCAGCCGGAATGGCTGTCGTACGGGTCCGACACCAAGCGCGTGGCGACCGCGTTCGTGGACGGCGTCAACGCCTACATCCGCCTCGCGCTCCAGGATCGCGAGCTGCTGCCGCTGGAGTTCCGCCGGCTCGGCTACGAGCCGGCACGGTGGGCGGCGGAGGACTTCGCACGCATCCGCTCCAACGGGCTGTACTACAACCTCGACGCCGAGGTGGCCCGCGCGCTGATCCTGCGTGACTACGACCCGCGGGTCGAGGAGCTGCGCCGGCGGCGGGAGCCGCCGGTCGACCTGGTCGTGCCCGACGGGCTGGACCTGTCGGCGATCCCCGACGACGTGCAGCGCGTCTACCGCCTGGCGATCGACCCGCCCGACCTCAGCCAGGCGCGCGAGGCGGTGCTGCAGGGCAGCAACAACTGGGTGCTGGCAGCCGAGCGGACCACCACAGGCCGGCCGCTGCTGGCCAACGACCCGCACCGGGCGCTGTCGGTCCCCTCCCTGCGCTACCTGGCGCACCTGTCGGCACCCGGCCTGGACGTGATCGGCGCCGGCGAGCCCGCCCTGCCGGGGATCTCCATCGGCCACAACGGCCGCATCGCGTTCGGCCTGACGATCTTCTCCGTCGACCAGGAGGACCTGTACGTCTACGAGACCAACCCGGACGAGCCGCTGGAGTACCGGTACCAGGGCCGCTGGGAGCCGATGCGGGTGCTGCACGACACCGTCAAGGTCAAGGACGGCGACGACGTCGACGTCGAGCTGCGCTACACCCGCCACGGCCCGGTCATCTACGAGGACCCCGAGCGCCACACCGCGTTCGCGGTCCGCGCCGCCTGGCTGGAGCCTGGCATGGCCCCCTACCTGGGGAGCATGGACTACATGCGGGCGACCAACTGGGACCAGTTCCTGGCGGCGATGAACCGCTGGGGGGCGCCGCCGGAGAACCAGCTGTTCGCCGACCCCTCCGGCCACATCGGCTGGAAGCCGGCGGGGCTCACCCCGATCCGGCCCAACTGGCACGGCACCCTGCCGGTCCCCGGCGACGGCCGCTACGAGTGGGCCGGCTTCCGGGACATGGACGAGCTGCCGGTCGCCGCCAACCCCGAGCGGGGCTGGCTGGCCACGGCCAACGAGATGAACCTGCCCGACGACTACCCCGCCCACGACAAGGTCATCTCCTTCGACTGGTACGCCCCGTCCCGGGCCGAGCGGCTGGCCGAGGTCTTCGCGGGCGACCGGCGGTTCTCACCGGAGGACTGCGTGCGGCTCCAGTCGGACTTCGTCAGCCTCCCCGCCCGCCGGATCCTGCGGCGACTGGCGCAGGTGCAGGCGGACGACCCGACCACGACCGAGGCGCTCCAGCTGCTGACGAGCTGGGACGGCGACCTGAGGCCCGACTCGGCGGCGGGCGCGCTGTTCGAGGTCTGGTACCGCCGTCATCTCCGGCCGGCGCTGCTGCGCGGCGCGTTGGCTCGGCTGGTCCCGGAGGATCAGGTGGAGACCGTCGTCGCCAAGGTGACGCCCGACGAGATCCTGTTGGCCGACCCCCGCGTGGACTTGGCGATCGTCGAGCGGCCGGTCGACTGGTTGGGTGAGGCCGCCGAAGCGGCCCTGGAGGAGATCCTGCGCTCGACCCTGGCTACGGCGGTCGCCGAGGTGGAGGGGCTGCTCGGGCCGGACCGTGAGCGGTGGGCGTGGGGACGGCTGCACGTCTCCCGCCTCGCGCACCCGCTGTCGCCCCTGTTGGACGAGGAGACCCGGGCGCGGCTGGCGGTGGGGCCGGCGCCGCGTGGCGGCAGCGGCGACACCGTCGGCAATACCGCCTACCTGGCCGACACCTTCGTGCAGACCGGCGGGGCAACCTTTCGCATCGTGGTCGACGTCGGTAACTGGGATGGCTCGCTGGTGATGAACAGCCCTGGCCAGTCCGGCGACCCCGACAGCCCGCACTATGCCGACCTGTTCGAGCCCTGGAGCCGCGGCGAGGCGTTCCCACTGCTGTACAGCCGCCAGCGGGTGGAGGCGGTAACTGAGCGGCGCATCCGCCTGCGGCCGCCTCCCGATCCTTCAGCTTGAGCGCCAGCCCAAGCGCGGTCGAGGCTGCGAAGCCGCGGGCCGAGACGACCAGCCGCTCGACATCGGAACGCACGGTGCCGTGCGTGCTCTCGTGTGTTGGATTTGGATGGTGGCCACGCCGGCGCAGGTGGAAGCCGTGCTCTACGGCGACGACCCGGCCGCGGCCGCCCTGCCACCGGACTCGGTCGTGCTGCTCATGGCCACTGTCGGCCCCGCCGCGGTCCACGACTGGGCCACCCGGCTGGCCACCCAGAGGCTGCACCTGGTCGACGCGCCGGTCTCCGGGGGCGTCGCCCGTGCCGCCGCCGGGGACCTCCTGATCATGGTGGCCGCACCCGAGCCGCCGATGCAGAAGGTGCGGCCGCTGCTGGACGCGATGGCCCGGACCGCCCCCGTGGTGGGAGCGGCGCCCGGAGACGGCCAGAAGGTCAAGCTGGTCAACCAGCTGCTGTGCGGGGTCCACATCGCGGTGGCCGCCGAGGCGCTGGCCTTCGCCGAGGCGATGCACCTCAACCCCGAGACCACCTGGGAAGTGATCCGGCACGGGGCCGCCGCCTCGTTCATGCTCGACGACCGCGGGGCGCGCATGGTCGACGGCGGCTTCGAGCAGGTGAACAGCGCGCTCGACATCTTCGTGAAGGACATGGGCCTCGTCATCGACGCGGCGCGCCTGCACGGCTACCCGGCCCCACTCGCCGGTGCCGCCGAGCAGCTCTACCTTGCCGGGCAGCGGGCCGGACTCGGCCGGCTGGACGACTCCTCCATCATCAAGATCCTGCGCGGCGGAGCCGATGAGGCCTGATCAGCAGGGGCTCCGTTTCCACGGCGATGACCGGGCCATTGTGAGGCGCGTCCAGCCGGCGCTGAGCGGGCTGATCAGGGCGAGATCGCCGATCGCGGCAATCCCTCGGCGCGCGGTGCGATCGCAGGCGTGGGGCACATCTACCGGCGGGATCCTCGACACCCTGCGGTTTCTGATCCAGGCTCCACCGCGGCGATTATCATGATCGCCTTGGAGCTCGGAATGGCTCGTTCGACAACGGAGAGACCGGGCGCATAATGAGGGCACATAACTGGACGCGATGAGAGCACATAACTTCGCCCTCCACGGTCGGGCGCGTCCTGCGGGACTGGCGGTTAGCACAGCGGTTCCCTGTATTTTGCTGATAAGGATGAGGCCGCTGGTTCAAGTCCAGCCAGGCCCACTATACCGGGCTTGACCTGCAGGAACGCTTGCCGGTGGTCTCCGGAAATGGCGGTTGTTTCCGTCAGGCTTGCGCACAGCGGTCCTAGAACGCATCCTTGCACTGCTGTCCTCAGACGATTACGGGTCGAGCGTTGAGCGACGGCTCACGGTCAAGTGTTATGGCGGGTGCAGATACGCGCTGCTGAGAGGTTGTAGGGACAACTTGGATGGCGAGTTGACAGTCAGGAACACCGATGCTGACTTCAGGGCAGAGGCTTGATTCCAGTGTGATGGACCGCTGTGGAACCTGAATCACATCGAGATTCCGGTTCAGCGATGAGGCAGAGCTGTCGGCAACGGCCACCACAACCTCGACAAGACCGCCGGCAGCGGCTGCTGCATTGCTGTGTCAGCTGGCAGACTCACCGAACCGCAAGGCTGCGACGTCGACCCGCCCCGCGGGCCGGGGTCGCGCTGCCAAGTCGCCGCCAGAAGGAGCGGACATGGCCTGGGACCCGGCGGCTGACCGTCAGACCCTGGCCGAGGTGATCCGCCTCGGCCTGCTGTGGCATTGCCTGTGCGCGATCACCCGGCTGGAGGTCCCCGAGCGACTGGCCGCCGGGCCGCTGCCGATACCACAGCTGGCAGCGGCCCGTCGGCGCCGACCAGGACGCGCTCTGGCGGGTGCTGCGGCTGGTCGCCGACCACCACATCGTGACCTTCGAGGGTGACCGGGTCGGCCTGACCCACCGGGGCCGGCTGCTGTGCCCAGATCATCTGTCCTCGCTTGCGGCCGTCTATTTGGCCTCGGACGGCCGGGCTACACCTCCACCGTGCGCCCGCTCTGCCGCTTTCGGGCGGTAGTCGTGGATGTCGCCTGGCGATACGATTGAGTCTCTCCCGGATTGCAGGGCTGACCGGGACAACGACTGGGCGGCGGTGGGATGACGCAGCAGTATCTCGCCGGCGAGTTGTCGGTGCTACTGGCGCGATTGCAGGCCGCGGCCACAACCCAGGCGGCCATACGGGACGTCGCGCGGCTGCGTCGGGAGGCAGAGACCGGGTCAGTCACCACACTGCCCTCCCTGGTGGTGCGTGCGTTGGCACTGGCCGACAGGCTGTGCTGGGACTCGCTCGAACGAGGAGATCCCGCGGCATTCACCTGCCAGGGCGCGATCTGCGCCGAGCTGCGTGACTTCGGGGTCTGTGCCCGCTTGCTCCAAGAGCGCTAGCTGCTCACCCAGCCTCGCCGAACCTCTTGATCTCCTCAATCAGGGTCATGCCGCAGGACGGCGGATGAACAACCGCGCACTCGTGTGGCGCCCAGTCGGCAGGCGATGGCCGAGGTCGACCGACTCACCGGTGAGGTCGCCGGCTGGCCGGACGCTGCGGGAGGTCCAGGTGGTGGTCCGCAACGCCCGCCGCAGGCTTGGCCGTCGACCAGGTGATAGGGCGGCTTGGGCGGCTGCTCGGCGCGTTCCATGAGACGATGGACCATTCGTCCGCCGATCCTTGAAGCTCGCGCCGTAGCGCGAGAGCCAAGCGGGACGCTCAACTCCGATCAGGGCGAGGGCCCGGCAGGTCCGCTGATGTGGGTCACCGGCAGGGCGGTGGTGCGTCGGAGGCGGTGGGGCAGATCCATTGCCATCCAGCGGGACAGGCGCCGCGGCAGGGTGGACACGATGATCTCGTCGACGTCCTCGCGGCTGGCCAGCTTGCGGATCGCGTCCATGGGGTGGGGGTCGACGACCTCGCCGTCGGCGTCCGCCCCGGCCTCACGGAGTCGGTTCAGCTCCTGCTGCAGCCGCCCGTGGGCCAGGGCCTTGGCGATCTTGTAGGCGCCGGGGATCACCCCGCCATCGAGCCCGCCGGCGGCCCACCGGTCGGAGGCCTCGGTCTGGGTGACCGGGGCGACGAGTAGAAGCGGCACGGTCCGGCGCGCATGCAGTCGGCCAGATCGGCCGAGAGCTGGTCGCCGCCGAGGGTCTGGTTGGCCACGATGAGATAGCGTCGCATTGGTCTCACCCTCTGGGCGTCATTCGCCCACCAAGCAAGCTTGCCAGCCGGCACTTCTAACTTGAGGATGCACCTTCGGCCGAGGCCCTGGTCGCCCTGGAGCGGATGCTCGCCCTCCCCGGCTAGGGTCAGGCGACCATGCCGTGGGGGTCGATGACGTACTTGCGGGCCGCGCCCTTGTCGAAGTCCTGGTAGCCCTGGGGGGCCTGGTCGAGCGGGATCACGGTCGCGTTCACGTTCTTGGCGATCTGCACCTTGTCGTGCAGGATGGCCATCATCAGCTGGCGGTTGTACTTCATCACCGGGCACTGGCCGGTGGTGAAGGACTGGGACTTGGCCCACCCCAGCCCGATCCGGATCGACAGCGACCCGACCTTGGCCGGCTCATCCACCGCGCCCGGGTCGCCGGTCACATACAGCCCGGGGATGCCGAGCCGCCCGGCCGACCGGGTGATGTCCATGATCGAGTTCAGCACGGTCGCCGGGGCCTCGCCCCGGGAGCCCTCCTGGCCGTGGCCGCGGGCCTCGAAGCCGACGCAGTCCACGGCGGCGTCGACCTCGCCCGAGCCGCCCAGGATCTGGCCGAGGGCGCCGCGCAGGTCATCGGTCGCCGACAGGTCGATGGTCTCGCAGCCGAAGCTGGCCGCCTGGGCCAGGCGGTCGGTCTGGATGTCGCCGACGATCACCACGGCCGCGCCCAACAGGTGGGCCGAGGTGGCGCTGGCCAGCCCGACCGGGCCGGCCCCGGCGATGTAGACCGTGGAGCCGGTGGTCACCCCGGCGGTCCAGGCGCCGTGGTAGCCGGTCGGGAAGATGTCCGACAGCATGGCCAGGTCCGCGATCTTCTCCAGGGCCTGGTCGCGGTCGGGGAACCTGAGCAGGTTCCAGTCGGCATAGGGCACGGTCACGTACTCGGCCTGGCCGCCCAGCCAGCCGCCCATGTCGACATAGCCGTAGGCGGCGCCGTCCCGGGCCGGGTTGACCCGCTCACACACGCCGGTGTTGCGCTCCTTGCAGTTGCGGCAGCGCCCGCAGGCGATGTTGAACGGGACGCTGACCAGGTCGCCCACCTTGACGGTCTCGACGTCGCGGCCGACCTCGGCGACCTCGCCGGTGATCTCGTGGCCGAGGGTCTGGCCCTGGGGGGCGGTGGTCCGCCCGCGCACCATGTGCTGGTCGGAGCCGCAGATGTTGGTGGCGACGACCTTCAGGATCACGCCGTGCTGCAGCTGCCGGTTGTCCTGTTCGGGGAGTTCCAGCTTGGGGTAGTCGAGGTTCTGGACCTCGACGCTGCCGGGTCCGGTGTAGACCACACCGCGGTTGCCACCAGCCAAGATCGTTCCCTCCTTCTCGAGAGATCGTCCGGTCCCTTGGCCCCTACCCGGCTACCGGGAACCAGACACTAGAGCAAGCAGGGACGACACGGGCGATCCCCACCGACCGGTCGTGACGGCGGCGACGGCGGCCAGCAGGACCAGGATCTCCCCGAGCTGCTGGACGGCCCCGAGCACGTCGCCGGTGACCCCGCCGAGGCGCCGCACGGCCAGCCGGCCCAGGGCGGCGGCGGCGAGCCCGGCGGCCGCGGCCGCCCAGACGGCGGCCATCCCGAGCAGGGCCAGGGCGATGGCCAGGCCGGCGGCGGCCCCGGCCAGGGCCCGCCGGCGGGAGAGGGCGAGCACGTAGGTGGCGCCCAGCCCGGTGTCGCCGGCGGCGGGCAGGGCGGTCATGGTCGCGACCGCGGCGGCCCGGCTGAGGGCGTGGGCGGCCGGCAGGGCGGCCAGGGCGGCCGCCGGGGCCAGCGCGGCCACCGCCGCCACCCGCAGCAGCAGGCCGGCCGCGACGGCCAGGACCCCGAAGGTGCCGAGGCGCGGGTCCTTGAGGATGCGGGTGGTGCTGTCGCGGTCCCAGCCGCCCGCGAACGCGTCCGCGGTGTCGCCAAGGCCGTCCTCGTGGAACGCCCCGGTCAGGCAGGTCCCGGCGACCACGGCCACGGTCGCCGCCGGCAGCGGCGGCAGCAGCTCCCCGGCCCCGAGGTAGACGCCGGCCACGGCCAGCCCGACCCCGGCGCCGACCACCGGGAACCAGGGGACGGACCGGGCCAGCTCGCCCTGGTCCCCCGCCCCCGTCCCGGTCGGCACCCGGGTCAGGAACGACACCGCCCCAAGGAACCCCCTCACTGCTGGAGGCCCCAGTCGGAGAAGGTGGCGACCTCGGTCACGGCGGCCGCGGCCAGGCGCAGCAGGGGGACCGCGGCCAGGGCGCCGCTGGCCTCGCCCAGGCGCATGTCCAGCTCCAGCAGGGGCCGCTTGCCGAGCCGTCGCAGCAGGGCCAGGTGGCCGGGCTCGGGCGAGCGGTGGCCGGCGACCGCGTTGGCCAGGGCGGCGGGGCGGAGCAGCTCC
>Ga0081538_10001330_pt1 | contig 25430 bp, 25 predicted proteins | sample TabmetS5T2R1_FD_71022 | JGI IMG/M metagenome (GOLD analysis project Ga0081538, IMG submission 71022) | Tabebuia heterophylla rhizosphere microbial communities from the University of Puerto Rico - S5T2R1 | ecosystem: Host-associated > Plants > Roots > Rhizosphere ... | reverse complement strand
AGATGACATGCAGGAAATATTCTCGATCCTGAAAGAGCTTACTGACGACGTTCGCATTCAGGCTGATGACTTTGTAGCGACTGAGCCACAAGACTTACTCGATATATCTTCTGAGACAATTAACGAACTGACGATTGTTGCCACTCAACCGAATGTGACTGTTACCCTATCAGGGAATACAGCCACACTTGAAGCCACAGATGCTGACAATACGACGCTTGGGGCAGTGAAGCGCATTGAGGAGCGAATGCGTCAACGCCGCCGCCCTCTAAAGAAGTTGCTATGGAACAAGGACCAACCTCCTGCTCTGGTGGGCCTTGCCATAGCTCTGGGTTTAGTCGCATTCGTGCTTTCAATAGTCGCTCTTTCGAGTCCTACCGCCCCTAATCCGCAACTTGGGGCAGAGACTGATACGCCTAGGGAGATTGGTGTGGTATGGGTAATCGCAATTTGGGCCGTAGCGCTCTTGACGATCGTCTTTTCCGTCATTATGACCGCTCGACGGCAAGCCATAGTAATTCCACGCTACCAGAAAGATGCGCCACCATTCTGGGCAGGGCTCCGTCAAAGTCGCGATTCGTCCTATTCGTCCGAGGCTCACATCACGAGCCAGCGCGACCTGGCGGCGTTGATCCAGGTCGGAAGGTAGGTTCCGGCGGCAGGCATACTCGGACATTGGGTGCAGACCGCGACGTTGACCGAGTTCTGCCGGATGCGGGCACTCGCGGCCCGGGCTCGCGCCAACGCCAGGAAGACCGCGGCGACGGATGGCTCGAGGAGGCCGATCTGGCTGAGGTCGCCCACGCTTGCGACGAGGCTGCTCGTGCGATGGTGCGGGAGTTACGGCCCACCGTGCGCGATCGTGAATCTCTCAGAGGCCCTCTTGGTTATAAGAAGCAGCGGGCTGGCCGTGTCCAACGGCTCGAACCATCAGGAAGGAGTCGCCCATGCGTGGTCTGCGGTTGCCGCCAAGCCGATCCACCCACCGACCGTCGCGGCCGTCCAGGTACGTCGTCTCCCTGCTCGCCGCCCTGGCGTTGCTTGCCGTCCCGGCCGTCGCATCGGCCGCCAAGGGCTTCACCGAGCAGGTCGCCTCTGCCCGCTGGTCGACCCCGTTCCAGTGCCCGGATGGCTCCACGGCCGCCGACGGCCGCCTGATCGTGGAGACCGACAACTTCATCGAGGCGGGGACGACGCCTGACCCCAATCCGCCCCTCAGGGTCGGGTTCGTGGGCCAGTGCCCGGACGGCACCTTCAGTTGGGGCTTCGTACGGGCGGCGCCGACCCAGTTCGACCCGGACCTCAAGAGCGTGAGTGTCAGTGGCACGTTCGCGAACGTGCGGGACAACCGGGGCGGGTTGCACACGGTTTCGGTCGATGCCCGCTGGACCGGGACCGGACCGGTCATGACCACGGTCAACGGGCCTGGGTCGATGCGCAGGCAGCGCGCGGCGACCGCGACGGCGAGGGTCGTCTTTGACGGCAACACGCTCGTCGACGGCGCCGCCAACTTCCTGTTCCCCGCGCCCTTCATCCGGGTCGATACGGAGAAGTAGCGCAAGCTCCGCCAGGAGCTCGTCAGGCTGATTGAACGAGGAGGCCGGCCTCCATAAGGTCGGCCTCCTCGTCCCTCCTGGGCGCGCAGGACTCCGTCGTTCTGTCGTGATGAGGGTTCCATCCGAAACCGATCCCGAGGGTGGCGAGGGGCCGGCGAGGGTCGCGGGCGTGGTGGCGCAGCGCGGCGGCGACGTTGACCGGCCCCGCCCGGCACAGCACGCCGATGACCAGGTTGCGCAGGGTCGCCATGACGTGCGGGCCGCTGCCGGTGCGGACCTGAGAGGCGTCCTCGGCGAAGGTGATGTCGCGGAGGTGGTGCAGCGCCTCGATCGCCCAGTGGTTGCGCAGCAGGTCGGCCAGCCGGGCGGGGCTGGCCTGGGCGTGGGTGAGGCTGGTGACCGCGTAGACCGTTACCGTCTTGAACCGCCGGGTGCCGGCGTGCAGGTCGCGAGTCTTGCGGGTGACCTGCAGGACCTGGGCGGCGTGGGGGAAGCCGAGGTGGTGGACGCTGACGGCCTTGAGGGTGCGCAGCTCGATGCGGCCGTGGCCGCGGTCGCGGGTGCGGTCCAGCTCGGGGACGCGGTGCCAGGGCAGCGCGGCGCAGCGCGCCAGCAGTGTGGGCTGGTTGGCCTTGACCGTGAACAGGTAGTGGGCGCGTTGCTTGCGCACCAGGAACTCGGCGGCCTCGGGGTGGGTCTGGAGGGCGTCGGCGGTGACCACCAGGTCGGCCAGGTCCAGGGGTTCAAGCAGCGGCTGGAAGGCGGGAACCTCCTCAGGGGCGCCGCCGACTTGGCGTTGGGCCAGCACCGCGCGGGTGGCGTGGTCCATCGCCGCCAGCAGGTGCGCTGGACGGCCGTCGGCGTTCGCCCCGCGGGCACCGCGTAGGGTCTTGCCGTCGACGGCGACCGCCCGCCGTCGGCCGCGTGGGGGTGTGGGGCGGTTCCGGTCTGGGTCCCGGTCGGCCAGCCACCTGCCAATGGCACCGGCCAGTGCGTCGGCGTCCAGGCGGGCCAGGGTCCGGCGGATGGTGGCCTCGGCGGGGACGGCGAAGTGGCCGGGGGCGTCGCGGCGGCCACGGGCAGCGCGCGGGTCGGGGACAGCGGCGAGGTAGGCGAGCAAGTACGGGGCGTCGGCGTCCTGGAGGGGCTCGGTGTGGAGGTGGGCCAGGGCGGCCGGGATCGGGGATGATGGCGTGGCAGGCACGGGCGTCCGTCCGGGTCATGAGGCTGTGAGAACCACATGATCCTGGACGTTCGTGCCTGTGTTTCACTATCCCGGCATCACGTCACGAACCAGACAGACTCACAGAACGCGGAGCCTTGGCCCGCCACCAGGCAAAAAGGAGCTCAGCAGGGCTCATTGGAAGAACGCGTACCCTTTGGGACTAACGGTTGGGACGGGACCTGCGATTACGGCGGTCCGCACAGCGGTTACCGCTATTTCGCTGATAAGCGGCTCATGGCCTGCGGCCACCCCTGACGGATGAAGATGGGCAGCACGCTATTTCCCCTGGGCCGTCGACTGCTCCGCGGAGGGGGCGAGGTCCGCGTCGGCCTTGTAAGTACCAGGCAGTTTGCCACCGCCGGGCGGGATCTTCACCTGAGGATGGGGCCAGCGGCGATGGGACCTTCAGTGATGTGGCCGGAGCATCAGTAGCCCCGCACTTCAAGTCCGGCCGATCCTGACACCGCGGTGGCCCCGTCCAGCCGACAGGTTCCGAGCAGGGTCTGGCGAATACCCTCGCCCAGATCGTTGTACTGCTCGGGTGCCGCGCTGCAGTCCAGGCGGATCCGCTCCCCGCCGGTCAATGGACGCGCCTGGAGTTGGAAGTCATGCCAGCTGCCGCGCAGGTCGATGAGGGCGGTCAGTGGCGAGATCAGCATGCCGGCCGGATCACCCTGGGTCACAAAGCAGTAGCCCGTGTCGAGCCTGGGATGGGGCAGGCCCCAGAGCCGCGACCGCACCAGCATTGCCTCCACCGCGCCCTCCCCTCGGGGTTGCTGGCCGAGATCCAACACTAGCGCTAAGGCAGTCGGGCACCCCAGTAGTGGCAGAACAGACCGGTGGCGTTCGAGACCGCGAACCGCTCCTCACCCACTCGGACCGATCCCTGGAACCGCGCTTGGGGCCGGCTGAGCAGTTGCATGTCCAGCGGCCGCAGCAGCTTGAGGGGCCATGGCGCGGGATCGATGCGAGCCGAACCCGCGGCATGGTCAAGGTGCCATTCGATGTCGGCGACGGCGCCACGGGACGCCTGAGGACCGAGCTCGCAGCCGGCGATGGCCACCGTCGTGCGGTTGGTGCGCCAGGAGGACGAGAAGGCGTGCTCGACGCGGCCGGTGCCGCGGACCCACAGGCTCAGCCGGACCTCGGCCTGGTGTTGGTGGCGCCGGATGATGAAGTCGACCAAGAAGGCGAGGCGTTCGTGGTTGAACTTGAAGAACCAGTACTCGAGCGGAGCCCCACGGGTCTCGAAGTCATCCATGGCATTCCCCCCTGACGCCGGCAGATCAAGGCTAACAACCAGAGACCCTCTCGGTTAAAGCCCGTACAGCACTGGCTGGTCGGCCGGTAAGCGATCACCCAGACCAGCATCCGATCATCGACCCTGATCCCAGTCCGCTGGCCACAATCACCTCCAGAGCACCAGATCTCGATCTGGTGCTCTGAGCTTTGACAGCTCGCTCTGCTCGGTCAACGACGCGGTCAATGTTCTGCCTTGCTCTACCTGCGTCTACCTTAACGGCGGATCCTCTCTAACCTGCGCTGCCTTACCTGGGTAGGACCGACTCGTAATCGGAAGGTCGAGGGTTCGAATCCCTCCTCGGGCTCCAAAGCCAGATCAGCGGCCTGGCCCGCTTGCTTTGCTTGGTCACTCCCCTCAGCTCGCTGGCCGCTCTCATCTGGTCCCACCACAATCCTCTGGGTGCTCCGCCCGGCTGCTGAGCCGGCGCGGTCGCTGTCGCGCCGACCGGCGCATGAACCACTGCTCCCAGGAGGTGGCCGGCGGGATGGACGTTCACTTCGTGTCCGATGAAGGCATCCAGCAGCATCCGGTCGAGGACCTGACGGCGCTGCTGGCCCGCGACGACGGGCTGGTCTGGGTCGACGTCCCCGTCGCGGACGAGGAGGCCGCCCGGGTCCTGTCGGAGACCTTCGGCTTCCACCCCCTGGCCATTCGGGCCTGCATCGAGCGTAATGCCGTGCCCAAGGTCCGCGCCTATCGTGACCACATCTTCGTGGTGCTGCACGGCCCCGAGCTGGGCAAGGGCGGCCACGTCCACTACGTGGAGCTCGACCAGTTCATCGGCCCCCACTACCTGGTCACCGTCCACGGCCCGGTCAACCCGGCGGTCACCCAGGAGGCCACGCTACGGGAGACCCGGGCGGTGCTGGGGCGAATCCAGGCCGGACGGCTACGCCCCAGGTCCGGGTTCGAGCTGTCCTATGCGATCGTGTCGTCGCTGGCCCAAGGCCAGGAGGCGTTCGTGGAGACCGTCACCCGCGAGGTGTGGCCGCTGGAGCAACGGGTCACCTCCGGCCACTTGGGCGACCCCGAGCAGTTCCTGGAGGAGCTGTTCGGCACCCGCCACGCCCTGCTGGCGGTGTCCAACATGGCCACCCTGGGCCACCAGATCTACCAGCGGATGTCGGCCCTGGCCCGCTTCATCCCCCCTGACTGCCAGCCGCTGGTGGCCGACCTGGTGGACCAGTTCGACCGGGTCGCGGGGGTGGCCGACGGCCAGATCCGGTACCTGGAGGGGGTGATCGAGTTCTACAAGGCCCGCACCGACACCAAGGTGACCATCGCCGCCGAACGCCTCGCCCTGATCGCGGTCCTCACCCTGCCGATCACCGCGTTGTCGTCGGTGTATGGGATGAACATCATCGTCAATGACCGCACCGACTTCCCTCACCTGGCGGTGGTGGTGGCGGCGATGCTGGTGATCTCGGCCGTTCTGCTGCGCTGGGCTAAGCGACAGGGATGGTTGTAGCAGGCTCCCCAGGCTGGCAGAGCACCAGATCGAAATCTGGTGCTCTCAGCTTCTCAGCTTGGTCTGCTCGGTCAACGACGCGGTCAACGTTCTGCCTTGTTCTACCTGGGCCTACCTTAACGGTGGACCCCGTCTAACCTGCTCTACCTTTACAAGACGACGCTGGCTTTCCGGCCGCCCCAGACTACGGATCTGGCGTTGGGCTAGTGGGTTATCAATAAGTGGAAAGGCGATGGCCTTGTCCCAGGGAGGACCCACACTTTGGCCTCCATGAAGGGGTAAAGAATGTACCTTCCAGTCCAGGGAGCAGGGCCATGCTGAACAACCTCCATCCTGGTAACCAGCTCCTCCGTCGCGAGCTCCACGAGCGCTATGGCGGCCGCCAGCAGGGCGGCATCGGACCATCACGCAAGGCCCCGGTCGTCTTGTTCTTCACCGATCCCACCGCCGGCCACCGCCACGGCTACTACGACGGCTGGGACGACGACGGGCTGTTCAACTACTACGGCGAGGGCCAGCTCGGCGATCAACGCCTGGTCCAGGGCAACAAGGCCATCCTCAACCACCAGCGCGACGGTCGGACCCTGGAGGGATTCCTCGCCAAAGGCACCACGGTCACCTACCTCGGGACCTTCGAGCTCGTCGACCACTACTGGACCGAGGCCCACGAGAGCGGCAGCACCACCATCCGCCAAGTCGTCGTCTTCCGGCTCCGGCCACGCAACCCAATCCCGGTTGCCCTGCTCCATGTCCCCGTCTCGCGGGCCGAGGGGCCGCGCATCGACACCGTCCCGGTCGAGGAGCAGCACACCGAGCGGGCCTTTGTCACCCCCGACCGTGAGCCCTATGAGCTGGAGCGGCGCGAGGCCAGCCTGGTGCACCGGTATCGCGAGCACCTGCGTCGTCAGGGCCATGAGGTGGGGCGGCTTCGGGTCGTGCCGGCTGGGGAGTCGGCGCCGCTCTACAGCGACCTGTGGGATGTCACCGGCCGGGAGTTGGTCGAGGCCAAGGGCCTGGTGACCCGGGAGCAGCTGCGCTCGGCCGTGGGGCAGCTGCTGGACTATGGCCGCTTTGTCGAGGCCACGACCCGGACGGTGCTGGTCCCCACGAGACCGCGGCCGGATCTCCTGGCCTATCTCGCTCACGCCGGGGTCAGCGCGGTGTACCCGGACGGCGACGACTGGGCACGCAGCTAGGGCCCTCCCTCCTAGCCCGTCGGCCAGACCCGGACGGCTCGATCGGCTGCCTCCAGGACCAGGTCGGCGTCGATCTCGACGCCAGCGGCTGGGTTCTGGCCGGCCGGCCACACGAAGGCCAGCGGCCCCGGTGGGGGCAAACCCCACAGCCAGTGACGGGACTGCCAGTGCTCGCTCCCGCCGACCCCGTGGTAGTAGAGGAACGGTGGGTCGGGCTGGTGGGTCTCGAAGGTCCGGGGCCAGCGTCGCGGGTCGGTGCTGACCGTCCGGCCGTCGGCGAGGCGGAGCTCTAGCCACAGGTTGCGGTACGGCAGGCGGCGGTCCCTGACCGGGTCGTGGCGAGGCGGGTCGGATTGACCTGGCCGTGGCCGTCCGGTGAGGGTGAACGCCAGGCCGCTGGGGTAGGCGTGGAGGTGGGTGACCATGACGGCGTGGGTGTCGGTGCGAGCGAGCAGGAGCTCGACCGGGACGATGCCGGGGACGATGGTCTCGGGTGGTCGGAGCCAGGCCGGGATCCGGTAGCCCGAGGGTGGCTGCCAGGCCGGCATGGCGAAGAAGCTCACGGCGGGCTCGGGTCGGGCCACAGGCTGGTCGCCCGGGCGGCCGCCTCCAGGACCAGGCGGGCGTCGATCTCGGCCCGGGACTCGGGGATGCCGCGGGCCGGCCACTCGACCACGAAGGCCAGCGGCCCCGGAGGCGGTAGGCCGTACACCCATACCTCCACCTCCCAGGCCAGCCGGTCATAGCCCTCCCAGCGGATGATCCACAGCGTCGGTGGGTCCGGCGCCGGGCCCTCGTCGAAGTCATGACGCAGCTCGAGGTTGGTGGCCTTGCGGCCGTCGGCGAAGCCGACCCCAAAGCGCAAGTAATAGTCGGCGAACTCCCCAGCCGGATCGACCCCGTCGCCGAACATGTTAAAGGCCCCGAAGTTGCTCTGCTCCCCCGGGATGTCCTGGCGCAGGCGCAGGTGCAGGGTGCAGCCGAAGCCGGTCGGGTAGGCACGGATGCCGGTCAGCCCGATCGCCCGCTCCGGGGTGCGAGCCAGGATCAGCTCAACCGGGACGATCCCGGGGACCAGGTCGGCGGGCGGCTCGACCCAGGCCGGCCGACGGTACTCAACCTCCGGCTCCGGCACCTCCGGCAGTTCCGGCGGCTCAGACTCGGACATTACTCGATGCTATTCCTTCCCTGGAGATGATTCTTCCCTCCGTATCGATCAATAGGTCAGGCCATCAAGGGTCAACCCTTCCCCGCATGGATCGACTGCGCAACAGCTGGCGGCAGCCTCACTGTCGATCTCGCTCTAAGCTGAGCTCATTCCGCTTTTGTTCTTTCCAGGCAAAGCCGCTGGAGACTCCCCCGGATAACAAGGCTGCGATCGTCGCGCATAGTGGTTGCCTTCGATTGGGAAGTTCCCCATCGCGAGGAAAGAAACCGATCGCGATAATGCTGAAAACGGCAAGACCAGTGATTACGCCGTTCCATAGCGGTCGCAAGCGGCAAAGACGCTGCCAGACCGGCGACAGTAACCAGAGTTGTCCCCGAAGGACCAGACCAGTCCATGGGGCGCCGTAGAGCACGCCCAGCGCCCATTTCATATATCGGTGATCCTGTGATCTCAGGTAGTCGAGCTCGGCCTGCCATTCGGCCTGGTAGCGCGCCCGATATCTGGCGGGCACAAACAAGCTCGCCTGCCAGAGCAGGCACCGGGCAAGCGAAGAACCATCGGAGATCTGCCTGAAGAACTGGAGTAGGAGCCGCGGCTGGCGCATCGCCTCACCAAGTCGAGCAAGGGAGGCGGCAAGGCTTCTGGCGAGAAGCCAGAGAACACTCGGCAGCGCCCAAGCCAATGCGAGTCCCAGAGGCACCAAGGGGATCTGCCAGACAATCACGTCGGCATCAACCTGAGAGTTCATCGGCTCGAGATAGCCATACCGCAACACGAAGATGGCCAGATTAAGGAAGAACGCCACACAGTAGGTGATGCCGGCAATGGTCCAGATGCGAGACCAAGAGCGTCGTTTGCCAGACTTCGGGTGGCTCATGCGGCGGCCTTTTCCTGTGCGATCGGGTTAGCCGGGTTCCGGAAGCGATCTCCAAGCTGAATGAAGGGTCTGTTGGTGTGCGATCAAGACCTGGCGGGCCCGCTCTGCACCAGAGTCGGTGAGCCGGTAGTAGCGGCGGCGGCGGCGGCCTTCGGCCGCTTCGTCGATATCTTCCCAATGGCTGGTAAGCCACCCAGCGGTCTCCAGCCGAGCCAGGATCGGATACAGGGTTCCTCCCGGTAGCTCAGCCGCCTGGGCCACCTCCAGCCCGTAGTGCTCGGCTGTTGGATCAGCAAGCAGGACCGCCAGCACTCGAAGCGTGGCGAGGGTCATCCGTGGTTCGCGTACCATGCCCGGAACTCTACTATGGGTCGCCAGCGACAACCAACCGAGAACTGCTCGTAGAGATGGTGTCCATCCCTGTGCGGAGCCGGCCATCCCGGATTCCAAGCTACAAAGAAGAGCGGGCCCCCGAGCAGCACTATCGGCTTCGGCTGTGGCTGCTCGACGGCAAGGAGACAACCACGCGACCTCCAGCGTGGCGGGTGCCGGATCACTTCTAGAGGACCTCGACGCGGCTCTCGGGCGGCTCCAGCGGGCTCGCGTTAGATCTGCGAGTTCTTCCGCGCGACTGACCGACGCCTCGTGCACGAGGTCGTCGACGAGGACGGTCCTGATGCGGGATCCGGCCATACCCGCACCAAGGAGCGAAACGACCTCTAAGCAGGTAACGCAACCGCGCAGGCGCCGACTACGCTTCCGGCGCCTTGTGGCAGAGGAGGTGAATATGGACAGCGAGCCGTGATTACCAGCGACACAGCGGCCAAGGCGCATCTCGTAGTCGCCCGGCACCCGTGACGACCGTGTCACGACGCTGTGGGCGGAGATCATGGTGCCCGAATGGCACCGACACGACCTGGACACACGGCCAGGGTGCATCCACTGTCTGAACGTGCTGCAAGAACTGCGCGCAGCGCGTGACCGTATGCCGCCTGACCGCACGACGCGTTCGGGCACGAGAAGTAGGAAGGTGGAAGGGCTGTGGGCACGTTCCGAGAAGGCGGACAGGCAGTTGTGGAGCGCGGTCCGGTGGAAGTGCGGCGCACGCTGTACGCCAACGGCACCGTCAGCTACGACGGTAACCACGAGGGTTCCGAGTGGCGCTTGGTCTACCGGGCCGACGACACGGTCCGCCTGCACTTCAAGCACGGGTCCATGCGTGTGTTCCGCACCATGTATGGGCGCAAGGACGGGCAGGACTGGGCCAACATCGACATCAAGGCGGAGTAGCGGTAGGAGTCGCTAAGCTCAATGGGTGGGGCGAGGCGGCGCATTGCGTGGAGGCGGCAAGAGCAATTCAAGACTGGTACGGCCCAAGCGTGCGAGGTCCCAAACGCCAGCGAGGAGATCCGGTCAGCACTGCCATAGGTATCAGTTGCCGCCGCGGCCGCTGGTGGCGGCATGCAACATACCCAACGACTCCACCAAGAGGAAGACACGTGCCGCTTCGGCTGGTGGCATGCCGAATGGAGGCGTCTCTGGCCTGGTGGCTGGCCCTGTCTCAAGATCGGTGTGAGCAGGGACCCCTGCTGAGGCGTTTGATCTCCCGCTTCTCCGTGCTGAGCCGTTGGTCAGCCGTGCCCCGGGCGCTGTTACTGCCATCCTCGACCACGGTCGACCACGGTCGGCGACGGGGAGGCGTGACGACATCACTCCCTACGTTCGTCTGATGGCCTTGAAATCGGCGAGCACGTTCCGGAGGTGTACTGCTCTCCTCGTTCGATTACGGGTCGAGAGCAGTTCGGAACGGTGGCCGGAAGATGCAGAGGGCGCGGCCGCATGGGCCGCGCCCTCTGGCGCTTAGCGTTGGCAGTACCAGGAGTATGGGTTGGTGGTGCTGCCCAGGCCGGCGTAGGCGCCCCAGCCGTACTGGTAGACGCACTGGCGGTTCACATCAATCCCACCGACGATCACACCCGTGTAGTTGGACCTGCACTTCCAGCTGTAGGCGTTACGCTGATCGAGAACGATGGCGGTCGTTGGTCCAAAGTGCGCCCACTGCACGCTGCATGCTCGTTGCATGTCCACGCCGCCAAGCCGGATTGCCGCCGACGCCGACGGCGCAGTGCCGAGCATGCCAACCGTGCTCGCTCCCACCAGCGTCAGGATGACCAAGCCCTTCCTTACCGAAGGTAGCCGCATCCGTGTTCCCCCTTCACTATGACGACCGGAGTCGTTCCGGTTCGGTCGACGCCTTGTACTGCGGTCTGCCCCCCCTTCGGGCTCGGATGCTTGCCGACGCCGCCGAATGAACGGTCCGATCGTCGCTGTTGAAGGCAGAGACGATCAGCGCAGGATTGCCCAACCAGAACGGGGCAGAACTACTCCTGTCTAGGGCGGGGAACGATGCCGCGCTCGATCGCAAAGCGGGTCAAGTCCGCGCGGCGGCGAGACCCGGTCTTATCCCGAATGCGGTCCAGGTGGGAGTGGACCGTCCGCACGCTGATGGTCAGCTGCTCGGCGATGTCCTGGTCGGTCTCCCCGCCGGCGACCAGCTCAAGGATCTCCCGCTCCCGGGCGGTGATCTGGATCGGGGCCTGCAGCAGATAGCCGGCGAGGGTGGCCGACACATAGGTGCGTCCCTGGGCCACGGCCTGGATGGCGCCGAGGATCTCGGTCTCTTCGGCCTGCTTGCTGAGATAGCCACGGGCGCCGGCCCCGATCGCCTGGACGACGTCGGTTGGTTGCTCGGAGGCGGACACAACCAGGACCTGGTAGCCGTCGGCGACCAGGTGGGCCACCGCATCCGGGCCCTCCAGGCGGCTACCTTCGAGCTGCAGATCCAGCAGTACGATCACCCCGCCGCCCAGCCGCAAGGCTTCGAACTCATCCACCGAGCGGGCCACCCCGGCTAGCTCCAGCCCCGACGCCGTCTCGACCACCTGCATGAGCCCCTTGCGGAAGACCGGGTGGTCCTCCACGATCGCGACCCGGATCATGCCGGTACCCACAGGGTCACCCTGGTGCCGCGCCCGGGCGCCGACCAGACCTCCACCCGCCCGCCGGCCTGTCGGACACCCTCGCCCATGCGGTCGCTGACCATGCTGCGACCGTTAGGGTGGCCGCCGTCGCTGTGGCCCCGGACCGTCACCTCGACACCGTCGGGTCGGGTGACCGCCCGAATGACCGCCCGATGGGCCTCTCCGGACACCGCCCAGCCAAGTGCTTCCCGGGTCGCCTCCAGCAGCGCCGCGCTCGCCGAAGCGTCCGGGTCCTTGCCGAGCTGGTTGGTGACCAGCTCGACGGCGAGCCCGTCACGGCGGGACTGGGTAGCCAGTGCCCGCAACCCGGCCACCAACCCGTCGCTGGGATGCTCGCCGTCGGCTTGGAGGATGGCCCGCAGCTCGGCGGCTTGGCTGCGCGCCAGCGCCTGCACCTCCCGCACCCTCACCGGGGGTGGGTCGTCGGTACCGGCCCGGGTCGCGATCATCTCCAGGGTGTGCAGCGCCCGCTGGTGGGTGTCGGCCAGCAGCCGCGCCCGCTCGGTTTCCCGGCCGGCGCGGAGTCCCTCGGCGGCCTGCAGGCGACCGCCCCGCCGGGCCGCGGCCATGACGACCACCGGTAGGGCGACGGCAAGGCAGGAGGTGGCCAAGCGGTTGGCGAACTCCGGCCAGCCGACCGCAGCGAGCCCGACGCCGTTGACCAAGCCCATCGCCAGTTCCAGCACGGCGACCCCGGCCAGCAGGACCAGGCCGGTCCGGGGCCCGCGCAGCGCGGTCCACAGCACCACCACCGACAGGAAGTAGGGCATGAAGGCGTCGTGGTCCATCAGGTAGAAGTTGCCCTGGGGCATGACCGCGGCGACCCACAGGCTGACCGCCACCGCGACCACCACATCGGTGGCCAACAACGCGTTCGATTCCAGCAGCCCGCTCGGCCGGCCGCTCACCCCACCAGCCAGCAGGGCCAGGTTGGCGGCCAGCAGGGCCCCGAGCACGACCGCGAGGGCGTCCAGCGGGAGCTCGCCCGGCAGATTGGCCAGGATATTCACCGCCGTGATCGGGATGACCGCGATCCGATAGACGAGCACGGCCAGCGCGAACCAGCCGAACGTCTGGGCGGCCAGCGCCCCCGGGTTCGCCGGCGATGCCACGCCCGACCCCGCCGTCCGCTGGCCAGCGAACCAGACCGACAGCCTTCCGGCCCAGCGTGTGGCTAGCCGCGACCACGCCGATGGGGTGCCCATGGCCACCCGCAGGCGCACGCGGGTCCCCCTCCCCGGTGCCGACCAGACCTCGGCGGTCCCACCGACCTGGGCCATACGCGCCCGGATCGACCCGGCCAACCCATACCCACCATCGGTGGCGGCGGCGGGGTCGAACCCGCGACCGTGGTCACACACCGTCACCTCGACCCCGTCGCCGGTGGTCGCGGCCTGGACGGTGGCGCGGGTCACGCCGGCGTGCTTGGCGACATTCGTCAGCGCCTCCCGAACCGCTCCCTCGACAGCATCCAGCACCTCCCCCGGCGGGTCAGGATCCGATCCCACGGTGATCCGGAGGTCGACGCCAAGGCCGTACCGCTGAAACTGCCCGGCGAGTGATCGAAGCCGGACCTCGAGGGCGTCCCCGGTGGCCGCTCGGTCCTCAGCCAGCACCTCGCGGAGTTCCTGGGCCTGCGCGACCGCGATCGCCTGGGCCTCACGTAGCCGCTCCCGGAGCGGCTGGACACCATTGCTGGTGCGCAGGGCGAGGCCCTCCAGGGTCTGCAGGACCGTGTCGTGCATCTGGCGCAGCATCTCCGCGCGCTGGGCCGCCCGCCCCGCCCGCAGCCCGGCCCCCACCGCCAGGCCGGCGCCCAGGCGGGCCAGTCGCATGACCAGCAGCGCCAGACCCAGGGCGGTCCACATCCACACATACCGCCACAGAAACTGCATCCAGCCCTCGAACCCGAGGGTGGCACCATTGGCCCGCACCATGGCCAGCTCCAGCAGCCCCGCACCGGCCACCATGGCCACGCCGGTCCGGGCGCCGCGGAGCCCGGTCCACAACCCGACCGTGCCGATCGCATACCACCAGAAGGTGTCGCGACCGCCGTCGTCGAGGCTGCCGTGTGGCACCGACGCGCTCATCCACAGGTTCAGGGCCACCGCGACCAGAACGTCGGCGGCCAGGAACAGGTTGGACCGCAACAGCCACCGCAACCGACCGGCCGCCAGGCCAGCCAGCAACCCCACATCCACCGCCAGCAGTACCGCCAACGCCCAGACATACCGCGACCCTGCCGACCCCCAGACAGCCACGACGTTGGCGATAAGGAACGGGGTTAGCACCACCCGATAGCCGAGACCGCCCAGCGCCCACCAGCCAAGCGCCCGCTCCGAAACGCCCTCGACCGCCGTCACCCGGGTAGGGTCGACCGGAAATGGCAGCGACGCTCCGGTGCGCCCACGGTGGCTGCCAAGCAGCGGGCTCGCCGCGATCCACCCGGGCAGCCCGCTCAGGTGAGCGCTCCGGTCGGCCGGCATGTCCCTCCCCCCCGCACACGATCGCCGCCCAGCCTAACCGGATGGCACAAATCAGCCAAGGCTGGTCGCGCTCGGGGCGGTCGAGCGCTGTCGGTCGATCCGCATCCGCCCCGGCTCAACCAAACCGCAAGCCACCAGCGGGTCGTCCGGGGTAGTTCTACCCTTGGGGCCCATGCCAGGCGCCACCAGACTCCACGGATGAACCGTTCCCCTGGAACACCAATCCACGCGTTGGTCATGGCCAGCGCCCCACTGCTACGCGCCGGGCTGGAACGCGCAGTCCTGGCCGCAGGCCTGCAACCCACGAGCGACACGGCAGTTGCGGCGATTGGGCTCCACACTGCCGACACGGCCCCCACCAGGACCGGCATGGACCTCAGCGTTGGGGCCAATCAAGTCACCATTGCCCTGACCGCCATCCCTGAGCCCGAGATCTGGAGAGCCGTGGGGACGCTGCTCTTCGAGCTGTTCGACGCGGTTAGCGAGGCACCATGAACCGTCGTCACCATATTGACACTAGGGGTAATTCGACCCCGGGCGTATTGGGCAGTTCTCCGCTGCGAAGATGGCTTGCCCAAGCGACCATGCACATCACCGGTCGAGCCCGCTGGCGGGGATCGGGGGCCTCCAGGGGGAGCGCTGGCAGGGCTCGATCGGTGCGCCCGCCGACCAGGACGCGAGCCCGATGCCGGCCGCAGCAGCCATGACCACAAACCGCAAGGGAGTCCGATGGCAGCGATGCGCGTCAGACCAACAGGATCCAAGACGCAGCTGTATCTACGCCAAACGCACGATGCCCTCGCAGTCCTGCCCGGGAAGAATCCTTCGACTGGTATGAGCAGCATGACCGCCGGGGGGGCATAACAGTGACCCACGCAGCGCCGATCGATGGATGCGGCCGCACATCACTCCGGATTTCACGGAGCCGCTGTCATTGGCGAGAACCACCGTAGCCAAGGCCAAATACGCGTTCTGATATTGCCCAACAGAACCTTGCTTACCGATGCGACAAGGCGTCCATGGCTGATCTCCGTGCGTGCTACGAACTTCGCCCATGGTGTGGTTGTCGCTCCCATCAGCGAGGCTCTGTTCCACCCCACCTCGGCTCCAGGGAGAGCAGCATGCCTATTCCAGCCCAGGACCGGCCGACGGCCGCTGTCCGGCCCGCCCCCCACCCGCGTCTCGCCCCTCGGCAGCTCTCCTGGCCGGTGCGCTCTGCACTCCAGGCTTTATTGACGCGCCTGGCGGTGCCCGCCGTCATCCTCGGCTCGCTCTGCCTCGCCGCCTGCCAGCCTGGCCTAGGCAGCAACAGCGCCTCCGGTAGCGCCGACGCGCCCGGCTCAACCGCCGGTGGTATCACAACCGTCGCCCCGCCCTCAGCCGCCCCGGCCCTGAGCCTCAGCGAACGCTTGGCCGCCTACGACCAGCTGGCCCGCAACTGGGGCAACTTCACCAAAGACTCGGCGGGCGACAGCGACTACCGCGCCGCCGACGTCGTCATGATGAAGCTCCAGTGGTTCGACGAGCGCGGCATCCCGGAGGTCATGTTCGGCCTCGTGGAGGACCCGGACTCGGCCTTCGCAGCCGAAGTACGCGAGATGCTCGGCGTCCTCAGCCCAACCCAGCCCATGATCTACCCGGAGGTTCGCGCCGAGTCCGGCTCCACGCCCGCCGACCGCACACTCACCCACGACATGGCAAATGCGCCCGGCAACCGGCTCATGCTGCATGTCGGCCTGGTCGAGGGACACTGGATGCTGCGTGGCTTCTTCTACGAGGCGCGCGGCATCAGGATCGGCGACATCAACACCTAGCGCACGCCTCCGACGACGCCCCTGTCACCGCATCAACCAATCCCGACGTGAGCTCCTGATGCTGGATGCGAGGACAGTGGAGCCGCTGACTGGTGGCCCACCAGCCCGCTGACACGGTCTGCGACCGCGTCCCACAGGCAAGGGTGGCAAATCCGCTTGAGCTGGCTGAGTGGAGTCCGGCCTCGACTTCGCAGTTCACCAATGCCAGCGCACGGGCGGCGGCCAAGTCGGCGGGGCGTCGTTGAAGTGGCCGGCGCGCGCGGCCTGCCGCTCCCGAGCTTGAGCCCGTTCGCCGTTGCCGCGCTGCTGCGCGCGCTCGACCTTGGCGGTGGCCCACTTGAGGCTGGCGCCGACCTCGTCGGCCTCGATCTTGGTGACCGACCGCCGCTCGCCCTCGGGGGTCTCCCAGTTGCGCTGGCGCAGCCGGCCGGTGACCATGACCCGGTCGCCCTTGGCGAGGGAGTCGGCCAGGTGCTCGGCCTGCCCGCGCCACACGTTGACCTTGAAGAAGCTGGTCTCGCCGTCGCGCCACTCGCCGTCTTGTTGGATCCGCTGGGTGACCGCGACCCGCATGTTGGCGACGGCGATGCCGGTGTTGGTGAAGCGGAGCTCGGGGTCCTCGACGAGGTTGCCGACGATGGTGGTGTGGTTGTCCGCTGCCATGACGTGCTCCTTCGTGTGCTGATTTAGCGTTCGGGCCCCACTCGCTCCGGCCCGTGCCGGGTCCGGGTGGGCTGGGCGCGAGCCCGCTGGAGGGCGTCGGCCATGCGGTAGTCCTGGCCGGGCTGCCAGATGGCCGGGTTGGGGGTCGTTCTGCCGTGAGTCGTGGACGGCGACGCGGACGCCGAGGGTGAGGGCGCCCTCGCGCTGGTGAACGTCGCGGTGGCCCATGCGGTCGGAGCGGTCGACGGGCATCCCGAAGGTGGGATTCAGCCCGGCCAGCAGTCGGTCGGGCTTGGACGGCGGGGCGGGCCGTCCGGCGACCTGTCCGACGGCGCCGGCGCGGTTGCCGCGGGGTCGGGTCGGTCAGCGCTCACCGGCGGCCTAGCGGTCGGACGCCTGCCGCTCCCGGTCACGCCGGACGTCGGTGACGGCCGGTGCGCACGATCTAGGCCATGGGTGACCCAATCTAAGGTGGCGGGGATCATGCAGGCGACCAGCCTGGCCGCCTAGCCACGCGAGCACCTGGGCCAGGTCCTGGCGGTGGCGGGTGGCTTGGCGGGCCAGTTCGACCACGGCGTGCTCGCGTTCCCACTGCTCGTAGGCCGCCTCCTCGCCGTCCTCGGTCGGTGGGTGCTCGCGGCGGCTGTGCCAGCCGCACGCCAGCCACATAGGCGGTGAAGTCGCCCACCCCGTCGGTCCAGGCGCCGATCAGGGTGCCGTCAGCCAGCCGCCACAGGGCATAGCCCTCGTGGTCGTCCAGCTGAAGCAAGCCGTAAGGTAAGCGAGCCTGGAGGAAAGTTACACGAATGTGATCTGGATCTGGCGGTCAGCGTCCTGTACAGAGATCCTACGAGACCAGCGTTTGTGCACGTAGATCGCCGATGCAGTGCTCGGGTGGGCGTAGTTGCGTTTGGTTGTGTTTCAGAGTTGAATCCCCCGCGCCTGAAGCGAAAGCCCTCGCTCTACCTAGAAAGGAGGCTGAAACGAGGGCGATCGCTGCCACAACCAAGAGCGAAGCTCCCGGCATGCATCGGTGGACCTTGGGCGTCCACCGAAGGTGCAACCGTATGGGACGTAACAGTGTAAAGGCAAGGTACTGACGGCGGTTGTACGGCTTGGACTGCATGCTGGGGCGCGCTCCTCGTTCGAAAGGAGCGTCCGCTGGCAAGCGACCCCATGAGGCGCGACATGCCGCCAGTTACGGCCGTCTGCTGTATGTGCCTGACCACGGCGGTGACCTACGTAACGCAGATCGGCGCGCCGCCGCAGGCCTACTGGACCTTCACGGCCATTGCCGCGGCGATCGCGGCTTGGGCCGGCCGGCCCGTGCGCCGGTCCTGAGTTCCCGGGGCGCTGGGTGCGCCAACCTGGCTGCACCCAACGCCCCAGAGGATGTATCCGCCTGGCAAGGTTCGATGGGGGGGAGAAGTGATGTGGGATGGTGGGATGGCTGAGCCTAGAGACCTCCGAGACCTGATCAAGCCGTCCTCAGATGAGAAGGGCGACCTCTACGCCCTGCGGGACGCCCTACTGGGCCTACTGCAGGATGAGGAGCAAGCCGGGGCTGCGGAGGGCAGTGATCACGATAGCCGTTCGGCCGGTGTGGAAAAGCTTCAACTGACGTGGCAAGGGAAATCGCGTGAAGTACCGCCGTCCTTAAGGCTAGCACTGCTCGCAGCGCTGGAGGCGTTTGCACAAGGAGACGGCGTCACTGTCGTGCCAGCCGACAATGAATTAACCACAGGAGAGGCCGCCGAACTACTCGGCGTGTCTCGTACCTATCTGGTCCGACTCATCAGCCAAGGCAAGTTGGACGCCACGCAGGATGGCGCAGGGAAGCATCGTCGCCTCCATTTTGAAGATGTCGTCGCCTATCGACGAGCGCAGAAAAGTCTGCAGCGCGAGGCGGCTCGCAAGCACGATGTAGTGAGCAAGGAGCTGGGCCTTGAGTAGTCTCTCTGTTCACCCCAGGGACAAGGACACATGCCTAGACTTCTACCGTTGCCGAGAGTACTTGCTGATACCCCATCACGGTCGATCCTGCTTCGATTGGTTGGCTTTGGTTTATTTGAACTTCGCTGGACCTCAGCGATCATTGATGCAGCGTGGAGGATGACCCTGGCCAATAATCCCCAGCTTCGCCCTCTTGATCTTGTGCCAGTGTTTGATTCGCTGAGGGATGGGTGTCCAGGCGCTGACGTTCTGGACGAGGAGGTTCTCTCCGGGGAGATTCCTCTCTGGGCTGAGGGATATGAGATTCTTGCTGCAGCTGCTGCTGGCAATGTGGATGCTATCCTTGTCTTCCACAGGCGGCAATTACCGATGCAAAATTTTGACGCGCCAGTCATGACACTTGACGAACTGCTACAGAGATGTTGGCGCGAGCATACGGCTGAGGTGCTCTTGGCCCTTATGGAAAAGTCGGTCGATCTATCGCATCCCCTAGAGAAAATGTTTGAGCAGTTGCGGGGGCTGTATCCTCATGCCCCAGTATTTGTTAAGGAACTACTCAATTGTGCACCCTATGCCACTCCATTGATACAACTCTATCGTGAGTTCGGTGGACCCGAATAACCTATGACGCTTTCCTGATCGGTGGTGAATCGTGGAAATCACCAAAGTAATACCAGAGGTCTCCTATGATGTTCTTGGTCGAATGGTCCCTGGTATCGCAGCTATCTGGGTTTGGTCCATTGCGGCAGGCACCACGTTCGCTGCCCTTGTGGTAAATGTATATGCTGGTTCGACTACGCTTTCGCAATCGGTGATCGTGCTCGTGGCGACGCTGCTACTGGCCGCGTACCTAATCGGGCATATAATCAGCCCAATTAGTGGTTTCTTCCACTCCAGAATTCTTCCATACCTCTTACCTTCCTACTTTGCCGTCCTAGCGGATGCGGCAGGATATGACGGCAAGGGGGCCTATCCAGCAGCGGCACGTGCGTTCTTTCAGAAAGAGATTCACAGACTGTTCGGCGAGACTACGCCAACCCAAAGCCAGTACCGCCAAGCGACCGACCTGTGGTATGACTCCGTACGTATGGATTCTGACAGTGCAGCGGCGAAGCTTGGCAAGATGCGAGCAGAGTACGGAATGCTGGAAGGCTTGTGTGTGGTTCTGGTTATTGCGATTCCTATAAACTTGACATATTGGTTTGTAACGGAACGTGGACTCGATCTGGTATTGTTATGTCTTGCGGCAGGTGGCTTTGTCGTCATTGCCTGGAGTGCCGCTAGGACCTTTCGTACGTTCCAACGTGCTGTGATTAATCAATACTATCTCCTCAATAAGGACCAAGCAGCTAAGCCGAAGGTTCCATCAGATCGCGGCGGCAAGGCCATCAGCCAGGACGCTCCAGCACCTGAGCCTCTTACTTCCGTTCCTCAGCAAACCACAGGCCCAGACGGCGATAAGGCTAGATAGAAACCAATCAGACTGTGCAAGGAACAGCGACGATTGACTGCCCTGAGTAGAAGCCATAGCGAACTGATGAAGCTAGTGTGCCACTTCGAGAGCATGAACCACGCTGTCTCCCTAGCTGAATCACCAGACGCGCTACGTATGGAATTCTTGTCTCTTGGCGTAGGCGATGGCGCTGCCGTAAGTGTCCGCGTCGACCAGCAGGACCTCACCGCTCGCCTTGAGCGCGAGGTTCACAGCGACGGTGGTGCTCCTGTGTGCCGATCGGCCTGTAAGAAGTCGTGCCCCCGGCCGAAGCCGAGGGCACGGACAGCGTCGAAGGACTGCTCAAAACGGCGGCGGGTCGTTGAAGTCGCCACCCCGTTCGGCCTGCCGCTCCCGAGCCTGGTGGCGATCGCCGTTGCCACGCTGGCTGGAGCGCTCGACCTTGGCCGTGGCCCACTTGAGGCTGGCCCCGACCTCGTCGGCCTCCAGCTCGGTGACCGACCGCTTGTCGCCCTCGGGGGTCTCCCAGCTGCGCTGGCGCAGCCGCCCGGTGACCATCACCCGGTCCCCCTTGCCGAGGGAGTCGGCCAGATTCTCGGCCTGGCCGCGCCAGACATTGACCTTGAAGAACGAGGTGTCGCCGTCGCGCCACTGGCCGTCCTGCTGGACCCTTTGGGTGACGGCGACGCGCAGGTTGGTCACGGCGGTGCCGCTGTTGGTGAAGCGGAGCTCGGGGTCCTCAACCAGGTTGCCGGGCAATACTGGCGCAGAATTTAGCCGGCCGGCCCGGAATACGGCACCTCAGGTGCGGTGGGGGGATAGGCGGCTGGTACGGTTCGCCCGTAATCTACGGGGACGTCATGATTCCCGGTTAGCACCTTCAGGGCCGTCGGTGACGGCGAGGAGGACCGGCGATGCGACCTACCCGCACTACGGCACAGCGGCGGCGAACGGCGGCGGCCGTGTTGCTGGCAGCACTCTTCCTTCTCACCCTGGACGGGACGGCCATGGCCGCCGCCGGCGATGCGACGGGCGGGGCCGACCCTGGGAGGTCGGCTCGGTTTGCGACCTTCAATGCCTCGCTGAACCGGGCCGCCGAGGGGGAGCTGGTCGCCGACCTCTCGACGGCCGACGACGTCCAGGCCCAGGCGGTGGCCGAGGTCATCCAGCGGGTCCGGCCCGACGTGCTGTTGCTCAACGAGTTCGACTTCGACGCCCAGGGCCTGGCCGCCCGGCTGTTCCAGCGCAACTACCTGTCGGTCGGCCACAACGGCGCCGCCCCGATCCACTACCCCTTCCGGTTTGTGGCTCCGTCGAACACCGGCATCCCCTCCGGCTTCGACCTGGACAACAACGGCGCGGTCGGCGGCCCGAATGACGCCTTCGGCTTCGGAGCCTATCCGGGCCAGTTCGGCATGGCCGTCTTCTCCCGCTACCCGATCCTCCGCAGTCAGGTCCGGACCTTCCAGCTGTTCTTGTGGAAGGACATGCCGGGGGCACTGTTGCCTGATGACCCGGCCACCCCGGCCCCGGCCGACTGGTACTCGCCCGCGGAGCTGGCCGTCTTCCGCCTGTCGTCCAAGAGCCACTGGGATGTTCCCGTGCTGGTCGGCGGCAAGGTGATCCATACCCTGGTCAGCCACCCGACCCCACCGGTGTTCGACGGCCCCGAGGACCGCAACGGAACCCGCAACCACGACGAGATCCGCCTGTGGGCCGACTACGTGCTGCCCTCGCGCAGCGGCTATATCTATGACGACCAGGGGCGGCAGGGCGGCCTCAAGCCGGGGGCCCGGTTCGTGATCATGGGGGACCAGAACGCCGACCCCTTCGATGGCGACAGCGTGGCCGGGGCGGCCCAGCAGCTGCTGGACAACCCGCGGGTCAACACCTCGCTGACCCCGACCAGTTTGGGGGGGCCCGAGCAGGCGGCGTTGCAGGGTGGGGCCAACCTGACCCACCGGGGCGATCCGGCCTTCGACACCGCCGACTTCGTCGATGTCCCCGGGCCTGGGAATCTGCGGGTCGACTATGTGCTGCCGAGCAAGAATCTGCGCATCCTGGACGCTGGGGTGTTCTGGCCGCTGTCCACTGATCCGTTGTTCCGGCTGGTTGGCGTGTTCCCGTTCCCGACCTCTGATCACCGGCTGGTCTGGGTCGATGTGCGCGTGCACCGGCACCGCTGAGACCGCCTGGATTCCCGCAACGCCGGCTTCTCGGCTGGGCCGCGGTGGGGCGATCCGGCTGGCGGCGAGGAGGCCGGCGAGGATCCGCTCGACACCTGGGGCGCCGGCCGGATTTGGGTCGGGGGCTCCGAGAGCGAAGGGGGATGGCGAGCGTCCGGGTGGCGCTGCCGTACGACCGGCCGCGTCCATGGCTGGGCCGTTCCATCTTCACCGTGGCGTCAGTTCGGGGCTGCCTTGACGGTTCGCAATGGCGGTAGATTCCGATCCGGCCCCGAAGAGGAAGGAAGATGCCCTATGCGAGTCTTGTCTAGGGCGCTGATGGCCGCAGCGTTGGCCGTCGCCGCCCTCGCCGCACCGGCCACGGCGGCCGATGACAAGCCGCCAACGCTGCTGGGCCGGGCGATCCTGCCCTCGGATGCCTACCAGCCGGGGCCGCCCTCGGGCGCGTTCATCACCGGCGACAACGGGGTCACGCCACCGTTCCCGGGCCAGCCCATCCCTGGCTTCTCCGCGGTCCTGGACGTCGGGCACGGGCAGTTCTGGGCGATGCCCGACAACGGCTATGGCGCCAAGACCAACTCCGGGGACTTCCTGTTGCGCCTGTACAAGATCCGGCCCGACTTCGAGACGGCCACCGGGGGGACGGGAACGGTGGCCGTGCTTGGCTTCCTGCAGCTACGCGACCCTGACGGGAAGGTCCCGTTCCCACTGTTCCGGGCGGATCGGCTGCTGACCGGAGCCGACTTCGACCTGGAGTCGGTGCGGCAGGCCAAGGATGGCAGCTTCTGGTTCGGGGAGGAGTTCGGCCCCTTCCTGCTGCACACCGACGCCACCGGCAAGGTGCTGGAGGCCCCGGTGCCGCTGCCGGGAGTCCAATCGCCCCAGAACCCTTTCCTCCCGGATCCGGACGCCTGGACGCTGCGGGCCAGCCGCGGCTTTGAGGGCATGGCCAGGAGCATCGACGGCAAGCGGCTGTATCCGATGCTGGAGGGCGCGCTCCGTAACGACCCCGATCCACGGCGGCGGATCCTGCATGAGTTCGACCTCCGCGCCGGCACCTACACCGGCCGGACCTGGCAGTACCGGGTCGACGCGGGCTTCCCGGACGCGGTGATCGGCGACCTGACGGCGCTGGACCAGCACCGCTTCGTCCTCATCGAGCGCGACGACGCCCAGGGTGCCGAGGCCAGGCAGAAGAAGGTGTACCTGGTGGACCTGCGCCGGGTCGACGCCGACGGCTTCTTGGAGAAGCGCCTGGTGCTGGACCTGCTGACCATCCCGGACCCGGAGGGGATCTCGCTGCCGCCGCGGCCGGGGGAGTTCGGCGTCGGCGACCCGTTCTCGTTCCCGCTGCAGTCGGTGGAGAGCCTGGAGGTCTTGGGCGGCGAGCGGCTGCTGATCGCCAACGACAACAACTACCCGTTCAGCGACGGCCGCTGGATCGCCAGGGATCGGCCCGACGACACCGAGCTGATCATCGTCCGCACCCCTGCGCTGCGCTAGCAGCCCAGGCTGTCCCAAAGAAAGAGGAGATCTCCGTGCGGCAACCCAACCGCAAGACGACCCGCCGGCTGCTCGGCGCCGCCTTCGCCGCGGCCCTTGCCCTGACGGTGACGGCAGCAGGCTCCGGATTGGCCGCGACCTCGATCAAGCCGTACGTGGAGCCGGTCGGCGGGGAGTACCAGGTGCGGGCGCTGTTCAGCGTCGACGACAAGGTGCCGCTGCTGGGCGGCGCCCCCGGCCAGCAGTACCGGATGGTGGGAATCCCTGACGGGCTCGGTGCCCATCCCAACGGTGACGGCACCAGCACCCTGTTCATGAACCATGAGTTGGGCTTCACGGCGCTGTCGGAGCCGGTGGTCGGCGGGCCGAAGAACCGCGGCGCGATCGTGTCGCGGTGGCTCCTTGGCCAGGACGGCGACCCGGTCGCCGGCAGGCGCGCCTACGACCGGATCTACGCCGAGAACGCGCTGCTGGGGCCGGCGCCGGTGGTCGGCAACGAGGCCCAGATGCCCCGGCAGTTCGCTCGGTTCTGCTCTGGCTTCCTCGCCGGTCCGGCCCACGGCTTTGACCGGCCGATCTACCTGACCAACGAGGAGTCGACCAGCCCCGACACCTTCGACGGCATGGGCGGCCTGTCGGTTGCCATCTTCGACGGCGAACTGCACACGCTGCCGGAGTTGGGCCGCTACTCCAAGGAGAACACCGTCGTCCAACCCGGCCAGGGCACCCAGACGGTGGTCTTCCCGACCGAGGATGGGCCGGCCACCCTGGACAACCAGCTGTACATGTACGTCGGCAAGAAGGACCGCTCGAGCAAGGCCTCGGTGCTGGCGCGCAACGGGCTCGACAACGGCACGCTGTATGTCTTTCGCTCCCTGGACCCGGCGCGCAACAGCGAGCGGACCTTCACCAGCGGGTCGGTGACCGGCGAGTGGGTCCCGATCCCCGACGCCGAGGCCCTGACCGATGTCGAGCTGGAGGCGGCCAGCGACGCCGCCGGGGCGATGACGTTTGTGCGGCCCGAGGACGGCGCGTTCAACCCCAACAACCGCCATGAGTTCTTCTTCGACACCACCGGGTCCTCCAGCGGCCCTGACGAGGGCGTCAACGAGCTCGGGCGGCTGTACTCGTTGCGGCTGCACCCCGGCAACCCGCTCAAGCCGGCAACGCTCTCGATCGTCTACAACGCCGACACCGTCGTCGCCGCCGGCGGTGACATCGCCCTCAGCCCCGACAACCTGGACGCGAGCGGCCGGTACCTGATGATCAACGAGGACGGCACGACCGAAAGCCGGGCCGTGATGGCGGCCAAGGGCCGCGACGGCTCGATCTGGCGCTTCGACCTGACCAAGGGCCCGGTGGGGGCGGTCGGGGTCGACGCATCCACGGGCACGCGGGTCGCCCAGCTCGACCCGCCGGGCCGCGACGGCGTCCCGGTCGGCCCAGGGGTGTGGGAGACCAGCGGCATCATCGACGCCTCGGCCATGTTCGGCGCCGATACCTGGCTGTCGGACGTCCAGGCCCATCCGCCCACGACC
>Ga0081538_10001329_pt1 | contig 25435 bp, 28 predicted proteins | sample TabmetS5T2R1_FD_71022 | JGI IMG/M metagenome (GOLD analysis project Ga0081538, IMG submission 71022) | Tabebuia heterophylla rhizosphere microbial communities from the University of Puerto Rico - S5T2R1 | ecosystem: Host-associated > Plants > Roots > Rhizosphere ... | reverse complement strand
GTGTACCTGATCGCACGCGGCCACAAGATGCAGGAGCATACGGTGAAGGACGCGCAGGCGCAGGACGCCGCGTTCCGGTCGTACGTCCAGAACGTCGCCGGCTCGGGCGGCAGTGCTGCCGACGAGATCTCTCGGCTCGCCGACCTGCGCGACCGAGGTGTCATCAGCGAGGCCGAGTTCCAGCAGGCAAAGGCGAAGGCCATCGGGTAGCCACCCGGCGATAGGCATCCCGGTTCGTCGGTGGCGGCGGACCGGGGCCCATCGCGCGGTCAATGGCCGAGGAGCACGGTCAGCGCCACGACGGCGATGCCGATGCCAGCCGTGGCCGCCGCGAACGTCCACCGCGCCGCCGGCGGTGCCGGGGCCACCTGCGCCACGAGCGCACCGATGGCGAGCAGCTGGAGCACGGCGACCACGATCGCTGCGACCCGTGCCGTGGCGTCGCTCACGAGATCCAGGCGTCCGAACCCGAGGACGATCGCCGGCAGTACGGAGGCCATGAGGATCGGGCTCCCGTCCACCAGCGAGCGCACGAGCTCGCTGCGATGGAGGGGCTCGGGACGTTGGACGTGTCCCCCGATGAGCTCGGCGAACATGTGTGCCAGCCAGGTGGCCAGCCCGACGCCGGCGACCAACTCGGATCCATGGCCGAGGGCGACATCCGACACCCCGACCACGCCGAGCGCAGCGAGGACGAGCACGGTGCCGTAGCAACCTGCGCTGACCAGCTCCGCCAGCCGCTCCCGCGCCAGGCCATCCAGCGTCTCGCGTAGGCGCCTCATCACGGCGAGTCAGGCGGCTGTCCGTGAACCGGGCCTCGCCCGGGCCAATCAGTCGAGCCGGAACGGTGGGTAGGCGTCGGTGAGCAGGCCGATGTAGGCCTCGACCCTGGTGACCCAGCGCATGTAGCCCACCACGAACGTGCGCAGACCCTCGGGCCAGCGGCCCGTGAACAGCACGGCGAAGAAGGCGATCAACCAGACCAGCAACGCGGCGATACCCAGGATCGCCACGACGATCAGCTGGGGAATCGCCAGGATGAGCCGGAAGCCGACCGTGACGCGGTTGCGGTTCTCGAGCTCGGGCGCGAACCCGGTGCGCACGGGCGGGTACATGCCGGGATCGAGCGCGACCGGGTCGAACACGAACGGCGGATACTCCTCCCGCAGGAAGCCGGCGTACGCCGAGGCCCGGTTGTTGTAGCGGATGTAGAGGCCGATCATGTTGGCCAGCCCCTCCGGCAGCTTGCCGGTGAAGAGGATGGCGAACCAGCTGATGATCGCAACCGCCCGGGCGACCAACTGCAGCCCGTAGAGGATCGCGAAGTGGGGGATCGCCAGCAGCCACTGCACGAGTGGTCGCCAATTGGCGATCCGTTCGGCCCGATCGACTTCGAACGTTGCCGGGTAGGCCTGACCGACGGACTCCATTTCGCCTCCACGGGTCGATGGGACCAATGCGGACGAGACGGTACCGCCACGGCCGGCCGGCGAGTTCGATGGTCGCCCGCTCGCCGATCGCGAGGGCGCGCGGCGAACCCGCAATCCGTCGCCGCGCGAGCGGCCCTCGGTGACTACCCCCCAGCTGTCGTTCGGGCCTCCCTGATCCCTCGGGCCGGGCGTCCAGGCGGTGTCAGTTCGCCACCTCGAGGAGCACGTCGCCGTGGCAGGGTCGGTCGAGCGGGCACCAGCAGGCGAGATCGTGGCCGGCCAGGTCGCGGCGGACGTCCTCGACGGTGACCTTCAGGCGACCGGCGAAGAGGTCGGCACGGAAGCGGGCGACCGCAGCATCGGGCGGGCAGCCAGGACCGACCTTGTGCGGGTTGCCCCAGCGACCCGGCCGCGTGATCCGGACGGCGCCGTCGGGGACGACGGGGTGGTAGAGGTCACCGGTGATCCTCACACGGGCGGGCCTGGCACGCGACACCATCGGTGACTCCGTTCTACCGGCGGCTCAGCCCCGATTGCACGAGGGCGCCCACCGGCCGTGGCAGTTCGGCCCACCGTGGGCTCCACTGCGAGCAGCGGCCCCCCGACCCCAGCATCGGGGGGCCGCTCGCGGCCGGTTCCTGTCGTTACCCCCGGCGTTGCACGGCCCACGAGCGGATGGGCCGTCCCCCTGAAGACCGCGCCTGCACCGGTCCGCGTTACAACTTTGTTGCGAACATGTGTATGGACGATGGAGGAATCCGGCGGTATCGAACAATCTGACTTGATATATCTATCCGAATTGATGTAACAAGGCGACGTGGAAGGACCATCCGATCCGGATCTGGCCCCGCCCGGGCTACTTCGGCTGGCGGGCCATCCGGTGCGCTGGCGGCTGTTGGGGGAGCTGGCTCGCAGCGATCGGATGGTGCACGAGCTGACTGGTCTCGTGGGCCAGCCCCAGAACCTGGTCTCCTACCATCTCGGCAAGCTGCGGGACGCCCACCTGGTCTCGGCCCGCCGCAGCTCGGCGGACCGCCGCGACGCCTACTACACGGTCGACCTCACCCGGGTCGGTCGGCTGCTGGCCGCGACGGGCGCGGCGCTCCACCCGGGGCTCCGCCTCATCGCTCCGGAACCGGGAGGCGCGCGGATCGGGGCGGCGACGATGCGGGTGTTGTTCCTGTGCACGGGCAACAGCGCCCGATCCCAGATCGCCGAGGCCCTGGTCCGGGTCCGGTCCGGCGGGCTGGTCGAGGCGTACAGCGCGGGCAGCCGACCCAAGCCCCTGCATCCCAACGCAGTGCGGGTGATGCACGAGGAGCGCGGGATCGACCTGGCCGGCCACCGCTCGAAGCACCTGAGCATGTACGCCCAGCAGCGGTTCGACTGCGTGATCAGCCTGTGTGACCGGGTGCGCGAGGTCTGCCCGGAGTTTCCCGGCCGACCGGAGACCATCCACTGGAGCATCCCCGATCCCGCCGCCGGGCCCGGTGACGACGAGGCCAGCTACCCGGCGTTCCAGCAGACGGCCGCCGAGCTGGAGACCCGCATCCGTTTTCTGCTTGCCGCCCTCACCAGCCGGCCGAACCCGGCTTCGACGACACCACAGGAGGAGCCATGACCGAACCGAACGAGATGGTGAACGTCCGCTACATGGTCGATGACGTCCAGGAGTCGATCGACTTCTACACGAAGCACCTCGGCTTCGAGCCGCTCACGAGCGCCGTCCCCGCGTTCGCGGACGTCAGACGCGGCAATCTGCGGCTGCTGCTGAGTGGACCGGCCAGCTCCGCAGGGCGACCCATGCCCGACGGTGTCAAGCCCGGGCCGGGTGGTTGGAACCGCATTCACCTCATCGTCGAGGACATCGGCGCCGAGGTCGACCGCCTCCGTCAGGAGGGGCTCGGCTTCCGCAACGATGTCGTGTCCGGTCCGGGTGGCTCGCAGATCCTCCTGGAGGACCCTTCCGGCAACGTGATCGAGCTGTTCCAACCCGCCGGCGCCTGATTCGCGCCCCGCGGCGCTGACATGGAGCAGCCGGGCCCCAGACGAGATCGCGAACCACCCGGTGAGACATGTGCCATCTCGAGGGTGTGCCGAATGACGCTGTGCACCGACGCCCGACGGCGCATCGTCCGCGGAGAGCGGCGAGGTTTCGGCGTCGACATCCGTGGTCCGCGCACCGCTCGTGATCCACGGTCGGGCGCGGGCGGCCCGGATGTCGAGCACCGGCCGCCTCGCCGGGACCAGGGCGGACGGATCCGGCGCGCGTGGAGGGACCATGGCAACGGCGACTCGACCGAAGGCCACCAGGAATGGGCACTCGCGAGCGGGACCGGATCCGAGCCGCCATCCCCCGGCAGGGCTCGTGGGGGGCCCGGTCAAGCGTCCTTGGCGTGAGGGCACGCTCACCCGCGCCGCAGAGCTCGAGGCGCTCAGCGCGTGGATGGTGGGGACCTGCGGAGGCAACGGCAACGGTCGGCGCGCACAGTGCACCGGAGTGCTGGCCGATGCGATCGATCGCCACCTGACGGCTGCCCGGGACGCCACGACGGGGAGGCGCTACTTCTCACGGGACGGGTCGCGGCTCGAACGAGCGATGAGCAACCTCGACGCAGCCGAGGCCGCCTTGTTGAACCTCGCCCCGGATGAATACCTCCTCGGTCAGTTGCCGGGGTTGCTGAATCACGTGCAGCGGCATCTCCGGCCAACCGATCCGCGTCGGCGCGAGATGGAACGGATCGCGCAGAGCGTCGGGGTGAAGGACGTTCGCAACCCCTGGACCGCGGCGACCGCCAAGACGCCAGCTGCCAAGGTGAACGAGATCGCCAACCAGCGCGGCATGATCATCAGTGCCGTGCGGGGTGCCAGCTCGGCTGCGCTCCGTGAGCAGACACAAGTGCGAAGCTTCTACTTCGTCGTGATAGCGGTCACCGGCGTCATGACGTGCGCGGCGATCGGCCTCGGGGTGATGGCTTGGCGCAACCCATCCTTGATCCCGCTGTGTTTCGAGCCGACAACGGGGGACGAGACGATCGTCGTCTGCCCGACCGGGCAGTCCGGACCTCTGCCGGCACAACAGGACGGCGTCACGCCTGCGCAGGACGTCGACGACGCCATCGATGCGACGGTGTCACCCTCCGACATGGTCCTGGTCGAGGTGATCGGGGCAACGGCGGCCGCCGTCGCGGCGGCCGCTGCGATTCGGCGGACACGCGGTTCGTCGGAGCCATACGGGGTACCCGTGGCACTTGCCGCCCTCAAGCTGCCCACCGGGGCGGCAACGGCCGTCCTGGGATTGCTCCTCATGCGCGGCGAGTTCATCCCGGGCCTCAGCGCACTCGACTCATCCGCGCAGATCGTCTCGTGGGCGATCGTCTTCGGCTATGCCCAGCAGCTGTTCACGCGGTTCGTCGATCAGCAGGGGAACACCGTCCTCGACAGCGTGCGCGGTGGCCCAACGAGCGTGACTCGCCCGGCCGAGCCCGCGGGCTGAACGGCACGCCATGCATTGGCCGGTGGCGTCAGCGCAGGACGAAACCGGTGCCGAGTGTGTCGCGCTCGTCGAGGACGAACCGGTGCTCGCCGGTCCGGAAGGCCATGCCCTCGACCTCGGTGAGCACACCCTCATCCGTCGTGCCGATGGCCCGGGCGTGGAACGTCGTCCCGATGATCGAGTCGTTGCGCCACGTCTGCCCGACGGAGATGGCGCCGTCGCCGAGCAGCAGCGCAGTGCGCGCTGACGTCGCCGACCCCGTCGGGGACCGATCGACCTCGCCGTCGGCGAAGATCGCCACGTTCCGCAGATGCCGGGGGCCGACCCCCTCGTGGACGACCGTCCCGTAGATGCCCGACAGCCGGTCGTCCGAAGGGTGGCGGGCGAGCTCGTGGCCCTCGAGGGCGCGCTTGATCTCCCGTCCGAGCGTGATGAGCTCCGGAAGATCGGCCGGTTCGACGCGCACCCCGACGTCGACGGCGGAAACGAACGCGTACAGCGCACCGCCGAAGGCGATGTCGACCTCGGTGTCGGCCACCCGCACGCCCCGAGCCACCACGAACGACGGCACATTGCGGAACGCCACCGCCTCGACGGCACCGGCGCGGCAACGCACGCGGGCCACCACCCGGCCGGACGGCACGTCGATCGTCACGTCCCTCTCGCCGTCGGGGTCGGCGGCCACCCGTCCGGTCTCGACCGCCCAGGCTCCGAGGGCGATCGTGCCGTGTCCACAGGCCGTGGAGTAGCCATCCTTGTGCCAGAACAGCACCCCCAGGTCGGCGCCGTCGTCGTCGGGCGGGACGAGGAAGCAGCCGTACATGTCCGCGTGGCCCCGTGGCTCATGGCACAGCAGCCGGCGGACGCGTTCGACCTCCTCGCTGGCCGCGGCCGCTTCGCGGCGTTCCCGGACCGTGGCACCCGGGACCTCGACCTGGCCCTCGGCGACGATCCGGAACGGCTCGCCGGCGGTGTGATAGTCGGTCGTGGCGATCTCCATCGGCGGCAGTCTTCCGCGGCCCCCGTGGCGGGGGCGCCGGCATCGGGGGCGCCGCCGCTACCGATTCATTCGCTCCATTGGAGGAGGGAGAAGGAGGCACCTTCGGGGTCGGTGAGCACCGCGACACGTCCCACGTTGTAGAGGTCGAAGGGCTCGACGGAGACCGTGCCGCCCAACTCGGCCGCCCTGGCGGTGGTGCGGTCCGTATCCGCGACCGCGAAGTAGACCATCCAATGCGGCGCGATGTCCTCCGGCCACAGCTCGTCCATCTGCACCATGCCGGCGACGGGGCGCTCGATGCCGGGGAGGAAGAAGATGGTGTAGCCGGATCCTTCGGCGAAGGGAGGGCTCTTCGACTCCCAGCCGAACACGGCGGCGTAGAACCGCTCCGCCACATCGACGTCCCGGCACGTCAGCTCGCACCAGGTGAACGAGCCGGGCTCGTGCATCACGTCGGGCGAGTGGTGACCTGACGACTCCCAGATCGCGAACCGTGCACCCAACGGGTCGGTACAGATCGCCATGCGCCCGGCGTCGAAATACCTGGTGGGCCACAGGGACACGCGACCGCCCCGGTTGGAGACCGCCCGTGCCGTGGCGTCGGCATCGTCGACGGAGATGTTCATGGTCCAGGAGGGTCTAGGTCCGGGACCGACGTCGCCGACGTCCTTGTCGTTCAGGCGGAAGACCCACCAGCCCGACGCATCGTCCAGCGGTCTGTGCCGCGCCTGGACGGTCCAGCCGAACAGGGCGCAGTAGAAGCGGCTGGCCGCCTGGGGCCCGGCGGCGGTCTGCAGGTTGACCCACGCCGGCGTGCCCTGCGGATAGCTCTGTGCGGAGCCCATGCACCTTCTCCCATGCTCCCGGTCGGAACATAGTCCGGTCCAACCCGACTCCGAGGCGTCAGGCCGGAGCCGGGTCTCGGAGCGCGACCGACCCCTGGCTACGCCGGTCGGCTGCGGTGGCAACGCTGGGATCGCGCTTGACGTGGGCGAACATGCTGCGAGCGTTCCAGCTCGGGAAGGCTCGGACCAGCCATGACGGGCCGTCGAGTCGGATGCGGGAGTCGCGGGTTGCCTCGGCCCAGGTGAGCTGGCCGGCGTGCCACTTGACGAAGGCTTCGGCCTCGGCGGTGATGTAGAGGTCTTCGTCGAGACCGGAGTAGGTCTTGCAGATCTCGGTCTCGCGGTGCTCGAGCAGCAGCCAGTAGCGCTCGTGGGCCCGATATCCCGTGAAATCGAACCGGATGACGACGCGCTGGTCGGGAAGTCGGTCCCGGCGGAGCGCGTTGCACATCGACCAGAGGGCCACGAACGGGTCGAGGTTCTCCGGGGCGATCTCGAGCCAACGGGCGCCCCACTCGCCGAGCGTCTCGCAGACCTTGAACAGGTCGTCGCCCGAGCTCGTGAGCCGGTAGCGGTGACCGCGCCCCTGGGGTTTGGGTGCCGATTCGACGACGCCGAGTCGCTCGAGCTGCTCGAGCCGCTGCGTGAGCAGGGTACGGGAGAGCCCCGGCGCCCCCGTAAGGATCTCGCCGAAGGTCTCACACCCCAGATGCAGGTTGCGGATGATCAGTGGTGTCCAACGCTCGGCGAAGATCTCCGCGCCACGGGCGATCGGGCAGTACTGGCCGTAGGTCCTCACGAGCGCAGTGTCCCGCGCCTTTCGGCCACCGTGAAGTCCAGATTCCTTACTTCGAAGTCCAGATCGCTGACTTCTCGGCGGTGCCTCCCGGTGTTGCGATGTGTCTGTCCACCTGAGGAGGAGCGATGCGAGCACCGACCACGATGCGGATCCCCGGGTTGCGGGGCGACCTGATCGCACCGGGCCACCCCGACTACGACGACGCCCGAGCCGTGTGGAACGGCACCATCGATCGCCGCCCGGGATTGATCGCCCGCTGTACCGGCACCGCCGATGTGGCCGCAGCGGTGCGCTTCGCCCGCGCCTGCGACCTGGAGATCGCCGTACGTGGCGGCGGCCACAACGTGGCCGGCACGGCGGTGTGTGACGACGGGATCGTGATCGACCTCTCCCCGATGCGCGCCGTGTCGGTCGACCCCGTGGAGCGTATCGCACACGTCCGGGGCGGCGCCCTGTGGGGCGACGTCGACCACGAGACGCAGGCGTACGGTCTGGCGACCACGGGCGGCATCGTCAGCCACACCGGCGTCGGCGGTGTCAGCCTGGGCGGCGGCATCGGCTGGCTCATGCGCAAGCACGGGCTCACCGTCGACAACCTCGTGGAGGCCGAGGTGGTCACAGCGGAGGGTGACGTCATCCGGGCATCCGCACAGGATCACCCCGACCTGTTCTGGGCGTTGCGGGGCGGCGGCGGGAACTTCGGCGTGGTCTGCTCGTTCCGGTTCGCGCTGCACCCCGTCGGCCCCTCGGTGATGGCCGGGCCGGTCTTCTGGGCCGCCGAGAACACCGCCGACGTCCTGCGCTTCTACCGTGAATTCGTCGCCGACGCGCCCGACGAGCTCGGCAACGTCGTTCGGCTCGGCACCATCCCCCCTCTGCCAGACGTCAGGGAGAACCTGCACTTCCGGCCGGCCATCGCCGTGGTCAGCTGCCACGCCGGGCCCGTCGAGGACGGCGAGGTCGCCGTCCGTGCACTCCGCGAGTTCGGGTCGCCGCTCGTGGACCTGGTCGGACCCACGCTCTACGTCGACCACCAGAGCGGCATCGACGACACCGTCCCGCACGGCTGGCGCTACTACTGGAAGGGCACCGACCTCACCGGGCTGTCGGACGAGGTCATCGACATCGTCGCCGAGCACGCCTATCGCGCCACGTCGCCGAGGTCGTACGCGGCGATGTTCCACCTGGGCGGCGCGATCGCCCGGGTCCCGCGCGATGCCACGGCGCACCTCGGTCGCGAGGTGGGCCACAGGATGAGCATCGACGCGGCATGGCTCCCTGAGCAGGACGACTCGGTCGGCGCCGCCGAAAAGGCATGGGCGCGGGAGTTCCTCGATGCCCTCGCACCCCATCGGGCAGGCGTCTATGTGAACTTCCTCGATTCCGACGACGACACGGACCGGGTGCGCGAGGCCTACGGCGACGACACCTACCAGAGGCTCGCCGAAGTCAAGGCGAAGTACGACCCCGAGAACGTGTTCCACAACAACAAGAACATCCGGCCCGGCAAGCAGGGCGTGTGAGCACGTGTCCGCCATACGTGCCGGCGTCAGCGCCGTGCCGACGGCTGGCCCTGATCGGTGGTTTCGCCGGTGTGCGCCCGGATAGCAGGTGGGCATCACACGCCATGACGACCCGGTAGTCCACATCGACGAAGAGCGGTTTCCCACCGGTCCGGGAGAGCTGACGGCCCGATCGTGGATCGGCACCCTGGGCCGGACAGTGCGGGAGACCAAGCGCGACAACCTCACCGACCTCGCCGCCGGGCTCACGTACTACGCCCTCCTGTCCATTTTTCCCATGCTGCTGGCGGTCTTGTCGGTCCTGGGTCTGTTCGGGGAGTCGGCGACACGACCGCTGATCGACAACCTTCGCGAGCTGACGCCCGGGGCCGCCCGAGACACGGTGATCACCGCGGTCGAGAACTTGCAGCGCAGTCAGGGCGCTGCTGGGGTGTTGTTCATCGTCAGCCTGGCCGGAGCGCTGTGGTCGGCATCCCGGTACATCGCAGCCTTCATGAGGGCCGCCAACGTGATCTACGAAGTCGACGAAGGTCGGCCCATCTGGAAGAAGATCCCGGTCCGTTTGGGCATGACGGTGGTACTAGCCCTCGCGATGGTGGCGGCCACCGTGGCCGTGGTCGTGACCGGCGACCTCGCAGGCCAGGCGGGCGACCTGCTGGGCCTTGGCGACACGGCAGTCACGGTGTGGAACTGGGCGAAATGGCCGGTTGCGATCGTGCTGGTCGCCCTCCTGCTGGCCTTGCTCTATTGGGCTGCTCCCAATGTCCGGCACCCCGGATTTCGTTGGCTGACCCCCGGGGCTCTGCTGGCGATCGTGATCTGGGTCGCCGGCTCGGTGGGGTTCACCATCTACCTCGCCAACTTCGGCTCCTACAACGAGACCTACGGAACGCTTGCCGGCGTGATCATCTTCCTCGTCTGGCTGTGGCTCACGAACCTCGGGGTGCTGTTGGGCGCCCAGCTCAATGCCGAACTCGAGCGCGGACGCCAGATCGAAGGTGGGCTACCACCCGACGAGGAACCGTTCCTCGAGCACCGCGACACCAAGAAGCTGGGCCGCGGGCCCTGAACCCGGATGCGACGAAACCCACCGCTGCCCGCCGATGTGCTGAATCGCCGACATCCTGGCGTCTCGCTAAGACCGGCGCCTACCGTCCGTGACCATGGGTGAGTACGGCGAGATCGACCCGAGAGCCGGGCTCGGCGACTGCAGCTGCGGTCATCCCGTCGCCGACCACGAGTGGACATCCGACGGGTCTCCGATCTGTTCGGAGGGCTGTGCCTGCGCGGACGTCGACAGAGACGCCCAGGAATCCGAGGGCGATCCGGGGGTCCGGTAGTACCCGACGGTCTAGGGCTTGCAGTGCCCGTCGCGGAGGTTCGAGCGGGGAGCCGCCCCGATCCGTAGACCGAGGGGCGCCCTAACCCCTCCAGAGACGGCGATTCGGCCACGTTCTCGCTGGTCAGGGGAGTGGGTGACGGTGAGCCGACCTGTAAGCCGGAGTGTGTAACCCTGGTTCCGTGACGAGGGATTACATGCTTGTGATTTCCGTGACCAGGGGACTTGTATCCCTCTAGGTCACAGTGCGTGACACCGAGTCTGACCCGGTTGCGCCCTCAGTGCGCCCTGGCGCCAACACTCGGTCGAGTACCTCGGCCGGCACGTCCCGGTCATCCCGCAGCCAGTGCGCGTACGTCCGAGACACCGTCTCCACCGTGTCGCCTAGATGGCCGGCCACCGCGGTGATGGGCGCGCCCTCCGCTAGCAGAGTCGAAGCGCACCAGTGGCGGCAGGCGTGGAACTTGAACCGGCCCTCGAGACCGGCGCCCTTGAGGGCTGGGCGCCACGCCTGGGCGTAGAACTCGTCCGCCGCAACATGTCGCCGGTCCGACCGCCCCGGAACAAGATGCCGTCGGACACGTGGTCCCGAAGATGGCGACGCAGCTCAACGGCCACCAGCCCCGGCACGCTGATTGTGCGTGTCTTCTCAGCCTTGGGTGTGGTGAGCACGTTGCGGTTGGCGACGCGCTGCATCTGACGGTCCACGCGACGGTGGCGGTTTCGGCTCGCCGTTCACCTCTTTCTGTCGGACGCTCTGTCTTCCGCCGCGCCATCCCGGTCCCCTTCTGTCCGCTGCTCGGAGGTCTACCACGCCCGTGGCGACATCTCTCCTCGGCTCACCGCAGACCGGACGCAGCACCCGACGCGGCGCCGCCCCCGGCCGAAACCGAGAGCGGCGATCTCCGAGGGCGCCCGAGGGCTCAGTCGATCGTGTTAAGCGTGATGCCGGCGTGGATCATCGCCGGCGCCCCGACCAAGGCCGCGGTGATCGCGGCGGCCAGCAACCCGGCGCAGATCATTCGTGCTCGCGTCAACATTCTCGGCGCCTCCTCAGTCGACGAAGTTGAAGGTGACGCCGGCCTGGACCATGGCAGGTCCCCCGACCAGCGCGGCGCTGATGGCGGCGGCCAGCAGCCCGGCCCAGAGCAGTCGTACTCGCGTCAACATCTCGGCTCCTCCTCAGTCGATCGCGTTGAGGGCGATGCCGGCGTGGACGACGGCCGGTCCGCCCACGTAGACGGCGGTGGTAGCGGCGGCCAGCAAGCCAGCGCAGATCAGACGTGCGCGTGTGAACATTTCGGTTCCTTTCGGGTGGTCATCTGCTGCTGCCGCTACTTCGGCGCGACGACCGGCCGCGGATGGATCGACGCACTCCTGTGACGCGCTACCGCCCGCCGATCCGTAGACCGAGCGAGTGGCGTGGTCGGCCCCAGCGGGCGCCCTCACCCCAGGTGAGTCCTTGTGAGGTTTGCCCGGCGTCACTTGTGACCGGTCAGCAGCCCCGTTCGAGGGTCAAGGCCTTGGCGCTGGCAAACCACTGGTAGGGGATCTGCCGGAACCACGACCAGAAGGGCAGCTTCGTGGTGCTCACGTAGATCTCGCCTGGGAAGCAGCGGGACACGCGCCAGCGGCTGCGCCAGGCATGGTCGGGTGTGGTCACCAGGATGATCGAATCCCAGTCGTATTGGGCGGCCATCGCGCCAATGGCGCGGGCCTCACCGCGGGTGGTGTTGGGGTCGGCGTGGAAGCACAGGATCGTTACGTCGGGGAGGGGCGGCAGGCAGCTGTGCGTGCCCGCCTCCTCTCGCACGGTTGACTGGACCAACACCGGTGCCCGATGGTCGCGGGCGAGCTCGAGCGCTGCCTCGTCGCGGTTGGTGGGCCCACCGAGCTCGATGATGGCGTCGGCTCGCTCCGGCAGTGGTTCCAGGTCGGGCCAGATGAAAATACGCGCTGTCACAGCGGCGAACAGGACGATGACGATCCCCAAGGCAATCCGCAGCCGGTGACGTTTGCGCCGCGTTGGACGCTTGGCGCCGGGCTCCGTCGGTTCCTCGGGGCCTTCCCCAGCCGACGCGGCAGACATCGGCTCTACAGCAGCGCCGCCATCCCGCCCATGGCGCTGAGCCTACGTGTCGCGTCGACCAACTCACCCGTACGGAGGGATTCCCGGAGCCCGCGGCTGACCTGGCGATCGGTCGGGTCTGGGAGCGGGCGGAGGTAGAGGCGGGGGCGCGAAGGTCAGGGCGACTGCCTACTGCGCCCTGAGTGCGCCCTGGCGCTCCGAAACACGGCGATGTGAGTACGTCTGCCCTGGTCAGAGCCTGTAGTGACGGTGAGCCGGCCTGTAAGCCGGATTCTGTGAGGCGGATCCCTGGTGGTCACCGCCCCGGTGGCCATCCATCTGTGCGGCCTACCTGGGGACATGTGCCGGGCCAGCGTCCCCTGCTTGGCCTTGCTCCGGGTGGGGGTTGCCAGCCGCCGAGGTCGCCCCCGACGCTGGTGCGCTCTTACCGCACCGTTTCACCCTTGCCTGTGCGGGTCGCCGGTGGACCCGGCCTCCCGCCATCGGCGGTCTGCTCTCTGTTGCCCTGAACCGGCAGGTCACCCCGTCCTGGCTCTCACCAGCACCCTTGCCCTGTGGAGTCCGGACTTTCCTCGACGCCTCCCGGCGCCGCGGCCACCCGGCCGGCTCACCGTCGTGACCAGGTTACCTGCGCCGATCTCGCATCGCCGTTGTCCCGCCGAAGGCTTATACGCCTTGACAGGCATATGCGCAATCAGACATATTACGGCCATGCCCGCAGACACGTTCGCCGTGCTGGCCGAGCCGACCCGGCGCCGGATCCTGGACGAGCTGCGCGCGTCGGAGAGCAGCGTCGGGGACCTCGTCGATGCCCTGTCGGTCAGCCAACCGACGATGTCCAAGCACCTCAAGGTGTTGCGGGATGCGGGCTTCGTCTCGTCCCGGGTGGCGGCACAGCGCCGCATCTACCGGGTCGAGGCCCCACCGTTCGAGCGGCTCGACGAGTGGCTCCGGCCCTACCGGCGGCTCTGGGCCCACCACCTCGACGCCCTCGAGCGTCATCTCGACACCCAGGTCGAAGCCCACGCCGACAGTCAGGAGAAGCGATGAACCGCACCACCTTCGAGCTCGGGCCGCTGGCCCACGTCGAGACCCGTCCCAGCGGCGCCCGCTGGACCCTCGTGTTCGTCCGCGACCTGCGCCATCCGCCCGACAAGGTGTGGGGGGCTCTCACCGAGCCCACGCAGCTGCGGGAGTGGGCGCCGTTCACCGCGGACCGCGACCTCGGGCGGCCGGGAGAGGCCACGCTGACGATGATCGATGGCGAGGTCGCCGAGGACCTTCCGGCGACCGTGACCCGGGCCGAGCCGCCGACGCTCCTGGAGTACACATGGGGGGAGGATCTGCTGCGTTGGGAACTGGCGCCGACGGAGCGGGGGACCCGGCTCACCCTGCAGCACACGATTCGCGACCACGACTGGGTGCCCAAGGTTGCCGCCGGCTGGCACATCTGCCTCGTCGTCGCGGAGCTCCTCCTGGACGGCACGCCGTTCGGTCCGGTCCGGGGAGAGGACGCCCGCAACTACGGGTGGGATGACCTCAACCAGGCGTACGCCGATGTGCTGGGCATCCATAGGTCCGGATCAACCGACGCCGGGTAGCGCATCCGGTCCATCCGCCGTCGGTGGTGGCACCGAGCAGCGGCGGCGGCACATCGCCGCTGCGAAAGGAGCTGAGATGTTCAGCCCTTCGAGAAGAAGAGCTGGAACTCGAAGGTGCCGTCGCCGGAGATGGACAGCACCGACAACCCCGTGGGCGGGTCGATCCCGTAGTCGGCAAGGGCGATCGGAGCGCTGCCCACGACGACGGCGGTGTCGCCTTGGAGCTCCGCCTGAAGCTCGACGGCGGCGTCGTTGGTGACGCCGTGGATCGTGAGCTCGCCGGTTGCGGTGACCGTGGCCCGCTCACCATCGGTCAGCGCCTCCGGCAGCGCCACGGGCTCGGTGAGCCTGAAGGTCGCGGTGGGGAACCGATCGGACTCCAGTCCCCGGCTGCGCAACGCGCCGTCCCGCCGGTCGCTGTCGCTGTCGAGGGTCGTCAGGTCGACCTCGACGTCGACGGCGGTCACCGCGCCGTCGGCGACGGCCATGGTGCCGCTGACGTCCGGGGTGCGCCCCACCGCCGTGTTACCGCCGATGCCGACGAGCTCCTCGTCGAAGCGGTAGCCGGCCCAGGTGCCGCTGAAGTCGGCGAACGATCCGACGCTGCGGTCGACGGTCCACGTGCCGTCGACCGCAGCAGTGTCGGAGGACGCCTCTCCGGTCCCCGGGGTAGCCGCCTCGTCGAGGGTCTCGCCGGCGGCGTCGATGTCGGCCTCGGGAGGCGCATCGTCCCGTACCAGGAACCACCAACCCGCCACCGCCGCGGCCCCCAGCACCGCGACGGCGCCGGCCGCCAGCAGGATCTTCCTCCCCGGTCGTGCCATCCCGTCAACCCCTTGTAGCGGCCACGGCACTAGAAGCTGATGGCGCTGAGGTCGGGCTCCCAGCCCGCGGCGCGTTCCACAGCTTCGCGCCACCGGTCCCGGTCGAGAGCGCGGGCCGGCTCCACCACCGCGGCCGGATGCCAGCGGGCGGCGATGTCGTCCCAGCCCGACCAGGTGCCGACTGCGAGCCCGGCCAGGTAGCCAGCCCCCAGCGTCGTCGCCTCGCGCTCGGGTGACACCTCGATCGGGCGGCCGGTGGCGTCTGCCAGCGCCTGGACGAACGTGGGGTTGGCGGTCATCCCACCGTCCACCCGGAGGCGTGGGAGCGCCAGCCCGGTGTCGCCTTCGGCGGCCTCGACCAAGTCGGCGCCGAGGTGAGCCACACCCTCCAATACCGCCCGCACGAGCTGGCACCGCCCGGTGCCCCGGGTGATGCCGAGCAGCGTGCCGCGGGCGCCGTAGTCCCAGCGCGGCGTGCCCAGCCCCAGCAACGCCGGCACGTACACCACGCCGTCGGTCGTCTCGCAGGCGGCGGCGACGTCATGCGACTCGTCGGCGGTGGTGATGAGGCCGAGATCGTCGCGGAGCCATTCCACGTTGGTCCCGGCGGCCAGCATGACGGCCTCGACGCCCCACATCACCTGCCCCTCGCGGCGCCAGGCGACGATCGGGAAGGTTCCACGCTTGCCCTGACGCTCGAACGCCGGTCGGTCGGGGCCGACACACACATCGAGCATCCCGCCGGTGCCGAAGGTGATCTTGGCGAGCCCGGGGTGGACGCACCCCTGCCCGACGAGCGACGCCTGCTGATCGCCGACCAGCGCCGCCAACGGCGGTGCGCCCGGGAGCGCCCCCGCCGTCCCGGCGATCCCGGAGGTGTCGACCAGCTCGGGCAGCGCCGACGCCGGCACCCGCAGGTGCTCGAGGATCGTCGTGTCCCATGCCGACGCGTCGCCCCTCACGAGCCCGGTTACGGCGGCGTTGGAGAGGTCGGTCACGTGGAGGTTGCCGGCCGAGAGGTGCCAGGCGATCCACGTGTCGACGGTCCCGAAGCACAGGTCCCGCGTGCGCTCCGGATCGGCCTCGTCGAGCAGGTGCGCCAGCTTCGTGGCGGACTCGTTGGGGGCGAACCGCAGGCCCTCGGCCTGCCACACGAGGCAGGCACCCACCGTGCGCAGGTCCTGCCAGCCGAGTCCGGGGCCGACCGGCTCGCCGGTGGCCCGGTCCCACACGACGGTCGACGCCCGCTGGTTGCTGACGCCCACCGCCGCCACCGGCTCGCCGGCGGCCAGCGCCGCCCGCGCCACGTCGAGGGCGGCGTCGGCCATCGCCGACGCGTCGAACTCCACGAGTCCCGGCGCCGGCGAGGACGGGAGCACCTGGCGGTAGTGGACCGCTCCCAGGCTGGCGTCGGGTCGCACGATCGCACCCCGGACGCCGGACGTGCCCACGTCGATGACCAGGATCGATCCGTCACGCTGGGTCATTTGGCCCTCACCAACCCTCGATGCCGCCGAAGGGGGACGGCAGCCCCAGCTTCCCGGGATTGAGGATGCCCCGCGGATCGACCGCACGCTTGGTCGAGACCAGGACGTCGAGCGCCGGCCCCAGCGCCTCGCGCATGAACCGCGCCCGGTTGAGGCCCACCCCATGGTGGTGGCTGAGTGCGCCACCGTGGGCCAGGACCGCCCGCTGGCCGGCGTCCCAGAGCTTCCGGTAGTAGGCATCGCGCTCGTCGGGCCCGACCTGTCCGGCGAACGTGAAGTAGAGGCAGCCACCGGACGGGTAGCTGTGCGACTGGTGGGCCGAGGCCGCGATCGTGCCCTCGACCGCCGACAGGGCGTCCAACGTGGCGCGATACACACCCGGCAGCGCCGCCCATGACGCCGAGACCTCCATGGTGTCGACCGTGAACCCCTTGCTGGTCAGGGCCTCCAGCGCCGCCACGTCGTTGCGGTGTGCGAGCCACTGCTGCACGAGGGCAGCGTCGGCGCGCCGGGCCGGCGACGCGCTGCGCACGCATTCCTCCGCCACCACCTCCATGACGGTGTCCACCAGCTCGGGGTCGCCCTCGTCGAGGGCGAGCAGGAGCGCCTTGCTCCCGGTGTGGTATGTGCGGTCGGCCTCGGCGGCGTCGTACAGCCGCAGCACCGCGGGCGTGGCGCCCCGCTGGACGATGCGCCGCATCGTGTCGAGACCGTCCTCGAACGCCGCCAGCAGCCACGCCCCCCGCCGCTCGTGGCGTGGCGCCGGGTGTAGCTGCAGCCGAGCGCCGGTGATGACGCCGAGGGTCCCCTCGCTGCCGACGAACAGCTGGGTCAGGTCGGGACCGACCGCCGCTCGCGGCCAGCCCCCGGTGGCGATGTGGCTTCCGTCGGCGAGCGCCACGTCGAGGCCCAGGACGATGTCCTCGATCTTGCCGTAGCGACCGGAGAGCTGGCCCGCCGACCGGCACGCCAGCCACCCGCCGACCGTCGACAGTGCGACCGACTGCGGCCAGTGGCCGAGCGTGGCGCCGTGGTCGGCCCGCAGGTCCCGCTCGAGCACGTCGCCGAAGGTTCCCGCCCGGACGTCCAGCACCAGCGACGTGGCGTCGACGTCGGCGATGCCGGCCAGCGCCGTGAGGTCGAGCACCACCCCGCCGTGCACGGGGACCGACCCACCGCACACGCCGCTGCGGCCGCCGGCGGCGGTGACCGGCAGCCTCGCCTCGTTGCACACCACCAACACGGCCGCAACCTGATCGGCATCGGTGGGCCGGGCGACGGCGCCGGCCAGCCCCGCGACGTGGCCCTCGGTCGCCCAGGCCATCGCCAGCGGCCACCAGTCGCGGCTGGCCTCGGCCAGCACCGCCCGATCGGTCGCCACATCGGCGCACGCACCGCGCAGTCGCTCGACCACGTCCTCGGGCACCTCGACTCGATGGGCACCCAACCGGGGGCTGGCGGCCCCGGCGCCGCCCGCGATGGCGATCGGGGGCGTGGGCGCACCCGGTCCCGCCGGGGGGAGGGCGTGGGGCGCGTTCACGGGGCCGGGTCCTGGGCCATGGCCGTGCCTACCACGGCGGCAGCCCGGGCGGATCCTCGACCCGCCCCACCAGCCAGGCGAGCAGCGTCGCCCGGTCGGCCGGCGACAGCCGGTCCGGGAGCTGGGCAAGGGCCTTCGGGAGCTCCAGCTCGACATAGGCGTCGGGCCAGTCCGCCGGCTCCGCCCCCAAGCCCAGGTCGACCCGGTGGATCTCGACCTCGCGCCAACGCCGAGCCGGCATCTCGGCGCACGGGCACAGCTCGCCGTTGCCCATGCGCCCGCGCCCGGTGGCCCACACCTCGACCGGCACCCGGCCCCAGGTGGCGTCGAGATCGTCGATCGCCCGGGTCAGGTCGGCGACCAGCTCCGCGGCCGGGCGCCCGGCGCCGGCGGCGATCTCGGCCGCACGACCGTCGAGGCCGCCCTGGTACTGATCGGTCACCGTGCCCGCCATGGCACCCTCCAGCATGCGGACGTGCGAGTCGGCGTTGCGGGCCAGGTGGGTCACGACGTGGCCGACGGTCCAGCCCGGCAGGCGGCTGGGCCGGCGGGCGGTGGCATCGTCGAGCCCGCCGAGCGTCGCCAGCAGCCGGGCGCTTGCGTCCCGGCAGGCGTCCACGGCCGTGGCGGTGGCCGCCGGCATGTCGGCGGGCGGCGCAGCATCGGGCCGAGCCCCGGCCGGCCGCCTCATCATCCGCCCCCGGCGACGGCCACGTGCTCGGGCAGGCCGGGCACATCCCGTTCGTGCGCGAGCGTCGCCCGGAAGCTGTCGACCTGCGCCGCCCGCTCGGCTTCCGACCAGCCCAGCTCGGAGGCGAGCAGCGCGGCCACGTCGTCGGACGCCGCGGCGGTGGCGTCGCGACCGAGGAGCCGGCTGCGCGTGCGCCGTGACAGGACGTCGTCGATGGTCGTGGCCATCTCGTACCGCGCCGCGTACAGGGCCTCCGCCCGGCGATACGGGAGGCCGGGCACGAGCGGCTCGGCCATAGTCGGATCGGCGGCGGTCATGGCCTCGATCACCGCGGCCTCCCCGCCGTAGCGGCCCCCCAGGTGGGCATCCCGCTTCGCGGCCTCGCGCCACCCCGCCGCACCGCGCAGGGCGAGCGAGCGGGTGCGGCTGCGCCGGGCCCGGCGCGGGAGCGGCTCGCCAGCGGATGCCAGCGCACGCACGGCGGCATCGACGGCGTCCTCCGCCATCTCCCGGTAGGTGGTGAGCTTGCCGCCCGTCACCGTGATCATGCCGCCGGCGCTGGCCGAGACGCGATGGCGGCGGGACAGGTCGGCGGTGCGACTGTTGCTGGCGTCGCGCACCAGCGGTCGCAGCCCGGCCCACGTGCCGAGCACGTCGCCAACCCCGATCGGCTCGGAGATCGCGTGGTTGATGGCGCCCAGCAGGTAGGCGACGTCCTCGGGCGTGCACTGGGGGTCGTCGACCTCGCCGTCGTAGTCGGTGTCGGTCGTCCCGATGTAGGTGACGCCACCGTCGTCGACGCCGCCGTCCACGCCGGCCTGGTCCCCGTTGTCGCCGGGAGTCAGCCAGGGGACGACGAACACCGACCGACGATCCTGGCGCACGGGCACCACGGCGGCGATGTCGTTGCGCAGCTTGTGCCACGGCACGGCGATGTGAATGCCTTTTGCCGGCCGGATGGAGCGGGGGTGGGTCCCCTCGTCCAGGGCCCGCACGTCGTCCGCCCAGACGCCCGTGGCATTGATCACGATCCTGGCGCGCACCTCGATCTGCCGGCCCGTGGCGCCGCCGGCGGTCCGGGCGGTGTCGACGACGGCGCCCGCCACCCGGCCGCTGCCGTCCTTGACGATCGCGGTGACGGCGGCATGGTTGACGATGGTGGCGCCGAAGTCGAGCGCCGCCGTGCGGGCCACGGCGAGCGTGAGGCGGGCGTCGTCGGCTTGGGCGTCGTAGTAGAGGTACGCCCAGGCCAGGCGCTCGCCGAGCGTGGGCATGTGGGCGAGCGCGGCGTCCCGGCTGAGGCGGCGGTGGCGCTTTCCGATGCGCAGGCCGCCGGTCAGGTCGTACATCCACATCGCCGAGCCCAGCGCCCGGGCGAGCCGCTTGGGGATGATCCCGCCCTTGCCCTCGAACACCGGAATGAGGAACGGCAGCACCCTGACCAGGTGGGGGGCGTTCCGCAGCAGGCGCTGGCGCTCCCGGAGGGCCTCGTACACGAGGCGGACGTCGCCGTTCTGCAGGTAGCGCAGGCCCCCGTGGATGAGCTTGGACGACTTCGATGACGTCCCCGACGCGAAGTCGTCACGCTCCACCAGGGCGGTGCGGAGTCCCCGTGAGGCCGCGTCGAGCGCCGTGCCGACGCCTGTGATCCCCCCGCCGATGACCAGCACGTCGAACGTGCCTTCGGACAGGCTGGCGATGTTCTCGTTGCGGTCGAACGTGCCGAGGGCCATGGCGGCTCAGAGCCTACGGGGCCGACGTCACCTTCCGGTCGTGGCCCCGCCGTCGTCGGCCAGATCGTCATTGGTCGCAGGGCGATGCCCGGTTCGGTCGCCTCGATCGACGCTCACCACTAACTCGCTGGTCAGGCCCCACGAGGGCGCCGGGCAACGCCCTTGCCAGCGGCCCGTCGGTAGTGCCAAGATCGACTGTCTCCCGGTGCCGGGCCGGTGCGTCCCCCACGGTTTGCATTCCGGCCCCCGGGGAACAGAGACTCCGATCCGAGCTCGCTGCTGCGACGCCGATCGCGTACGACGAACTCAGCCATAGGGGGACCCACCCGCCACCATGATGCAGACCTGGCGCCAGCATGCCGCGTGCCGCGGCCTCGATCCCTTGACGTTCTATCCGGCCACCGACGAAGAGGCCGAGAATGCCAAGGCGGTCTGTGCTCAGTGTCCCGTGCGGGAGACGTGCCTCGAGCACGCCCTCACCGTGCGCGAGAAGGACGGCGTTTGGGGCGGCTGTACCGAGCGCGAACGCCGCCGCATCCTCCGTCAGCGGCGCCGAGCTTCGTGACCATACGCGCCGCCGGGTGCGAGACCTAGTGGGGTGGCTCGCAGCACAGCGCCGGTAACCCGGAGGAGTCCGGGGCACCGCTGGACGGCGTCCTCGTCGTCGCCGCAGCTATGGCTGCGCCTTCTCCTGCGTCCTTACGAGCGGCACCACTGTCTCGTCGGTTGCCGGGCGGGCGCTACGGGCCGCCCCACTAGCCTGACGCCCCTATGGGTTTCGAGGAGGTCGGCGGGTGGCCGGGGGTCCTTGGCACGCTCGCGGCGCGGCGAGACCTGACGACGGCACAGGCCCGCGCCGCCATGGCCGAGATTCTTGACGGCGCGGCGACGGCGGCGCAGATCGCCGGGTTCATCGTCGCGCTGCGCATGAAGGGCGAGACGGTCGACGAGCTCGGGGGCTTGGTCGACGCCATGCTGGCGGCGGCCGAGCGGGTCACGCTGGCGCCGGACGAGCCCGTGGTCGACATCGTCGGCACGGGCGGCGACCGCGCCCACACGATCAACGTGTCCACCCTGTCCGCGCTCGTCGTTGCGGGTGCGGGCGGGCGGGTGTGCAAGCACGGCAATCGGGCGGCGTCGTCGGCGACCGGTTCCGCCGACCTGCTGGAGGCGCTCGGCGTGCGGATCGACTGCGGACCCGAGGAGGTGGCGCGCTGCGTGGCCGAGGCGGGCATCGGCTTCTGCTTCGCGCCGCGCTTCCATCCCGCGATGCGCCACGCCGGGCCGCCCAGGCGTGAGCTCGGCATCGCCACCGCGTTCAACTTCCTGGGCCCGCTGGCCAACCCTGCCGGCGTTCGCCGGCTGATGATCGGCGTTGCAGACCCCTCCATGTCCGAACGCATGGTGGGCGTGCTGGCGGCGCGGGGGAGCGAGCGGGTGCTCGTGGTCCATGGCGACGACGGCCTGGACGAGCTGACCGTCTCCACCACCTCCGCGGTCGTCGAACTGCGCGACGGCGAGGTGCGGGAGTATCCGGTGGACCCCAAGGAGCTCGGGATCACGCCGGCGCCCACCGAGGCTCTGGTGGGTGGCGATCCCGCCACCAACGCTGGGCTGGCCCGGCGGGTCCTCGCCGGCGATGCCGGTCCCCACCGTGACGTCGTCTGCCTCAACGCCGCTGCGGGCCTGGTGGTTGCCGGCATGGCCGACGACCTCGCTGACGGTCTGCAGGCCGCCCGAGCGGCGATCGACGGCGGTGGGGCCGCCGCCGCCCTCGACCGCTTGGTCGCGGTCTCGAACGGGTGACGGCATCTCGGCGGGCGCCGGGGCCGCCGCAGCCGTAGATTGACGGCGTGTCCGGAGCAGCGCTGCCCGCCGGCGACCCGACGCGCGACCGCCTGTTGACGGCCGCGGCAGAGGTGTTCGCCGAGAAGGGCTACGACGGCGCCGGCGTCCAGGAGATCGCGCGGCGGGCGGGCTTCACCACCGGCGCCATCTACGGGCGCTTCCGTGGCAAGGCCCAGTTGCTGCTGGCTGCGATGGAGGCGAACTCGCACGACGAGTTCGAGGAGCTCTTCGCCGATCAGGGCTTCGAGGGCCGCGCGACCGACATCCTGACGACCGTCGGGGCGCACCTGGTGACCGACGAGTTCGACAGCGGTCAGGCGTTGCTGTTGGAGGCCTTCGTGGCCGGACGGCGTGATCCCGAGGTGGCGGGCATGCTGCGCCGGATCATCGAGGAGCGCACGGTGTCGCTGACCGCCCTCGTCGACGAGGCCAAGCGCACCGGTGCCATCGACCCCGCGCTGGACACGCGGTCGATCGTGCGGTTCTGCCACGCCGTGGCCCTGGGATTCCTGCTGTTCGGTGCGATCGATCTCGACCGGCCGGAGCCCGTTCCGTGGGAGACGCTGATCGCGCGGCTGGTCGACGCCGTCGCCGTCGACGCGGTCGAGGCACGCGACACGTGAGGACCCGGGTCGCTGTGCGCCGGTCGCCCGCCTCGGCGAGGTGACCGGCTCGGACTCACTCGATGCCGAGGCCCCACATGGAGTCGAGGTCGTGGCGCGAGTACGCCTGGAAGGCGATCATCGTCGTGGTGTGGATGATGCCGGGGAGCGCGGCGATGCGACGGGTCACCACCTCGGCGAGCTCATCGTGCTGTCGCACTCGCACGATGGCCACGAGGTCGAGATCGCCGGTCACCGAGTAGACCTCGGCAACGCCGTCGACGTCGGCGATGTCGGAGGCGAGGTCGGCGATCCGGTCGGGCTGGGCATTGATCAGCACGAAGGCGGTCAGCACGGCTCGGCAGCGTAGGCCAGGGGCCGCCACAGTGGATCAGTAGGCTTCTGACCCGTGACGACGCGCTACCGCTGCTCCGCTTGCGGAAACCAGACCCGCTTCGATGTCGTGACGTCGCGGCGCACACGGGCCTTCCATCACTTCACCGTCGGCGGTGAGCTCCAGGTCGAGGACGAGGTCGTGCTCCAGGAGTCGGTCGAGGACGTCACCTGCCGCTGGTGCGGCACGGGCGCATCGATCTCCATCATCGAGCACGAAGTCGACGTCACCCTCGTCGCCTGGGAGACGCGCACCTCGCGGGCAACCGAGGCGGCGGGGGAGACCTGACCGACCCGACCGGGACCATCCGCCCGGCCGTCGAGGCCGCCCTGGAGGCCGCCCGGGCCGGGCTGCGCGCCGATCCCGTCGTGCTCCCACCTCCGGCATTGCGCCCCTATCTGGGTTTCGCCAAGCTGTCGCCCGCGGCGCTGTCCGCCATCGCGCGGGTGGTGGATCAGGACGACGACTTCCGCGCCCGGGTGGCGGCGTCGTCCGACGAGGGTGCGATCGGTCGCGGCGGCTGGCTGTGGCTCACTCGCCCACCCGGGTGGGCCGACGATCTGGCGGCGATCGAGGCCGAGGATCGCGAGCGGCGTGCGACCCGTGCGGCCGAACAACGCGAGGCTCGGAACGAGCGCTCGGCCGCCAGGCGGCTGGCGGCCACCCAGGCGGCCCTCACACGGGCCGAGACAGTGGCGGAGGAGCGCCGGCTCGAGCTCGATCGTCTGCAGCGCGAGCTGGATCAGGTGCGACGCGCCCGAACGGCCACCGACGCGCGCGTCGCCGAGCTCGAGACCACGGTCGGGCAGGTGGACGAGGCGCGGGCCGCCGCCGTTCGGAACCTCAAGGACGCCGAGGCCCGCCTGGTCACCCGGGCCACCGAGCTGAAGGCCGTAAAGGCCCGGCTGCGGTCGCTGGAGGCCGAGGCGCCGCGACCCGGGGCCGCGGATGCGGAGGCGGCCCCGACCGGACTCGGGGACATCGCGCGGGAACAGCCCGAGCCGGAGGGCGCCGTGTCCCCGGCGCCCGCACCCGATCTCGGCGTGGTCGCGCGTGAGCTCAGGCGGGCGGCGCAGGGGGCGTCGTCGTTGGCGGACGGATTGGCCGGCCTGGCCGCCGCGCTGGCGGACTACGGAGGCGAGCCGGTGCCCGCAACCCCGCCGCCGGCGCCCACCGGAGCCCCCGTCACCGAGGTCGCTGTCGGTGGCGAGCGGCGCACCCCGGTGCCGCTGCCCGGTGGCCTGCTCGACGATTCGGTCGCCGCGGCCGAGCACCTGCTGCGTACCCCCAACGCCGTCCTCGTCGTCGATGGCTACAACGTGACCATGACCGGCTGGCCCGAGCTGGGCGCCGCCGACCAGCGTCGCCGACTGGTGGCGCTGCTCGCAGACCTGGCCGCCCGCCGTTCGACCCGGGTGGAGCTGGTCTTCGACGGCGCCGAGGTCGACGGCGGCACGATCGCCGTGCCGGCCCCTGCGCGCCAATGTTTGCGGGTGCGGTTCTCCCCACCCGGTGTCGAGGCCGACGAGGTGGTTCTCGATCTTGTGGCCCAGCTCCCCGCCAGCCGTCCGGTGGTCGTGGTGTCGAGCGACAACCGGGTCCGCGAGGGTGCTCGCCGTGGTGGGGCCAACCTGCTCTACTCCCGTCAACTCCTCGACACACTGGGCGTCGGCACGACCTGAACCCGGCGGGACTCCAAGGCCCGCCCACTGGACCCCTTCTCGCACCGGAGGCGATATGCCAGAGCGCACCTACGACGTGGTCGTCATCGGCGCGGGATCGACCGGCGAGAACGTCGCCCAGCGCGCCGCCCGCGGCGGGTGCCGCGTGGTGGTCGTCGAGGCGGAGTTGGTGGGCGGCGAATGCTCGTACTGGGCCTGCATGCCCAGCAAGTCGCTGCTGCGGCCGGCGCAGGCGCTCGCCGAGGCGCGGGCCGTGGCCGGGGCGGCGGACGCCGTGACCGGTTCGTTGGCCGTCGATGCGGTGCTGGCGCGGCGCAACCGGTTCGTCCACGACTGGGACGACGCGTCCCAGGTCTCCTGGCTCGACGACAACGGGCTCGACCTCGTGCGGGGGCACGGACGGCTCGTCGGCGATCGTCGCGGGGTGGTGGACCAGGGCGACGGCGCGTCTATCGAGCTGAGGGCGACGGCGGCAGTCTCGGTCTGGACCGGCAGCCGGGGGGGGGGGCCGC
>Ga0081538_10001328_pt1 | contig 25440 bp, 25 predicted proteins | sample TabmetS5T2R1_FD_71022 | JGI IMG/M metagenome (GOLD analysis project Ga0081538, IMG submission 71022) | Tabebuia heterophylla rhizosphere microbial communities from the University of Puerto Rico - S5T2R1 | ecosystem: Host-associated > Plants > Roots > Rhizosphere ... | reverse complement strand
GCGGGCATGGGCGCAGCGGCGGCTGACGATCGGGGCTGACGGCCCGGACGGCGCGGTGGGCGGGGGGTTCCGGCTCGACCCGGTGGGTGGGGCGACGGTCATGGCCGCGCTGGAGGCCAAAGCGAGGAAAACCGGGCCGGATGATGAGCGGACGTATGCGCAGCGGATGGCTGACGCGATGGTGGAGTTGGCGCAGCAGGCGTTGGACGGCGGCGGGTTGCCGCAGGTCGCGGCGCAGCGTCCGCATGTGATCATGATCGTCCAGCCTGGCGGGCAGGCGAGGTTGGATGGTGTGGGCCCGGTCAGCCAGGCCACGGCGGAGATGGTGTGTTGTGACGCTGAGGTGGCTGAGGTCACGATGACCCGGAATCATGAGGTGTTGGACGCCGGGCGGACCCGCCGCCAGCCGACCAAGCCCCAACGCGTCGCGGTGATCGCGAGGGACCAGGCGTGCATCGGGTGTGGTGGGCCGGTCTCCCGGTCGCAGATTCATCATGTCCGCTGGTGGACACGGGATTTAGGGCCGACTGACGAGGACAATCTATGTTTGACGTGTTGGGATTGTCATTACAAGATTCATCATGACGGCTGGGTGGTGGTCCGCGACGCCAGCAGTGGCAGGTTCTCGATGCATCCGCCTGGGCCGTCGTTGGGCGGAGGGTTTGGCCGGCCGGGCCGGCGGCCAGGCGGCTGACCGGCCCAGAGCAGATCGGGCCGGGAGCCTCAGCACGGCCTCATGTCTTAGGGGTCCTCTGTGCCATTCACGAGACCGGCTTAACTCACGCGTACGTCGGCGCAGGGGAGTCAGTTTTCCTCCGGATCCGGAGGAAAACTGACGTTTGCGCCGCAGAGGTGGCGCGTGGGGTGCAGGTTTCCCTCAAACAAAGAAGGAAACCGCATATGAGGGCAATCGCCACCGCTGTAGTACGGTCAGCTCACGCGCTGAGTCCAGCGCCGCCACAAGCTGCCCTCTGGGGCGAGTCCCGGGTCCCTGCCTTGGCGCCAGCCCAGGGCGAGCAAGCCGATCAGCGCAGCGGTCCAGAGGCCGTGGAGCGTCCAGGTCCAGGCGGTTGGGACGATGTAGTCGGGGAGCGCCCAGCGCCATGCGCGGTAGAAGGGGTTCGTGGTCTTGAACCAGTCGATGATCAGCCTGAGCGGGCCGACGCTCGTCTCGACGGCGAGCCACAGGTAGCTGGCGACCCCGACCAGGCCGAGGATGATGAGCAGGCGCGCTGCCCCCACCCGCGCGGCCCACCAGGCGACGGCGATGACCGCGCAGCCGAGGATCACGACGACCTGCCGGCCGGGAACCCAGTAGCCCTGGGCGGTCAGTGCGACGAACGTCGCGTTCAGCCACCCCACCACGATCAGGGCGGCCAGGACGTGCCACCCGGCGGGGCGGGCGCGCGCGAGCGCGGCGAGCGCGGGGACCGCGAGCAGCCACGCTGGCTGCCACGCCGCGATGCCGAACTTGCGGCCGACCAGCAGCCCCACCAGCCGCTGGCTGCGCGCCCAGTAGTCGGGCCGCAGCCCGAACACGCGCCCGAAGGCGAACCCGCCCTCGGAGTAGAAGAAGTCGCCGGCCGCGTACGCCGTCCACCCGGTGTAGACCGCCTGATGGATCGCGAGGAACACGATCCCCGCGGCGGCGAGCCCGCCCGCGAGCCCCACGGCCGCCCCGCGGGATCTCCGCCATAGCTGGGCCAGGCCGCACACCGCGAGCGCTGCCGCCACCGGCGTGTACTTCACCGCCAGCCACGGCAGTGCCACGACCGTGGCGCCCAGCGCCCACACCCCGCCGCGGCGGAACGGCCCGGTGAGCGCGCCGACCGCGATCACGACGGCGAGCGCGGCGGGCAGCTCGGGATAGACCTGGTTGCCGTACGACGCCAGCGGCACCGACGCACCGAAGACCACCGCGGCCAGGGACGCGATTCCGCCCGGCACGTCGAAGCGCCGCGCCGCGACCCACGCCGTCGCCGCCCCGAGCGCTCCGGCCAGGACCGCGAGGGTGAGCTTAGCGGCCAGCCATCCGCCGGTTGCCATCGGCAGGGCGAGCAGGAGCGGCAGGAGCGGGTCGTGCGGGCTGACGCGCCGGCCACCTGGCAGCGGCTGGGTTTGCTCTGGCAGTGGCCCCTCGTGGAATGCCCGCCAGCGCTGCGCGGCCAGCTCATCGGAGATGTCGAGGTCGCCGTCCTCGGCGATCGAGAGCGCGCTGAGCAGGTACTGCGGCTCGTCTACGGCCACGCGGGCGGCGTAGATCCCCCGGGACCAGGCGCCGGCCGCCGCCGCGAGCGCGCAAAGCGCCCCAACCAGGAGCAGCCGGCGCCAGCCCACCGGCGCCTCCCCGGCGTTACCCCCTGTCGATCCCACTGTCGCTGATCATCGCCGTCGTCTGCCGGTACCCGTCGCCCAGCTTCGTGAGGTCGATGTTCGGCAGCTCGATGGTGGCCAGCGACGGGAGGTCCGCCACCGGTTGGACGCCCGCGACCAATGGGTACTCGAAGGTCTCCTCCGCCAGGTAGGTCTGGGCCTGGGGCGACAAGAGGAATTTGACGAAACGGGCGGCGTCGTCAGGTTGGTCGCTGGTCGCGAGGATGCTGACCGTCGTCTCCAAGAGCATCGTGCCAAGGTCACCGTCAGGGAAAAAATAGTTACGGCTGGGGAGGCTCGGGTTCTCCGCGAGAAAACGCTCGTTGTAGTAATGGTTCACGAGGCCCATCGGGATCTCGCCGCGGCTGACCGCCTCAACAATTGCGTTATTGTTCGCAAAGGTAGGGGACTGGTTCGCGGCCATTCCCTCCAGCCATGCTCTGGCCCGCTCATCGCCGGCAGCCTGGCGCATCGCGGTGACAAAGTCCTGGAACGAGGCGTTGGTGGGCGCCACGCCGACCTTCCCCGCGTACTGGGGCGCGGTGAGGTCGAACACCGACCTCGGCAGCTGGGACGGGGCGACTATGTCGTGGTTATAGACCAGCACGCGCAGCCGGCCGCTGATGCCGACCCACTCACCGCCAGGGCCGCGGAAACGCGCTGGCACCGCGCTCAGCTCCTCGGCCGGTAGGGGCGCGAGCATGCCCTGGCTGAACAGGAAGCCGGTCGCGCCGGGTGCTTGGGACAAGAAGACGTCCGCCTGCGAGTTCTGGCCCTCCTCCGCGAGCTTCAGCGCGAGGTCAGCGGTCTGCCCGTACTGGACCGCGATCGGGATCCCTGTCTCCTCTGCGAACTGGTCGAGGAGCGGGCGGATCAGCTCCTGGGTCCGCCCCGAGTAGATCACCAGCTCGTCTTTCCGGCTGCAGCCGCCTATCGCGAGCGTCAGTAACAGCACAATAAGGGCAGCAAGGGCTCGTGTCATGACAGCTCCCGCTTTCCGAGCATCATTCGGCTTACGCATAATCAAAATGGTCCTTTAGCGCCCTAGCCCGCGGGCACCACTGTTAAAGTAAACTTCACTGTAGCGGTTTGGCGAGAGGGCACACATGCGGGCGCGCTGGGTTGGTGCCGTACTCCTGCTGGTCATCGCGATCGCGGCCATCGCTCCCGCGGTCGACCCCGGGGCGCTCGCATCGACGGCGCGGGCGGCAATCACGGACCCGGCGGCGCTGGCCGCGGTGCTCGCAGTCTATGCCGGGGCGTTCGTGATCCGGGCCGCCATCTGGCGCCGCGTGCTGCCGGCGGTGCCGTTCGGGCATGGCCTCGCCGCGCTCCACGTCGCGCTCGCGGGCAACAAGCTGCTCCCGCTCCGGCTGGGCGAGGCCCTGCGGGTCACGAGCGTCGTCCGCCGGACTGGCGTCTCGCTCGCTGAGGCGACCGCGTCAACGGTCGCGCTGCGCGGGGCGGACGTCCTGGCTGTCCTCGTCCTCGCTGGCGTGCTCGGGCCCCGGGTGATCTCCGGGCTAGACGGGGCGCTCGACGGGGCCGGGGTGTGGCTGGCGGCAGCGCCCGCCGTGCTGCTCGTCCTTAGCGGGGTGTGGTGGCTGCGCCGCCTCGGTGGCCGGCTGCCGGGACCGGTGGTGGCCGGCGGCGCGCTCGCGGCCTGGATCCTGGAGAGCGCCGTGCTGTGGCAGGCCGCGCGCTGGGCGGGGGTCGAGCTGACCGCCGCCCAGGCCGTGCTCGTCACCGCTGCGACGGTCGCCGCGCAGGTCGCGGCGGTGACGCCAGGTGGGCTCGGGACCTACGAGGCCGCCGCGACGGCTGTGCTTGTCGCCGTCGGCGCCCAACCGGGTCCGGCGCTCGCGGCGGCGCTGGCCGCGCACGCGGTGAACACCGTCTACGCGCTCCTCGCGGGAGCGGTCGCGGTCATCGTGCCGGTGCCTGGGCTGCTCGGCAGGTGGCGCCTGCCCCGGCAGGCGCCGCTGGTGGTCGCCGATCCCAGCGCCCCCGCCGCCGATCCCAGCGCGCCGGTGCTGCTCTTCCTGCCGGCCCATGACGAGAAGGCAGCGGTGGCGGGCGTCGTCAGCCGGGTGCCCGCCACGGTTTGCGGGCGGCCCGTCCGCTGCCTCGTCGTTGATGACGGCTCGACCGATGGCACTGCGGCGGCTGCGGCGGCGACCGGCGCGGAGGTGTCCTCGCTGGGGCAGAACCGCGGCCTCGGCGCAGCCGTGCGGCACGGCTTGGCGGCTGGCGTCGCATCCGGCGCCTGCGTTGTCGCCTTCTGCGACGCGGATGGCGAGTACGCGCCAGAGGAGCTGGAGCGGCTCGTCGCCCCGATCTTGGACGGCCAGGCCGACTACGTCGTCGGGTCGCGGTTCGCCGGGCAGATCCGGCGCATGCCCACCTCCCGCCGGCTGGGCAACACGGCGCTGACCGCGCTGCTCCGGCTCGTCGCCCGCGCCCCGCTGACCGACGGCCAGAGCGGCTACCGGGCCTTGTCCGCGGCGGCTGCCGCGCAGGCGGAGATCGCCCACGACTTCAACTACGCGCAGGTCCTGACCTTGAACCTGCTGGGCAAAGGGTTCCGGTACGCCGAGGTGCCGATTAGCTACGGGTTCCGCCAGAGCGGTCGGTCGTTCGTGCGGCTTGTGCCCTACCTGCGCCATGTCATCCCGGCCGTGTACGCCGAGCTGAACCGGCGGCCGGCGGCGCCAGCCCCTCGCTTAGAACGCGTTTGAGAAGCCTTTTGGTAGGGTCGTGCCTCATCGGGTTCCGCTCGCGAACACCCTTTAGGTCGCTCCACCCGACGAGGCACGACCAGGTGTCCGCTAATCGTTATGAGATTTTTAATATCTGATGCGGTTTCGGCGGCCAGGGGGCTGGGGGAGTTCCCCCATGCCGGGCCACCGAAACCGCGCTCCGCTCCGCTCCGCTCCGCTCCGCCCATGGGCCAAGGCCGCCGCTTCTCACGCGCACCCTGCTCAGGGGCTCGCGCCGGCGCCCAGGTCGCCCGTCAGGTAGCGCTGGAGGGTGGGGGCCACAGCGGCGGCGAGCGTGTCGGGGTGCGCGGAGGCGAGCGGCTCGAGGCGGATGACGTAGCGGGCGATCGCCAAACCGACTATCTGTGAGGCGACGAGGGTCACGCGCAGGCCGGCGTCGGGACGGTTGAGCTGCGCGGCGATCGGGCCGAGGAGCTCCTGGGCAATGAACTCGCGCAGCATGGCGGCGGCTTGCTCCCCGGAGACCGCTGAGCGCAACAGCGCGATGAGGGGGCTGCGGTCGGCGGTCTGGTCCCAGATGGCCAGGAACAGCCGCGCGAGCCGCTCGCCCAGGTGCTCGACGCCATCGGCGAGCGCGCGCTCCAGGACGCTGGCCGGCTCGAACGGCAGCCGCATGGCCGCGATGAACAGCTGCTGTTTCGTGCTGAAGTAGTGGTGGACGAGGGCAGGGTCGACGCCCGCTGAGCGGGCGACCTCGCGGATGGTCGCGCGCTCGTAACCCTTGGCCGCGAAGTGGGCGCGGGCAGCCTCCAGGATCGCGTCCCGGGTGCCGCTGTTGCCTGGGCGCCGACCGGTCCGTGCCATCAGCGCAGGTTACGGATGTGCACGCGCCACAGCCCGATGCCGATAACGCGGGCGACGATCCGGCGGATGCCGGGCAGCCGCAGCAGCCGTCGCGCCGCCGGGGACAGCACTTGCCGGCCGAGGAGCCCGTCCTCGATCCCGCTCTGCGCGACGCGCTGCACGGCCTGGATGAACCGGGTCGGCAGCTCGCGGCGGCGCTGCACGGCCCGCAGCCGCCGGGTGGAGATCGGATGGCTGTCCCGCTGCCAGGCCAGCAGCGGCCGGGTCAACACGTTCGCGGCGACCACGGCGTCTTGGATCGCGTAGTTGATGCCCACCCCGCCGGCGGGGGTCATGACATGGGCGGCGTCGCCGATCAGCAGCAGCCCCGGGCGGTACCAGCGGCGCAGGCGGCTGGCCTCGACCGACAGCAGCGGCAGCTGCCGCCAGTCGCGCAGCTCCTCAAGATGGGCGGAGAACTCGGGCAGCACCTCCGCGATCGCCCGGCGCAGCGCGGGCAAGCCGTTGGCGCGCAGCTGGGAGTAGCTGCCCTTTGGAATGATGTAGGCGACCTGCCAGCGGTCGCCACGGTCCAGTATCCCGGCGAACTGGCCGTGCCCCAGCCGGCCGAAGGGCTGGGTGGGATCGCCTGGGCGGCGGGGCAGGTGGAACCACAGGACATCGATCGGTGGGGTGTGGCCTACGGGCTCCAGCCCGGCCAGGCGGCGGACGGTGGAGTGGCGCCCGTCGCAGGCGATGGTCAGCGTCGCGTGGACCTCATGCCAGCCGTCGTGCGCCCGGTAGCGGACTCCGCGCACGGCCCCGTCCCGCTCCACCAGCCGCTTGACGTTGGCGCCCATGACCAGGTGGAAGGCCGGGTAGCGGCTGGCCTCGGCGGTGATGAACTCCAGGAAGCGAGCCTGCCGCACGAGCATCACGTAGGGGTACCGGCTGCGCAGTACGTCAAAATCGAAGAAAGGAAGCGCTCCGTCGGGGGTCTGGAAGGAGACGCGGCGCACCTTCGTGTGCGCCAGCTCGTGGAGGCGGTCTGCCAGCCCCAGCTCGTCCATCAGCTCCAGCACCGAGGGGTGCAGCGTGTCGCCACGGAACTCACGGTCGAAGTCGCGGTGCGCTTCGAGCAACGTCACCTCGACGCCCTGGCGGGCGACCAGCAGGCCGAGCACCGCCCCCGCAGGCCCGCCCCCGACGATGCAGCAGGTCGTGGCCCGCACCGAGAGGGGCTCGCCTGCCATGGCCCGCGCTGACTGGCCAGCCGCAACCGCCGTCTCGCCCACGGTCCCCCCCTCCAAAGAAGTCAACACAAGGTGAATTCTATCCGCGCAGATAGGCTCCCTCATACCTGTGAGGCAAAAATCTCGGCTTATCATCGTCGGCGCCGGCCCGGCAGGGGCCGCCGCTGCCCTGTACTTCTTGCGCTGCCGGCCCGGCGCGCCAGTGCTCTTGCTCGACAAAGCCGCCTTCCCCCGCGACAAGATCTGTGGCGACGCGGTCAGCCCCGACGGGGTCGCCGAGCTGGAGCGGCTCGGCGCCCGCTCAGTCGTCGATGGCTACGCGCCAATCGCGCGGATGCGCGTCCGCTCGCCCGGTGGGGTCGAGGCCAGCGGGACGGGGCCCGAGCCTGGATACGTCGTGCCCCGCCAGGTGCTCGACGGCCGGCTCGTGGACCTGGCGGCCGCCGCCGGGGCCGAGGTGCGCCAGCACAGGGTCCGCGCGATCCAGCAGAGCGGCGGCGCGGTGCAGGTCGATGGGCGCTTCGAGGCGCCGGTGCTCGTCGGGGCCGACGGCGCGAACTCAGCCGTGCGCCGCCAGCTCGGCATCCCACCCAACGCCCAGGGGCACGTCGGGATCGCGTTGCGCGGCTACGCGCCGCTGGGCGGCCAAGCGCATGAGCTGTACCTCAGCTGGGTCGCGGCGGACGGGCCGGCCTACGCCTGGGCGTTCCCGGTGGATGCCGAGACCCGGAACGTCGGCTTCGGGCTGCTCGAGCGCACCGCGGTCACGCGCCGCCTGCTGGAGGAGGGGGTACACCGCAACCTTGGCCTGAACCTTGGCCTGGTCGCGCCCGACCCGGCGACGCTCCGAGCCCACCACCTCCCCATCTCGTCGGGCCGGCCGTGCCCCTATCGCGGCCGGGTGCTGCTCGCCGGTGACGCCGCGTCGCTGGTCAACCCGCTGACTGGTGAGGGCATTTTCTACGCGCTGCTGTCGGGGAGGCTCGCGGCGCGGGCTGTGCTCGATGCCCCGCACGATCCTGGCCCTCGCTACGCGGCGCTGCTGTGCCGCGCGCTCGGCCGGCACTTCCGCCACATCGGGCTGCTCGCCCGGCTGGCGGCCTGGCCGTGGACGATCGACTCGGTGGTCACCGCCGCTCACGACCCGGCGGTGCTCCAGACGGTCGGAGAGCTGGCGTTCGGCAAGGGCGTCATCACCCCCCGCGTGGTCGCCCATATCACCGCCGGCTGGCTCCGCCAGCGCCGCCGCTGACCAGAGGTCAGTCCTCGACCACGTACTCGGCGAACTCAGCTTTGGCCGCCGCCCATGCGGCCTGGTGGAGCGTCCCGCCCCGCCCCAGGGCGTCGGCCGCCGCCCAGGCCATGGCCAGCGCATGGTGGGTGTTCACGTGCGCGAACAGCCCCTGCCGGCCCAGCGCCAGCAGGCGTGGGTGCGCGTCCACCCACTGGTCCAGCGCGCTGAGCGCCGGCTCGTAGCCGGCCCGGTAGATCGGGTAGGCGTGCGGGATCCGCCGCACCACGACCTGCCGCGGGCGGGCCTCGGGCAGGCCGGCCGCGGCGAGGCCGTCGGCGACCACTTGGCCCAGCGCCTCGTCGCCGCCTCGCCACAGCTCGCTCGTCTGCGCGCAGGGGATCTCCGCGCAGAGCACGGTCCGCCCCCGTGGGTCGCCACCCGAGCGGTAGTTCTTCGGCTCTGACACCCGGGTGATCGGCGTGGGCGGCTCTGGGAGGTAGTGCGCGTCGAAGGGCGTGTACTGGTCAACCTCCAGCAGCAGGTAGACCAGGAGCATCGCCCGGAACTCGAGGCGGTCGGCGGCTGCCAGGACGGGGTCGGGCGCCCCGCGCGCGAGCCGGGCAAGGACGGTGGCCGGCAGCGTCGACCACGCCTGCGAGGCCTCGACGGCGGCGCCGGAGGCGGTGGTCACGCGCACGCCATCGTCGCGCAGCGCCACCTCGCTGACCGTCTCGCCGTAGCGCAGCTCGGCCCCCGCCGCCGCGGCCGCCGAGGCGAGCGCCTCGCTGATCCGCCCGAACCCGCCGCGGGGGTAGAGGAACGTGGACCGCCCATCCTGCGCGCCGCGCAGGACTCGCCGGAGCAGCCTGGCCGGCGAGTTGGCGCTTACCCGCCGGCGGGCCTGCTCGCCGGACAGCTCGGATGGCTCCACCCCCCAGATCTTCCGGGCGTAGGGGAAGTAGAAGCGCTGGCACATCGTCGGCCCGAGGCCGGCGCGGAGCACGTCGGCGAACGTGCTCCCAGGGTCCCCGCCGGGGGGTTGAGCCCCCTCGCGCGCCCGGCGCAGCGGGCGGGCCGCGGTGTCGAGCAGCGCGGCGGCCGCGAAGCCCGGCGGCAGCCTCCTGGCAAGGTCGCCAGCCCGCAACGGGAAGGCGATCCACCGGTCGGCCAGGCGGATCCGCCCGCGGCGGGGCCGCACCTCCAGCTCGCCGCCGAGCAGCTGCCGCAGCGTCGCGAGGATCGCCGGGTCAATCGACGGGTGCAGCCGATGGCTGCCGTGGTCGACGCGGATCCCGCCCACCTCGAAGCTGCCAGCCAACCCGCCCGGCACGGGCGCCCGCTCGAGCACGACGACCCGGTGGCCGGCGCTCGCAGCCCGGAACGCGGCGGCGACGCCGGCAGGGCCGGCGCCGAGCACCACGAGGTCCGCGCGTGTGATCACCAGGGCGCCATCAGACCACAGCGCGGCCCGCCGTGATGATGCGTGTGGCCGGGAATCTAGGATCCCCGGCCACATTGAGGGTTGCTATGCGGCGACGCCCAGCTCGTGCTGGAGGCGGGTGAGCGCCTGGGTCTCGATCTTGCGCACGGACTCGCGGGAGAGCCCCAGCTCCCGGCCGAGCGCGTCGAGCGTGAGCACCTGGTGGCCCCCCAGCCCGTAGCGGTGCTGGATGACGTACCAGCTGCGCTTGTCCAAACGGTCCTGCGCGATCTGGACCAGGTTCTGCATGAAGCTGCGCTCCACGACCTCGTCGGCCGGGGAGTCCGCGGCGACCGCGACAAACTCGCCGAGGTCGCTCGCGTCGCTGTCGAAGCCGATCGGGCGGTCGAGCGAGGTCATGGGATGCTCACCCTCGAGCGCCCTGCGGACCTTCGTCGGCGAGAGCCGGGTGGCCCGCGCCAGCTCATCGATCGTCGGCTCACGGCCGATCTCGGACTCAAGCCGCGCTGAGGCGGCGCGCACCTTGACCAGCGCGTCATGGAGCGCGACCGGCAGCCGGATCGTCCGCTCGGTCCCGGCCACGCCCCGCTGGATCGCCTGGCGGATCCACCAAGTCGCATACGTGGAGAACTTGTAGCCGCGCCGCCAGTCGAACTTCTCGACGGCGCGGAGCAGGCCCAGGTTGCCCTCCTGGATCAGCTCGCCTAGGTCAAGCGTGGACCGTTTGGAGAACTGCGCGGCCACGCTGACGACCAACCGGAGGTTGGCCGCCACGAAATGGTCGAAGGCGGCGCGCCCTGCGCGTACTGCCCGCTCGAGCTCCTCGCGGTTGCTCACCTCACCAGCGTCAAGCTCGCGCTGCGCCTTAGTGCCCGCCTCAATCACCTGCGCCAGCCGTATCTCGTCCTTTGCTGTCAGCAGCCGGACCTTGCCCAGCTCGCTGAAGTACAGGTCGAGGAGGTCGTCCGGCACGTTCATCGGTCCTCCCTCCAACCGTTGTGCGGCGATTCGTCTATACCCGACACGCACAGTCCTCAACACTTCCGGGGGCGTAACTGTTCCCCCGTTCGGGGCCGGAGTGTCCGACCCTCGCAGTGAAGTAGACGCGTGATGGGTGGTCATGGTTGCGATGATCTGTTTGATCGTCCCTGCGTGGTGGCTTACCCAGACCGCCTGCGCCTAGGATCAGCCTATGAACCCCCTCCTCGCGCGATTGGGTGGCTACCCGCTTGCCGCGTTCCAGGACCTCGCCCGCGCGATGGCGGCCGAGGGCGTCCCGCTGCACGACTTCTCGGTTGGCGACCCCGTCGAGCCAACCCCGCCGTTCGTGCGCAAGGCGCTCGCCGACGCGATCCCCACCATCAGCCAGTATCCCACGGCGGCCGGTTTGAGGGAACTGCGGGAGGCTATCGCCCGCTGGGTCGCGCGCCGGTTCGGGATCGAGGTCGATCCGGACGCCAACGTTCTGCCCACCGCGGGGAGCAAGGAGGCGATCTTCCACCTTCCGCTCGGGATCCTCGACGCGTCGGGGCCGCGCCGCGCCGTGATCTGGGGCGATCCCGGCTATCCCGTCTACGGCCGGGGGCAGCTGTTCGCTGGCGGCCAGAGCGATCCGGTGACCTTGACGCACGCTGGCGGCTGGCGCTTGCCGCTCGCCGACCTGGACCCGGAGCGCCTGCGGCGCGCCTGCATCGCCTGGGTGAACTACCCGCACAACCCGACCGGCGCGGCCGTCGACCTCGACTTCTACCGCCGCGCGCTGGCCACGGCCCGGGAGCACGGCATCGTGCTCGCAAGCGACGAGTGCTACTGCGACATCTACCCGGAGGGATCACCCCTCCCGCCGTCGCTGGTGCAGGCCGCGGGCGGTGACCTGTCAGGCGTCGTCGTGGCGTTCAGCCTGTCAAAGCGCTCGGGGATGACCGGGTACCGGTGCGGCGCGCTGGTCGGGGACCCCCAGCTCATCGCCGCCCAGCGCACCCTGAGGCCGAACATCGGCACCGCGTCCCCAGAGTTCATCCAGCGCGCCGCGATCGCGGCCTGGGGCGACGACGCCCACGTCGCTGAGCGCCGCGCGATCTTCCACGCGAAGCGGGCCGTGCTGCTCGACTTCTTCGACGAGGCGGGGATCACGGTCTCCGGCAGCCAGGCGACGTTCTACCTGTGGATCGCCGCCCCTGGCGGCGACGACGCGGCCTACGCTGAGGCGCTGCTCCGCCAGCGCGTGATCGTCTCACCTGGCCGGGCGTTCGGGCCGGGCGGCGCCGGCTGGCTGCGCCTCGCCCTGGTGCCCAGCGTGGAGGGCTGCAAAGAGGCCGTCGCGATCTGGCGCGACGCGATCGCATCAGGGAGCCTGCCTGGATATGAATGACGCCCGCCCGCCAGCGCCGCCTCCGCCCGATGGCCTTGCCGAGGTCATCAACGCCGCCTACGACCAGGCCCGCTACGACGATCCGTCGGCGCGCGAGGCTGTCGGCGCCGCGCTCGACCTGCTCGACCAGGGCAAGGCCCGCGTCGCCGAGAAAGTCGGGGACGACTGGATCGTGCACGAGTGGCTGAAGCGGGCGATCCTGCTGAGCTTCCGCCAGCGCGGCATGGAGACCATCGAGGTCGGCCCGTTCGAGTACCACGACAAGGTGCCCCTGAAGCAGGGCTATGCCGACGCTGGCGTCCGGGTGGTCCCGCCCGCCGTCGTCCGCCACGGCGCGTTCGTGGAGGCGGGCGCGGTGCTCATGCCCAGCTACGTGAACATCGGCGCCCGGGTCGGCTCCGGGACCATGGTCGACACGTGGGCGACGGTGGGCTCATGCGCGCAGATCGGCCGGAACGTCCACCTCTCCGGAGGCGTGGGCATCGGCGGTGTGCTCGAGCCCCCGGGCGCGCGCCCGGTGATCATCGAGGACGAGGCGTTCATTGGCTCGCGCTGCATCGTCGTCGAGGGCGTCGTGGTCGAGGAGGGCGCCGTCCTGGGCGCGGGCACCGTGCTGACCGCGAGCACGCAGGTCATCGACGTGACCGGGGAGCAGCCGGTCACCACGCGCGGGCGCATCCCCGCCCGCGCGGTCGTGATCCCCGGGACCCGCCCGAAGCGGTTCCCCGCGGGGGAGTACCAGGTGCCATGCGCGCTCATCATCGGCTGCCGCTCGGCCTCCACCGACCGGAAAGTCTCGCTGAACCAGGCCCTGCGCGAGCACGATGTCGCGGTGTGACGTCGGGGAGCTGCTCCTTGAGCTGCTGCGCATCCCAAGCGTCACCGGGGACGAGAGCGCGCTCGCTGGCTGGATCGCCCAGCGCTACCGCGGCGAGCCGGTCCTGCGGATCGGGCGTTCGCTGATCGTCGGCGGGGGCCGGGGGGAGCGGCCCCTCGTGCTGCTGGTCGGCCACCTCGACGTCGTCCCACCGACGGACGCGGACCGCGCCCCCCGCATCCAGGCCGACCGCATCATCGGCCGGGGCGCGAGCGATATGAAGGGCGGGCTCGCCGTGGCGATGTCCTGCTTCGAGGACCCCGCGCTGCGGGCCGGGGCCTACGAGGTCCTGCTCGTCGCGTACGCGGGTGAGGAGGGCCCGCTTGAGGGCAACGAGCTTGGCGCGGTGCTCGCGGCCGATCCCCGGTTGGGCCGCGCAGACCTGGCGGTGGTGCTCGAGCCGACCGACTTGGCGGTCCAGCTCGGCTGCCTCGGTGGGCTGCACGCCAAGGTCACGTTCAGCGGCCGCGCGGCCCACTCGGCGCGGCCGTGGCACGGGGAGAACGCGCTGACCAAGGCGGGGCGGCTCCTCGCCGAGCTGCACTCCTGGGCACCCCGCGACGTCGTCGTCGATGACCTCGTCTACCGCGAGGTGGTGACCGCGACCCAGGCGGCGACCGGCGGCAACGCCCGCAACGTCATCCCAGACCGGTTCACGGTGAACGTGAACTACCGGTTCGCGCCGGACAAGACGTTCGAGCAAGCCGAGCAGGTGGTCGCCGAGCTGGTCGGCGGCCGGGCGGAGGTGGCGATCGTCGACCGCGCCCCGCCCGGCCGGCCATGGCGGGACGCGCCGCTCGTCGCGCGGTTCCTCGATGCCGCCGAAGCGCCGGTCGAGGCGAAACAGGCGTGGACGGACGTCGCTCGTTTGTCTGCCGCGGGGATCCCCGCTTTAAACTACGGCCCTGGCCTGGTCGCCCAGGCGCACCAGGCCGGTGAGTACGTCCCCGTGCCCAACCTGCATCAGGCTCGCGCGAGGATCGCGCGGTTCCTCAGTGCCCCATAGCTTCCCGTTAGGGGTTGTCCATGACTGACGACGACCTTGACCTTGACCCCGGCGCGAACACTGAGATGTTCCGCGCGTTCGCCGAGCAGGAGGAGCCGGGCGACAATGCAAAGGGCATCTCGTTCCGCCTCCTCACCCTGCTCATCGGCCTGCTCGCCTTCGCTCTAGTCGCCTGGCTGCTCCTGCGCCTCTAGCGGCAAGCCTCAGCCAAGCTGGGGCAACGGGTTAGCGTGGGAGCGGTGAGGCGGCTCATCGTTGACGGCATGAACGTGATCGGCTCCCGCCCGGACGGGTGGTGGCGGGACCGCGATGCCGCGGTGCGGCGTCTTGTCGACCGCTTGAGCCGGCTCGCCGAGCGGACTGGTGAGGAGATCACCGTGGTGCTTGACGGCCGTCCCCTTCCGGACCTGCCCGAAGGAAGCAACGGCCCCGTCACCGTGCGCTACGGCCGGCGTGGCGGCGCAAACGCCGCCGACGACCGGATCGTCGAGATCGTCGCCGCGGACCCCGAGCCCTCGACGCTCGAGGTGGTCACCGCTGACCGGGATCTACGCGCGCGAATTGCGCGCCTGGGCGCCAAAGCCTCCGGCCCCCGCGCGCTGCTCGCATCGTTGCACTAGCCCGCATGGGCGGTGTTGGGTTTGGCTATTGCATCACTTTGTACAGGCTGGGCACGGTGATGCGGTTAGCACACTGCTGACCAACCGGCGGCCAGGTGGGGGAGCAAGGAGGGGCACAAATTGAGGACGACGATGCACGAGCGCGCGGAGGTTCTCCACCTCAAGGCTGGCGATGTCCAACCTGGGGACGAGGTCGTGTACCTCATCGACGGCCCGGGCGGGGACCAGCACCATGTCACGACCCGGGTCGAGTCGGTGGTGTTCAACAAGTGCCGGACCTGGATCACCATGATCGGGCCCGAGCTTCCCCGCCAGCTGCCAGTGACGCATCCGGTGGTCGTCGTCCGCGGGCTCGCGCTGGCCGCGTAGCCGGCCGCGCCAGCGGCCTACAGGCCACCTGCCAGGCGCCACCCGTCAGGGCTCGGGGTAGACGATCAGCTCCATGCCGTCGCGCTCCACGACCCGGACACGCTCGCCGACCCGTAAGGGGCCGTCCATGCTGCGCGCCTGCCATAACGCCCCGTGGACGCGGACCTGGTAGGTGTGATCGCTCGCGTGTTGGACCACACCGGACGCGCCTTGGAGTGACCCGTTGCGGGAGGGCGCCTTGTGCGCCCGCCACGCCAGCCGCCCGACGAGCCCCGCCGCCAGCCCGATGATGATGGCGAGCGGGAGCAGCACGGCCAGCCCGACGCCGACGCCGCTTGGCCGCTGGAACAGCAGCAGCCCCGCGAACACCAGCGCGAGCGCCCCACCGCCGGCGAGCACCCCGATGCCGGGCGTGTAGAGCTCGGCGACGAGCAACGCCCCGGCGAGCGCGAGCAACATGAGGCCCACAAGCGTGGTGGGCAGCACCGACAGCCCGATCAGCCCGAGCGCGAGCAGGATCGCGCCCACCGTCCCCGTCAGCCCGCCGTGAGGCGTGGCGAGCTCGATCAGCAGCGCCAGCCCCCCGAGCGTGACGAGCAGGAACGCGAGGTTCGGGTTCGCGAGCCACTGGAGCAGGCGCCTCGTGGCGGGCATCTCGAACTCAACGGCCTGGGCGCCGGCCGTGCCCAGCCGGACGGCAGAGCCGTTCCCAATCTCCACCACCCGCCCGTTGATCTGGTCGAGCAGCTCGGCCCGGTCCCGGGCGATCAGGTCGATCCCGCCAAGCTCCAGCGCCTCATCCGCCGTCACCGAGCGGCCTTCGCGGACCGTGTCGACAGCGAACTCGACGTTGCGGCCCCGCCTTTGGGCGATCGATGCGACGGAGGCGCTCGCGTCCTCGATCACCTTGGGCGGCGCCTCCTCGCCCTGCAGGCTGATCGGCGTGGCCGCGCCGATATGCGTGGCGGGCGCCATCGCGGCGATGTTCGCGCCGAACGTGATGATCGCGCCAGCCGAGGCCGCCCTGGCGCCTGGCGGCGTCACGTAGACGACGACGGGGACGTCAGCGTTCAACAGATCCTCGACGATCGCTTGCATCGACGTGACCAGCCCGCCTGGCGTGTCAAGCTCGATGACCAGCGCCTCATAATCCGCCTGCTCGGCCTCCGTGACCGCGTCCGCGACCTGGTCGGCGATCACCTGGGTGATCGGCCCCTCGACCCGGGTGACCAGCACGGTGGGGGACCGAGGCGCCTGCGCGTGGGCCAGCGCGCCGCCGATGAGCAGCAGAAAGGCGGCCGTGACCACCATGAAAAGCCGCCGCCGCGCCATCACCCCAGGGTGGCACGTCCCGCCCTTGGCGACCGAGAGCAGCCGCGTATCTGGCTATATCGCTGGCTGAGCACGCCTCCCTGGCCGAGGTCAAGAACCGGCTGTCAGAGGTCGTTGACCGCATCGAGCGTGAGCACGGCCGCGTGGTGATCACGAAGCATGGCCGCCCGGCGGCGGTGCTTCTCAGCGTCGAGGATCTGGAGTCGTTAGAGGAGACGCTGGAGATCCTCAGTAACCAAGGCCTGCTGGCGGACATCCGTGAGGCCGAGGCTGACATCGCGCAGGGGCGAACCGAGCGCCTCACGAAGGACCAAGCTCTGGCGCGTATGAGCCGCGGGTGACGGCAGTCGACGCGCCTTACGACATCGAGTGGGCTGGGCCTGCCCTCCGCGCGCTGAGGCGGCTGCCGGAGAAGGTTGCCACCGCGGCGGTGGAGTTCATCTACGGTCCTTTGGCCGCAAACCCGCACCGGGGCGATCATGCGTTGCGGTTCGAGCTTGAGGGACTGCACAGCGCCCGCCGTGGCGATCATCGGATCGTGTACCGGACCGACAACCACCAGCGCCGTGTGACCGTTGAGGCCATCGAGCACCGAGCCGACGCGTACCGCCCCAGGTGAGGTGGCCGGCCGGCGGTTGGCATGGCCGTACCCAGTGGCTATGCTTGCCACCTCCTCTACTAGAGGGCGGTTAGCTCAGGGGGAGAGCGCTTCCTTGACACGGAAGAGGTCGGGCGTTCAAATCGCCCACCGCCCACCACTGTGATAGCCAGTCGATTCGCATCTCAGAACAGTGTGGACTGCTCTTGCCTCATCAGTAATAGTGGCCCGCCAAATACCGGCTCGTTCGGCACTTGGTCATTGATGCCCCACTTTGGGGGAAAGAATAACCGCACCGGCTCAAGCGAGGCGTTGAACCGCGCCTTGATGCGCTTTCGCGCGCTTGTCAGTTCGGGAGCTGCTTCGCGGCAGTATTTGTCAGTTTCGCAGAACAGCCCCTGGCAGTCGATCGCGTGCAGCGGCCGACCCCACAGCCCATGAAACGGCAAGCCAAGCCGGCTGAACTCCTCGTCTTGCCGCTCCACCATCCAGCCGATGACTTCGGCCGGTGTGTAATCACCGAGATCGGAAAACACTTTTTTGATGCCCCTGAGCGCCCCAGGCCCAGCCTGAGTGAACTCATTTTCGTTGAAGTTTATGAGGTCAGAGTAGTTGAGATCGATCGCTGTCTGATAGGACATGAAATCGCCCATGAGCGGATAGCCATGCAGAAGCTCATACACCTCATGGAGCGACTTGGCCTCCAGCAACCGTTCGCCGAGCGCGTCCACTAGGAACATGTGCCGGAACAGCTCGACGTGGTTACAATGCTTCACGCCCTGTCCATAGGCATCGGTCGCACACAGAATGAAAGCCCCAGTGTAAAGCCCGCCGTTTTGATCTTTGGCATGCTCAAGTGCTTTTATGAAGGATGCATCATCCAGGTCATCAAGCGTCGGATAGCGGCCGAGGAAGTCACGCAAGCTCCGCCAGGTTTCGATCTTGCTGAACGTGCGGAAGGCAACGATCTGAAAAAGCCGGTCTTCTGGCGAGCACGGCTCATTATGGTAGCACACGTGACGGATCATGTACTGCGAGACCCGATCGGCCGCCCGGAAGACGTTGCAGAACTTGAAGGTTTGTATAATCGGGTCGTCCGTCCAGGGCCATGGCATACCGGCCACTCGGCGTTCAAAGGCCCGCTGCCGCTCTGAAGCAAAGTGCCAATAAAGATCATAGATGCGGTCGCGTGGGACAGGTGGACGCTTCATCTAGCCGTACCCCTCATTTCTTAACGTTGCCGGTAGAAGACGCCGGTATCGTGCAAATGAAAATATCGAGGGTCATCGAGGAGAACACTGCCAGCCATGCGCTCGCCGAGCGTGTAACGAAAGCGCTCCACTCCCGTGAAGTGATCAAATACAATGGCGCCTCCGACCACAGTGCGTGCCTTCACCATCTCTAGCGCTGCTCGAGCTGAGCTGTAGTTATCGGTATCAAGAAAGCTCAGCACCACGTCTTCATCCTCTAGGCGGTGACAGGTTTCCACGATGTCGCCCGGCACGATCTCGACATTCCTTCCGTCCAGATAACGCTGCACCGCCGACAAGTCCGTAAAGACGCAGTCTGGATGGTCGTACATATCTAACGGACTACGCCGGGGTGGGAAACCGCTAAAAGTATCGAAGCCAATGACCGACCAATTTTTTCTAAGTCGTTCAATAACGCGCGAAAGGAACATGGTGGTGCCGCCTTTGAACATTCCAAACTCAGCAACCACCCCCCGCAGACCGAGCCGAGCCGCGTTGGCCAGACACTGGTACAGATGCGTCAACGTGTTCGGATAGCCGTTGGCCAGCGACGGTACGAGCAGCTGTGCCAATTCTTCATGAAAGACCGGGTCACGAAATGCCAAGTGTCCGTAACCAGCGACGATGACCTTGGGTGTGCCTCGAATGAACGGCAGCGCAGCGCGCAGTAAGTCTTCTTTCTCCTCGTCGGCCGCGACCACGATCACATCGTGGTCTGCATCGATGAGAGCCTTGAAGGGCCGTACCGGTACCGAAAGTGCCGGGCCGGTGTCCTGCGCGTAGATGGCCTGCACGGCCCATGCAAAGCCGGACGCAGCCACAGCTGTCAGGAGGCGAAGTGTGACGCTGGTGAGGCCGAGCACCCCTACGGAGTGTGAGTCGGACAGCAACTCATGCTCTAGGTCCCCGACCAGCTTGGCGTAGTCCTCGGCGTGCATCAGCCGTGGTTTCCTTCACTGCGTGAAGCGAGAAAAGCGCCGTACAAGGTGGGAGCCTCACGGGCGAGCGTGCCGATGAGGCGCACGGTAGCGTCCGCCAGTGCCTCGGCAGCTTGCTGGCGGGTGGTAACCGGATGGGATGTGCTAATCCCGGTGAAGCAGGCTTCTAGTTCATTGAAGCAGGTGATCACGCGCGAGGCTGCTTCCGTCACGGTGACGTGCTCAGCGTCGAGCGCTGACAGGTCTACTCGAAGCAGGAGATATTCGAAGCCGGCTGGCCCGTCGCTGTAGGGTTCGCTTATGCCGCTTTGGTGAAATAGTTTTTCAGCAGCCGTTGAATCGAGGTCGGCAAGATACGTCTGGTATTTGACGATGTAAACAAACAGGTCCACTGTCGTGTCCAACAGCGACTCGTCCCGCGTGGGCTGCGCACCGCCGAGGACGTATTCGAGCCGATCCACCTTCCGCGCGATGTTCGCCACAATGCTGACCACTTCTCCGCGTTTCTTCCAAGCATCGCGGTATACAGCATCTTTCTCGCGGTGCAGCCGACAAACTGCGTCCCGAAAATCCGTGTGCGTCGATGCGCTCACGTGAGAACCTTTTCGTACGTCAGCGTCCGTGTATCGAGGTCAGCGATGAGATAGCCGCCAGCGTTCTCGCCGAGTAGGTGCATGGCGCGAAACCCTTGACAAATAGCGCTGCGCCACAGCCATGCGGGTAGCGGCTCGACCTCCAAGTCCACGGCCGCGGCTTTCGCGACCTCGATGACCTCACCGTCGACGCTGGTCTCGCTGAGAAAGCCGGTCCGGCGTTTGGCTAGCCGCGAGAGAACGGCGGCAAGCCCTTCTTCGGCGAAGATGGCCCGCGCTCCATCCTCGTACTCGTCAGTCTCCGGGTCGGATTTGCGTTTGAGGCGCAGCAAGGCACGAAGTGTGGGTGACCAGCCGAGTACTGCCATGAAGCCCATGTGGATGGCGTCGTGGAAGCGGTAGCTGTTCACTCGCCGGGTGTTGTCGGTCAGCGGGTCACCCAGCTCGGCACCGATCTGGAAGCCGGCAGACTTGCCGCTGGCAAGGGTGATCGGCCCATTTGGGAACGCATTGGGCTCAGCGCTTACCAGCATCAGGGCAGCGGCTGCACGGCCGGAGGGGAGCGGCTGCTCGGTAAACGCCACAATCAGCCAGCGAGGGAAGCGCTCATGTTCCGGGTAGCCGGCATCGAAGATCGGCAGATCCTTGAGCTGGTGAGCTTCGGGTTGACGTGGGTAGCGGTCGCGGGTGCGGTGCAGGTTCGCTTCGGCGATCTCTTCTAGGTCAAGGCCACAGGCGGTTGCCACGGCCGCCGCGTACCAGAGGAGGTCGCCCAACTCCTCGTGCAGAAACTGTCGGTTGGCGGCCAGGTCGATGCCGTCACGCAGGTATTTCTTGTATACGTTGAGGATCGAGCCGGTCTCGCTGGCCAGGCCCAGCATGGGAGCGATGGCGCTTTGTGGGCCACCCAGCCGGAACTGAATGGTCTCACGCGCAGCACGTTGGTATGTCGAGAACTCCATGATCTCCCCTTGAGTGGGATATATCCCGCTCGTGCGGAGCACAGTAGCCGGTGTGACGAGACGGCAGGTTGAGCGCTCGGACAGGTCCAGTTCGGCCAGGGTCGGCGCAGCCGAGGCGCGCTCCTTGGGTGGATACGGCGGGTGGATACGGCGGCGACCTCCGCCCGCTCTCGGGCGGACCGCGGCCTGGTGCGCGTTTACTAACTGGCGGGCGAGTCGAGAGCCGTGACCTTCAAGCCGCGCGCCTCGTAATTGCTGATGAGCCAGGCGGGATTTGACCGCGAAGATCTCACGCACTGAGCGACCCAGCAGTTGGCGTCGCAGTAACCAGCGGCGACCCGCGTACGGATCGGGGAGTTCGGTGGACGGTGAACCCTCAGAACGACCTCGGTGACATTCAGTACGGTCGAGAACGGCCAAGACACGGGCTAAGGCTGTGGCCAGAGGTGTGCGATCTTGAGCCCACGGCCGCCAGCACAGCGCGGCTGCCGTTCGACCCGCCTCTCCTTGGTCGGTCACCCGGCTCAGAGACCGACCTCGACGGCGCCCCCGCCCTCGGTCACCTACGGTAGATGAATGCACCCGCCTACTTCCCGTGAGCAACCACCAATCGGCCAGTGGTCACCGCTATCTGACGCCGGTGGTGGAGCAGGCTACCTATCCGTGTACCTCAGCGAGCCTCTTGCCCGATACCCCATCCGACACGTCACCCGACCAGCCGACAATAAGAGCGATCCCAATATCGAGACCGCGACTTATGGCTTGTTCTCAACGTGTGAACAACAGATGCGCGCGAAGGTCGTCCGCGAGGGACTGCCCTATCTATTCTTCGTGACAACGCATGCTAACCGCAGTCGAGCACTCACAGGATATTACGATCTCGCCTGGTATGCTGAGAGCACAGGAGGTGATGCCAGTGGGGACTACGCTCTCGCTGCTTTCAAGATTAAATTCGTTGACCCCATACCTCTCGACACGTTGCCGATGTCTGTTCGTGGTGTATGCATGCAACCGTTTCGCACTATCAAACCGATTGACTCTTCGACAGTGGCAACGCTCCACGAACTGATTGACAGTTGCCCAGATCGTACTGGTTATTATCTATTTGAGCTGCGCCGCATTGAGCAGTTCTCTCGATATAATAGCGGAGGCTATTCGTATCCTTCGTGGGGTCAAGTAGGATCATTTAACTGGAGAATTGCAGCTCGCTACCTAGGCAGCGCTGAAGCTGCCAAGCCGAGTCCGGCTGTCCGGGCAACCGGCCATTGGTACTGCAGATCATGCAAGCGTCCCATTGCAAGCAAAGCACGTCTCAAATCTTGCCCAGCATGCAAAGAGATGGGAACGCTGAATCCTGTAGGGGAGTAAACAGTCAAGATGGCACGACGGATTTTTGTTAGCTATCAGGACGAAGATCAGCTAACCCCCAACGGATTCGACCTGATGAAGTACACGGAGGATCTTAACCTCCGCTTTATTGGTCGGCATTTGCTCGATCGCATGAAAATCAACGATGCAGCCTATTCTGATCGAAAGATTAGACAGCAGATCAGGGGCAGCTCGCTGACCATCATCATCCTCGGTCGCAAGGTGGGGAATAGCCAATGGGTCGCTCGTGAAATTCAATGGAGCCTCGAAAAAAAGCCACCCAATGGCCTTCTCGGCATTCGATTGAACCCCGAAGCCAAGATCCCAGATCGTCTTTATAATTGTAGGGTCGAGATCCTAGAATGGCAAAGATTCGAAGACGTTCATGAATTCCAGAGCGCGATTCGGCGAGCTGCAGCTGCGGCAAAACGCGCGACGTATATGCCCGCAAACTCAAGCGCCACATGCGCACGCATAGCGATCCCGGGCCCCGAAACAGTCGCGCCTCAGTCTGGCCGGCCATCCGGCGCCGCAGACGGGCCGCAGCGCGGGGAGCTCCTGGATGCTGAGGAGGCCATCGCACTTGCCGTCGATGTCGCTATCGACGGTTGGCAGCAGGCAGCAGCGGAGCGTCTCGCCGACGCGCTCGGTGAGGAAATTTGGACCGCGTTCACTCACCGATGGCGTCCAGGTAACTGTCGAGTGCTTGCGGGTATCGCGCGAGAACTTTTGGAACTAAAAGCCAAGAGCCATGATGCTATCGGTGAGCTGGCTGACTGGCTAGCTGACCGGCTACTGGAAATATTCGAGCCAACTATCGAGCGCCAAATTGCGTGTGCGCTAGTCCGTGCGCTGGCGAAGAAGGTTCACCTGCCGACTGATGACGTCCTGACCGAGTCTGCCAGGACGCTCCGGATCATCGGTATCTATGTCTGCGTGCAGTTCGCTCGAGATCTCGCCAACTGTCAATGCCTCAAGGATCTCGCACACGACTTGTTCAAGAATCTCGCGGAGAATCTAGCACTTCAGGAGCTGAAAAATATCCTCCGCAATGTGGAAAGCAATGTAAGACCCGAGCTAACAAGCTATGAGCTAGAAGAAGTCGTCCGCAACGTGCTGACCGAGATAAGGCCGCCGAGAGATTCGGCAGAAGAGTAAGCGGTTCCGTCGGTTGCTGGTTACGGTGCCTGCGTTTTGCGTGTGGCTAACATCGTCTCCGGATAGCCAGTTGTCTTGGCCGGTCTGAACCCACTTTCTCCAGCTCGTCGAAACGCACCTGGTCGCTTTGACACGGGAGAGGTGGGGCGTTCAAATCGCCCACCGCTCAGGTCCTGGTGTTCAGTCGCAGACGTTCCTGAATGAAGATCGGCACGCTACGCCGTGACCAGGCATAATGCCGACACCCTGTCTGATCTTGGTGTTTAAATCATTACGGTGACTGGCTGCTAGCTACATAGGTTCTATATTTCTTTATGTAGTTGTGATGCTGTTTGGGGCGAGCAGTTCCGGCTGGTAGCGAGCGAGCACTGCCATGGCCCATCTCACCTTATCCTCGACGCGTTGTCCACAGGGTTGGCTAGTTGACCATAACTCAAGGTTTTCTGGTCGATCTCCGTTGCGATGATGAACATTCTCATCTGGGTGGAGTGGTCGCCCAAGGATCGCTTCCATGACTAGGCGATGCTCGAAGACCGGGGAACCATTCACTCTGCGTACACGATATCCATTCTTGTCAATATGGCCAGTGCCATTCGGCGCTCTCTTCGGTCCGCCTGCCAGTGGATTTCCATAGGTCTTCCAGCGGTGATAGTGTGCGTTACATAACCGGCGACGTGCCACGAGTTCATCGCAGTTTTCCACTTCACAATTTCTGTCTTAGAAGTCCGCCGTCGTTTCCCTCCAGCAAGGGCATCCTCGTGCCGTCGCAAACGGTGATAGTGTAAATAACAATAGCCGAATGCTGCTACCCTTGCGCCGCAACCCTCAATCGAACACACAGGAGAAGTAGGGCTACGTCGATTCAGGCCCTCTCCTCCTGACCTCGCTGGCTCATTCAGCGAGCCGCCTTTGTTGGGATCTCCGTGCCGCCGCCATCGCTGGTAATGGCAGGCGCACCATCCCCTTGCCGCGACCGGTGCGGAACAGCCAAGAATCGAACATGTCTGTGGCTGCCCTCTGCTTGTCATAAATCCTCCACGACTAAGAAAAGTTCATGTTTCTATCTAATATATTAGAGCATAAAAACGCTGAATGCGTGGAGCGTCCTGCATGCTGTGGATATCTGCACAATGCTCGCTCTGGTCGTTGTACTACAGAGCGGTGGAGGACGGAGCCGGGCAGGCGTCCGCCCGCCAGATCACCTTGTTTCAACAGAGGGTGGCGAGCAGTACGGCGCAGTGACGAGCAGCACCTGCTGCGCCTGTACCGGATGACGACGTCGCCGGATGCCCGAAGCGCGCGGGGTTGGGTGCGACGCTTGGATGCGTAAGGGCAGTTGCGCTCAGCTGAGGCTGGGCTGAGTTTCTAGCAACCGGTCAGGGCGAGGCCCGCAGCGGACAGACGGTGCCGAACTGCAAACCGTTCAGATTCGTGGGGAGATTCTCGCACTTCTCTTGCGGCCCTTCGATCCAATAGGGTAGATGCCCGTGCCTGCGGTAGCGCCGGGCAAGGACTGCCGAAAGCTGATCTGCTCGCTTAGAAGCGCTTCGCTGGGGCCACCTCTGTGGCGGGGGCGACCGCCAGCTCGAGACTCCAAGCCATATCGAATCGTCATCCATACATCAAATCGGCGACATGCATCTGCATGATCGTTCACGACTGCCTTGGCTCAGCGGCGCAACTCGTGGCAGCCTAATTTGATTCAACTCCCAACCGTTCAGCCACCTCTTGTGCCACAGGCATGTCCATGTACGGCCGCAGCGCCACGGTAAGGTCGCGGACCTGATCAACATGCGGTACGTCTTCCTTTTCGGCGCGAAGGTCAATCGCGCGATGCGCCCACGCACAGCCCTCGTCAACCTGGCGCTGTTGGAGGTGGGCGACAGCCAGACCTGCCATGACAACCGAATGCAGCTTGACGAGCTTTGGGTGCAAGTTGGAGAGAGCATGTGCAAAGGCGACCTGTGCCGCTTGTGCAGGGCCTCGGCAAAGTCCATGCGGTAGCTGCCTGACCTGAGCTAACGCTCCGGTACTGGCTTTTTGCGCGGGTGGCTGGTAGAAGTCTGGTGTGCCGAAGAGCGTGGTTGAGGGTTTAGCAGTGCGGCCTGTCCGCCATGACGAGGTCGACCGGTTC
>Ga0081538_10001327_pt1 | contig 25495 bp, 28 predicted proteins | sample TabmetS5T2R1_FD_71022 | JGI IMG/M metagenome (GOLD analysis project Ga0081538, IMG submission 71022) | Tabebuia heterophylla rhizosphere microbial communities from the University of Puerto Rico - S5T2R1 | ecosystem: Host-associated > Plants > Roots > Rhizosphere ... | reverse complement strand
CACGGCCCCAAGTACGAACCGCGATGAGGACGCCACTAATCGTCGACGGCCGCAACCTTCTCGATCCCGAGACCGTGCGGCAGGCCGGCTTCGAATACGAGGGGATCGGCCGACCGTCACCACCCGTCGAGGAGCGGCTCGCACCTTCGCCGATCGAGGTCACCCAAGCGCTAGCTCCCTCCACGGCTGCCATGCCGGCGCGCTGACGGCCCGTCGCTTCTAGAAGTCGATTCCCGAGACGGGATGTGGCACGTACGGCTCTTCGAGTCGAGCGATCTCGTCGTCGCCGAGCGCCAGAGACTCGGCCGCGATCGCGTCCTCGACGTGCTCCAGCTTCGTTGCTCCGACGATGGGAGCTGTGACTCCAGGCTTGTGCAAAAGCCACGCGAGCGCGACCTGTGCCGAGCGCACGCCGCGCTCGGCCGCGACCTCGGCAAGCCGGTCGATGACCGGGACGTCCAGGTCCGGCCGGTACAGCGAGTCCAGGAAGGGATCCGTCTTGGCACGCGTGGTCAACGCTTCACCCGAGGACGTCCGGCTGCCGGCCAAGAGCCCGCGGGCAAGCGGGCTCCATGGCAGCACGCCGACCCCGAGGTCGAGGCACTGCGGGATCATCTCCCGCTCCTCTTCGCGGTAGATCAGGTTGTAGTGGTTCTGCATCGAGACGAAGCGAATGGGTCCGACATGCTGCGCCTTGGCGAACTGCCAGGCATGCATGCTGCTCGCGCCGACGTAGCGCGCCTTCCCGGCCCTGACGACGTCGTTCAGCGCCTCCATCGTCTCCTCGATCGGAGTAGCGCTGTCCCAGCGATGGATCTGGTAGAGGTCGACGTAGTCGAGGTCGAGACGCCGCAGCGAACCGTCGATCGACGCCAGGATGTGCTTGCGCGAGAGGCCGCGGCCGTTCACCCCCGGCATCGTCCGCCCATGGACCTTCGTCGCCACGACGTACTCCTCGCGCATCCCGAAGAGCTTGCGCAGCAGGCGGCCGGTGACGATCTCGCTCTCGCCGCCGTTGTAGACGTCGGCTGTGTCGAAGAAGACGACGCCGCCTTCGACCGCTCGTCTGACGATCGGCTCGGCCGCCGAGTCGTCGATCGCCCACTCCCGGCTCTCGTGCTTGCCGAAGCTCATCATCCCGAGGCACAGGCGCGATACTCGCAGGCCGGTACCGCCGAGGTTCATGTACTCCATCTCGCCTCCCAAGGTCAGAGGGGCACGTTAGCCGTCTGGGTCGTGCTTTGAACGAGAGCGTCCGGAGGCGTATCCTCGCCAGCCGAAGCCATCCAAGCCGCCTTGCAGCAGCCGACCTGGGCTGGCGCCGGAGGCTCGGCCGACGTTCGGTCGCTGCGAAAGCGAACCAGACGCCTCATGGCCACGTACGCCGTCGCAACCCCTTCCCAAGCCCGGGCGGCCCCGCGTCCTGCAGTGCTCTGTGCGATCGCGCTCGCCGGCGCGGCGGCGGCGGCCACGTCGGTCGCGCTCGTCCTGACGAGCGATCACGTGTCCGAGCCCGGCGTGCGCGCCGCTCTCACCGTGTGGGTGATCCTTCCCTACATCTTCGCCGGCGTGGCTGCCTGGTGGCGCCGGCCCGAGAGCCGCTTCGGTCCTCTGCTGGTCGCAGCAGGCTTCGCGTTCTTCGTCTCGAGCCTCTCCACGGCGAACGGGGACGTTGCGTACACCATCGGGATCTCCTTCGACTTGCTGCCGGCGGTGCTTTTCCTGCATGTCTTCCTTGCCTTCCCGACAGGCCGGCTGGAGTCGCTCTTCGAGAGGGGTCTCGTCGGGGTCGGGTACTTCGTGGCGTTCGGCCTGCAGTTGGTCGGAATGAAGCTCGGCGGCTTCGGTCCCGACAATCTCCTCGAGTTGACGTCAGAGCCGGACACGGCGTACACGCTCCTGCGCGTACAGCTCGTGATCCTCGCCGGGTGCGCCGTGGCCGGTCTCGGGGTCCTGGCGGCGGGAAGGAGACGCGCGGGGCCCCCGCTGGGCCGGTCGCTCACATTGCTCGTCGACTCCTTCGCCCTCGGGCTCCTCATGATCGCGTTCCTCCTCCTGTCGGGCGCCCTCGGGCTCGTTGAAGGACAGGGGACATTCGAGAACATCCGGCGGACGACGTTCTTCGTGATCGGGCTGGCGCCGTTTGCTTTCCTCATCGCGCTGCTCGACGCCCGCCTCGCCCGCACGTCGGTCGCCGACCTCGTCGTGGAGCTGCGAACGGATCCGGCGCCGACCGAGCTCCGCGACGCGCTCGCACGCGCTCTTCGGGATCCGTCGTTGGAGCTCGTCTACTGGCTACCCGAGTTCGACACGTATTCAGACCTCGAAGGTCGGGATACGGCCCTGCCGAGCGAGGCGAGTGGGCGGGCAACGACCCTGATCGACGCGGACGGCACGCACGTGGCGGCGTTGATTCACAACCCGTTGCTGAAGGACGAGCCCGAGCTTCTCCAGGCAGTCACGGCCGCCGCCGCCATCGCCATCGAGAATGCCCGCCTCCATGTCGAGCTCCGAGCGCGACTCGAGGAGCTCGCCGGCTCGCGCGCGCGTGTAATCGAGGCCGGACAGAAGGAGCGTCAGCGGCTCGAGCGCGACCTGCACGATGGAGCGCAGCAGCGCCTGATCGCACTGTCGCTCGAGCTGAGGTCGCTCCAAGAGAGGTTGCGCGAAGATCCCGACGCGCGCAGACAGCTGGAGGAGGCGCAACGAGAGATCACGATGTCGCTCGAGGAGTTGCGGGCGCTCGCGTACGGGCTTCATCCGGCCGTTCTCACAGGGCACGGGCTGGCGGTCGCGCTCGAGCAGGTCGCGGCGCGCGCTTCCGTGCCGGTCCGCGTGACCGTCGACGTGGAAAGCCGGCTTCCGGAGCCGGTCGAGGTCGCCGCCTACTACGTCGTTACGGAGAGCCTCACAAACGTCGCCAAGCACGCGCGCGCGACGATGGCCCGCGTCGAGGTCGATCGAGAGGACGACGCCTTGGTCGTCGAAGTCGTCGACGACGGCGTCGGCGGCGCCGACAGCGAGCGGGGCACGGGCTTGCGCGGGCTCGCCGACCGCGTCGAGGCCCTCGGGGGACGGCTTCGCGTCTGGACGCCTCTCGGGGGCGGGACGCGCGTCCGTGCAGAGATCCCCTGCTGATAGCGCACGCGTAATCGCTAGGCGTTCGGTGCGAGCCCACCGGTCGCCGCCGGAGTCGCGGCCGCTCGGGCGTCGCGCGCACGCCACCGTTCGGTCAGCACGGCGGCCGCTGCGAAGCAAACGAGGCCGACCGGACCGATCGGCGGCGGGTGGATCGCGAACAACGCGGCTCCCGCGAGAAGCAACGTGGCGGGCCAGCCGACTCCGGCGCGGCGAAATGCGACCGCAGCCGCCAGCATTGCCAGCACCCAGCCGAGAAATCCGAGAATGAGCGAGACCGACACCGGATCCGCGTCGGCCAGGATGGCGTTCCCGTTGTAGTCCTGAATCGCGTCGGCAACCACGGCCTGCTCGGCGGCCGGCAGTCCGTTCGCGTAGTCGACGAGGATGCCCGTTCCGACACCCACGGTCACCTCATACGCGGTGTAGAAGACTAGGAAGAAGACCAACGCGACACGGCTTACGGTCGCTGCGCGGCTCTCCAAGCCGCGCAGCAGGAGGAAGGCGGCAAGCCCCAGAAGCGGCGTGAAAAGGAGGAACGCGGCGTGGACGGTCAACCAGGCGTCGACGTCGTGGCGCACGTCCGCGAAGATCTCGTCGCCGCCGGGGGGATGCCACCACAGGACAACGGCTAGGGCCAACGGGGTCGCCACGAGGAACAGGCGTCGGAACGCGGAGGTCATGGTCCGTCTCCTTCGGTCGGGCTGAGCGTTCGGTTGAAGAAGCCCACGACACGCCGCTCGTACTCCTCGGGCTCCGCGTCGATCGCACCGGTGTGTCCTCCCTCAGCCGCCCAGAGCTCCTTCGGCCCCTTCGCGGCCTCGTAGTAGGTTGGGGTGAGGTTCTCGCCGCCCTGGCCGGGCGTGGCGTAGATGAAGAGCGCCGGCTCGGAGACCTCGGCGCTCAGATCCGCGAGAGCCCGCGGAGGCAGGTCGCTGGCGAAGAGCGCCGTCCCGGCGGTGGTCAGCGACCAGAGCGGCATCGTGGTCCAGCGTTCCGCCCCCGTCAGGTCGGCTGCCTCGCGGACGGAGCGGATACCCGCGCCCTCCGAGACGACGGCCCTCAGCTCGTCGGTCTCGCCTGCGGCCTGCAGCATCATCTCGCCGCCGACCGACAGGCCGAGCCCACCGATCCGCTCGTCGTCCACTTCCGGCCGGCTCTGGAGATACGCGAGGGCCGCATGCAGGTCGCGGGCGCCGGCCCAACCGAGGGCATTGGGGTCCCCTTCACTCTCTCCCTCGCCGCGCCGGTCGAAGAGCAGCACGCCGTAGCCGTGCTCGACGAGCAGCCTGGCGGGTTTCTGCGGGCCCCGGCGCCCGGGGAAGACGATGACGGTCGCGCCGTTCTTCGACGGCACGTACCAGCCCTTCAGCCGAAGTCCGTCCCTGGTGGTGAACGCAACGTCCTCGTGTGGGGCCCCGAGTTGGGGCGTGGGGACGTACGCCCGCGCCGAATGCGTGTACACGTAGGCCGAGGCGACCGGGAAGAGGAGCAGGAACGCGGCGAGCAGGAAGGCGACGGCCAAGAGGGCTCGGCGAACGTAGCGGCGGACCGGGCTCCCGCCTCTTCTCGATCGCCAGAGGGTGACGAGCCCGATGCCGACGAGGAGCACGCCCGCTGGGATTGCCAGCAGCCCGGTGAAGTCGTCTCCAGAGGGACCGCTCTCGACCGTGTAGTAGCCGGCTTCCCCGACGCCCATGACGATCATGAAGAGGCCGACGCCGAGCGCGAGCGTCGCCCGCGCGCCGGGCCGCAGGCGCGGATAGGCCCACGCGGCGAGGACGAAGAGCGCGGTCTGCACGAGGCCGCCGGCCAGGTGGTCGGCGGCCGACGTACCGGGCTCCGGCTGGATGAAGTTGTCGTCGAGGACGTGGAGCGCACCGATGGCGAGCGTCAGCCGGGCGAGCCCCGCCTCGGAGCGCAAGGCTGCCGCGGCTCGGGCCGCGGCAGCCTTTCTTGGTTCGGATCCCGCGTGTGTCGCGCTGCTCATGGCGCGGTGGGAACGGCGGGCGCCTTGACCGCGTCCAGCTTCTCGCCATGCTCGAAGTGCGGGAGCCACTCGAGCCACTTCGGCAGGTACCAGTTCCAGTCGCCGAGCAGCTTCATCGATGCCGGCAGCAGGACGCCCCGGACGATCGTCGCATCGATCAGGATCGCTGACGCGAGCCCGACACCGAACTGCTTGAAGATCATTGCCTGGAGCGTGCCGAAGACCGCGAACACGCACACCATGACGATCGCCGCACTCGTCACGACACCCGCCGTCGACTTGATCCCGTATGCCACCGCCTGCTCGGTGCTCATCCCGCGGTCGTAACCCTCACGGACGCGGCTGAGGATGAACACGTGGTAATCCATCGACAGCCCGAAGAGGATCACGAAGAGCAAGATCGGGAGGAACGGGTCGATCCCTCCGGTGAACTCGAAGCCCAGGATCTGCTTGCCCCAGCCGTGCTGGAAGACGAGGACGAGGATTCCGTAGGCGGCTGCAACCGAGAGCAGGTTCAGGAGCACCGCCTTCACGGGAATCACGATCGACCGGAAGGACACCAGCAGCAGGAGGAACGCAAAGAGGAGCACGAACCCGAACACGAGCGGCGCAGCCGTCCCCATCTGCGCGTTGTAGTCCTCAGCCTGCGCGGTCCATCCGGTGACGCCGACCTCGGCGCCCTCGAGCGCGCCGACCGTCGGCGGGACGATCTCCTCGCGGAGCGCCGTCAGCGCCTCGACCGACGTAGCGTTCGTGCCGTTGCCCTCGATCGGGATCGAGACGTTCGCGACCGTCTTCGCATCGTTGACGTCTATGTCGATCGGCTCGTTCATGATGCCGCTCTGGAGCGCGCGCCACTGCAGCTGTCCGACGGCCTCCTGCACCGGGGGCGCGTCGACGTTCGGTGCCTTGACAACGACGTTCGCGCTGATCTCGGTGCCGGGAAATGCCTCCTTGAGGCGGTTGTACGTCGTCAGGAGGTTCTGTGGGAACGTCTCGAAGCTGGGCTGCGACGTCTTCAGCTGGTAGGCGGGAATCGCGAGTGCCACCAGGAGCCCACCGGCCAGGACGATCGACAGGACCGGTCGCCTGAGAACGCGTCTGATGATCGCTCCCCAGATCCGGCCCTCGCCGTCGTCGCGCCGGAGCCGATGGACGAACGGGACCCGTCCACGGTCGACGTTGTCTCCGAGCTTCGACAGCACGGCGGGCAGCACCGTCAGCGACCCCACCATCGCGACCGCGACGACGGTCATCGTCGCGATGCCGAACGAAGCGAACGTCGGGTCACCGGTGAGGAACATGCCCGACATGGCGACGAGCACGGTCAACCCGGAGATCAGCACCGACCGGCCTGACGTCGCAGCGGCTGCCTCGAGCGCGCCCTCCTCGGTTCTACCGGCGGCGCGCTCCTCACGCTCGCGCTTCAGGTAGAACAGCGAATAGTCGACGCCGACCGCGAGCCCGATCAGCAGGATCATCGCGCCGACGGCCTCCTCCATCGGGATCACCTGGCTCCAGACCGAAACGAGGCCCAGGGTCGCGACGACAGCGGTGATGCCGAGCAAGAGCGGGATGCCTGCCGCGACGAGGGCTCCGAACGCGAAGATCAGGATGATGAGGGTCACCGGAATCGAGAGGAGTCCGGCCTTCGCCAGATCTTCCAGAAACGCCTCCTCCACGTCCTTCTCGGTGCTGACGCCGACCGACCCGATGTAGAAGCTCGGGTGCGCGTCCTGCACTTCCTGCACACGGTCGACGACGGGGGCGATCTTGTCGACGGCGTCGTCCGACTCGCCGGCGATCTCCATGTCGATCAGGACCGAGTGCTGATCGCCGGAAATCTGCCCGCTGTTCTCCTCGGCGAATGGCGACTCGACCTTCGCGATCGCGTCGACGGCGCCGACGCGATCGATGACGTCCTGCACCGTCGTCCTGAACTCGGGATCCGTCGCGCTCAGACTCTCGTGCTGAACCAACACGGACTCTCCCGCCGGCTGCTTGAACTCTTCGTAGAGGATCTTCTCCATCCGTCCCGATTCGCCCGGCTGAGCCGTCTCGTAGACGATCTGTTGCTGGGTGACCGCGAACGTGCCGATCGCGAACGAGAGGATCACGAACGCAAGCCAGCCGAAGATCGCCTTCTTCCGGTGCCGTGCACTCCACAGGGCCATGCGGTGCGCGATGTGGGGCGACGCCTGCGGCTCGGGAGCGTTGGCTCTGGGAGCGCCCATCGGCGTCGGGTCCTCTCGGTCGCCTTGAATGATGCGGGTCTTCATTGCGACTCCTCCCAGGTCGAGATGGACGAGTGGGTGACGCTCGCAGCCGCGGCCGGTCGTGAATAGGCGGGTTGCTTCCCGATCGGGGGGCGGGTTTCTTGCCGTTTCCAGCGGAAGCGCTAGGAACGCAGGTAGAGCAAGACCGCCAGCACGCGACGCGATTCGCTGCTGCTGGAGGGCAGGCCGAGCTTCCCAAAGATGCTCGAGACGTACTTCTCGACCGCCCGCGTCGTGATGACGAGCGACTCGGCGATGCCCGCGTTCGAGCGGCCTTCGGCCATCAGCTCGAGCACTTCGCGCTCGCGCGGCGTCAACTCTTTCAGCGGGTCGTCCCCGCGCCGTTTCGAGAGCAGTGTCGAGACGATGATCGGGTCGATCGCGGAGCCTCCGGCGCCGACGCGCCGCACGGCGTCGACGAAGTCCTTGACGTTCGAGATCCGGTCCTTGAGCAGATACCCAGTTCCCTCGGCCGAGTCCGCGAGCAGCCTCAGCGCGAGCCCCACCTCCACGTACTGCGAGAGAACGAGCACGCCGACGTCGGGATGCTCGGCGCGGATCTCGACGGCCGCCCTCAGTCCCTCGTCGCTGTGGGTGGGCGGAAGCCTGATGTCGACGATCGCAACGTCGGGCGAGTAGCTCCGCACCTTCAGGAGAAGGTCGTCTGCGGTCTGGCAGGTTTCCACCACCTCGAGGCCGTTCTCGCTCAGCAGTCGATCGAGACCCTCGCGCAGCAGAACGCTGTCCTCTGCGATGACTACGCGCATATGCGTGCAGCTTGGTTCTGAACTACGGCCCCGCGACCATAGCGCCGCTGCCACGTCATGGCCAGCCGTCCAGTACCGTGGACGCGTGGGCGGCGATCGGCCCGGCGGCCAGGTGAAGCTCGTTTCGAGCCTGACTCGCAGCGGCACGTCGCGCGGCCAGAGCGACTCCATCGTCAATGCGATCCGGATGCGCCTCGAGGATGCGGGCCATCGGGTCGCCGGCCTGCCAGTCGTCTACGAGGATCTCGACGGCGGCAGCAAGGAGCGAGGGTCGTGGGATGCGGAGCGTGAGACGGCCAATGCTCGGTATGCCGCCGGCGACCCCGATGTGGTGGCCTACATCGCCACGCTCGACACGGATGCCGCTCCATTCTCGATCCCGATCACGAACCAGGCCGGGCCGCTCCTCCAGATCTCGCCCTGCAACACGTATCCGGGCCTCACGCGGCCGTTCAGCCCGGGCGAGCCCGGAATCCACTACCCGTCAGGCGTCCGCAGCTACGCGCGCACCGCGATGAGCGACGACCTGCAGGGACTCTTCGCGGCACAGTGGGCGCGCGAGCTCGGCGCCGAGCGAGTCGCCGTCCTCCACGACGGAGAGCCGTGCGGGCGCGGTGTCGCCGAGCCGTTCGGAACGAGCTGCTCGGTGTTCGGGCTCGGGCTCGTCGAAGAACCGATTGCCATCATCCCGAAGCAAGACGACTATCGCGACGTCGCGGGGCGACTCGCTGCGCATGCGCCGGACCTGGTCTTCTACGGGGGGATCATCCAGAACGGCGCAGGCCCTCTCTGGCGTGACATCCGTACGGCTCTGCCCACTGCGACGATGATGGGCGCCGACACCCTCTTCGAGCACGCGTTCATCGATGATGCTGGAGAGCATGCGGAAGGGACGCTCATCACGTTCGGGGGTGTCCCTCCCGCCCTTCTGGAAGGGCCCGGCCGCGCCTTCTTCGAGCGCTATGTCGAGACCTTTGGGCGCGAGCCGGAGTGCTACGCCGCTTCCGCCTACGACGCCGTCGGCGTCGTGCTGGCGGCTGTCGAGGAAGTCGGGGACAAGGATCGCGCCGCCATCACGCGCGCGGCGCTCGCGACACGCGACTTCGACGGCCTTCTGGGGACGTGGAGCTTCGACTCCAACGGCGACATCGATCTCCGCCGGGCGACCCGGCTCACGGTCCGCGACGGCGACTTCAGCTACCTGGGCGTGAGCGAGGTGCCGGAGCCGGGCTAAGGCCGTCTCTCAGAGCCCGACCATCGTCCCGACGGCGCTCTGCATGAACGCGTCGGGAAAGGCCCGGCGAGCTGGTGGACGGCCTTCCAGCCGGTGCAGTGCGCCGATCCGCTGACGTGGTCCCAGTGGCCGTGACTGAGCACTCGTGCGTGCTCTGAAGGAACAGCTGATGCTCCGCGACGCCTTGCTCGACGATGGGGCGGAACGAGTCGGCTGGAAGCTTGGGCTCGGCGATTCCGAGCGCATCGGCGGACACCTCGCCGTGGGTCATCTCACGTCACGAACATGTCTCCCTGACGGCGGCCGCTATATCCCCGAGGACGGTTCGTCCGAGCTCTACGCCGATGCGGAGGTCGCGGTCGAGTTGGGACGCGATCTCGACGCCGACGCCGGACGGGAGGCGGCCGCCCGCGCAATCAAGGCCTACGCGGTCGCGCTCGAAGTCTGCGACTTGAGCCAGCTCCCAGACGACGCGGGTCGATCGTCGCGAGCAATGTGCTCCATCGCGCAGTGACCTTCGGCCGCTGGTCGTCAGCCATTTGCCGATGGGGGCCTGACCGCGTCCCTGCTCGTCAACGGGGAGGCGCGGGACTCGCGCGAGGTCGAGACTGACCTCGGCCCTCGACTCTCCGAGGCCGCCCGAGTGCTGGGAGCCGTTGGCGAGCGGCTGACAGCGGGCGACCGCATCATCACGAGCTTGGTCGTCCAAGTGCCACTCGGTTCCGGCGACGCGGTGGTCGCGGACATGGGCGCGCTCGGCCGCGTCGGCCTCTCGATCGAGCGTCGATAGACGAGCGGCCGGGCACGTCGGCCCGGCCGCTCGAGACTGAGTCCTAGCTTGCCCTAGTTGGTCCAGCCGCGCCCCTCGGGGCCGTAGTAGCTGCCAACCTCGGCCCGGTAGCCGGCATCGCGATACGTCGTCTCGTCGAACTCGGGCGAGTCCTTGATCTGATCCTTCGTGCGGTTGACGTAGATCTTCTCCTCGGCGGAGTCGATCCGTTCGACCACCCCTGCCGGAAGCAAGACCTTCTTGCCGAAGATCCACGGGCCCGTGTCGACGACGAGGTAGCTCGAGCCGACGTCGTACGTCGCCTCGTCGACCTTGCCGATGCCGCCGTCGATCGCTTCGACACCGTACCCCGTGATGTCGATGCCACGACCCACGTCGACACCGAGGGTGCCCGCCTCGCGATACGTCCAGATGTCAGTGCTCGTCACGTGTCACTCCTCCTCTAGGAGTCAGGTTTCGTTCCCCTGGAACTTCCCGAGCCGACGAGCGCGAAACACGTCGCGGCTCGGCGAACGCCTAGACGGCTTCGGCGCGCTCCTTCTCCTCGCCGCCCGGTGCGACAGCCCTGACCGCGGGCTCGTCGGGAAGGCTCAGGACCCGCATCCCGTGGACGAACACGATGGCACCGCCTAGCCAGCCGCCCGCGGTCAAGGCGACGAAGCCGCAGAGGACGAGGGCCAGTGCTCCCGCACCGACCTCGCCGTCGTCGTAGCCCGCGTAGCCGACGATCGCCGCCGCGGCGAAGAGAAGCGTGGCGAGGACCATCACGAGCATGTGCGTCGTTGCGGTGCGCCACAACGGCGTCCCCCGCGTGATGGTGAGCCAGTCGGCGAGGCCCGTCACTGCGGCGAGGGCGCCGAAGCCGAGCCCGACCAGAAGCGTGATCCACCAGCCCTTCGCGAGCGCCTCCTCGGCGACGCCAACCGCGCCGAGGCAGGCGAGCACCGTCGCAGCGGTATAGCCGCCGATGGCTCCGTCCGTCATCGGCGGATGGCTCGGATGTCCCGGGAACCCTCTGATCATGGCCGTTCCCGCACGTCCTACCCGCCGGGTCGGTGCGAAAACGTACGGGCCGAGGTTTCACGCGGCGCGCCCTCAGGAATCGTCAGGTGGTGAAGCAAGCGCTCGAACAGGCAGTGGAGGGCCATGCCGACGAGGAGCGGCCGCTCGGGCCGTACCTCGGCCTCGCAGGCGTCTTTGCGAGCACGTATGGGGCGTTGCTCCTCGCCGCCGAGCGCTCGAATCGCCTGCCGGCCCGCGTCGGGGTGGGCGATCTCGCCCTGATGGGGGTCGCGACACACAAGCTGAGTCGGCTTCTCGCGAAGGACAAGGTCACCAGCTTTCTCCGCGCGCCCTTCACCGAATTCCAGGAGCCGAGCGGCCACGGCGAGGTGGAGGAGAACCCCCGCGGCCACGGCTGGCGCCTGGCTCTCGGCGAGCTTCTGGTCTGCCCCTACTGCCTCGGGCTCTGGGTCGCCGGTGCCTTCACGACGGGCTTCGTCTTCGCGCCGCGCAGCACGCGGGTCGTCGCCTCGGCGTTCGCGATCCTCGCCGTCTCGGACTTCCTGCAAGTCGCCTACAAGGCCGCCGAGGACCGCTCCCAGTCCACATGAGCGGTCGGGTGGTCGCGATCACCGGCGCCTCGTCCGGCGTCGGTCGCGCCACGGCGGCCGTGTTCGCCCGTTGCGGTGACGCCGTCGGCCTCATCGCGCGCGGCGAGCAGGGCCTTCGAGACGTCGAGGAGGAGATACACGCGCTCGGCGGGCGGGCAGTCGCGATCCCCACCGACGTCGCCGACCCGGCCGCCGTCGAAGCCGCCGCCGACGTGGTCGAGGGACAGCTCGGTCCGCTCGACGTCTGGGTGAACAGCGCGATGGTCTCCGTCTTCTCGCCGGTCAAGGAGCTGGGCGCCGACGAGGTCCGGCGCGTCACCGAGGTCACGTACCTCGGCACGGTGCACGGGACACTGGCCGCGTTGAGGCGCATGCAGCCGCGAGACGGAGGCGTAATCGTGCAGGTCGGCTCGGCGCTCTCCTACCGCGCGATCCCGCTGCAGGCGGCGTACTGCGCTGCCAAGCACGCCGTCAACGGCTTCAACGAGGCGCTGCGCTGCGAGCTCATACACGAGGGCAGCGGCGTGCGTCTAACGACGGTTCACCTCCCCGCGATGAACACGCCCCAGTTCGACGTGGTCCGCTCGCGCCTTTCGCGCCGTCCTCGGCCGGTCCCGCCCGTGTATCAACCGGAGGTGGCTGCCGACGCGATCGTCTGGGCAGCGGAGAATCCCCGCCGGGAGCTCTGGGTGGCGCCGTCCACGGTGAAGGCGATCGTCGGCGACCGGCTTGCGCCGGGCGCGCTCGACCACTACCTCGCCAGGCGCGCCGTCACCGCCCAGCAGACCGAAGAGTCGGTCGACGGACCGCGGGCCGGCAATCTCTGGGAGCCGGTCACAGTGACGTCTGCCCACGGGTCATTCGACGCCGAGAGCCGGGAAACCAGCCGGCTCCTCTGGCTCACGAAGCACCGTTCCGCGATCCTCGCCGGCCTGGGGCTCGTCGTCCTCGCCGGCTTGAGCCGCCGCTGAGCCTTACGGCGCGGTGGTCGTAGGCGGGGCCGCAGGGTCCGTCGTTGTCGGCGGCGGCTCGGTCGTCGTCGGAGCCGTCGTTCCAGGGCTGGTGGTCGCGTCGGTCTCCGCAGGTGTGGTGGTAGTCGTGGTAGCAGGCTCGCCCTGCTGCGTGCCGCTCGCGGTCTCCGTGGCCCCGCCTGCGCCGGCTCTCGTCGTCGTCCCCGCCTGAGTCCTCTGGGTGGGAGCCGACGGCCGGTCGGGGACGGCCGGCGCATCGGCGGTGTTCCCGGTGAGCAGGAGGCCGGCCGCGACGCCTCCAACGGCTACCACTGAAAGCGCAAGCGCGAGTGTAAACGGCCGCCGCCGTCTGGAGGCCGGCCGCACGCGCAGGGGCTCGGTGATCGCCGTCTGCGCAGGAACTGCCCTCGTGCGACCGTCGAGGGCGTCGAGAAGCGCAGCGCCATCGGCCGGGCGGAGGCTGCGGTCGGTGGCGAGGGCTGCCGCGGCCAGCGCCGCGAGAGCAGGCGGCGCATCGGCTCGGAAACTCTCGACGCGAGGCGCCGGCTCAGAGGATCGCTTGACGGCAGCTTCGATCGGGCTGTCCGCGTCGAACGCCGGGCGTCCGGTCAGTAATTCGAAGAGAATGACGCCGAACGCGTAGACGTCGGTCTCCGGCCCGGCGCCCTCGCCGGCGGCCTGTTCGGGAGCCATGTACTGAACCGTTCCCGCGAGCGCTCCGGGCGGCGTCAGCGTCGTATCGGCCTCGCCGCGGGCGATGCCGAAGTCCGCGATCTTGGCCGTGCCCTCCTCGTCGAAGAGGATGTTCGAAGGCTTGAGATCGCGGTGGACGATCCCGTGCTCGTGCGCGTGTGCCAGCCCGGCGGCAATGTCCGACGCGATTCGGGTCGTCTCGTCGTCGGGGAGCGGCGCGCCGCCCGCCGCTGAAAGCACGTCCTGTAACGTCCCGCCCGGCAGGTACTCGAGGACGAGGAACGAGCTGCCGTCCACTTCGCCGTAGTCGAAGACGCCGACGACGTTGGGGTGCGAGAGCGCGGCTCCCGATTTCGCCTCGCGGTCGAAGCGGAGCGACGCCGCGGTTCCCGAGAGGATCTTCACCGCCACCGGCCGCTCGAGCTCGAGGTCCCGGGCAAGCCAAACCTTGGACATGCCACCGCGTCCCAGGACACGCTCGAGCTCGAACCGCCCGGCGATGAGTTGAATGGTCACGGCCGCAGACGAGCAGAGGATTATCTGCTCAGCGCGAGATGTCCTCGACCACGTCGCCGACCCACGCGGACCCGACCTCGCGCGCGACGTCGGCCTGCGCGACGATCCCGACGAGTCGATCGCCCTCGACCACCGGGAGCCGACGCACCTGGTGCTTGGCGAGGAGATCGAGAGTCGTTACGAGATCGTCGTCCGGCGACACCGTCACGAGCCCTTCGGAGGCGGCGTCCCGGACTCTGGTCGACCCGGGATCGCGCTCGTCCGCGAGCACGCGAACGACCAGGTCGCGATCGGTCACGATCCCGACGAGACGGCCGTCTTCGACGACCGGCAAGGGGCCGACGTCCTCACGCGCCATCTGCTTCGCCGCTTCCGCGACGGGCGTATCCGGCTCGACCGTCGTCGGATTTGGAGTCATGAGGTCCTTGACCGTCTTGGCAGCCATAGGGCCCTCCTTTCCGTTTCGCTTAGCTCGTGGCTCGGGTACCCCTCGCCGTGAGGCGCGAAACGGTGAGCTCGCGGCGCGAATCAGCTCGCGCTGGATCCGGACGCCCCGGGCGTCAGGTGCAGCAGGTTCTCCACGCCCTGCACGCCCTTGACCTCCCGCGTCGCCTTCTCGAGCTCGCTGATGAGCTCAGGTGAGTCGACCGCGCCTCGCAAGAAGACGACGCCGTTTTCCGCGTTGACGTTGATCTGTCCCTTGGGGATCGACGGGTCGCGGAACACCTCGCTCTCGACCTTCTGAACGAGCGTGGCGTCGTTCGGCTGCGGCTTGCTCGCCTCCCGTGAGTGTGTCGCCTTCATGGCGAGGCCGTAAGTCTCCGAGACGACCGCCCGGGCGGCCCGCCGACCCTTGCGCCGGAAGACGCTCACCGTCTTGTCGCGAGCCACGTGCCTGCGGCGCCTTCCGCTCTGCGGGTCGAAGAAGTAGGCAAGCGCGGCGCCGGCGACCGCAAAGAGTGCGTAGATCATCATCCTCCTCTCGGTGCTGAGAGAGCGCTCGGCCCGCAGGCTAAACGAAGCCCTGCGGGCCGGCTCTCTGCCGCTCCGTCAGAAGATCAGGATGAGGAGGACGATGATCAGGATGATGGCGAGCACTGTCCCCACGCCGATATACATAGAGCCCTCCTTTTAGCTCCGAACACTTCTGCTCAGTCATCTCCAGCCGTGCGCAAGCGGAAACCATGTCGAGGCGGTTTTCGGCCGCGCCGTACCGGGAAATGCGGCAGAACAGACGCAACAAGGAGACTCGGCGGTGCCCAACAAGCGAGCAAACGTCAAGAACGAGAAGCAGTACGAAGCGCTCAAGAAGAAGGGAATGTCGAAGGAGCGCGCGGCCCGGATCGCGAACGCTCCCGGTTCTTCGAGCCGGGGCGGTAAGAAGTCCGGATCGGGAGGCAGCTCCTCGCAGGGAGGCACGACCGCCCAGAAGAAGGCAGCAGGCCGGAAGGGTGGCAGGGCGAGCGCGAAGAAGAGCTAGCCGCGCGTCCGGTGGTGCGGGTCAGGCGGCGGCGCCGCGAGAGACGTCTGCCGCCGCCTCGAAGGTGTATGCCCGTCCTTGAAAGCGGATGACCACCGAGCCCGCGTCGAAGCGATCGAGCCACTCCTGGACGCGTGCGAGGATGTCGCTCAGGAGGCGGCTTTCGTCCCCGTCGGACGCGACGACGATCTCCCAGCAGCCGTCGTCCGCCGACCGCACCTCGGCGGGGCACGCATCGACGAGATCCTTCGCCAAGTGCGCCGCCTCCGGCCCGTCCCGCACCTCGATGAGGATCGACTCCACTTTCGTCACCGCCCGTGCTCGCGGCACCAGCAGGAAAAGGCGAGCTGCCGGTGGCCTCGGGCACCCCGCAGGTACTCCTCGATCTCGAACTGGAGCACCTCGAGCCGCTCGGCCAGCTGGGCCTCCTCGTGCGCACGCCGAGCGCCGGGGTCGCATCCATGCCGGCCTCGGAGAAGCTGGGTAACAGACACCTTCGCGCCGCAGTCAGGACACTCGGCCGTTCCGAACACCTGCCAGGACGCGTCGCTCACGAGGAGGGTATGTCCACCCGGCCGATCCTCAAACGACGCCTGCGTTGCGCTCTTCGAGCCGGGCTTCGCCGAGAACCCGCAGGCGCTTCGCGCGAAAGCAGCAGTGGATCCGCTCAGCGAGGCCGAGCGCTGAGCTTTCAGCCGGATCGCCGGAGCGCGCGAATCAGGTCCCACTTGCCCATCTTCGAGCGACCCTTGATGTTCCTCTGCTTCGCGAGCTCGTAGAGCTGCTCGCGATTTCGGTCTTCGAGCGCGCGCCCTGCCTGCCCCCCGCGCTTCCGAGCGCGAGCCGCCTGCCGGCCGAGCCCTCTCCGGGTGCTCTTGGGCAGGTGGGCGATGGTCCGCTTCGTCGTGGCGGCGCGCTGAGCCTTCTTGACGTTGCGCCTTGCTGCTCGGGCCTGCTTCTGCGTGGCCATTCGAATCCTCCTTCAGCGTCCGGGAAGGAGCTCGAGGAGCTTTTCCCGGAGGGATCTCTCCATCACGTCGCTGCGTTCGGGATCGCCCTTCACGAGCGCGGCGGCCAGGTTCTTCATCTGCTCGAAGTCGACGTGCGGCGGCAGCGGCGGCACTTCCGGGTCGACCACGGCCTCGAGCACGGTCGGGCGGTCCGAGGAGAAAGCCTCCTCCCAGGCGCCGGCGACGTGGTCGGGGTCTTCCACCTTGATCCCGTGCAGGCCGACGAGCTCCGCGTAGCGTGCGGCGGGGAAATCGGGGATCTGCTGCGACGCCGGATACTTCGGGTCGCCCGCGAGCGTCCGCTGTTCCCAGGTCACGAGGTTCAGGTCCCGGTTGTTGAAGACGCAGACCACGAGCCTCGGGTCGCTCCAACGCTGCCGGTACTTCTCCAGGGTGAGGAGCTCGTTCATCCCGTTCATCTGGAAGGCGCCGTCGCCGACGAAGGCGACGACCGGCTTCTGGGGGTGGGCAAACTTCGCGGCGATCGCGTAGGGAACGGCGCAACCCATCGACGCGAGCGTCCCGGAGACGGACGCGGTCATCCCTCTGCGCAGGCGCAGGCACCGCGCCCACCACACGGTCGAGGAGCCCGAGTCGGCGGCCAGGACGGCATCGTCCGGCAGGACCCGGTTCAGCTCCCAGACGACCCTCTGCGGGTTGATTGGATCGGCCTCGAGCATTGCCCGCTCCTCCACGAGGCGCCACCAGCGGGCAACGTTCCGTTCGACCTGCCCTCGCCAGCCGCGGTCCTCCTTGCGCCGGAGCAGCGGGAGGAGCGCCCGCAGCGTGTCCTTCGCGTCCCCGACGAGATTCACCTCCATCGGGTAGCGCATGCCGAGCATGCGACCGTCGATGTCGATCTGGACGCCCCGGGCCTGCCCTTCCTCGGGAAGCCACTCCGCGTAGGGGAAGCTCGACCCGACCATGAGGAGCGTGTCGCAGTCCTGCATCATCTCGTAGGTCGGACGGGTTCCGAGGAGCCCGATGGAGCCCGTGACGAACGCGAGGTCGTCGGGGACGGCGGCGCGGGCCAGGAGCGCCTTCGCGATTCCAGCGCCGAGCGCGTCGGCCACTTCGATGACCTCATCGGTGGCGCCGAGCGCTCCCTGGCCGACGAGCATCGCGACGCGCTCGCCCTCGTTGAGCACTTCTGCGGCTCTCACCAGGTCCTCGTCGTGCGGGAGGACGCGCGGACGCTCGTAGCCGACCCCCGAGAAGACAGCGCCGTGCTTCCGCGGCGGTGACTCCACCGCCTGCTCCTCCTGGATGTCGTTCGGGAAGACGAGCGTCGTGACCGTCCGGTGGTCGAGTGCGATCCGGACCGCCCGGTCGACGAGATGGCGGGCCTGCGCGGGGTCCATGCAGACCTGGACGTACTCGGAGACGTCCTTGAAGAGCGTGGTTAGATCGACTTCCTGCTGGTACTCGGTCCCGAGGGACACCCGCTTCTGCTGCCCGACGATCGCCAAGACGGGTTGATGGTCGAGCTTCGCGTCGTAAAGGCCGTTGAGCAGGTGGATGGCGCCCGGACCGGAGGTCGCCAGGCAGACGCCCACCTCGCCCGTGAACTTCGCGTGGCCGCACGCCATGAACGCCGACGCTTCCTCGTGGCGGACCTGCACGAGCTCGGGGTCGCGGCCGGCGCGGTCGAGCGCACCGAGGAACCCGTTGATCCCGTCCCCGGGGTACCCGAAGATCCGATCCACGCCCCAGGCGCGAAGGCGCTCGAGAACGTAGTCGGCGACGAGCTGGGCCACGAAGGACCTCTGCCCGCCTCACCGCAAGCTCACACCTGTCACCGGCGCTCCTACCGCTTCCACCGGCCTGCCGGTGCGTAGAAGTCACGGCGTCGGGTAAGCCCCGAGCATGCCCAAGCGTCGCGTGCTCGTGGTGACGACCGGCGCCGCGGACGAGGCTGCGCTCCGAGAGGTGCGGAAGCACGCCGGCGGCGAGGACGTCGAGATCCGTGTGGTGGCTCCGGCAGCGGAGCTCTCGCGCCTCGAGTGGCTCGCTAGCGACGAAGACAAGGCGCGTACGAAGGCAGGCAAGGTCGCCCGCAAGACGACGAAGGCCGTCGACGATGCGGGTGAGGTCGAGGACACCGAGGTCGGTGACCCGGATCCCGTCCAGGCGATCGAGGACGCCCTCCGGACGTTCCCCGCCGACGAGCTCATCATCGTCACCAGGTCGGGCGAGGACGCGACCTGGCTCGAGGAGGGCAGCCCGGAGGAAGCCTTCGAGCGCTTCCACCTGCCCACGACGCACCTCGTACTGTCCGACTAAGGAACCCGCTCGAAAGGCGGCGAGGACGCCCTCCGCCCGGACAGTGGTAAACCAAAGCGGACCGAAAGCGATGGCCTCGACCCTCGACAATCGCCGGATCGCGGAGCGCCTCGAGTCCTTTGCGGTCCTGCTCGAGCTGGGAGGCGCCGCCCGCTACTCGTCGCGGGCATACCGCCGGGCCGCCGAGACGATCCGCGAGGCGCCCGCGCCGATCGCCGAGCTCGTCCGGACCGGTCGGGTCCAGGAGCTGCGCGGCATCGGCCCCGGGATCGCCGCCCGCCTGGAGGAGCTCGTCGAGACCGGGACGATCGCGGAGCTCGACGAGCTCGAGCGCGACGTCCAGCCCGAGCTGGTCGGCCTCGGCCGCCTCCTGGGCGTCTCGACGACGCGGATGCTCGAGATCGGACGGCTTCTCGGCGTGCGCACGATCGACGAGCTGCGCGAGGCCGCCCGCGCCGGGCGGCTCCGTTCGGTGCCGGGCATCGGCGCGAAGACGGAGGCGCGGATACGTGAACGCCTCGAGCGACCGGCACCGCGACAGCCGCGCGGGCTCGTGATCAACCGCTCGCGAGCGCTGCTGGAAGAGATCTCGGCCGCCCTGGGCGGTGAGGTGGCGGGAGACCCGAGGCGCTGGGCGGACGTCAGCTTCGAGCTTGCGGTCGTCGTTCCCTCGGAACAGCCCGAGCTTGTGATCGATGCCTTCGCAGGCGTGCCGGCAATCGTCTCACTGGTGGAACGCGGGTCGCACCGGGCGGTCGGGGTCACGGTGGAAGGAGTCCCCGTGGAGCTCGTCGCGGCCGATCCGCAACGCTTCGGCACCGAGCTCCTCCGTGCGACCGGCACGCGCGCATACGTGGACGCGCTGGAGCCCCTGCCGGCCGCTCCCGACGAGCGCAGCGTCTACGAAGCCCTCGCCGTCCCCTGGTGCCCTCCCGAGCTTCGCGAAGCGCCGTTCCGGGGCAAGCCGCCGCCGCTCGTCGAGCTCGAGGACGTCCGCGGCGATCTCCACTGCCATACGACCTGGTCCGACGGCAGGGCGAGCGTCCTCGACATGGCCGTGGCGGCGAGGGACCGGGGCTACGAGTACATCGCGATCTGCGACCACACCCTCAACGTCCGGGTCGTTCCCGGCCTCGACGCCGACGACCTTCGCCGACAAGGCGAGGAGATCCAGCTGGCCGACGAGCAGCTCGCCCCCTTTCGCGTCCTGCGCGGCAGCGAGGTCGACATCCGTGCCGACGGAAGCCTGGACCTTCCCGACGACGTCCTCGACGAGCTCGACTGGGTCCAGCTGAGCCTGCATGCGGGCCAGCGCGAGCGCGGCGACTTGCTCACGCGGAAGGTGACGGAGGCGATGCGGCATCCAGCCGTCTCGTGCCTCAGCCATCCGCGCGGCCGGATCATCAACCACCGGCCCCCGAACGCGCTCGATCTGGAGACAGTCTTCGGCGTCGCGCTGGAGACCGGAGTCGCGCTCGAGACGAACGGCCTGCCGGACCGACTCGATCTCTCCGGCCCAGAGGTCCGGATGGCGGTCGAGGCGGGAGTGCCGATCGTCGCTTCGACCGACGCGCACTCGATCCGGGGGCTGGGGAACATGCGCCTCGCGATCGCGACGGCGCGGCGCGGGTGGGCGACGGCCGCCGACGTGGTCAACACGAGACCGCTGAGCGAGCTGCCGCTGCGGAGCGCCCGCTCACGAAGCGCCCGACGCTGATGATGTTTCGCCCCGGCTGGGCGCTGGTACCAGGGAGCCATGGAGTTCGGGTACTCGCTTGCCGCAGAAGACTGGCCACCCGGAGATCTCGTTCGCCTGGCCCGCGAGGCCGAGGAGGCCGGCTTCGACTTTGCCCTCGTCTCGGACCACTTCCACCCGTGGCTCGACGTCCAGGGCCAGAGCCCCTTCGTGTGGACCGTCCTCGGCGCGATCGCGGAGGCCACGGAGCGCATGCACGTGGGCACGGGGGTCACCTGCCCCACGATCCGCACCCACCCGGCGATCATTGCCCACGCCGCTGCGACGACTGCGGCGATGATGCCCGGCCGCTTCCTTCTCGGCCTCGGGAGCGGCGAGAACCTCAACGAGCACGTGCTCGGCGACGCCTGGCCCGCGCCCGACGTGCGGCTGTCGATGCTCGAAGAGGCGATCGAGATCATGCAGGTGCTCTGGAGCGGCGGCGAGCAGACGTTCCGGGGTCGCCACTACACGGTCGACCATGCCCGTCTCTACACGCTCCCCGAGGAGCCGCCGCCGATCATCCTCGCTGCCGGGCAGCCGGCGGCCGCCGAGCTCGCCGGGCGGTGTGCAGACGGGCTCGCGAACACGTCGCCGGACGCCTCCGTGATCGAGTCGTTCGCCGAGGCTGGGGGCCGAGGCAAGCCGACGTACGGCATGATCCACGCCTGCGTCGCGCCGACGGCCGAGGAGGGAGTCGCCACGGCCCGCAAGCTCTGGCCCAACATCGCCCTGCAGGGCGAGCTCAGCCGCGAGCTCGCGCGACCGACGCACTTCGAGGACGCAGTCAAACCGCTCCGAGAGGAGGACCTCGCCGAGATCGTTCCGTCCGGGCCGGATTCCGAGCCGCACGTGGAGGCGGTCCGCGCGTTCGTGGACGCCGGCTACGACCACGTCTGGATCCATCAGATCGGCCCGGACCAGGACGCGTTCTTCCGTCTCTATCGAGACGAGGTCATCCCGGCCTTCGCGTCCGACCGGCAACCGCAACGGGCGGTCGCCGAGTCCCGGTCTGCCTTCTGAGCCGCCCTCCTCGTTCCTCGGACTAACGACCCAGCCCTCAGCTGCCGATCCTTGACTGGTGGCCGCCGTCGACTGGGACAACCTCGAGCTGGAGAAGCTCGTCCGCGAGCTGCGGGAGAACGTCGGGGGGCCGGACGGAGAGAAGATGGTCTGGGCGTTCGAGCAGGCGCTGAGCGTTGCACGCATCGATCCCGGTCTCCTCGACTACGTCCTCGCCGCGGTCGTCTGCCTGCTCGCGCATTCGACCGGCGAGACGCCCCGGGCCGTGCTGGAGGCGTTCTTCCGGCGCTCGATCTCGGACCGGGAATGGCGCGAGCGCTACGTCGAGCTCTTCGCGTGAGCCGCTGACGAGGCCGCAGGGACTGCACTCTCACCGCCGAACCCCGAGCGTGTGTCCCAGCTTCCCGACACGCTCGAGCGCGATTCGCACATCGACCTCCATCGAAGGAACGTCGAGCCGTGGGTCCGCCTGGCCATCCTCCTGGTCTTCCTGGGCATCTCGGCCGCCGGCCTCGCCAACGTCTTCGGGCAGAAGACGAGCCAGACCAGTGCCGGCTCGGACGCAGCCGAGCTGGAGATCAACGCGCCGTCGGCGGCGCGCGGCGGGCTCATCTACCAGGTTCGCTTCCGCGTCCTCGCCCACCGCGATCTCGCAGAGCCCGCGCTCGTCCTGAGCGACGGCTGGTTCGAAGGGCTCACCATCAACACGCTGGAGCCCGACCCCGACAGATGGGAGCAGCGCGACGGCGTGAACATCCTCGTCTATCCGTCCGTGGCGGAAGGCGAGATGCTGGTTGCGCGCCTGCAGTACCAGGTGAACCCCACCGCGCTGGGGCGAAGGGACCAGGACGTGACCCTGGAGGACGGCGGCGTGCAGCTGCTCAGCGCCGACCACTCCATGACCATCTTCCCGTAATGGACATCGTCCTTCGCACCATCGTCGTCTTCCTCGTGATCTTCGTCCTCGTGCGGGCGCTCGGCCGCCGCGAGCTCTCGAGCATGGAGCCGTTCGATCTCATCATCCTGGTCGTCATCGCGGACCTCGTACAGCAGGGCGTGACCCAGCAGGACTACTCCGTGACGGGCGCCGTCCTCGCCGTCGGCACGATCGGCCTTCTGGTAGTGGCGAGCTCCTACCTGTCCTTCCGCTTTCCGAGGACGCGCCCGATCCTGAACGGCAGGCCGGTCGTCCTCGTCGAGGACGGAAAGCCGATCGCAGACAACATGCGGCGCGAGCGAATCACCCTGGAAGAGCTGGCCGCGCAGGCGAGGCTCAACGGCGTCGAGTCGCTCGAGCGCGTGCGCTGGGCCGTGCTGGAGACCGGCGGCCAGGTGAGCTTCATCCTGAAGTAGCCGACCCCGGCTAGGGTTGGGCCTCGGAGACGGATCCGAGGAAAGGAGAGGTGGATGCCCGGACGGATGGTGCACCTGGAGATTCCGGCCGGCGACACGGCGAGGGCACGCGAGTTCTGGGGCTCGCTCTTCGGCTGGGAGTGGCAGACGGTCGAGGGCCCGACGGAGTACCACATGACCCGGTTCTCCGAGACGACCGGCGGCGCGATCTATGCGCCCGATCCTCCCGACAAGCGCGGAGCCCGCATCTACTTCGACGTCGACGACATCAACGCAGGCAACGCGCGCGTGCAGGAGCTCGGCGGCGAGGCCGGGGAGGCCATGCCCGTCCCCGGCATGGGTTGGTTCTCGCTCTGCAAGGACACGGAGGGCAACGAGTTCGGTCTCTGGCAGACCGACCCGGACGCCCCGATGCCCGGCCAGTAGGAAGGACTCGCGAGCGGCTAGACGGTCACGCCGAGCAGAACGCGGAGGTCGTCGATCGTGTCCGCCTCGGCGGCGTCCTTGTCAGGCCGATAGCGCTTCACTCGGGCGAAGCGCAGCGCAACCCCGCCTGGATACCGGGTCGAGGACTGGACGCCGTCGAGCGCGACCTCGACGACCAGCTCGGGCCGGACGAGCACGGCGATCCCCTGCCGGTCGACTTCGCGTGCAAGGAGCTCCTTCGTCTGCCACTCGAGCAGCTCGTCGGTCAAGCCCTTGAAGCACTTCCCCACCATCACGAACTCACCGGTGCCGGGGTCACGGGCGCCGAGGTGGAGGTTCGAGAGCCAACCCTGCCGGCGCCCGTGACCCCATTCGGCGCCGAGCACGACGAGGTCGTACGTCCGGACGGGCTTCACCTTCCGCCACGCCTTCCCGCGTCGACCGGCGACGTAGGTCGACGCCGCGTCCTTGACGACGACGCCCTCGTGGCCGGCGCGAAGGGACTCCTCCAGAACGCGCTGGGCCGCCTCCGGGTCGGACGTGAAGACGCCCGGGATCGTGAGCTGTGGCGCGATCGCCGCGAGCCTCGCCGCGCGCTCCTCCAACGGCGTGTCGAGCAGGTCGTCGCCGTCGACGTGCAGAACGTCGAAGAGGAAGGTCACGACCCCCTCCGGCGGCGCGTCGCTGTCGATCTGCGCCACCGTCTCCTGGAAAGCCGCCGGTCCCCCCTCTCCCATCCACAGCGCCTCGCCGTCGAGAACCGCCTGCTTCACCGCGAGATTGAGCACGGCTTCGACGATTCCCGGGAGCGCGTGCGTGATCTCGTTGAGGTTGCGGGTGTAGATCCGGACCTCGTCGCGGCGCCGGTGGATCTGGATGCGGATCCCGTCGAGCTTCCATTCCACGCCCGCACGGTCGAAGCCGGCCACCGCCTCCGCCACGCTCCCCGCGGTCGAGGCGAGCATCGGAAAGACCGGTCGAAACAGCTTGAGGCCGACCTCGCGAAGCCCCTCCTCGCCTTCGAGCAGCGCGATCTCGGCGGTGCGCGTGAGATCCCCGGAGAGCATCAAGGCCCGGCGCGCGAGCGCTCCGGAGACTCCGGCCGCCTGCGCGATCGCATCGACCATGAGACCGGCCAGCGCCCCCTGCCTCAGCTCACCCGTCAGCAGCCGCTTCAGAAACCGGGCCTCCTCGTCGGTGGCACGGCTGAACAGGTCGCCGAGAATGTCCTTTCGCCGGGCGCCAGAGCCCGGCCCGCTTGCCTCGGAGATCCGGACGAGTGCGCGGTCGAGGTCGCCGACGGTAAGGGTCGGCTCCATGGCAGGCACATGCTCGACGCCGTAGACGGTCGAGTAGCCGACGCCGACTCGGCCCTGGCGAGGGACGCCCGACAGGACGCCGACGACGATCGGGATCTCGTCGGGGTCGAGCCTCCGCAGGAGCTCGGCCAGGATCGCAACCTTCCGCGAGCGCGAGCTCGTGCCCGCGACCTCACCGGAGGCGCCGACGACGTCGGCGAGCAGGGTCATCGCTTCGCGGGCAGCGAGCGGGCGTACGCCGTGCCGAGCTCCACCCACTTGGCGAGCTCGCGTTTAGTGCGAACGTCTTCCGGGCCGACTCGGAGCCACCCTCGCATCTGCCGTCCGCCCATCTTCATGAGGCTGGCGGGCGTCGTGGCAACCAGCGCGTCGGACTGCGCCGGGTCGACACGGACCAAGATGCCGCCTTGGCCGCTTGCTCCCACGGCCATGTTGCCCGCGATGAGAAATGCGAGCCCGCCGAACATCTTCTGCTCGGTGAGATCGGATTCACCCGCGACCAGTTCGCGGATGCGATCCGCGAGCCCTTCGTCATAGGTCACGGGGCGATCGTACGCAAAAGCGATCCGGCGAACGGGACGGCGACCCGTTAGGGTCCCAGCCGAACCGTTGTCCAAGGGGCGCGCTGCCGGGACCGTTTGCCGGGCGCCTCGAGTGAAGGGGGTGTTCCCGTTGCGGGGAGCAGTCAGGCGATCTTCCAGGATGTCCATCTCGACCGCGGTTGCGCTCGTGATCGCGGCGATCGCGTTCGCCGCGCCGGCCGCGGCCCAGTCGGGGCCGCCGTGGGACGGGAACCCGGTCTCACCCGGACTGGGCCCAACGTACGGGGAGGAGTGGTGTGCCCCGGCGACGGGTGAGAACGTCCCGCGGTCTGCAAC
>Ga0081538_10001326_pt1 | contig 25535 bp, 22 predicted proteins | sample TabmetS5T2R1_FD_71022 | JGI IMG/M metagenome (GOLD analysis project Ga0081538, IMG submission 71022) | Tabebuia heterophylla rhizosphere microbial communities from the University of Puerto Rico - S5T2R1 | ecosystem: Host-associated > Plants > Roots > Rhizosphere ... | reverse complement strand
GCCGGCCCACCCACTTCGGCTTGGGTCTCCTCGTTTTGCAGGGATTTGGCTACCGCGGGGTGCCCAGTCTGATCCGCCGTTTGCACGGCGGAGCACGACTCATAATCGTGAGGTCGGTGGATTGAAATCCACCGCCTGGACTAGGGTGCTGCCGCCACTTGCAAATCGCAAACCACCGTGGGAGGGCGCCGATGCCGGACACCACCTGCGACATGTCGATCTCGCTCGACGGTTTCGTCGCTGGGCCCGACCAGAGCCGCGAGGATCCACTCGGCAAACGCGGGCGCGAGCTCCACGCTTGGCATCTCGGCGACGAGCGCGCCAACGAGGCCGACGCGACGGCGACCGGCTGGCCCATGCGCCCACGCGGCGCCTACGTCATGGGGCGGAACATGTTCGGGCCGATCCGCGGCGAGTGGGATGAGGACTGGCGCGGCTGGTGGGGTCCCGAGCCGCCTTACCACGCGCCGGTGTTTGTGCTCACCCATCACGCTCACGAGCCGATCGAGATGGAAGGTGGGACGACCTTCCACTTCGTCACCGGTGGCTTCGACGCCGCCTACGGACAAGCGCGCGAGACGGCCGGGGAGGGCGACGTAGACATCGCGGGTGGCGCCTCGACTGTGCGCCAAGCCCTCATTGCCGGGGTCGTCGACGAGCTCACGCTCGACGTCGCGCCGGTCCTGCTCGGCTCCGGCGAGCGGATCTTCGACGGCGTCGAGTCGTTCCGGTTTGAGCCCGTTGAGGTCTTGCATTCGCCGCTAGCCACACACATCCGCTACCGGCGGGCGGGATAAGCCGATGCGTGGATAGAGCCCTCTAAGAGCAGCATTCCCGCGAGTCCGCCGGACGGCGACCGCGGCGCTATCGCAGTGTGCGAAAGGGAGCGCTCGTCCCGATAGGCGAGGCGCTCTCGCATGTGCCTCGAAGCAGCCGCGCACACGCGACTTGCCCTGACCCTCTCCGTCGCGCGGAGCGGGGATCGCGGCCGCGCCGGCGAGGCGCTCGCATCCGCCCAAGTGCGAAGCACCCGTTCGCGGCGTCAGTTCTAGGCGGAGGGCCGCTCGACTCGCGCCTTCAGCGCGGCGTTCATCTGCTCGAAACCGACCTCGGTCTTCGCCAGCGTGCCCTTGAAGAACCCGACAAGGAAGCCACTGAAACGCTCCGACATAGCGAAGTGGCTGTGGCCTTCTCGTGGCTCGATCACGAAGCTGTGCTCCCCGTCGAAGATGCCGGGCACGAGCAGGCGACCGAGCCAGCGCAGCTCCCGATTCGTCTCGACGGCCCGAACTGTGGGCTTGAACGTAGTCGCCCGCGCTCCCGGCGGCTGGATTTGCACCTCAAGCTTCGCGCCCTCGCGAAGCTCGCCGCTGATCCGGCGGATGAAGGGATTCCACTCGGGGTACGCGGGGAAATCGGTCAGGACCGCCCACGCACGCTCGGGCGGCGCGTCGATCTCGATCTCTGACCGCAGCTGTCGCACGTCGCGGAGTATTTCACCGGAAGACCCTGGTCCGAGGTCAGGCTGGCCCGCCCCTTCTCAGATCAGGCGAGGGCCCACGTTGCGCACACCGGACGCCCAGTGGCTCGCCCCGCCGATGCCAACTACAGCGGGATCTCCCACAGCGGGAACCAGCGCGACACGTCCTCCTCGAACGGCAGCTCGCGCCCGACCTGGGACTTCAGGCGCAGCTCGCGCTCGTTGTCGCGCGCCTGCTCGCCCTTGGCCGGCACGAAGGGGTAGTAGGCCCCGCGCTTGAAGTTGTAGATGAAGTACAGGGGGCGGCCCTTCTCCTCGAACGCGAACACGGCGCACAGGAGCCGGTCGCCGTAGCCGCCGCCCTGCAGCTGGGAGGAGATCGTGTTGAGCGACACGACCAGGTCCTCGAACTCGGGGTCGCGCAGGATCAGCCAGCGGTAGCCGTACTCGTCCTCGTGGCTCCTCAGCTCGGTGCCGGTCTCCTCGGCGGTGCCCCGCAGGAGCTCCTCGGTCTCGGCCATGATCCCCTCGAAGTCCGCGGTGCCGAGCGGCTGGAAGACGATCCCGGCGGTCTCCTTGTGCTTCAGGCCGAGCCCGGTCTCGAGCGTCACGTTCGCCGTCGTCATGGCGAACAGCCGGTCCGGCGCGGCGCCCTTGACCTTCTTGCCGCGGCCCCCGAGGAGGGCGTCCAGGAAGCCCACCGCTAGGCGGCGATTCCGCGCTGCAGGGAGTCCTCGAGCTGCTGCAGGCGCGCGATCCGCTGCTCCGTCGGCGGGTGCGTGGAGAAGAGCGTCCGCACGCTGCTCTTCACGCTCGTCGGCACGATGAAGAACGCGTTCAGGCGTTCGGCCTGGCGCAGGTCCTGCGTCGGCACGGTCTCCATCGCGCTCGAGATCTTCACGAGAGCCGAGGACAGCGCGCTCGGCCGTCCGGTGATTATCGCCGCGCCGCGGTCCGCCGCGAACTCGCGGTAGCGCGACAGCGCCAGCATCAGGAAGAAGGAGACGATGTAGACCACGAACGAGACCAGCAGTACCACCAGGATGCTCGGGTTCTCGTCATCGCCGCCGCCGAAGAAGAAGCCGAACTGCAGGATCAGGGCGGCGACCGAGGCGAAGAAGCTCGCGATGGTCATGATCAGCACGTCGCGGTGCTTCACGTGCGACAGCTCGTGAGCCATCACGCCCTCGAGCTCGCTGGGGGAGAGCACCTGCATGATCCCCGTGGTGCAGGCCACGGTGGCGCTCTTCTGCGAGCGGCCAAGGGCGAACGCGTTAGGCACCTGGATGTCGGCAACCGCGATCTTCGGCTTCGGCAGGTCGGCCTGGATGCAGAGGCGCTCGATCATCCCGTGCAGCCCAGGCGCCTCCTCGGGGGAGACCTCCTTGGCGCCCATCGCCGCGAGCGCGAGCTTGTCCGAGAAGAACAGCTGGGCGGCGCTCAGCGCGGCGATGAAGACGACCGCCACGGCGAGACCGGCGCCCGCTGCGAGTATGGCGCCGACCAGCGCCACATACAGCAGCCCGAGAAGGAACAGCGTGAAAAGCATCCGGATCTGAAGACCGGTGTCGCGCGGGAAGATCGCTCTCTGCTGGGCAGCCATGAAGGGAATTCTAGTGAGTCGTGCAGGGCGGCTTGCAGCGGCGGGAGATCGGGTCTCCGCGACGACGACCCCTGCTAGAGTCCCCGCCTTCGCGCGCTGAATTTCCCTGCATAACGCAGGGAAACGGGGGAAACGAACCGCGCCGAGACCATGAGAAAGACCTTCTGGGTTCCCATAACCCTGGGCCTCGCGGCCTACCTCGTGCTTCCGCTGCCCGGCCTGTCGGCGCCGCTGCCGCAGCGCATCGAGAAGAAGCGCGAGCAGATCGCCGAGGCGCGGCACAAGGAGGGCGTGCTCTCCACGACGATCCAGCAGTTCAGCACCCGCATCGAGAGCCTCCAGGGCGAGATCAGCGCGACCCAGCAGCGGCTCGACCGCGCCCAGCGGAGCCTCGACCGCCAGGTCGCCAGGCTGGAGTTGGTGCGCGACCGGCTGGAGGAGGCCCGCGACCGGCTCGAGCGCCTGCGCGGTGAGCTCGAGACCGCGCGCCGTGTGCTCGCCGACCGGCTCGTCGAGATCTACAAGTCGGACAGCCCCGACGCGCTGACCGTGGTCCTCGAGGCCGACGGCTTCGGCGACCTGCTCGAGCGGGCCGAGTTCCTGGAGCGCATCTCGGAGCAGGACCGGACCATCACCGATCGCGTGCGGGACCTGCGCGACCAGGCGCGCGACCAGGCGATTGAGCTGGCCGACCTCGAGGAGCAGGAGCAGCTCGCCGCGGAGCGCATCCTGGCGGAGCGCGACCAGATCGCCACCGCGCAGAGCCAGCTCGTGGCCTCGCGCGACGAGCTCGCGGCGGTGCGCGCCGACAAGCGCGGCGCGCTCGCCACGGTGAAGGACAGCCGCATCGCGCTCGAGGGCGACCTCCGCGCGCTCGAGGCCGAGCAGGCCCGGGTGCAGGCCGCGCTGGCGAACCCCGCCCCGGCGGCGGGCCCGATCAGGCAGGGAACCGGACAGCTCGTGTGGCCGGTGAACGGCCCGGTCGTGTCGCCGTTCGGCATGCGCTGGGGCCGCCTGCACGCCGGCGTGGACATCGCGGTCGGCAGCGGCACGCCTATCCGCGCCGCCGACTCGGGGCGCGTGGTGCTGATGGGCTGGGTGGGCGGCTACGGCAACTACACCTGCATCCAGCACACCGGCAGCCTCTCCACCTGCTACGCCCACCAGTCGAGCTTCGCCACCTCGAACGGCGCCAACGTCGGCCAGGGGCAGGTGATCGGCTACGTGGGCTGCACCGGCCACTGCTTCGGCGACCACCTGCACTTCGAGACGCGCGTGGGCGGGTCGCCGGTCGACCCGATGGGTTACCTATAGCCCTGTGACGCGCCTCTTCACGGCGATCGCCGTGGTGCTGGCCGCGGCCACCGCGGTGGCCCTCGCCGTCCTGTGGCCGGGCGATTCCGAGGTCCGGATCGGCGCCGGGCTGGCGGTCGACACGGAGACCGCCGAGGTGCTCGAGGTCCGGGAGTCGATCTGCCCCGGCTTCGGGCAGCAGCGCTGCCAGCTGGCCACCGCCCGGCTCGACAGCGGGCCCGACGCCGGGAGGCGGATCCGGCTCCAGCTCGGCGCCACCGGGCTCGACCCGGACCTCGACCCGGGCGACGGCATAAAGGTGGCCGAGGCGCCCGAGCCGCCGCCGGGCGCGCCCGCCGTGGCCGGCACCGGCTACACGCTCGTCGACTTCGAGCGCGGCACGCCGATGCTCGTGCTGGCGCTGATCTTCGTCCTCGCCGTGCTCGTCTTCGCCCGCCTGCGAGGGGCGCTATCGCTGCTCGGGCTCGGCATGAGCCTCGTCGTGGTGCTGGTCTTCGTGGTGCCGGCGATCCTCGACGGCGAGCCTCCGCTGGCGGTGGCGATCGCGGGCTCCCTGGCGGTGGCGCTCGTCACGATCCCGCTGGCCCACGGCTGGGGCCCGAAGAGCCTCGCCGCCTTGCTCGGCACGGCCGGCGCCCTGCTGCTGACGGCCCTGCTCGCGCTGGTGTTCACCGAGGCCGCCCACCTCACGGGGTTCTCGAGCGAGGAGGCCACCTTCCTCCAGGTGAGCGGCGCCGACCTCTCGCTCGACGGCCTGCTCCTGGCCGGCATGGTGATCGCTGCGCTCGGCGTGCTCGACGACGTGACCGTGAGCCAGTCCTCGACCGTGCTCGCCCTGCGCGGCGCGGCGCCGGAGCTCGGCTTCCGCGAGCTGTTCGCCCGCGCGCTGCGGGTGGGGAGGGACCACGTCAGCGCCACCGTCAACACCCTGGTCCTGGCCTACGTGGGCGCCTCGCTTCCGGTCTTGCTGATCTTCAGCTCGGCGGACATCGGGCTGGGCGAGGCGCTGAACCTCGAGATCGTGGCCAAGGAGGTGGTGGCCACGCTCGTGGGCTCGATCGGGCTGATCGCTGCGGTGCCGCTGACCACTGCGCTGGCGGCGCTGCTGGCGCTCAGCGAGAAGCGAGGCGGAAGCGGCCGAGCCGCTTGACGCCGCAGTTGCCGTTCGCGTCGCAGGTGGTGAGCAGGATCACGTTGATCCTGCCTCCACGCAGGCGGATGGCGCGGCGGAACGGGCGCCGGCTGCGGTTGACGGCCACGTCGAAGTCCCTCCCGCCGTCGCGCGAAACCAGCAGGCTGTAGCGCACCCGTCCGGCGCGCTCGCGGCCGCGCTCCGTGCGGTCGCGCGAGGAGCCCACCCGCACGTTCACGAGCGACCCGCGCCGGACCGCGCTGCCGTGCGGGCGCGGCGACGTGACGTCGTAGGTCCGGGCCAGCCTGATCCCGGCCCGGCCGTCGAGGAGCCCGGCGCCCGTGAACTCGTTCCAGCCCCTCCCGCGGTTCTGGCGCGCCGAGCGGATCAGCACGTCGGCCACCTGCTCGGAGGCGAGCCTCGGCTCGACCTGCCAGACGAGCGCGGCGATGCCGGAGGCGATCGGCGCCGCGAAGCTGGTGCCCTCGCCATAGGCGAAGCGCGCCCCGCTGGGGTCGGTCACGAGCCGCGAGCACGACCCGGGGGCGTCCCACTCGGTGCCCGTGCCCAGGGGGAGCGTGGACAGCACGCCGTGCTCGCAGCCGGACGGTCCAGCGCCGGGAGCGGCGAGGCTCACGAAGCGGTTGTGGGTCGAGAAGGCCGGGACCCTCCCGTCCGGTCGCGTGGCCGCGACGGACAGGCCGATTCCGGGCCTTCCGCGGACTCCGCCGAGCACCGCCGCCGGGAACTGCACGGGATTTCCTTGGGCGCCCAGGTTGCCCGAGGCGGCGACCGGGAGCACGTCGTTGAAGAACGCCACGGCCAGGGCGCGGGTCACGCTGGGGTGCAGGCTGTTGCCGGCGAGGCTCATGTTGAGCACGTCGGCGCCGCGGCGGATGGCGAACTCGATTCCGCGCAGGAGGTCGCGCTCGTCGAAGCCGCCGTCGAGCGACGCGCGAATGACCAGGACGAAGGTGTTGCCCGCCACCCCCTTGCCGCCCACGCCGTTGCCGTCGACGGCCGCGATCAGGCCCGTCACGAACGTCCCGTGGCCAACGGCGTCGAACACGTCGGCCGACTTGGTCGCCGTGTCGAAGGTGTGGGAGACCCGCCCGGCGAGCTCAGGGTGGGTGACGTCGAGCCCGGTGTCCAGCACGGCGATCGAGCGGCTCGAGCCTCCTTCCGCGGCGAAGAGGGCGTCGGCGGCGCGGACCGCGTCGTAGGCCCACGTGTACTTGATGCCGGTGAGCGGGTCGATGGTGTCGAGCGGGTCCGCCGCCATCCGAAGCTCGGTGTCGCGCTCGACGTAGGCGACGCGCCGGTCGGAGCCCCCGCCGAACGCGCGGGCCAGCGCCGCGCCGGACGGCACCGTCGCGGCCAGCACGCCGATCGACCGGAACGCCTCCGTCTCGGCGCCCAGGCGCGCCAGCTTCCTCCTGACGCCGGCGAGGTCCGAATGCCGCCGCAGGCCCACCAGCACGCGCTGGGGGCCGCGCGCTCGGGCTATGCGGGTCAGCTCGGCCCTGGTCGCCGCGGCGCTTGCGCTCCCCGCGCCGGGCGCGGGCAGCGGCAGCGGCGCGATGCGGCCGGCATCTGCGGCGGCCGGCTGGTGGCCGAGCGCGGCGCGCAGGGCCTGTCGCTCCTGGAGCGTCGCGCCGAAGGCGTGAGCCGGTGCGGCGAGCAGCGGCGCCGCGCAGAGCACCGTCGCTAGCGCGGCTCTTCGCATCGGCTCGAATCGTAGTGCCGCGAGGCAGGTGGCTACCCTGCGCCGCTGAATGCAGCCCGAGATCAACCTCGGCCCGATCGAGCTCCAGACGTTCGGCATCTGCTTCGCGCTCGGCTTCCTCGCCTCGGGCGCGCTGATCGGCCGGCGCCTGCGCGAGCTCGGGCGCCCGCCCGACTGGGCCTACGAGATTGTCTTCGCCGCGCTGGTAGGGGGGCTGGTGGGCTCGCGCGTGGACTATCTGATCCAGAACTGGGACGAGGTGTCAGGCGACCTCCTCAGCAATGTCTTCTCGGGCTCGGGCCTCGTCTGGTTCGGCGGTCTGGTGGGCGGCGCGCTCGGCGTGATCCTGTGGGCCCGCTGGCGCGGCTGGCTCGGGCTCCAACTGCTCGACACGTGCGCGGCGCCGCTCGCGATCGGATACGCGGTCGGGCGCGTGGGGTGCCAGGTGTCGGGCGACGGCGACTACGGCGAGCCATCGGACCTGCCCTGGGCGATGGCGTACCCCGACGGCACGGTGCCGACCGACGAGGAGGTGCACCCCACCCCGGTCTACGAGACGCTGGCGATGGGGATCGCCGCGGTGGTGCTGTGGCGGCTCCGGGACCGCTTCGCGCCCGGCGTGCTGTTCGGGCTGTACCTGATCCTGGCGGGGCTCGAGCGCTTCCTCGTGGAGTTCATCCGCCGCAACGACACCGTCGCCGCCGGGCTGACGCTGGCGCAGCTCGTGAGCATCGCGATGGTGGCGGGCGGCGCGGCACTGGTCCTGGCGAAGCGCGGCGCGGCGCGCCCGGCTACGGCCTAGCGGGGCGCCGGAGCAGCGCGCCGCCGGCGGCGGCGGCGCAGAGCACCAGGGCGACGGAGGCACCCGCGGCGGTGCCGGCCGCCGAGGAGAGCTGGATCCCGGCGATTCCGGCGGCCGCCGCCACCGCGGCGCCGGCGAGCATGGCCCGGGAGGGCGTGCGGGCGTGGCGGCGCACCGCGACAGCCGGCGCCACCAGGACGGCGAGGACGAGAAGCGCGCCGAGGCCCTGCACGGTCACCGCGATCGCCGCCGCGAGCAGCGCGAGCAGGGCGAGGCGGACGAGCGCGGGGCGGAGGCCGAGCGCGGTGGCCCCGCCGGGGTCGAAAGCGCTCGTCACAAGCGGACGGTGCAGCGCGGCCAGCACCGTGCCACCGGCCGCGAGCAGCACCGCCGCGGCCACGAGGTCGCCGGTAGTCACCCCGAGCGGGTCGCCGAACAGGAGCTCCTCGAGGCGCTGCGGCGCGTCCGGGGCCAGCGCGAGCAGCGCTCCGAGCCCGACCAGGCCGGTGACCGCCACCGCCGTGCCGGCGTCGGTGCCGGGGCGCGGGTCGCGCACGGCGAGCGCGATGAGGGCTGCGGCCACGAGCGCCCCGCCAAGCGCGCCGAGCAGGAGCGGCGCGCCCGCCAGCCCGGCGAGCACGAGGCCGGGCAGGAGGCCGTGCGCCAGCGACTCGGCGCCGTAGGCGAGCCGCTCGTTCACGACCCAGAAGCCGAGCGCCCCGCAGAACCCGCCCGCGAGCACGAGCTCGAGCATGGCGCGCAGCTCGATTCCGCTCATCGCTCCTCGTCCGGCTCGTGGCCGTGCTCGTGGTGCTGGACCGTGACCGCGCGGGCCGGCCCCGCCTCGTCCAGCACGATCAGCTCGTGGCCGTAGGTGGCCTCGAGCGTCGCCCGGTCGAGCACGAGCTGCGGCGGCCCGAAGGCCACCTGGCGCCCGTGGACGCATAGCACGAGGTCGAAGCCGCGGGCGCTCTCCACGTCGTGGCTCGCCACGAGCAGCGTGCGCCCCTCGGCGCGGAGGTCGGCGAAGACCCCGTCGATCAGGGCGGCGCTGGCGGGGTCGACCCCGGACAGCGGCTCGTCGAGCAGCAGCACGGCGGCGTCCTGGACCAGCGCGCGGGCGAGCAGGGCGCGCTGGCGCTGGCCGCCCGAGAGCTCGCCGAAGCGCACGCCCGCCTGGCCGGCGAGTCCAACGCGCTCGAGGGCGGCGCGCGCGGCCGCGCGGTCAGAGCGCCGGGGCGGAAGCCACCAGCGCCCGGCGGCGAGGGTGCCCATGAGCACCACGTCGAGCGCGCTGACCGGGAAGTCGAGCCTGGTGCGCTCGGTCTGGGCCACGTAGGCGGGCCGCCCCGCGAGGCCAACCGTGCCCGAGGCCGGCTCGAGCTCGCCGAGCAGGGCGCGGAAGAGTGTGGTCTTGCCGCCGCCGTTCGGGCCGAGCACGCAGACCGTCTGCCCGCGCTCGACCTCGAAGGAGACGTCCCGGAGGACGGGCGGTCCGCCGTAGCCGGCCGAGAGCGACTCGACGGCGAGGGCGGTCATCCGGCCCTCCTCGCGGTCCCGAGAGCGAGCAGGGCGTAGACGACCGCACCGAGCACCGCGACCGGCGGGCCGGGGGGCAGGTCCAGCCAGTAGGCCACGTACAGGCCGGTCAGCCCTTGAGCCAGCGCCAGCGCCACCGACCAGGCCAAGAGCGCCGGCACCGTTCTCGTCACCAGCCGGGCGGCGGCGCCCGGCAGCACGTAGACCGCGGCCACCAGCAGGGCTCCCACGGCGGGGATCGCGGCCACGGCGGCGGCTGCCACCAGTGCCAGCAGGAGCAGGTCCGCCGTCCGCGCCGGCAGCCCGAGCGCCGGGGCGGAGTCGGGGTCGAAGGCGATCGCGGACCACGTCCGGCCGAGCGTGACCGTGGCCACTGCCGCGAGGACCGCGGCCGCGGCCGACAGGGCGAGATCGCCCGGCCCCAGGCCGAGCAGCGTGCCGAACAGCAGGCGATCGACGGCGGCGCCGGACTCGAATACGTCGCTCGCCAGCACCACCCCGCCCGCCAGCGCCGCCACGAGCAGCAGGGCGGTGGTCTCGCCGTGCTCGCGGCCCGCCCCGCCGGCTCGCTCGACGCCGCCCGCGTATCCGAGCGCGACGGCGAGGCCGGCCAGCGTGGGACTCACTCCGGAGGCGTCCGCCGCGACGAGCCCCGGGAAGGTCGCCGTGCCGGCCGCGTGCGAGAAGAAGGCCAGACGGCGCAGGACGATCCAGGCGCTGAGGAGACCTCCGGCGGCACCCAGCAGGAGCACCTCGGCGAGCGCCTCGCGCAGAAACGGCAGATCGGCCAGGTCGAGCGGCGAGGGCACGCGCGGAAGCCTAAACGAGAATCATTCTCAATCGGGCCCGGGACAGGTTCCGGGCCGTCGATATCGGGGTAATGATCCGGCAGACCCGTGGGGGCCCGGAAGACCCTCGCGGAAGTACCCCAACCCTCCATCTTGAAGGCCTACAAGGCTTACATCGCCGGCCTCGGCACCTCCGGTGTCCTCATCGGCTCGTTCTTGCTGCTGCTCGCGGTGGTCAGCGCGATCGTCGCGTTCCGGGGCGTCCCCGGCGAAGCGAGCAACGACGGGCTCGGCCGGCTCGACGTGAGCGACAGCAGGCAGGCGTCGAAGGCCACCGGGGCGCCGGGCGCGGCAGGAGACGCGGCCCGCGACCGGGAGGCCCGCGATGGCTCTGATGCCGCGCGCCGCTCGAAACGCCGCGCTCGCACCGCCAGCGGCTCCGACGGCGCTGGTGCGGTGAGAGGCGAGCGGCTGGCAGACGGCGTGGGAGGCGGTGTGCCCGGCAGCGGCGCCGGCGGGCCCGGCGCCGGCGGGGCCGCGGACGGAGGCCCCGGCGGCTTGGCCCGGCGGCTTCCCGTGGACCCACGGAACGTGGGCGATTCGCCGTCCGCGCCGAGCGTCGGCGACGTGGCGACCGGCCTGGGTGACACGGTGCAGCGAACCGGCGACGATGTCGGCGGAGCCGTGGGCAACGCGCTCCCGCCGCTCGAGCCGCCGATCGTCCGGACCGGGGAGACCGCCGCCGGCGTGGTGCAGGAGGCGGCCCCGAGGGTCGATCAGACCGTCGAGCGCGTGACCGGCGCGACGGACCAGGTGACCGGCGCGGTGGACCAGGTGACCGGCGCGGCGGACCAGGTCACGGGCGGCGGACTGGGCCTCGGCGGCGGGAACTAGCGGTCGCTCCCGGCCGCCCGCAGGATCCACCGCCGCGACACGGCCTGCAGCTCCATGTCGTGCTGGAGCGAGCGGTGGTGGCCCCCGGGCAGCACCAGCAGGCGCTTCGGTTCGTGCGCCGCCTCGTGAACCCGCTCGCTCACCGTCCACGGGATCTGCTCGTCGCCGCGCGCGTGCAGCAGGAGCAGCGCGGTGTCGTCGCCGAGGCGGGCAGCCGACTCGTACAGGTCGAGCGACTCCAGCCACACCTCGGTGGCGCCCACGTCGCACTCGAAGCGGAGCGGCTCGTCCGAGCCGAGCATGCGGAGTAGCGACTCCTCCGGTGCGGGGCAGATCGCCACCACGGCCCGGAGCGACGGGTCGTTCGCGGCGGCATGGATGGCCTGGAAGCCGCCCATGCTGGACCCCCGCAGCGCCAGCCGGTCCACTCCGGCCCGGTCGCGCAGGAGCGCGAGCATCGCGGCCACGTCGTCGAGCGCTCCGGGCCCGAACGCCCCGTCCGAGCGCCCGTGGCCGCGCGCGTCGTAGGCCAGCGCCGCGATCCCGTCGGCCTGGCAGCCTCGCGCGAAGTCGAAGTGCGACTCCTTCGCCGAGCCCGCGCCGTGCAGGATCACCACGCCCGCCCGCGCCTCGCCGTCCGGCAGGAAGAGGGCGTACGAGAGCCCGTCGTGCGCGTCCAGCTCGGGCAGGGCTGGCGTGGGATGCTCCATGGTCGTCCTTCATAATCGCCGCCCTATGGCGGCGGTGGCGGTCTCGCACGTGTATCCCCTGGGCTCGCGCCTGAACGAGCAGGGGCGCCTCGAGGTGGGCGGCTGCGACGTCGTGGAGCTCGCGCGCGAGTTCGGCACGCCCGCCTACGTGTACGCCGAGGCCGACATGCGCGCCCGCGCCCGGGCCTACCTGGAGGCCTTCCGCGCGCGCCGCGAGCGCTTCGAGGTGATCTACGCCGGCAAGGCCTTCCCGGCCACCGCGGCGTTCCGGCTGTTCGCGGAGGAGGGGCTGTCGGCCGACGTGGCGAGCGGCGGCGAGCTCCACCACGCGCTGGCGGGCGGGGTGGAGCCGGCCCGCATCTACATGCACGGCAACAACAAGACGCCCGCCGAGCTCGACCTCGCGCTGAGCACTGGGGTCGGCCACATCGTGGTCGACTCGTTCGACGAGATCGAGCGCCTGCGCGGCCGGGGCGCGCGGGCTCTGCTGCGCGTGACCCCCGGGATCGAGCCCTCGACCCATTCCTACATCCAGACCGGGCAGGAGGACTCCAAGTTCGGGTTCGGGCTCGACGACGTGCCGCGCGCGGTCGAGGCCTGCGGGGAGGCCGGCATCGAGCTGCGCGGCCTGCACGCCCACATCGGCTCCCAGGTGGCCGACCTCGAGGCGTTCGAGCGGCTCGCCGAGGTGCTCGGCGAGATGGGCGACTGGCCGCTCCTCAATCTCGGCGGCGGGCTCGCGATCGCCTACACGGCCGACGAGCGGCCGCCGTCGGTCGAGGAGTACGTCGACGCGCTGCTGCGCCGCGCGCCCGCGGAGGTCACGGTCCTGTGCGAGCCCGGGCGCTCGCTGGTGGGGAACGCAGGGGTGACGATCTACACGGTCGGCACCGTCAAGCGGATCCCGGGCGTGCGCACCTACGTCTCGGTGGACGGCGGCATGTCGGACAACCTGCGCCCGATGCTGTACGGCGCCCGCTACGAGGCGGACATAGCCGACCGCTTCGGGGGCGAGGATGCCTGCACCGTGGCGGGCATGCACTGCGAGTCCGGCGACATCCTCGTGCGCGACGCGGCGCTCGACTCGCCGCGCCCCGGCGACGTGCTGGTGATCCCCGCCACCGGGGCCTACGGGCACGCCATGGCCAACAACTACAACGCGCTGCCGCGACCGCCCGTCGTGTTCTGCAGGGACGGCGACGCGCGCGTGGTGGTGCGGCGCGAGACCTACGACGACCTGACCGCCCGGGATGCCTGAGTTCCGGATCGGCCTGCTGGGCCACGGCACGGTGGGCTCGTCGTTCGCCACGCTGCTGGAGGAGCGGGCGGACTCGATCGAGGCGGAGGTCGGGATGCGCCCGCGGCTGTCGGGTGTGCTCACGCGAAGCCGCGGGAACTTCGCCGAGATCCTCGACGGCAGCGACCTGATCGTCGAGCTGATGGGCGGCATCGAGCCCACGCGCGACTACGTGCTGCGGGCGCTCGGCTCGGGCCGGCACGTGGTGACCGCCAACAAGCAGCTGCTCTCCCAGCACGGCGAGGAGGTCTTCGACGCCGCCCGCACCAGCGGCGTGCAGCTCCGCTTCGAGGGCGCGGTGGCCGGAGTGGTGCCGGCCATCCGCGTGATGGCCGAGACGCTGGCCGCGGCCCACATCGAGCGGGTCCACGGGATCGTGAACGGCACGACCAACTACATCCTCACCCAGATGGCCGCCACCGGCGCCACCTACTCGGAGGCGCTCGCCGAGGCCCAGCAGCTCGGCTACGCCGAGGCCGACCCGACCGAGGACGTGACCGGCAAGGACGCCGCCGCCAAGATGGCGATCCTGGCCCGGCTCGCGTTCAGCGCGGCGGTGCGGCTCGAGCAGGTCAGCTACGAGGGCATCGAGCGGATCACGCCGGACGACATCGCCTACGCCCGGGAGCTCGGTCTGTCCCTGAAGCTGGTGGGCTCAGCCGAGCGGGTTGACGGCGGCGTCGCCGTGCACGTGTACCCGGCCTTCCTGTACGCCGAGCATCCGCTCGCGAGCGTGAACGGGGCCTTCAACGCGGTCACGATCGAGTCGCCGGCGATCACCGAGATCACGCTCAGCGGGCCGGGCGCGGGCGGGATCCAGACGGCGTCCGCCGTGCTGGGCGACGTGATCTCGGCGATGATCCCGCCGCCCTCGCTGCCGCCACCGGCCGTGGAGCAGCCGATCGTCACGGACGTGGAGTTCTCGTTCTACGTGCACCTCGAGGTGGCCGACCGCCCGGGCGTGCTGGCGCAGGTGGCCGAGATCCTCGGGCTGCAGGGCGTCTCGATCAGGTCGGTCGTTCAGAAGGGGCTCGGCGACGAGGCGCGGCTCGTGATGGTGATGCACCCCGTGCTCGAGTCGAAGTTCCGCGCCGCCGTCCAGATGATCTCGCGGCTCGACTTCGTGCGGGAGCCGCCGCGGGTGATCCGCGTGATCGAGGAGACGTTCTGAGCCTCTGGCGCTACCGGGACCGGCTGCCAGTCGACCCGCTCGTGACCATGGGGGAGGGGGACACGCCGCTGGTGCGGGCCCCGCACCTGTCGGAGCTGACCGGCTGCGAGGTGTGGCTGAAGCTCGAGGGCGCGAACCCCACCGGATCGTTCAAGGACCGGGGCATGACCGTCGCGGTGTCGGCCGCCGTGAGCGAGGGGGCGGAGGCGGTGGTGTGCGCCTCGACCGGCAACACGGCGGCGAGCGCCGCGGCATACGCGGCGCGGGCCGGGCTGCGCGGCGCGGTGATCGTGCCGGAGGGGAAGATCGCCACCGGCAAGCTGGCCCAGGCGCTGATGCACGGCGCCCGCGTGATCGCGCTGCGGGGCAACTTCGACCAGGCGCTGGAGCTCGTGCGCGAGCTGTCCTCCCGGCACCCGATCTCGCTGGTCAACTCCGTGAACGACTACCGGGTGGAGGGGCAGAAGACGGGGGCCTTCGAGGTCTGCGACGCACTCGATGAGGCGCCCGACGTACTCTGCATCCCGGTCGGGAACGCGGGCAACGTGACGTCGTGGTGGAAGGGCTTCCAGGAGTACGGCACGGCGCCGCGGCTGCACGGCTACCAGGCCGAGGGAGCGGCGCCGCTGGTGCACGGGGCGCCGGTCGAGCAGCCCGAGACCGTGGCGTCGGCCATCCGGATCGGCAACCCCGCACGCTGGGAGGACGCGATGAACGCGTTCACGTCGTCGCGCGGCGAGGTGCGGGCGGTGTCCGACGCCGAGATCCTGGACGCGTACGCGCTGCTGGGGTCGCGCGAGGGGGTGTTCTGCGAGCCGGCCTCGGCGGCGTCGGTGGCGGGCCTGCTGCGCTACGGGGCGGAGGGACGCGTGGTCTGCGTGCTGACGGGCCACGGGCTGAAGGACCCGCAGACGGCGATGAACAGGGCCGCCTCGGTGGTGCCCTGCGAGCCGGACATCGAGGGCGTCGAGCGGGCGGTGCTCGGGTGAATCGGCACCGCATCGTCCGGGTGCCGGCTTCGACCGCGAATCTCGGCCCGGGCTACGACGTGCTGGCCGCGGCGCTGTCGCTCTCGCTGGAGCTGGAGGTCGAAGAGACCGGGGAGTTCTTCGTCCACTGCAATCTGCCGGGTGTCCCCCTTGACCGCACCAACCTGTGCGTGCGCGCCTTCGAGGCGCTGCGCCCCGCCGACGGGGTGACCTTCCAGATCCGCTCGGAAATCCCGGTGGCCGCCGGCCTCGGGTCGAGCGCCGCGGCAATCGCCGCGGGCCTATGCGCCGCCGACCACTTGTACGAGTTGGACGCGCCGCTGTTCCAGCTGGCGCGTGAGCTTGAGGGGCACCCCGACAACGTCGGGGCCGCGCTGTACGGCGGCTTCGTCATCAGCACTAACGAGGGCGAGCCGGTCCGCTTCGACCCGCCCCCCGGCTTGGAGGGCGTGCTGGCGATCCCGGAGGACGAGGTGCCGACCGCCGCGGCTAGGGCGGCGCTGCCGGAGGAGGTGCCGCTGGGGGACGCGATCCACAACGTCGCGCACGCGTCGCTGCTGGTACTCGGGCTCGCCAAGGACGACTTCTCGCTGATCGGCCGCGGCCTGCGCGACGCGCTCCACCAGCCCCGCCGCCGCGACCTCTACCCGCGCTCGATGGAGCTGGTGGACCGCGCCGATGAGCTGGGGGCGGTGGGCGCGACGATCTCAGGCGCGGGCCCGACGGTGCTGTTCTGGTGCCACTGGCAGCAGACCGGAAGCGTGATGGACGCCGTCCGCGAAGCCGCCCCGGACTGGGACGTCAGGCGAGTGACGTTCGCACCGGGCGGAGCGGACGTGCGCGAGTTGTAACGGCCGACCGGCCGAACCACGCCCCGCGCGTCACGCGGGCGACGTTAACCGCGATATGCGCGGTCAATGCAGCGCGCGTCCACGCGAGCAGCGGATCGCGAGGTCAGGAACGGGGGCGGTCACGGCCCGGGCCGCCGGAGAGCCGGTCCCGGCCTGGGCCGCCGAAGAGTCGGTCACGGCCAGCCCCCCCTTCAATGCGGTCGTTCGCCGGCCCGCCCGCCAAGCGATCGCGGCCGCCGCCGCCGCTCAGGCGGTCGTTCGCCGGCCCGCCCGCCAAGCGATCGTGGCCGCCGCCGCCGCTCAGGCGGTCCCGCCCGCGCTGGCCCACGATCCGGTCTGGGTCGCGGCGGCCCCAAAGGCGGTCGCGGTCGCGGCCTCCGCGCAGCCGGTCTCGTCCGGATCCGCCGCTTACGCGATCGTTGCCGGAGCCGGACCACACACGGTCGTTGCCGGGGCCGCAGCGGATCACGTCGTCGCCCGCGCCGGCTCGCACGATGTCGTCGCCGGGTCCGCAGACGATCAGGTCGTCCCCGGGTGTACCGCGGATCACGTCGTCGCCGCGCGATCCCCTCAGCGTGGACGTGCGCGGGTCGTCCACGAGCAGCTCGACGTTCTGGTCCTGGGTCGCGCCTTCGCCGGTTCCGTCGCCCTGCTGCGGGTCATTGAACGCGACCGCGTGGCCGATCGACGCCAGCTCCGAGTCGCCGAACCCGGCGGCCGGGGTCCCGTGGGCCGGCACCGGCAGCGGGGCCGCCGGATCGGTCACCGTGCCGAACAGCGACAGCGTGCCGTCCGAGTTGTCCATGACCTCGATCAGGCGGCTCTGCTGCGGCCAGTCCGCAGAGCCCGCCGAGGTGTTGATCTCCCACCAGTTGCCGCCGGCGGGACAGCCCGCGTCGCTTCCGCACGCCAGCACCTTGTTCTCGTGCGTGTGACCGGCCACGTAGGCGATCACGTTCGGGTTCGCGCTCAGCAGCGTGCGCAGGTCCTCGCCACCGTGCACGGGCGCCGACGGACGCGGGTCGAGGTCGCAGCCCGGGTTCTGGTCGTGGCCGTGCTCGTCGGGCGCGCTGTAGCCGCCGCTCTCGTCGTAGCGGCCCGCGCACGGTTGCGCCGCCTCGTCCGGCACGGCCGAGATCAGGCTGCGGATCGGGTGGTGCCCGAAGACGACGATCAGCTTGCCCGCCGCGCGGGCCCGCTCGAGCTCGCCCTGGAGCCAGCGCCACTGCGGGTCGTCGATGTTGCCGCTCGACGACTGCTCCACGACTCCGCCGTCGGAGACGGTGTCGATCGAGATGAAGCGGATGCCGGGCTTCAGGTCGCGCGCCCAGTAGGTGGCGGAGAACCCCGAGGCCTGCAGCTCCGCGGGATCCACGAACGCGAAGCCATGGTCGTCGGGCTGGATCCCCGCCGAGTAGATCCGCTTCAGCTCCACCCGGTCCACGAAGCGCCGCCCCGGCTCGTCGGGCCGCACCGCGAACCCGACGCCTGGCGAGAAGAGCGTGTTCGGGTTCGGGTCCTCGGTGCCGATCGGCAGCGTCGAGGTGCTCGCTGCGATCTTGAAGCAACCCGTGGCGATGTCCTCGAACGCGCGGATGGCGTCCTCGTTGCCCTGCACCAGGCCGTCGTGGTTTCCGTTCGCGACGTAGGTGGGGACCGGCGTGTCGCCGCGGCGCAGCCCGACCGGCGTGAAGGTCTGCGACTGCGCCTTGTCCATCAGGCCGGGCCACATCGGCCAGGTCCCGAACTGGTCGCCGAACGGCTCGTCCGGGTCCCAGTAGTCGGGCGCCTGGAAGCCGAGGTCGTCGTAGTCCTGGACGCCCATGTAGGTCGGCTCGTCGGGGATCTCGCCGCTCATCTCACGCGCGAGGAGCTCGGCGCGGGAGGCCGGCGGGCACTCGCTGTAGTCACCCTTCAGGCCGCTGTTCGGGGTGAGTGGGGCCCCTCCCTCGATCAGCTGCCGCACCCAGACGGTCTCGTTGTACTGCTGGTTGTCGGACTGATCCCCCGTGAGGAGGCCCAGGTCCATGGGAGCGCGGGCGCCGCGCGCCTGGCGGTGCGGGCTCGCGCCGGTGAACTCGTTCAGCTGGCGGAACGAGAAGTCGATCGCCCAGGGGTGGAACGCCTCGTGCGGGCGCCAGGCACTGGTGGGTCCGCGGTCGGCGAACTCGACCCGCGCCGGTGACTCCTCGTCCACGAGCTGGAAGTCCGTGAGCTGGGCGAAGTAGGAGAGCGAGCGGCGCCGCCCCTGGCGGCCGCCGATGGGCGACACGTTCGGCAGCGCGCGGACCACGCGCGGGGCGCCCGGTCCCTCGACGAGCGTCTGGAACACCGAGCCCGGCCGGATCGGCGGGCCGGCCTGGACCGTGTGGTTCTCGGTGGTGTGGCCGAGCGGATGCGCGTACGAGGCAGCGGTGGCCACCGCCAAGGCCACGACTACCACAAGCGCCCCCGCTGCACCCCGCATGGGGCGCCAACGTAGCACCGGCCCACGGGCCGGCGCGCCGTTTCGGCGGCCCGGCGCCGCGGGCGGCCGTCCGCCGGGGAAGAATCCCCGGCGGACGGCCTGCGCCGCGTGTGTTGCCTAGCTCCCCGAGCCCAGCAGGTGGTCGAGCGCCCGGCCCATGACCGTGATGCGCTGGTCCTGCGTCGAGATCCCCTCGAACCCGTAGCCCAGCATCAGCGAGCTCGGGGTGGTGATCGACGCGCCCACCGGGAACCCGGAGGCGTCCGCGAGGGTCCAGTTGTTCGCGTTGGGCCCGCTGCCCTCGGGCGGCCCGGTGACCTGCCACCCGTCGAGGCTGCCCTCGAACGACGTGCTGGTGCCGTCCGGCAGCGTCACGTCGTCCACGAACACGCCCAGGTTCTGCGTCGCCCAATCGGTGATGTAGGAGATCGAGATCTGGACGGTCTGGCCGGCGAACTCGTTCAGGTTGACCGACCACTGCTGCCAGCCGGACGAGTTGCCGGAGGCAGCGTGCCACTCACCGGTCGTCCCGGTGGGCGAGCAGGTGCCGTCGGCGTTCTGCGTCTGGTAGCTGTCCAGGTGCGGGTGCAGCGTACGCCACCCGCCCGAGTTGGACTCGAGGCAGCTCTCGCCGGTGTCCTGGCTGGTGTGGCCGTTCGCATCGGGCAGGGTCGTCCAGCTGCCGTCCGGCCTCCGGACCTCGACGGTGAGGAAGTCCCACTCCGCCTCGGTGTCGTAGGAGGTCCAGAACGACAGGTTGCCGCCGCCCGCCGGAACCGTCACGTCACGCGCCAGCCGCTTGTACGCGACGTCCGCGATCTGCGAGTAGACGTACTGGCTGCCGGTGTGGGGATCGAACGGCCCGCCGGGCTTGTCCCAGCGGGACGACGGCCAGCTCCTGAACTGCGGGAACTGCGCCGGCGGCAGGATGCCGCTCGTCGACACGAACGACGAGCTCGAGTTCGCGTTGTTCGCGCTGTCCGGCCCGTTGAAGGACCAGGACAGCCCCGCGAACGGGTCGTCGACGCCGTTCACGTCGAACAGCCCGCCGGACCCGTTGTTGCCGTCGTCGGCGACCTGGACGTAGCCGCCGAACCAGTACTCGATCACGTCGTTGACGAGATCGCCCGAGCCACGCAGCAACAGACAGCGCCGCGGGTCGAAGTCCGCCGGCCGCGGGTTGCACGGCCCCACGCCCTTCGGGTCGTAGAGCTGCGTTCCGACGCCGGCGCCCGTGTACTGCTTGGCGGCGTTCTTGCCCGTGTAGAGCACACGTCCGCCCTCGTTCATGTACGCCCGCGCCTCGAGGATCTCGTCCATGGCGAGGCGGTCGGCGTTGCCCGGGCCCCAACCCGCCTTGCGGGTGACGACGTCCTCGCCCGTGTACCAGACGACGGCGTCGTAGTGGCTCAGCACGCCGAGCTGGTCGGGCGCGGTGCGGCCGCGGGCATCGACGTCGTACACGTCGGCGTCGTAGTTGTTCAGCTCGATCGCGTCGACGTAGTAGTCCACGTACTGGGGCCCGCCGGCCTGCGCGGGCGACGCGCCGGTGTAGTCCTCGGCCGCCACCACGAGCACGTCGCCGTTCGACTCCGACACCGCCTGGTACGTGAACGACTCCGAGCGTGCGCTGCCCCTGCCCTCGAACCAGACCTCGACCTCGTCGCCGGGGTCGGTGCCGCGCACGAAGCCACGCATCACGCGGTAGTACACGTCGGCCGGGTCGTAGCGGTCGCCGCCGTTCCACTCGGAGGTCGACGCGCTGCGCGTCTGGCCGTCGTTGATGCGGTACTTCAGCGTGACCTCGCCGAGGCTCCGCTTCGCCAGCACCCGCACCTCCTGCGGGTCGCCGTACGAGTACTTGAACGTGAAGTTCGCCCCCGGGATGCCGTCCTTGTAGGGGTCGTCGCTCTTGACGTAGAAGGGCTTCGTCTCGATGCCCAGCGAGGAGACCGGGTCGTCCGGGTCCGCGGCGGACTTCGCCACGGACAGCGCGAACGGCAGGTTGCGCTCGAACTCCTTCTGCACCTCGGCCTCGTTGTCCGGGAACACGAAGCCGCAGTCCTCGGTCGGGCAGCCGTCGCCCAGCTCGGGCGTCCAGGCGAGCGTGTCCGTGCCCGCGTGCGCGTAGTCCGTCGTCTCGCCGTTGGTCACGTAGAGGACGTCGGAGCTCAGCCCCGGGTGGAAGCCCGGGATCGCGGGCCGGTCCAGGTTGCCGGAGAGCGCGAAATAGATCGGGTCGTCCGCCGTCGGCGTCCCGATCTGCCAGCCCTCGGCGTACAGCAGCCACTCACCTACCGAGTGGTAGTTGACCTGGAAGGCGAAGCCGATCCGGTCGAGCAGCCCCTTCAGGGCCTGGGTCTCCGGCTCCGAGACGGCGCTCGGGCCGCGGTAGGTCTCGCTCGAGAAGATCGACGAGGAGCCCTCCTCGTCGTACTTGAAGTGGTTCGGGTAGTTGCGGTTCGGGTCGACGCCGTCGCCGACCGTGATCTCGCCGTCGTTGTTGTTGTCGCGCAGGTTCTTGCGCCAGAGGCGCTCGTTGTCGAACGTGTACTGGTAGCCGTCGGGGTTCACGACGGGCACGAACCACAGCTCGTTGTTCTCGAGCAGACGCGTGATCTGCCTGTCGCCGCTCCGCCACTGGTCGACGTACCAGTGCATGAGCCGGCGATCCACCTCCGCGGCGATCCACTCGCGCGCGTGCTGGGTGGCGCTGTACAGCACGGCCGGCCGCTTGCCGTCGGCGACCTTGCTCGCGTTATCGGTCAGCTTCAGCGCGAGGATCTCGCGCCCCTGGTACGTGGTCCCGAGGGGCACGAGCTTGGCGAGCTTGGGGTTCTCGCGCGCGAGCTCGTACATCTGGTCCCGGATTCCGCCGGGCTCGTCCCACGAGCGCCAGACCTGGAACCCGTTCGCGGCCTGCCTGGCCGCGAACTGCTGGATCGTCTGGCCGCCCTTGACGCGCGTGAGCTTGGCCTTGATTCCCTCGTCTGCAAGCTTGTCCCGCTGGGCCTGCGACAGCACGAGGCCGACCCTCAGCCCGCCGGCGACCCTGCGCTGGCTGGTGATGTCGAAGCCTTGGTCCGCGAGCGTGCCGAGCTGCCCGCTCTTCACGACCGCCGTGTACGCGTCGAGCCGCTCGGCGGCCGGCGCGGGTACGGCGAGCGCAAGGGTGATGAGCGCTGACAGGGCAGCGCCGACTCCCCAACGAGTCATTCCCCCTCCTCGGTAGTGGTGGCGTCCAACCGCGGCGCCTTACCCGACACGCGGCGCGGCAAACCCTCGATTACCGTGTCTGGCATGGAAGGCGTCCAAGCCGCCGGAGGGGTGGTGCTGCGCGACGGCCGGGTGGCTGTCGTGCACCGGCCGAAGTACGACGACTGGTCGCTGCCGAAGGGCAAGCTCGACCCGGGCGAGTCGTTCGAGGACGCCGCGCTCCGGGAGGTGGAGGAGGAGACGGGGCTGCGCTGCCGGCTCGTGCGCGAGCTGCCGGCCGTCGAGTACGAGGTGCGCGGACGGCCCAAGCTCGTGCGCTATTGGGCCATGGAGGTCGAGGACGAGACCTCCTTCGTGCCGGGCGACGAGGTCGACGAGGTGCGCTGGCTCGAGCCCGCCGAGGCGCTTGCCCTGCTCAGCTACGACCGCGACCGGGAGCCCGTGCTGGCGCTCTGAGGAGGCCGGCGGTCCGCCCACGGAGCGGCCGCCTCGAGCTGCGCTGCCAGCGCCAGCAGCTCGCCCTCCCCCGCGGGCCTGCCGGCCACCTGCACCGCCAGGGGAAGCCCGTCGTCCCCGTAGAAGAGCGGCAGCGAGATCGCCGGCTGTCCGGTCACGTTGAAGATCGCCGTGTAGGGGGTGAACTCGCCCGAGCACCGGAAGTCCTCCCAGGGCTCGTCGCTGCAGGGGTCGATCTCGCCGATCCGGACCGGCCGCTGGGCGAGCGCGGGCGTGACGACGGCGTCGTAGCGGCTCCAGAGGGCCACGATCGACCGGGACGCCGCCGCGAGCTGGGTGCGGGCGAGCAGGTAGTCGAGCGGGTTGCGCTCGCGGATGCCCTCCCAGAACGTCCAGGTGAGCGGCTCCACCAGCTCCGGGCTCGGCTCGCGGCCGGTCACCTGGCCGCCGAACCACATGCCCATCGTGATCGCGGTGCCGAACACGAGCGTGAAGGCGTGCAGGAGGTCCTGGCCCCGCCAGGGCGGGTCGATCTCCTCGACCTCGTGGCCGAGCGACTCGAGCAGGGCGGCGGCGTCGCGCACGGCGCGCTCGCAGAGCGGGTCCAGGGCGGCCTCCTCGAGCGCGGAGGCGGTGGTGAACCCGATCCGGAGCCGGCCCGGCTCGCGCGCCGCGGTCGCGGCGAAGGGCTCGGGGGGAGGCGGGGCCCAGGTGGCGTCGCCCGGCTCGTAGCCGCCCAGCACATCGAGCAGCTCCGCGGTCTCCGCGACGGTCCGGGTGAGCACGCCGTCCTGGACCAGGACGTCGTCGCCCTGGTCGGGTCCGCGCGAGATGCGCCCGCGGCTCGGCTTCAGGCCGACCAGCCCGCAGCAGGCCGCCGGGATGCGGATCGAGCCGCCGCCGTCGGAGCCGTGAGCCAGCGGCACCATCCCGGCCGCCACGGCCGCGGCCGCGCCGCCGGACGAGCCGCCGGGCGTGCGATCGGTGTCCCAGGGGTTGCGGGTCGGTCCGAAGCGGCGCGGCTCGGTGACCGGCAGGATCCCGAACTCGGGCAGGTTCGTCTTGCCGACGATGACGAAGCCCGCCTCCCGGAGCCGGCGCACCGCGAAGGAGTCGTGCCCCGCCACGAAGTCGCCGAACATGTCGGAGCCCAGTCGGTACGGCATGCCCGCCACCTGGGCGGTGTCCTTGACGGCAATGGGGACGCCGGCGAAGGGACGCTCGTCCCCGGCCCCGACCGCGTCCGCCGAGGCCAGCGCGCCGTCTGGATCGAGGTGGACGAAGGCGTTCAGGTCGCCGTCGAGCGCTTCGATTCGCTCGAGCGAGGCCTCGGCGAGCTCCCGCGCGCCGACGTCGCCGTTCCTGACGAGCCGGGCCAACTCCCCGGCCGGCCTCGTGAGGAGGTCGGTCTCCACCGCTCTAGCGAAGCGCCGCCTGAGCGCCGTTCAGGCGCTCGCGCGCCTCCTCGAAGCCGCCCAGGCGGTCCAGCACCTCGGCGGCGAGCGACAGGTAGTCCGCGCCCAGGTCGGGCGCGTAATCGAGGATCGACACGCCGCGCTCGGCCGACTCGGCGTAGCGCACGCTGCGCCGGATCACGGTGTCGAAGACCTTGTCGCCGAACCGATCGCTCAGCGACTTCAGCGCCTCGCGCGAGTGGATGAGCCGCATGTCGGCGATGTTGAGCACCACGCCGAGCCAGTCGAGGTCGGGGTGTAGCGACTCCTTCGCCAGCTCCACCACCTCGAGCGCCTGCTCCACCCCCTGCAGCGAGAAGTACTCGGCCTCGCTCGAGATGACGGCGTGGTCGGCGGCCACCAGGGCGTTGACGGTCAGCAGCCCCAGCGACGGCGGGCAGTCCACGATCACCAGGTCGTAGCGCCGCTTGACCTCTCGCAGGGCCCGCTTGAGCGTCAGCTCGCGGCCCATCTTGCCAGCGAGGATCACCTCGGCCTCGGCCAGGCCGAGGTTGGCGGGCAGCACGTCGTCGTGGACCGCGTCGGCGGCCCGCGCCTGCCCGGCCAGCACGTCGGCGACGGTCGGCGACGCGTCGGGCGGCACGTCGAAGTAGTCGGACAGGTTGCCCTGCGGGTCGAGATCCACGCAGAGCACGTCGAGGCCGTTTCGCCGGTAGGCGTCGGTCAGCGTCCGCACGGTCGTCGTCTTGCCCGTGCCGCCCTTCTGGGAGAGGACCGTGATCGTCGCAGCCACCGGTCGCGAGACAGTAGCGGCTGGGAACCCTCCGAAGTGCCGGGCCGTATCATTTTCGGCTCCCCACCCCGTGGCGCGTCCGCACCGGAGCAGCGCGGAGGCCAAGGAACCCACTATGGCACCCCACCAAGTCCGGGCCCCGGGCGGGCTCTACGACCCAACCCACGACCACGACGCATGCGGCGTCGCGTTCGTGGCGCGGCTCGGCGCCCCGGCCTCGCACGAGGTCGTCTCGCGTGCGCTGTGGGCGCTCGAGCACCTCGAGCATCGCGGCGCCGAGGGGGCCGACGCGGACACCGGCGACGGCGCGGGGATCCTCGTGCAGCTCCCCGACGCCTTCCTCCGGGCCGTGGCGGGCCTCGAGCTGCCCGAGCTCGGCCGCTACGGCGTGGCGGTGTGCTTCCTCCCCCGGGACGAGGGCGCGCGAGAGGAGGCCGTCCGTCTGCTCGAGCGCACGGTGGAGGACGAGGGCCAGCGCGTGGTGGGCTGGCGCGACGTGCCGGTCGACGCACGGCACTGCGGCATCGTCGCCGGATCCACCGCTCCGCACATCTGCCAGTTGTTCGTGGCCGCGGGCGAATCGATCGAGGACCAGGACGCGCTCGAACGCCGCCTGTACGTGATCCGCCGCGTGGTCGAGAAGCAGGACGTGCCGGACCTCGCCATCGCCAGCTTCTCCAGCCGCACGCTCGTCTACAAGGGGATGCTCACCGCCCCGCAGCTGTCGCAGTACTTCCCCGACCTGAAGGCCGAGCGGCTCGTCTCACGGCTCGCGCTGGTCCACTCGCGCTTCTCGACCAACACCTTCCCGAGCTGGGAGCTCGCCCACCCGTACCGGATGCTCGCCCACAACGGCGAGATCAACACGCTGCGAGGCAATCGCAACTGGCAC
>Ga0081538_10001325_pt1 | contig 25542 bp, 25 predicted proteins | sample TabmetS5T2R1_FD_71022 | JGI IMG/M metagenome (GOLD analysis project Ga0081538, IMG submission 71022) | Tabebuia heterophylla rhizosphere microbial communities from the University of Puerto Rico - S5T2R1 | ecosystem: Host-associated > Plants > Roots > Rhizosphere ... | reverse complement strand
GGGCGGCCCCCGGCGGGGGGGGGCGCCCCCCGCCGGTCCAGGCCGCCCAACCCCACCGCCCGCGCTAGCTCCCCGACCAGGAAGTCCCGCTCTTCCCGTGCCTGGCGGCACGGACGGGATCGTTGCAGCGCTCCGCTTCCTAATCCAACAGCTCCAATACCCCGCCCTTGGCCCGCGCCGACCCTGGCCCGCCCCGGACGTGGCTGGCCAGGCGCCGCTGAGAGGACGACTCGAGCGAAGGAGCGTGACAGTGGCGGACGGTCGGTTGCGCAACCCGATCCCCCTTACCTCCGGATCGTCGCCGAGATCCGGCGCCGGATCGCGGCCGGCGAGCTGCGCCTCGGCGACCGGTTGCCCTCGACCCGGCAGATCGCCCAGCCATGGGGCGTCGCCATCGCCACCGCCACCAGGGCGCTGGCCACCCTGGGCCAGGAGGGCCTCGTCCAGGCCGTGCCCCGCGTCGGGACCGTGGTGGCCGACCCCCCACCCCCACCCGCCCCATCCCCACGCACCATCCGGCGCCGTCCAGCCCAGCACCCGGTCAGGAGCTGACCCGCGAGCGCATCATCCACGCCGCCATCGCGATCGCCGACACCGAAGGGCTGACCGCGCGCTCGATGCGCCGCGTCGCCGCCGAGCTCGGCGTCGGGGTCATGTCGCTGTACCGCCACGTACCAGGCAAGGACCAGCTTGTCCTGCTGATGGCCGATGCCGTGTTCGGCGAGGCCCAGCTCCCCGTGCCTCCGCCGCCGCGCTGGCGGGCCCGACTGGATGGAGCTGATCGCCAGGATTCAGTGGGCCGCCTCGACACCCTCTTCGAGTTCGGCCTCAAGCTGCTCCTGGACGGCCTCGCCGTGCGCATCCAGCACCCCACGCCATGACCCGGTGATCCACGAGCGCGCCGCTGGCCACCGAGCTCCTCCGGGAGCAAGACGCCCCGCCCCTACGGCACAGCGCGCAGGTGCCCGGTGGACGCGGCCTTGGCCACCGTCATCGTTGTGCTGGTCGTGCAGCCGGCCGAGGCGCGCGCGCTTGCGCGCACGGGCCCACCGGAGCCTGCCCGATCTCGGGGCCGATGTCGTATCGCCTGGTCAGCGATAACGGAAGCGGTGGGCGGTCGCCAAGAAGCGGCGCTCGTCGCTCTCCAGCAGCAGCTTGTTAGCCAGCATCTCGTCGGCCACCGGCACCGGCGAGGTCGCCTCGATGCAGTAGGCAGACCCGCGGGGATGTAGCCGCACGACCGCCCCTCGCAGGATGCGATAGCGACGGCCGGATGCGGTGGTGACCTCGAACCAGCGCCGCGCGCGGTACTGCTTGCGCTGGGCGGGCGAGAGCCAGGCCCACAGCAGCGCCTCGGCCCGCATCCTGGCCTCGCGTCGGCGCGCGAACGCCTCCCAGCAGCGGCGGATCGGGGTCGCCAGGCAGGGCACCAGGACCACGGTTGCGGCTGCCCCGGCCACCCACCAGGTCGCTGTGGTCATCGCCGAACGCGCTAGCCGCCAGCCAGCCGTGGGGCGACCAACAGCTCGGTGTGCTCCTCAGGGTTCCAGGTGGCCAGGCGGACCTGTTCGCCGCTGCCGTCCTCGGTCTGGCGGTACACCAGCCGCCCGGTCGCCTGCGCGTCCCGGAAGAGCTCCTCAATCTCCCGGACGGTCGCCGGGTCGGCGGTGTCCCAGGTGTGGGTGGTGTCACCCTGGTGGTCGGCGACGTGCATGGTGCCGGTCATCTGCCGCGCCTCCTCCAACGGCACTGACGCGGGACGCAGTGTGGCCCCCGCCGGGCGGCGGTTATGGCGACCCGCCATCAGCGGCCTTGCCAGCTCATTCTGCGGGAGCTGCGAGCCTGATGAAAGAGCCGTGCCTGTCGCCAGGGAACCTCGGCCGCATGGTCGTCGTTGGCCAAGCATGGGTCTGCATCCGCTCGCCAGCCGAGCCGCTCGGCCTCACCCTGGCGGTCGTCGGTGCGCAGCGACCGCACCGGCCGGCCGGCCTGGCAGCTGGCCACCTGGAACGCCCGCGCCGGCGCGTCGGCCAGGTGCAGCACCAGCTCCACCCCGTCGGGCTCGGCGGGGCGCGACCACGCTCAGCCAGCACTCGTCGGGGCCGGAGGGGTACTGGTGTGGACCTGGAAGCCGAGCACCTGGGTGTAAACCGCTAGGCCCGGTCCTGATCCTCGACATAGATACTGACCAGTCCGATCCGCATCGCCTCCGTCCCTTCTTTCCTGGTCGTTGGGTCAGCTAGCTGTCCCTGGCGGTGCTGCGCCGCCCACACCGCGGCGACCGTGCCTGGCGGCTGCACCGGGTTCGTCCTAGGGGGAAGGTGCGTGGCGACGACGACGGGCGGCGACGGCCGCCACCGCGGCGACCGCGGGGACGGCAAGCAACCCGGCCGCCGCCATGTACCCGAAGGTCCAGGCGTCCAGCAGATCAACCGGGGCAAGCCCGGCGGCGGTGCGCCCCAGCGCCACCCCGAACAGGCCCGCGTACCCCACCACCGCCAGGGCGACCAGCCGGGCCTGGCGGCGCTGCGGCAGCCCCGACCACGCCAGCAGCCAGGCCAGCACCACCAGCACCTGGACGGCGTGCATCGGCACCGCATGCGCGAACTTCATCGACCCCGCCGCGCCCCAGGTGCCCATCGACCGGCGCAGCGGGTCGGCGTCGTCCTCCACCAGCGCCAGCCCGTGCAAAAGCATCCACAGCCCGGTCGCCTGGGCGGCCAGCAACCCCACCAGCCCCCCGCGGATCGCCAACGCCAGCGGCGCCGGCGCGGTCGTGCGGAGGAAGGCGGCCAGGGTCATGGCGGCGATCACCACGATGGCGACGGCGACCATCACCGCGCCGGCGATGAACAGGCGCTCGTCGAGGGGGGTGGTGTCGTTGAAGTGGGCCGGGACCCCGCGGGCGTGCTGGACGCTGACCCAGGCGACCTCGTAGCTGACCGCGGCGCCCAGCAGCCCGGCCACCAGCCAGCCGACCGCCTTGCGGACCGGCAGCCAGGTGGCGACCCAGGCCAGGGTCACGGTGGTCAGGCCGAAGGAGAGCCCGAAGGTGGTCGGCTTGCGCCACGACACCGCCCCCGACGCCGACCCACCGGCCAGCGCCCACATGCCGGCGTGCGCCAGGCCGATGACGATCAATGCGGCGCCGACCAGGTAGGCCAGGCGCTGGTAGCCGCGCGCCTCCGCCCACCAGCCCCGCAGCGTGGTCCGCACGCCGCCCAGGCGTGGCGGTGTCCCTGTCGGCGCGGTAGGTGGTGGTGGTGGTGGTGGTGGTCGGCGCGGCGGGCGCGCCGGCCGGTCAGGCCGGATCTGGCTCGACATCAGCGATCCTCCTCGGTAACCAGGCTGGTGATGCTGGCCGTGCTCCTGCTGCATCGGTGCTCCTTCGGATCGGCAACCACAAGGTCAGTCGGCGATCCGGAGGGCCACGGCCGGGCGGATGCGTGAGGCCTGGCGGGCCGGCCAGGCGGTCGCGGCCAGCGAGGCCAGTGCTGTGGCGGCCACCAGCACCGCGATGCTCACCCAGGGGATGGGAAAGCCGATGCTGGCGTTGTCGAAGCTGGGGTCGTTCTGGAACACCAGGTAGGTGGTGACGATGCCGAGCGCGGCCCCGAGCAGGATGCCCTCCAGGGCGACAAGCGAGCTCTCGGTGAGGAAGGCGCGCTGGACCGTGGCGGCCTGGAAGCCGAGCGCCCGCAGCACGCCGATATTGCGGCGGCGCTCGCGGACGGCCCGGACCATCACCACGCCAAGCCCGGCGATCCCGACCAGCAGGCCCAGCGCCAGGAAGCCCCGCATCAGCTGGAAGAAGCTGCGGTTGGCGGCGAGGCTCTGCTCCACCATGGCGCGGACCCTGGTGGCGACCAGGCCCTGGGGCAGGAACTGGCCCTGCAGGTCGGCGGCCAGGGCTTGGTCGGAGACGCCTGCGGCCGGCTTGAGCAGCGCGGCCGAGACCGTGGCGCCCGGCCCGAACTGGGCCCGGGTGGCCGCGTCGCCCAGGATGACGGGGTTGGCGAGGGGGTCCTGGCCCACCCCGTAGAAGGAGAAGGCCGACTGGATGATGCCGGCGATGGTCTTGTGCGCGGCCTTGCCGGTGCGCGGGTCGGTCAGGGTCAGGCCGTCACCCGGCCTGTAGGTGGTCGCCGCCGGGCCGCCGTCCTGGCCGAGGTACTGCTCCATGATCACGTACCTGGGGTCGGACAGGGCGGCCCGCCAGGCGGCCTGGTCGTCGCCGAACCCCTCCAGCCGCTTGGAGAGCTTGAACACCCCGGCATCAAGCAGCGTCCGGTCGGCCCCGACCACGGTGACGTCCTGCGGCTCGGTGAAGGAGCCCAGGTCGGTCACCTCGGCCTGGGCCACCCGCAGGGGCGCGACGGCCTCGACCTTGTCGGCGAAGGGGCCGGAGGTGAAGGCCTTGACCGGGTCGCCGAGCTGGGCCGAGGGGTTGAACTTCGCCCGCATCCCAAAGCCGCCGGCGGCGTTGGCGACCTCGTTGTCCACGGTGGAGCCGATCAGGCTGCTCAGGACCGTGATCAGCACCAGCGTAAACACGACCAGGCTGTACATGATCAGGATGGCGCCGGTGCGGAAGCGCCGAGCCACCGGGTAGGCGACCGCCAGCCGGGCGGCCAGCCCACCCAGGGTGGGTCGGCTGCCGAGGGAGCGGAACAGGCGCGCGACCAGGTCCTGGTTCTGGCTGACCAGGAACACCGCCGAGAAGGTCAGCACCGTGCCCATGACGATGAAGGTCGCGGTGGAGCCGTCGTCCAGGATGTGGGGGCGGATGGTGTTGGTGGCCAGTCCCCAGGCCAGCACCGCCAGCGCCGCGCCGCTGTACACCCAGCGCCTGGGGGCCAGGCGGACCAGCAGCGGGCAGACCGCGAGCCCGGCAAGGGCGGGGAACAGGTAGGACCCGACGCCCTGGTTGCCGGCGATGGCCTGCACCGACAGCGCCCCGAAGAGGGCGGCGGCCAGGGTGGCGGCGGCCACCCAGCGCCGCTTGAGCCGGCGCCCGCCCTCGTCGGGCAGGTCGCGGATGGCCGCGATGATGTTGACCCGTGATATGCGGATGCTGGTCAGGGCCACCGTCACGAACGCGATCAGGAAGCCCATCGCGAAGCCGTTGACGATGCTGATCGGGGTGACTTGGAAGGCGAGGTCCAGCCCGCCGCCCTGGTCGGCCGAGAGGGTCTGGAAGATCTGGGCGGCCACCACCACCACGGCCCGCCCCACCCCGATCCCGACCAGGATGCCGAGCAGGGAGGCGACCAGCGCGTAGGCGGTGCCCTCGATGATGAAGCTGCGGACCAGCCGGCTGCGGTTCATGCCGACCGCCCGCAGCATGCCGAGCTCGGCCTTCCGCTCCTCGGCCAGCATCACGAAGACATTTACCAGCAGCAGCACCCCGGCGATGATCGCGAAGCTGCCGACGAACAGGAACAGCGACCCCAGGCTGTCGCCGGCCTGCTTGGCGCCGTCCAGCACGCTCTGCTTGGTCTTGTCGACCGCGACGCCCTGGGCGGTCAGCGGGCCGAGCGCGGCCTTGAGCTTCCGTTCGACGGCGTCGCTGCGGCGGTTGCCGCCCTCCACGTCGCCGGTGTTGGAGACGAGGGTGAAGGCCCGCGGCTCGGCCCTGGCCCCCGACGACCTGGCCGCCTCGACCAGCACGCCCGGGCCGACGAACAGGTTGCGGGACACGTCGCCGACGCCCACGCCCGCCAGGCCGCTGGTCGGGACGACCCGGGCGACCCGCACGTCCCTGGCCTTTCCATAGAGGTGGACGGTGAGGGTGTCGCCCTGGCGGGCGCCGAGGACCTCGGCCAGGTCCTGGTTGATGACCGCCTCACCGCGCCCAGGGGCGGGGCCGCTCAGCCCGGAGCCGCCGGCGGTGTCGCCGAAGGCGGCCGCCTTGGCGAAGTCGACCTCCCAGACGCTGGCTCGCGGCTCGGCCTTGCGGGCCCCCCCGGCGCCGCGGGTGACGGCGGCCTGGTCGCCGCGGAGCGACAGGATGCCGTCGACGTCGGGGTCGCCGCGCAGGCGTTCGATGCGCCGGGCGGCCTGGTCGCCCTGGGCGACGGTCTGGGCGCTGACGTGCTCGTCGATCGGCCCCAGGTTGTCGTAGGCGACCTGCTTGATCGAGAAGTTGAGGGTGTCGCCGACGACCAGGGAGCCGATGATGATCGCCGTGCCCAGCACCGACCCGGCGATGACGAGGGCGGCCTCGCTGCGGCGGCGGCCGATCTGGCGCAGGGCCAGCCGGCGCAGCACCGGCCGACGCAGCGCGATGAAGGCGGCCACCCCCAGGGCCATTCCGAGCAGGACGGTGAGGGTGGGGGTCAGGTCGGGGTACACGACGATCAGCCCTCCACCCCGACGGCCTCGTGGCGGCCGACCGCCGCCCGCTGCCCATCGCTGGACTGGCCCTGGTCGCCGACCAGGCGACCGTCGCGCATGCGCAGCAGCCGCCCGGCCGAGGCGCCGATGCCAGGGTCGTGGGTGACCAGCACGATCGTCTGCCCGTCGGTGCGGTTGAGCTCGTGCAGCAGCGCGATCACCTGCTCGGCCATGTGGGTGTCGAGGTTGCCGGTCGGCTCGTCGGCCCACACGATCGCCGGCCGGGACGCCAGCGCCCGGGCGACGGTGACCCGCTGCTGCTCACCGCCCGAGAGCTCGTTGGGCCGGTGGCCGACCCGGTGGCCGAGCCCGACCCGCTCCAGCATCTGGAGCGCGCGCCGGCGGGCCTCCTTGGCCGGCGCGCCGCCCAACAGCAGGGGCAGCTCGACGTTCTCGGCCGCGGTGAACACCGGGATGAGGTTGAACGACTGGAAGATGAACCCCATGGAGGTGGCCCGGTGGGCGGTACGCTTGGCGTCCGACATCGCGAACAGGTCGTGTCCCTCGACCAGCACCCGGCCGCCGTCGACGTCGTCCAGCCCGGACAGGCAGTTCAGCAGGGTGGTCTTGCCCGACCCGGACGGACCCATGACCGCGACCAGCTCGCCCCGGCGCACGGTCAGGTCCAGCCCGACCAGGGCCTCCACCTGGACTTCCCCGGTGCGGTAGACCTTCCGGACCTGCTCGGCCACGAGCAACGGCTCGCCGCCCTGGTGGTGCGAACTTCGGCTCATCCTGTTCCTTCCTGCTGCTACCTGGCGGCGATCCCGCTGCGGCCACGAACAACGCTTGAGTCGCGTCGGCTGACCCGGGCGGCCCTATCTCGAAGGGAATCCGGCCTGCGTCTCGGGTTGCGATGACCGTGCGGGCGCTGGCGTGGCTGGGCTGGCGGCTGGTGGCTCGACGGTCAGTCGTGGCAGCCAGCCCAGCCACCGCGGCAGCCACCAGGCCCGGTCGCCCAGGATGGCCAGGGTGGCCGGCAGCAGCACCGAGCGGACCACGGTGGCGTCCAGCAGCAGCGCGACGGCGACGCCGACGCCCATCTGCTGGAACATGACCAGGTCCCCGGCGGCGAAGCCGCAGAACACCACCACGATGATCAGGGCGGCGCCGGTGATGATCCTGGCGGTCGAGCCGACCCCGACCACCACCGCACCACGGGGGTCGTCGGTCTGGCGGTAGCGCTCGTGGATGCGGCTGAGCAGGAACACCTGGTAGTCCATGGACAGCCCGAACAGCACCGCGAACAAGAACAGCGGCACCCAGGCCTCCACCGCCTCGACCTGCTGCAGGCCCAGCAGGTCGGCCCCGTAGCCCCGTTGGAAGACCAGCACCAGCAGCCCGTAGGCAGCCCCGACCGACAGCAGGTTGAGCCCGATCGCCACCGCCGGCACGACGATCGACCGGAACGCCAGCACCAGCAGGACAAAGCTCAGGCCCAGCACGAAGGCCAACACCAGCGGCAGCCAGCGCTCGATGACGGCGAAGTAGTCAAGGTTCTCGGCGGTGTCGCCGGTGACCAGCACCGCCGCGTCGACCCCCGCAAACGTGCTGGGAATGAGTTCGTCGCGCAGCTGGCGGACCGCGGCGTAGGCCTGGGCGCTCTCGGCGTCGGCACCCACCGGCACCGACAGCACCGCCAGATCACCGGCGTCGTCCTCCTCCAGGGTGGCCGGCCCAAACCGGCTGCGGCCACCCAGGTCGCGGCGCAGCCGGTCGATCGCCGCCTTGACCGGGGGTGCGTCCACCTGCCCGTCGATCACCACCCGCGCGGGTTCGGTGGTGGCGCCGGGGAACGACGCCTCCAGCGCGATGAGCCCCTGCTTGGACGGGAACCGGTCGGGCAGCGTGCTGACCCCGGCAAAGCCACGCTCCAGGTCCAGCACCGGCACCGCCAGCGCCACCAGCAGCCCCGCCGAGACCACCAGGCCGAGGACCGGCCGGCGGACCACCGCGGTGACCACCCGCGACCACCAGCGCCCCTCGACACTGGTGGGTCGGCCGAGGCTGCGCCCGACGATCGGGAGGCGGAGGGCGTTGACGCGGTCGCCCAGCAACCCCAGCAGCGCCGGCAGCAGCGTCAACGCCGCCACGACGGAGACAACCCCCACCAGGATTGCCCCGACCGCCAGGCTGCGCAGGATGGTGTCGGGCACCAGCACCATGCCGGTCATGGCCAGGGCAAAGGCCAGGCCGCTGCACAGCACCGCCCGGCTGGCCGTGGCGCCAGCGGTCCCGATCGCGTCGAGCTTGTCGCGGCCACCGGCGCGTTCCTCGCGGAACCTGGACAGGACAAACAGGGCGTAGTCGATCCCCAGGGCCAGACCCATCCCGGTGATCATGTTGACCACGAACACCGACAGGGCAACGCTCTGGCCGACCAGGGCGGCCAGCGCCAGCGCCACCACGATCGACACCACCGCCAACAGCAGCGGGACCAACCCCGCCAGCAGCGAGCCGAACACCAGCAGCAGCACCACCAGCGCCGCCGGCAGCCCGAACAACAGCTCCCCCTCGCGCAGGTCCTGCCCGGACAGCTCCTCGAAGTCACGGTCGGCGGTGGCCTCCCCGACGATCTCCACGTCGAAGCCGCCCCGGCCGTCGGCGGCCCCGACCAGCTCCACGAGCGGCTCGCCGTCGTCGGCGTCGGTGCGCAGGGGCAGCGGCAGCAGCACGGCGTGGCGATCGGGGGAGACCGGCAGGTCCGCCTCCCCCACCCTGGCGACGGCCGCCTGGTCCAGTAGGCCGGTGGCCAGGGCTTCCTGCCGCAGCCGCCGGAGCTGGGCCTGGAAGGCCGGATCCTCGGCGGTCAGCGACCCGGAGCGGACCACCACCACCTCGCTGGGCTGCGAGCCGCTGCCCATCCGCGCGGCAAGCAGCGCATCGGCGCGCTTGGAGTCGGTCTGGGTGGTCACCTCGGCGGTGCTGGTGAGCGCCTCCCCCAGGAAGGTGGCGATCAGCACCACCGACACCACGACCGCCAGGACCCAGCCACCTAGCACCCGCCACGGCCGGCTGGCACACGCCCGGGCCAGCCGCCCGGTCACGATCCGTCTCCAAGTCTCGGCATGCTTGCTCCTTCCCGGTTTGGTATCCGCGTGGGCAGCGCACGCGGCAGGGTTCCTGCGGCCGTCGCGGTGTCAGCGTGGTGAACCGTCACCGCCACCTCCGAGCAGCACCTCCATCAGTCCTGGTGCAGGTTGAGCAGGTTGCCGCAGCCGTCGGCCAACACCGCCGCGGTGCCGCCGTAGGGCATCCGTGACGGCTCCTTGACGAACACCACCCCCTCGGCCTTGAGCCGCTCGGCCTCGGCGGCACAGTCGTCGGTGGTCAGCGACAGCACCGGCCGGCCGGCCTGGCGGCAGGCGGCCTGGAACGCCCGCGCCGGCGCGTCGGCCAGGTGCAGCACCAGCTCCACCCCGTCCGGCTCCTGGGGGGAGACCACGCTGAGCCAGCGCTCGGTGTTGCTGTAGGGGACGCTGGTCTTGACCTGGAGGCCGAGCACCTCGGTGTAGAACCGCTCGGCCTGGTCCTGGTCGTCGACGAAGATGCTGGTCAACCCGATCCGCATGCTTCCATCCCTTTCCTTGGTCGTTGAGTCAGCTCGCTGTTCCTGACGGCGTTGCGCCGCCGGAAGCTCGGGGAGCGTGGCTGGCGGCAGTGCACTCCGGGCGCGTCCCTCGGAGGCGGCGACGATTCGGTCGGTCCGCCTCGGTGCCGGCTGCGCCCGCGGGCGGCGTGGCCTGCTGGGCTGCTCCAGTGACATGTCCTCACTCCAGGTCTCCGATCCACCGCTGGCACCTGCTGGTGACCCTACGAGCGACCGCCGAGGCCGGTATCGGCACCCCGCCGTACCAAGGGTCTTTAGATCTGCAGCCAGGGACCTCAGATCCGCATCTGACCCTCCTCAGCTGCACCTGTGGTGCGCTGGCCGCTCATTCGCGGATGCCGATCGCGTCGACCGGATGGGCCCGCAGCACAAACCGGGTGGGCGCACCCATGGCCAGCAGTCCCAGCGCCGCGGTGACGCCGACGATCGCGCCGTACACCGCAGGGGAGACGGCCGGGATGGGCGACTCGGTCAGGCCGAGGCTGATCCCAACCAGCGGTGGGATGGCGGCCAAGGTGCCGATCACGGTGGCGAGACCGACGACCAACAGCGCCTCGATCCGCATCATCCGCACGATCTGGGCCCGACCGGTACCGATCAGCCGCAGCAGCGCGAACTCCCGCCCGCGCGCGGCGCTGGCCATCACCAGGGTGTTGACCACGGCGATCGCGATGTAGGCCAGCAGCACCGCCAAGGCGAGCAGGCTTGGCCAGCTCTGCGCCTCCCGCTGGGCCTGACCGGCCGCGGCCAACCCGTCCCGGTCCAGCACGACCAGGCCGGGGTGGTTGGCGGCAAGGCCTCGCAGCGCCGAGGCCAGCTCGGTGCGGTCGGCCGTCGCGTCGGCGCGGATCAGGACTGCCTGGTCCGACCGCAGGCTGGTGTGCGCCGCCAGCAGGTCGTGGGGCAAGGTGACGTCGCCGAACCCGAGGCCGCGGCCGTAGGTCGCGACCACGGCCGGCCTCGTCCTGGCCCCGTCGCCCAGCCGCAGGTCGATCCTGGAACCGACCCGGACCCCCAGCGTCTCGGCGGCCAGCTGGCTGAGCGCGACCGTCTCGCCGCGCAGGCGGTCCAGGCTTCCCGACCGCAGGTCCAGGTCGAGCACCCTGGCCAGCCGGTCGGGGTCGACGCCCTGGGCGGCGTAGCTCGCCACCCTTGGCTCGCCCGCCTGCCGGTGCGGGACCAACACCCGGCTGCGCGCGATGGGCGAGGCGACCTCGATCCCGTCCAGGCCGCGGACCGCGTCGGCGGCCCTGGGCCCGACGAGGCCGGACCCCGTGCTGGACACCACGAAGTCGGCGACCACCCCCTCGCGGGCCTGCTCGGTGGCGGCCGCCGAGACCGTGGTCTGACTGAACAGCTGCACCGACGCGATCGCGATGGCCAGCACCAGCGGGGTGACCGCGGCAGCAAGGCGTCGGGTGCTGGCCAGTGTGTTGGCCGCGGCCAGGAACCCGCCGACCGGGGCGATCCGGCGCAGCGGCCCGCCGATCAGCCGCACCGCGCCGGCGATCAGGCGCGGACCGAGCAGGGCGGCCGCGGCCACCAGCAGCAGCGCCGAGCTGGCCGCGCCGGCGACCGCCGCCTCGCCGGGAATCAGCGTCGGCAGGCCGGATGCGACCACCCCGAGCATCGCGGCGACCCACCCGGCGAGCACGCGGAACCGGTGCAGGGCGGGCGGTTCCACGGCCGACTCGCCGAGCGCCTCGACCGGGCTGATCCGCGCCGGGCGCCTGGCCGCCACCCAGCCGGCAACCCGGGCGGAACCCACACACAGCAGGATCGCCGCGACCGCAGGCAGGGGGCTGAGCGCCAGCCCGAAGTCGGCGGGCAGCACCCCGCCGGTGGCGAACGCGGACCGCAGCAGGGACGCGACCGCGACGCCGGGACCGGCGCCCAGGATGGCGGCACTGCCGGCCACCAGCAGGATCTCCGCGCCTACCATGCGGTGGATCTGCCGAGGGCTGGCCGCGACCGCGCGCAGCAGGGCGAACTCGCGGCGGCGCTGCTGGATGGACAGCGCCAGCGTGCTGGCGACGACCAACAGCGCGATCATGATGGCCGTACCGGCGAAGCCCAGGGAGAGCACTACCAGGCGGGCGCGGGCCTCGCCGACGTCCAGGAACTCCACATCGCCACGGTCTCTGCCGGTGTAGGTCCTGAGCTCGGTGCCGGGCAGTGCGCTGCGGATCCGCTCGGCAAGGGCATCAGGATCGGCGCCGGGGCGTGCCAGCACGCCGATGGCGTCCACCTGGTCGGGGCGGCCGGAGAGGACCCTCGCCTGGCGGTCGGAGAAGAACAGCACGGCCTGCCGGCCGAGCCGGTCGGCGCTCGGCGGCGCGGCGATACCGCTGACGGTGTAGGTTGCGCGACTGGAGGCAAGGGCAAGGTCGATGCCGTCGCCGACGCCGACGCCGGCGCGCCGTGCCAGGTCGGCATCGAGCGCCACCTCGTCGGCCCCGGCGGGCGCGCTGCCTTCGCGCAGGCTGAACGGGGCCAGGACCGCCGAGCTCCAGCCGTGCCCAACCACCGGGCCACCCACCGATACCACGTTCAGCGGGACACTGACGTCGCCGACCGCCCGGTCCACACCGGACACCGCGGCGATCCTGCCGACCGCCTCCGCCGGAAGCGGCACCCGCTCACCGAAGTAGGGGTCGATGTTCTCAGCCAGCGGAAGGGCTTGCGCCCCACCGACCACCACGGCCGCGGCCGCGTAACGCTGCGGTGGCACGCCGGCCCGAAGGCCGGACTCCAACAGCACCCCGAGGGCGGTGACCAGCGTCGAGGCGCACAGCACCGCGACGAACACCGCGACGAAGCCGGCCTTGCGCTGCCGGATCGTGGCCCGTGCGATGTCCCACATGTTCACCACGTCCCGAGGTGGGCGATGCGCTCGGCGATCACCTCAGCAGACGGCTCCTCTAGCGACCCGACGAGCCGTCCGTCGGCGAGGAAAACCACGCGATCGGCGAAGGAGGCGGTCACCGGGTCGTGGGTGACCAGCAGCACGGTCTGCCCGGTGGTATCGACCAGCTCGCGCAGCAGTCCCAGCACCTGGCGGCCGCTGTAGGCATCCAGGGCGCCGGTCGGCTCGTCGGCGAAGATCGCGTCGGGCCGGGTGACCAGCGCGCGGGCGATCGCCACCCGCTGCTGCTGACCCCCAGAGAGCTGGCTCGGCCGGTCCGCCAACCGGTCACCCAACCCGACCGCGGTCACCACCTGCTGCAGCCACGCCCCGTCGACCGAGCGGTCGCCCAGCCGCAGCGGCAGGGTGACGTTCTGCGCCACGGTCAGCTGCGGCAGCAGGTTGTAGGCCTGGAACACGAAGCCGACGCGTTCCCGGCGGATGCAGGTCAGCGTCGCCTCCGGGAGCCCCGACAGCTCGACGCCGCCCAGGACCACGCTGCCCGAGGTCGGCCGGTCCAACCCGGCCGCGCAGTGCAGCAACGTGCTCTTGCCCGACCCGGAGGGGCCCATCACCGCGGTGAAGCTGCCGGTGGCCAGGGCGACGCTCACCTCATCCAGCGCCGTCACCGCGTTGGGTCCCGAACCGTACACCTTGGAAACCGACACCAGTTGCACCGCCGACGCCGCCGTCACGACCGGAACCGGGACCAGCAAGCCGACCACCTCCACCGCTCCATAAGGACCGCTGCGGCTGACGCTAGCGACCGTGCGGCGGCGGCACGATCCAGCCCAGTACCGACTTGGGGTGGAGCTGGCTCTACCATGGCTCCATGGTGGTGTCGGTCAGGCAGCGGCGGTTCGGCGCCTGGGTTGCCGGGGCATTCGCCGACGTCCGGCGGGCGCTGCCGTTCCTGGCCAGCGGGCTGCTGACCGGGCTCGTCTCGCTGTTCCTGGTGCCGGTCGCGGTGCTGGGGCTGCTGATCGGCTGGCCGGCGCTGCCGGCGGCGACACGGGAGCTGCGCCGGTGGGCCGGCCTGGAGCGGCGCCGGCTGCGCGGGTTCACCGGCCGGCCGGTCACCCAGCACTACCCGCCACTGGACGGCCCGCTTCCCGACCAGATCAAGGCCGTGCTGACCGACGCCTCGGCGCGGCGTGATCTCACCTGGCTGGCCGCGCACGGCCTGGCCGGCACAGTGCTGGGGCTGCTCGCCATCGGCCTGCCGCTGGGCGCCATCAACGCCATGCTGGTGCCGCTCTACTGGTGGGCGTTGCCGGCCGACCGACCAGTGACGACGCTGTACCCGGTCACGTCCTGGGGCCGAGCACTGGCCATGCCGCTGATCGCGCTCGGCTACGCCGCGCTGACGCTGCTGCTGGTGCCGCGGTTGGCGCGCTGGCAGGCCGCCTGGTCGCGCGCGCTGCTGTCGCCGGCAGCGGGCGTCGGGCTCAGGGAGCAGGTGGCCGAGTTGACCGCCAGCCGGGCCGCGACGCTGGAGGCACACGGCGCCGAGCTGCGCCGCATCGAGCGGGACCTGCACGACGGCACCCAAAACCGGCTGGTCGGCGTGGTCCTGCACCTGGGCATCGCCGAGCGGGCACTGCGCCGCGACCCCGACGCGGCGCTCCCGCTGCTGCTCCGCGCCCAGAGCGCCGCCACCGACGCGCTGGCCGAGCTGCGCCACGTCGTGCGCACCATCTACCCGCCGGTACTGGCCGAGCGCGGGTTGGACGGGGCGGTGGCGGCGCTGGTCGCGCGGTGCCCGGTGCCGTGCACGGTCACCAGCAACGGTCTACGGCGGGCTCCGGCGGCGGTCGAGGCGGCGGCCTACTTCGTGATCGCGGAGGCGTTGACCAACGTCGCCAAGCACAGCCGCGCCCAGCGGGCCGAGGTACGGTTGTCCACCCAAGCGGACGAGACCCTGGTGATCGAGGTGCTCGACGACGGGCACGGCGGCGCGGACCAGGCCACCGGCAGTGGGCTGCTCGGGATCCGCAGGCGGATGGCGGCCCTGGGCGGGCACATCGAGCTGGCCAGCCCGCCAGGCGGACCGACGTTGCTGCGGGCGGAGCTGCCATGCGGGTCGTGATCGCCGAGGACGACGCGCTGCTCCGCGAGGGCCTCGTCCTGCTGCTCGGCAACGAGGGGATCGACGTCGCGGCCGCGGTCGACAACGCCGACGACTTCCTCGCCGCGGTCTCGGACCGGCGCCCGGACGCGGCCGTCGTGGACGTGCGGCTGCCGCCGTCGTTCTCCAACGAAGGGCTGCGCGCCGCAGTCCAGGCACGCCAGCGCATCCCACGGCTGCCAGTCCTGGTGCTGTCGGCCTACGTGGAAGACAGCTATGCCGCCGACCTGCTCGCCGCCGGCGCCGGCGGCGTCGGATACCTCCTCAAGGAGCGGGTCGGCAAGGTGGCAACCTTCCTGGACGCGTTGCACCGCGTAGTCGACGGCGGCACGGTGCTCGACCCGGAAGTAGTCTCCCAGCTGATGGTTCGCCGCCGCGCCGACGACCCGCTGCGCACCCTGACCCCAAGGGAGCGGGAAGTCCTCGCGCTCATGGCCGAGGGCTACGCCAACGGCGCCATCGCCGAGCAGCTGGTGGTCAGCGAAACGGCGGTGAGCAAGCACATCGGCAACATCTTCAGCAAGCTCGGCCTGGCACCGACCGACACCGGCCACCGCCGGGTCCTCGCCGTGCTGGCCTACCTCAGGTCCTGACCTGCGGCCACCAAGCCCTACGAGCCACGGCCATCCCCTCCTCGCCGGTCACCTCACCGACGAGCGCCACTGCTGGTTGCCGCAGCGTACCGGCCACCGCAGGACTCCCGCACCTGGCACGCACAAGCCGCCACCGACGTCGCGGTACGACCCTCCAAAGGATCAGGACGTGCTGGACTCGTCGGCGACTCGCTCCACGAAACGCACCATCGCCAGCATCGACCTCCTTGCCGTTGACCCACCCTCATCGAGGATGTCCGTCCCGTGCCGGTCGCTCCGGAGAATGAGCAACTGACTGGGCCGCCGAGCAGGACAACTTCCGGGCGGCCCTGGAATGGGACGGCCCCACCGGTGACGACGGGGCCAAGCGGCTGCGGCTGGGCGGGGCCCTGCGGGAGTTCTGGCGCAAGGGCGCTATGAGGAGGCGCGGGCGCTGCTTGAGGAGGCGGTGGGTGAAGCTTGGGCGGCGGGAGACCAGCCCCTGGCCGCGCTCGCGCTCAACTTCGTTGGCAATGGGCTCTACCTGCAAGGCGACTGGACCGCGGCGCGGACGGTGTTCGAGCAAGTCCGGGAAGGCTTCCAGTCGGTCAGTAACCCGCACGGTGTCGCCGTCGCCACCGTCCAGATCGGGCTCTGCGCCCTGGAGGGCGGCGACCAGCACGAGGCCCGCTCGCTGGTGCGAGAGGGACTACAGCTGGCCCGCGAGCTGGACTTCCGGTGGGGGGAGCTGTATGGGCTTGATGGGGCGGCCCCGCGAGGCGAGCCCCGCACCGCAGCTGGGTGTCCGCGAGGCTGGAATCGCTGGCGTAACGGCGGCGCTTGACTCCCACACCTTGTCGGCGCTGTGGGACACGGCCAGGGCCATGCCTCTGGACTGGGCAATCGCCTACACGCTCCAGCATCTGTAGCCATCGAATCCGCCGGCAACCTCTGGAACGCCGTCCCGACTGGCGTCGCAAGGCATCCTCCACCCGTCCCCGTATGCCGGATGGCAGCTACGGTGCCGCCCTACCCTCGACCCGTAATCGTCTAAGGATCCCGACGGCAACGACTGGGCCGTGCAGGAAGCCCATGGCCTCATGAGCGGTCGGCGGCCGCAGCGAAACACTCGAGGTGGTGGTCCAGCCCCGGACGTAGATAAAGTCCCGTGGTATGGAGGTCCACGAGTTCGAAGCCGTGGTGGGGGGCGGGGAAGGGCGACTTCCGCTGGTCGAGTTACTGTTCGACGTCAAGGAGGCGTACGGAACGGCCCGGCCCAAGGTCAAGGCGACGGTCAACGACGTCACCCTGCGAACGACGGTCTCGGTGTACGGCGGGCGGTCCTATGTTGGGTTCCGCAAGGAGATCCAAGAGGCCGCCGGTATCCGGATCGGGGATCGCGTCCGGGTCCGGATCGAGCCCGACGTAGAGCCTCGCGAGATCGAGGTGCCCGACGACCTGGCCCGGGCCCTGAAGAAGGATCGAGCGGCGAGCCGAGCGTTCGAGGGGCTCTCGTACACCCATCGCAAGGAATATGCCCAGTGGGTCGAAGGCGCCAAGAAGCCCGAGACCCGTCAGCGCCGGGTGGAGAAGACGGTCGAGATGCTCCGGGCCGGCACGAAGCATCCCTGAGAGGCCGCTTCACTCCCTTTCGGCGTTTCTCCGCTGATCCCACAGGTGAGCAAGGCACATGAAGAGCATGCCGTGCCTTCACCAGCGGCTGGGCGAAGACCGGTAGCCGGACTGCAGCGACCTCAAGATGCCTGGTCGCCGCCCACCCCCAAGCACCCAGGTGAGTGAGGTATGGAGGAACTACGCGTTACCAACCTGCTCGGCGGCGCGCTCGCCGCCATCAGCGGCGCCGTCGTCGCCTCCTTCTTCGGGTCTTCGGGACCCTCGCCGGCGCCGGCGTAATGAGTATCTTCATGGCCCTGCCCACCGCCGGCTACGCCCACTCACTGGCGACCACCCACCGATGGCTGCGACGCGGGCTCCTCCGCAAGGCGGGCGGCCAGACCGCCGCCGGCACGCCGCCTGCCCGGCCACTGCGCTGGCAGCGGGTCGCGCTGGCCGCGGCGGCGGTGTTCGCGGTCGCGATGGGCGCGGTCACCACGGTGGAGGCGACCGCCGGACGGCTGCTCGCCAGCCTGCTCGGCAGCCCACCAGCACGAGGGGGGAGCATCGCGGTCGGCGTGATCGTGGGGCAGTCGGCGGCACCGACACCCCAGGCGCCGGGCGCCTCCGCCACCTCGCCATCGGCACCTACCACAACGGCGCCGGCCGGGTGAGCGCGACGACCGGGCCGGCGGACACTATCTCTAGCACCACGGCACCCATCCCCACAGCCCCGACCACGAGCACCCCGAGCACGCAGGCTCCGACGAGCCAGCAGCGCTGAGGTCGCGCAGTCGGCCGGCGGCGCTACGTGCGCTGGTGCCACACGTACGCAGCGGGCGAAGGCCGGCAGCGGCGCGGCGCATGACCAGATCCGGTAAGCAGGGAAGAGTTCTTCCTCCGTACACGACCCGCCGGAGCGGCCCTCAACCCTGACGACGACCGATGTTCCGCTGGTCAGAGGTGATCTACCTGGCCTGCCAGGACTTGAACCTGGGACCTCATCCTTATCAGCGATCACGCGCTCACCGCTGTGCGACCCTGCCTTTTCGCAGGTCGCGCGCGACCGTAGAGGGTCAAGTAATGCGCTCTTGCGTTCCTGCCGACCAGCGCAAGGACCAGGACGACGCAGCTGCGGACAAGCCAGAGGACCGATCCGTCGCCGGCAAGGCGATGGGGCTGCCGGTGGGCGCGGCAGCCCCATCGAGCCGCCCTACCGCGCCAGGCAGGTGAACTCGATGACCTCGATGGAGGAGGTCACCGTCCCGTTGGCGTTTACCGTCGTATGGGTCAGGATGTGCTGCTTGCCCAGCGACCCGTCGGAGCCGTGGACGACCACGTTCTCGGCGTTGGTCGCAATGGCGTTCCTGGGGTTGGTGATCTCGCTGAGCGACTCGGCCAGGTGGCCGCTGAAGCTGGCCTGGCTGGAGTCGTCGGGGACGAAGGCGACCGTGCCGGTCATGGTGGTGGTCCGGTGGACGGTGCCGTCCCCAAGGTCCGTGATGTGAATCACGCCCGAGAGCATGATCATCAGCGTCCCGGGCGCGTCGGAACAGGGGTTGCGTTCGGCCCGCGAGTCGGTGGCGCGGAAGTGGATGGTCTCGGTCTCGGCGGCGGAGGCGGCCACTGGCGCGAACAGCGCCGCCGACAGCGTCAGGGCTGGTAGAAAGGCGAGCAGCCGTCGTGTGCTCATCTTGACCTCCGGTGGTTGGCCGATGCTGGGGAGCCGCCGGGCCGACTGCGTGCTCGGGCGGCCGGCAACTTCCTGGGGCCGGGCTGGTTGGACCTGCGCGTGCGTTGCCTGCCTTGGTACCTCCTTTCACCTGGACAGGAGCAGGCTCCTGCTGGGTTGGGGTCTCCGGCAGCGTCGCTGCAGCACCAGCCAGCCGGTGCCGTGCGACCTGCCTGCTGCGCCCGTCCCGGCGCACCTTCGGGCTGCACGGGGACTCCTTGGGCGCGGTCGGCGCCGGGACGGCTGCTGGGGTGCGGCCTGGCAGGGCTGGCGGTTGGTGAGGTGGGTGGTGTCAGTAGGGCAGGAGCCGGCGGGCGTGCGCCGCTCGATCGGGCTGGGTGGCCGACGCCGCTGCCGGCTGGTGACCCAGCGCCGCCGGCGCCGCGCTGGTGCGGTCTGGTGCCTTGGGCATGGTCCTGCTGCATCGCGTGACCTCCATGCCGGTGGTGGTGGCAGGAAGCTGCGCCGTCATCCGCCGCCGCAGCTGCTTGGTGCCGGCGCTCCTCGGTCATGACCAGCAGCTGCCGCTGCTGGTGCCGCCAACGCGGCGGCTGTGGCTTGTTGACCATTGGGCGTTCAACGGGCATGCACGGTCGTTCAAGGCCCGCTCCCCCGCCATGGCCTGCTCGTCGAGGAACACCGCCGCGTTCCCACCTCGGCCAGCGTCGCCAGCCGGTCAAGCATCGTCGCCTGCTGGATCCCGGCGATGAGGTCCGAGCGTCAATCTCCGCGGCTAGGCTTGCCCGCACCCGCGGGGAACCAGGGAGGTGCCAGACGTGGCCAGCGCCAGCTCCCCGACCTTCGAGGACGTGAAGGTCGGCGTGCGATCCAAGCTCGCGGCCCTGTGGACCGCGGTGCTCTTGCTGTTCGCCTACGGCGACATCGTCGGATTCTTCAGCCCGGGGCAGCTCCAGGAGGTGATGGCAGGCGAGATCTCGGGGATGGCGATCACCCAGGGCTTCCTGTTCGCGGTCTCGCTCTACGTCGCGGTCGCGAGCGTGATGGTCTTCTTTCGCTGGTCCTCAGCCCGGGCGTCAACCGCTGGACCAACATCGTCTTGGCAGGCCTGTACGTCGTCGCCATCGTGGCGTCGGCGATCGGCGAAACGTCGGCCTACTACGGGTTCTTGAGCATCACCGAGAGCGCCCTTCTGCTGCTGATCGTGTGGTACGCGTGGAGGTGGCCCAGGCGGAAGGAAATACCCTGAAGGCCACGAACCTTCCGGTCGGCTCTCCGCTCGCTGCTGAAGCGCGGTCAGGCTGCAGGCGGAACTAGCCGCCAAGCGTCGCCGGCGCAACGGGCGGCGATGATGGAAACAGGGACACCGCTTCTCTTCGCATCTGTTAGGACCCTGCCGTAGCTGGTAACCAGGGTGACCCTCGAACAGCTGGCGGAGCACGCCGGCGTGCCGCTGGAGGGAATGGCCGCCGCGGTCCGGGACGCGCGCTCTCGTTCTCCTTCCTGGACGAGCCCGCGTTCGATTGGTTCGCCGGGCTCAGCGCCACGACCTTCCAGCAGCTGGCCGCGCAGACGGGTATCCCGCTGGAGCTGCCGCTGGTGGTCCGCGAGGCCTTCGGCTTCGCCGAGCCAGGTCCGGAGGACCACGTCCACCACAACGAGCTGAAGGTCGTGCCGGCGATCCAGCTCCAGCTCTCGGAGGGGTTCCGGCCGGTGGTCATCGGGCGGTGGCTTCGGGTCTGCGGGGACAGCCTGCGCCGGATCACCGAGACCGAGACGGCCGGGTGGCACAGCGAGGTCATGATGGCGCTGCTGGCGTCGGGCATGACCGAGGTCGAGGTGCTGGCGGCCCAGGCCGACCTCGGGTCGCGGATGGCCCCCCTCCGCGAGCAGGCCGTCCTCGCCACCTACCACGGGCAGCAGGAACACGCCTGGAGCCAGGGCTTGGTGGAGACTGCGCCCTTAGTGGACATTCGGAACGGCTCACCATGGTGCTGTTGGAGCGCGTTGAGGCAAATGACCGAGCAGGCCAGCATCGCCAGGGCGTAGAAGCGTTCAGAGGAGCGTTCGTAGCGGATCCGCCGCCGCCGGAAGCCACCAAGCCACGCGCCGGTCCGTTCGATCGTCCAGCGGCAACGGCCAAGCCGTTGGGAGGACTCGACTTGCGGCGGGCGATGCGCGGTCGGATGCCTCGCCGGCGCAGGTAGGCTCGGCAGCGGCGGTGGTCATAGGCTTTGTCGCCGTACACCTTGGCCGGCCGAGGTCGGCGCCGCCCGCTGGGCATCGGCTGGGTGGGATGTCGTCCAGCACCGCCTCGAACATGGAGCCAACGCTAGCGGCGTGGGGCGTGGGGAACTGCTCGGGGCGCTCAGGAAGCAGGGATGGTCGGGCGAAGGCGGTGAAAAGGAAGACCGCCCACGTTACCTGGAGTCCCCGTTCGACCCAGCGAACGTCGACGCGAATCTCCTGAACGCTACGCCGGCTGCGGTTTCCTGACGCCTCGACCAGGCCAGCACCAGTCTTCGGTGCAAGCTCGGCCGCCGGACCCTGACAAGGTGCAGGCCGTTGGCGTGACGCTTTGCGACCGACTCGGGTAGCAGGGCGATCCCCAGCCCGTGCTGCACCAGCTCCGTCACGAGGAACAGGTCGTCGGTCTCCGCCCGGATGACGGGCGTGAAGCCCGCTCTCACGCAGACGGACTCGACAAGGGTCCGCAACCCGCTGCCGGCCGGAAGGGTCACGAGCGGTTGATCCCGAAGGGCGGCGGGGGTCGCCACACTTCTCCCCGCCAGTGGGTGATCCCTCCCCACCGTGATGACCATGGGCTCGCTGGTGAGCGGCCGAGTGGCAACTCCAGCGGGGAGGCGCTGACCGCCCCGTCCGATCACCGCTGCGTCCAAAGCGCCCGATGCGACATGACCGGCCAGCTCTTCGGCATGCTCCCATTTCACGGCAATCTCGACACCCGGGTGTTCCTCATGAAACTGACCGAGGAGGTCTGGCAAGAACGCCGGCGGAGCCTGGACGGTCCCGACCCTGAGGCGGCCCGTCAGCGTGCCTTCCACCGAGGCCACCGCGTCGCGGCCGTCAGCCGCCGCGTCAAGTGCAGCCCGGGCGAACGGAAGAAAGGCGACCCCGGCCGGTGTGAGCCGGACAGGCCTGCCGGAGCGATCGAACAGCCGCCGGCCGAGCTCGCGCTCGAGCCGACGGACCTGCTGGCTGATCGCAGGCTGAGCCACCCGGAGCCGCAGCGCTGCTCGAGTGAAGGTTCCCTCGTCTGCGATGGCCAAGACGTACTCGAGCTGCCGCAGTTCCATAAGCAATCCTTTCCGAAGTCGATAGCAATTATAGCGTTGTCATCTTGGTAGGACCGTGGGACGCTGAAGCTGTCATGAAACCGTCCGAGGACCGCAGAGGAGCCGCTTCCACCGTCCCCTCGGGAAGCGCCGCCAAGTCGAAAGTCCGCGAAGGCGGAGAGGAGGCGGAGCGATGATGCCAAGTCCGCTGGGTGAAGAGGCGGCCAGGCAGCAGGTGCGCGAGGTCACCGGTGCGGCTCAGGGAGGCCGAAGAGGCGGGAGGAAGCAAGCGCCGTCATCAGCATCGCGGTTCTGGGGCTCGCCCCTCATCAGCCGGGTGGCTATCACACTGAGCGCCTGGCTTGCAGCCTTCCTCATCGTGTTCGTGCTGGTCGCGTTGTTCGGCGAGCAGCTTGACTCCCTGCCACTGGCGGTTCGCTTGCTGGTGATAAGCGGAGTGATGGTGATCGCCATGGTGAACCTGGTCGAGCCGCTGCTGCGACGCCTCGCCAACAGGTTCGTCGGAGCCGGATCCCAGGGTGCCGGACTGACCCAGCCGTAGGGCCGATCTGTGGACTGCGGTTGATCTGGAGAAGGAGGTCGAGATGACCAAGGCAGATCGCAGCGAACTCGAGGACGGGAACCGACCCAAGGCAGTGGTGGTGGGGCCCGACGAGGGGTCCCGCTACTGGGTCGCCGGCGGCTTCGACACGATCCGCCTCACCGGGGATCAGACCGGTGGCGCCCTGGGCGTCACCGAGACGGAGGAGACGCGTGGCGCGGGCCCACCGCTGCACGTCCACAGCCGAGAAGACGAGACCTACTACGTCGTCGAGGGATCCTTCACGTTCTTCATCGGGGACGAGACGATCGCGGCCACGTCGGGGTCTCTCGTGTTCGCCCCGCGGGGTATCCCGCACACCTACCGGATCGATTCACCGACCGGGCGGTACCTCTGTCTGATCGTGCCCGCCGGATGGGAGCGGTTCTTCGCCGCCGCCGGCCTTCCGGCGGCCGAGCCGAACTTCTCCCCGCCGGACGAGGAGGACTTCGACAGGATCGGGGACATCGCAGCTCAGAGCGGAGTGAGCATCTTGGGCCCACCACGGACTGAGTCCTGATGTGCCTGGCTCTGCAAGGACCACGGAAGCCAAGCGTGATCTGATGACGCAGCAAGAAGGAACCATTTCCTATCGTGGGTACCGCACGTGGTACCGGGTGGCCGGCGAGCTCCCCTCGGGAGGTGGTGTCCTGCCCCTCCTGGTGCTGCACGGCGGACCAGGGCTTCCTCACGACTACCTCGAGGACTTGGCCAAGCTGGCCGATGGTGGCCGACCGGTGGTCTTCTACGACCAGATCGGATGCGGGAGGTCCGATCACCCGGCCGACCCGACGCTCTGGAACATGAACACGTTCGTCGAGGAGATCGACGCGGTCCGCGAGGGGCTCGCGCTCGAGACCATCCATCTGCTCGGTCACTCTTGGGGTGGGTGGCTGGCGCTTGAGTACGCGCTTCGCCAACCGACCGGCCTAGCCAGCCTGGTGCTCGCGAGCACGTGTGCCAGCCTGCCGGCCTTCGCCGCGGAGACTCGACGCCTGAAGGGATCCCTGCCGACCGAGGTCCAGGAGGTCATCGACGGCCACGAGGCGGCGGGAACCACCGATGACCCCGCCTACGTTCAGGCAACCATGGCGTATGCCACCCGATGGATCTGCCGTCTCGATCCCTTCCCAGAGCATCTCATGCGATCGATCTCGGGCCTGAGCAAGGATGTATACGAAGCGATGCAGGGGCCGGAGTGGAACGTGACCGGCAACCTCAAGAACTGGGATGTCTCGGCCCGCCTCGGCGAGATCGATGTCCCGGTCCTGATCACGTCCGGACGGTTCGACGAGATGACGCCCGCGCTGGTCGAGCCGCTCGTGCAGGGGATCTCCGGGGCCGAACACGTCCTCTTCGAGAACAGCGCGCACCTTGCGATGGTCGAGGAACCCGACCGCTACCGCGGCGTCCTCGAGTCGTTTCACCGCCGGGTCGAAGCGGCTTAGTGAACATTCGGAACGGCTCACATGGTGGCTGTTGGAGCGCGTTGAAGCAGTTGACCGAGCAGGCCACCAGCATGGCCAGGGCGTAGAACCGCTCGGAGTCTCGCTCGTAGCGGATCGGCAGCCTGAAGGGTGCGCAAACTCGGACGTGACCTGTGGCCTGCTGGTTCGTGTCGGACGGCAGCTCGGTACGCTTCGGCCCTGTCGACTCTCCGGAGGCCGTCCTGGGTGCTATCGAAACTCGCGTACCTCGCGGTGTGCCGCTCCATGCAGGCGCTCATGCTGCTTGCCCGCGGCGACGCCGCCAAAGACCTTGAGATCCTGGTGCTGCGCCACCAGCTCGCCGTCCTTCGCCGCCAGATCTCACGACCCCGGTTCGAGCCCGCCGACCGGGCGCTGCTGGGCGCGGTCAGCCGCATGCTGCCCAGGTCTGTGTGGTCCTGATTCCTTGTCAAGCCCGACACGCTGCTGCGCTGGCACCGGCGCTTCGTCGCCGGCGCCTGGACCTACCCGCAGCGCCACACCGGCCGGCCGCGACTCGACCAGGACGCGCAACTGCTGATCGTCCGCCTCGCCACGGAGAACCCCCGCTGGGGCTACCAGCGCATCCAAGTCGAGCTGCTCCACCTCGGCGTTCGGGTCTCGGCCACCGCGATCCGCAGGACCCTGCGCCGCCACGGGCTCGACCCGGCGCCACGGCGAATGGCCACCTCCTGGCCGGCGTTCCTGCACCAGCAGGCCGCCGGCATCGTTGCGTGTGACTTCTTCACAGTGGATACGGTGTGGCTGCGGCGGTTGTACGTGCTGTTCTTCATCGAACTCGACACCCGACATGTGCATCTGGGCGGTGTGACCGCCAACCCGGACGGCCGCTGGGTCACCCATGCAACCGCCAGACCCGCCGGCCCAGCTGACCATTCTGGACGAGGATGACCAAGGCGTTGTACACCGACGCGACCTGCTCGGCGGCCTCCTCCATGAGTACCGACATACTGCATGAACGCGTTTGCGCACCCTTCAAGGGGCCGGGGTGCTGCTGTCTGGCGGCGCGGGCCAGCAGCCGGGTCGCCTCCGCGATCGCCTCCCGGTCCCATAGGGACCGCGCCAGCAGATCAGGCAACAGGTCAACTTGAGGAATGCCTCGTCCAGATCGGCACGAGGCTTCCAGCGCCGCAATCGACGAGAGGCATGCAGCCGGCGCGGTGAGAGTGGACGAGGCGCCGCCCGACAAGTGGCCCATGAGGGCACGCCCACTCCATGCGACATGTGCGACCCGAGGAGGATG
>Ga0081538_10001324_pt1 | contig 25548 bp, 28 predicted proteins | sample TabmetS5T2R1_FD_71022 | JGI IMG/M metagenome (GOLD analysis project Ga0081538, IMG submission 71022) | Tabebuia heterophylla rhizosphere microbial communities from the University of Puerto Rico - S5T2R1 | ecosystem: Host-associated > Plants > Roots > Rhizosphere ... | reverse complement strand
ATTATTCAGTTCTTAAGTATTATGCAGTGATATAGAGTGAAAAAATATTAACTGTATGTAGAAGACATATTTTCTGCATCATTGTTTGCTTCTTCTCGAAGTCGACCTTAAAGCACCTATACCATGGGTTCACTTTCTTTCATCGAGAAATATTATATACATTTTCACTGCACGACACAAAAGGAGAGTCTATTTTATAAAATGTGTGGAAGGAGCGCTGCATCGCCTACAATCGAGCCGTCAAGGGTTACAACGATGCACTTCTTCACGCCATGCTGTATTACTCTTGTGAGTATGGGCGAATGGGACTTATGATATAACTTTTCGCCAGTAGTATAAAGATATGGATTAAAGGCCGGTACTACTATGATGTCAAGGGTTCCCTTCTCTGCAAAAATATCTTCCTTTCTTGCCTGAATATATAGCCATACTCGCTCGCCGTTTATCACACTCCCTTTCTTCAAAAATACAGGATGTACATGCCCCATCACTATTCGCTTGATTTGTCCTCTAACATTAGAAGGCATACTGTGGCCATGCACCAAAAGTGTATCATCAAGCGTCATGCCCTTGCTGGTTATCATGTTTACATTCATTGGAACCAATTGTCCAATATTGCCATCGTGGTTGCCCGGCACAACATAGACATCCGTCTTGGCTGACAGCTGCTTCAAAAATAATGGCACAGTATCCCACTCTTGTCTGCTTATTGAGCCAACCGAGTGCTTGATGTCGCCCAGCAATATGATGTTATCTGCATGCTCTAATTGGACAAGATCTAATAGTTCGGCAACCATGTCAGAGACAAGGCTTGGGCCGAGGGTTATTCCCTTGGCTAATAGGTCTGCTTCAAGCCCGATATGCAAATCGGATATTGTAATATATTTTCTATCTTCTTCGTCTTCTAGCAATATCGCAGGATGAGGATGAATGGGTCGTATCTTCACACTTTTTATACCATCGATAAGGCAAATAAGTTAGTCGTGCAATCGAAAGTGGACTATACAGTAAGGTCAGGTAGTGTCAAGCAGATGTTGTTTAAGCCAAGTGGCAAAAAGTTATGGGTTGTCATAGGTAGAGACAGCGAATACTGGATAGACCCCGAACTTGGCTTTTGCTCCTGCAAGGACTTTTATTTTACCACCCTGTCAGGGGGACAGGATTGCTACCATCTAAAGAGCGTCAGAAAAACTATACAACAAAGGAGGTTCACAACTATTGAGTTTGACGACAGTGATTACATTCACCTATTGCAGGCAGTAGCAGAGGATAACATAAGTGTCCTAGGCCGTAGTTGATACTTGGGTATTGGTAGTAGTTGGCTGTGTAGTATCAGATGGCGCCTGCTGCTGATTCTGGTGAACTTCAGGTTTTTCTAACGTTGTTCTTGCTTCGCCACCCTTTCTTCCAATAGCACTATAGTACTCTGCTCCACGCTCCTGCTTGACAGTCTCACCGCCCCGCTTGCCAATCTCACTATAAAATTCCGCACCATAGCGCTCCTTAACAGCTCCGCCGCCCTTTTCTCCTATTTCTCGATAAAATTCCGCACCATAGCGCTCCTTAACGACTTCACCGCCCCGCCTTCCTGCTTCACTGAGGCCTTCTCTATCATTTGCCCGTGCTTCTCCACCTGCCTTTGCGACCCTTAGCCTCGTGTCCGAATTTGCCGCAGCTAGACCCCTCTTCTGGTGTGGGGCAATGCCTCCTTTACGTGCTACTCGTTGCCTTGTCTCTTCGTTGGCAGATGCAAGGCCCCGTCGAGCGCGCCCTCTATCAGATGCAGCCTGCTCTGAGCCCATGGACAGTAGACACGCATATTGCTTAAAAGGGGAAACGAAAAAAGTAAGAGAATCATAATCAAACAGTTTATTAGCCGACTGTTTTTTGGCATCATTGTGGTGTCTGGTGTCTGATAACGTTCTTATCGTTGGTTTTGGGAGTAGAGAGCACGCTCTTGGTTGGAAGATTGCGCAGAGCAAACACGTAAGCAAGGTCTATTTTGCCCCAGGCAATGGTGGTACATCTGAAAATATCGATATCAAGCACAATGACATTGACAAATTGATATCATTTGCAAAGCTCCAGAACAATTTGCTGACGGTTGTGGGTCCTGAAGAGCCTCTCTCGCTTGGAATCGTTGATGCCTTTGAAAAAGAGGATCTACGCATTTTTGGGCCCAGGAAAGAGCCAGCTAGGCTTGAAACCAGCAAGGCTTTTGCCAAAGAGCTCATGAATGATGCAGGTATCCGTACTCCTAAATTTGCAATATTCTCCGATGCACAAAAGGCAAAGGACTATGTCGTCAAGCAGAGCAGGCCGCAAGTAATTAAGGCTGATGGCCTTGCTGCAGGCAAAGGTGTAGTAGTGTGTGACAGTGTCGACCAAGCTATTGTAGTGATTGAGAGCATGATGACCAAGAAGGAGTTTGGCGCTGCAGGTACTAAAGTAGTCATTGAAGAGAGGCTTTCTGGTGAAGAGGTATCGTTCATTGCACTGTGTGATGGCAAAACAATAATTCCTCTTGCTCCAAGCCAAGATCACAAGCGGATATATGATGACGACAAAGGTCCAAACACTGGCGGCATGGGAGCATATTCTCCTCCCCCAGTGATTGACAGCGACTTTTATGAAGAGATAATAAAAGACATGATGCATCCAGCTGTGGCTGCAATAAGAAAGCGGGGCACTCAATTCAAGGGCTTTCTCTATGCAGGCATAATGGTTGATGAAATTACAAGAAAACCCTACGTCCTTGAATTCAACGTAAGAATGGGCGATCCAGAGTGCCAGCCCATAATGATGAGGATGAAGCCTGATCTTTATGAGTATATCGATGCAGCAGTGGACGGTCGACTGGAGTCAATGCCTCAGATCGAATGGAAGAACCAGACTGCTGTGTGTGTGATAATGGCTGCAAGAGGATATCCTGGGAGTTACGAAAAGGGCAAAATAATAGAAGGTCTTAACTCCGAATTTGGACCACATGTCATGGTTTTTCATGCTGGGACAGCAAGGGACTCACAGGGCAGGGTTGTGACTAATGGAGGAAGAGTTTTAGCGGTAACTGCACTTGGAGAGGATGTAAGAAGGGCGAGAGACAATGCCTACTCTGCTGTCAGGAAAATAGGATGGGGAGAAAATGACCACTATTACAGGACAGATATCGCAAGAAGGGCAATAGGCCGCTAGGGGTAATGGATGCCATCTTCACTAGCTATTGCATCCAATCTTTTGTCATGCTTGTCATGTGGTAAGTTCTCAAGCAGCTGAAATGAGTAAGCAAGCCCAATAGAAAAAAATGTTCGCTTAGTCGACAGTAACCTGTCATAGAATCCCTTACCGTATCCAAGGCGGTTACCCTTCTTATCAAAAGCAATGCCAGGCACTACAAGTATATTGATCTCATCTATCTGCTCATATGGTGGAGGTTCCATGATACCAAACCTACCCTTGATTAAGGAGTTTGTAGATGACAGTTCATAAAAGGTGATCTTGTCTTCTTCAACTCTTGGCAGTGCGATCTTTTTGCCCAGTATTTTTGAATGCTCGATTATCAACTCTGTAGTTACTTCGGAACCAAATGCAAAGTATGCTCCAATAACCTTGGCAGGCTGGAACTCCTTGCTGTTTATTACAAATTCTTGTATGGTTTTGCTCCTTTTTGCGATCTCCTGGTAACTCAGCCTATTGCGTCTTTCAAGCATCTCCTGCCGTATTTCTTTCTTGCCTGACAGCAGTTATTTACTCATCTCTCGTGCTATAAAAGCAGCAGTAGTCACAGTATTTTTCAAAAGCATTGCACGGGTCATGAGGCCCACTCCGCCTGGTACCGGCGTTATCCAAGATGCTTTTTGCTTTACAGAATCAAAGTCAAGGTCCCCCGTCAGCTTGCCATTGAGCCGGGCTATCCCAACATCAATTACAACTACGTCTTCCTTTATCATGTTTGCAGTAAGCGTAAATTGCTGACGGTTGCCTACTGCAGTAACAACCAGATCTGCATTTCGTAGCTTTTCGTTAAGGTGCTTTGTCTTTGAATGACAAATTGTCACTGTGGCGTCTCGTTCTAGCAACAAAATCAGAAGCGGTTTTCCAACCAAGTTGCTGCGGTTTACAATTACTGCATCCATCCCGGCTACATCTATTTTGTAATAGTCCAAAAGTTCCATGATACCAGAAGGAGTGCAGGGCTTGAGTGCTGCGATACCACTCTGAAGCATGCCAGCATTATACGGCGTCAAGCCATCCACATCTTTCAGCGGACTTAGTGAGGAGAGTATATCAAATTCATCTATATGAGAGGGCAGAGGTAGTTGTATTAAAATGCCGTGGACTTCAGGATCATCATTTAGTAGTTGTACTAGCTCGCGCAACTCCCCCTGCTTAAAGGTAGAGGCAAGCCTATGATCTCTTGTGGCAATACCGACCTCTTTTGCATCTTTATGCTTGCTCTCAATATAGGTTGCAGAGGCAGGGTCATCTCCGACCAGTACAGTCGCAAGACAAGGCCGAACACCAATTTCCTTCAATTCTCGAACCGCCCCTATTACTCTTGATTTTACGTCTGCCGACACAACCTTGCCATCGAGTAAGCGCGCTACCAATTGAATAGGTGAGAATTTTCTATACTATTTGCTTTTCTATATAGGATAATAAAAAAGTACTAAATGGCTACCATCTCGCTGGCAATATTTTAAGCCCCACCAAAGAACTTTATAAGCTAAAGCTACTAGTCCTTGTCTATGTCAACCCGCTCAAGGTGTTGTAACGCTTGAGCTATTTCCTTATGTAACTGCTCAATGCTTTGTTCGTCAGCCTTGAACATCTTTTGCTGTATAGGAGTAACAGACGACTGCTGCTGCATCTTAGACGTTTCGGCGAGTATCTTCTTGGCCTTTGCGTCAATGTCATCCTTAGAAGGAGGACTCGATTTAGAAAGCTCTAATAACTTTTTGTCAAGCGCAGAAATCCTATCCTCGAGGAAGGATACAAGGTTGTTGCGAAGTTCCTTGAGATCTGAGAAATCCGCCATGGGTTGCAGATAAAGGACCTTTTGGTTAAGTGAATCGAGTTGCTGCTTGTATTTTAACAACAGTTTGTCACGCTCAAACCTGTCAATCCTGCCATCCTGAGCTGCTTCATATACCCTGGTAATTGCTTCAGCTGTAAGGTTCTTCTCAAACAGGAGTGATGCGAGTTCTTCTCGGATGGAGGCTATAGATGACGACTGCGACCGTGCATGCTTTTTATTGTTACTTCTGATGCGAAAAAGCTTGACTAGAAATATTGCGGATATTACTCCTGCAATAGATGAGCCGGTGATGACGGCAATCTCTGTGAACATTATATGGAGTTTGCCAAGGCTTGCTAAAAGAAAAGCTTTATGTTGTGTATATCAGATGACTTGTCGTTTAATCCAGTCATACTTGCGAATTCTCGGATCTGGGTAGCCACACTTTGCGCACCGCTTACTCCTCTTATGATATGAATTGTGGCCACACCTTCTGCATCGTATATGGGTCTTTTTACGAGTGAATTTGCCCATCGATGTAGTGCCTTTCGTCATTTCTTACTCAGCTTTCTCCATACATTATTTTGGTGGTGGTGAGATAATGACCACATTGTCCCCTCTGACAACGATAGTCCCCAGATCATTAGACTTGCCTTCTTCCAGAATTTCTACCGAATCCTCAAGCAACAGGTTCATATGCTGATCGAAACCATGAAGGTTTCCTCTGATGACTTTGCCACCCTTAAGCTTAATAAGTACAACTTTTCCAAGACTCTCATCCAGAACTTTCACTGCCATATCTACGGACAATTAGTATTCTACCGAAGGTAGAGCGTCATATAGGCATATATTAAAATTTGTTTAGTTTACCTTCTGTTAACTTGTGTAAGTCATGCCAGCAGTATGAGCAATTTTTCTTGTAGTATCGTTACTTTGGAGATCATGATGGCATAGATCCTCCGTTCAGTTCTACTATATTACTGATTCAGAGACGTCATTTACCATGATACCATAGATACGTTATCTACGTCGTGACAAAATGAATGTGTGAAATCATTCCTCTTACTCGACATTTTAATGGCTATTCTTTCTAGGATTCTTAATAATACAATCATCGTATCCTACCCTGTTGATATCGTAACTTTGAAATTTGGCTCTGTCTCAAAAAGTAGTAGCTCCACTTCATAGTGCATTTTAGGTCAATTTTACCAGAGAGGGAAATCCTAATCGTTAATAGGCTAGTTTACAAACGATGTTTGTAGTGCGAATAAAGCATTTACCAAAGAGTATTACGATCTCTCTTACACTACTTCTCTCAGGCATATTGTTAGTTTCACCACAGGCTCTTACTTTTATTGACCCCACAGGTCTTCTGAGGGGAGCCGCAGGGCAGGAAGTACGGGAGCACATTATGCACAATCGACCTTCTCCATCACCAGACATAAACGATCCTAATCTCCGAGTAGAAGAGGTCTTTGAAGGTCTAGAACTTCCTACCTCAATGGCCTTTTTAGGTGAGGATGACATCTTGGTCACTGAAAAAGATTCTGGCAGGGTGCAGAGAATTGTTGACGGCGAATTGCAGGAGGAGCCTGTAATTGACGTTGAAGTTGCAAACAATGACGAACGAGGTTTGTTAGGAATTGATATCTCCAACACTAATGGCACAGGTCAGTATGTTTTCCTATACTTCACAGAATCAGGCGGAGGTGAAGATGGTGATGATTGGAGTGAAGGCACTCCACCTGCCGGCACCCGTCTTTACAGATACAACATAGTACCAGGAACCGGAGAAGATGCTCAAGTACAATTAGCAAGTGAAACATTGCTTTTAGACCTTCCAGGTACACCAGGTCCTCGCTATCATGGAGGACCAGTCGCCATTGGTCCAGACAACAATGTCTACGTAGTGATAGGCACTTTGGACCACCGTGAAACTCAGGCTCAAAACATTGAGGATGGCCCAGAGCTGGATGGCAGTAGCGGTGTAATGAGAATAACCCAAGAAGGCGAAATAGAAGATATTCAAGGTATAATTAGTGATGAAACTCCACTGAATCTATACTATGCATATGGTATCAGACAGAGTTTTGGCATGGAATTTGACCCAGTAACTGGCAACCTATGGGATACAGAAAATGGGAATACCGAATATGACGAGCTCAACCTTGTCGAACCTGGCTTTAACAGTGGATGGAGAGATGTATCAGGATTAGCTGAACGTGCAGGTGATTTAGATATAGAAGAGGACCTAGTAGATTTTGACGGTAGGGGCAGGTATAGTGATCCGGAATTCACTTGGCAACAAACTGTTGCTCCAACCGGGCTAGACTTCCTCGATTCAAGTGCGCTCGGTGCGGAATATCAAAACGATCTATTTGTAGGCGATTATAACAATGGTAATTTATATCATTTCGACCTAAATCAGGATAGAACACAGCTTGTCCTTAGTGGAGGCTTGGCTGATAGAGCTTTGGATTCAGGAGACGAAGTCAGTGACATACTATTTGGAACAGGATTCGGGGGCATCACAGACATTGAAGTTGGACCTGATGGATACCTGTATGTTTTAACCTTCCAAGACGATGGTGGCTCAATATTTAGGATAGTTCCCAATGACCTAGATACAGACGACGGCAATGATGAGGCAGAAGCAGTAGAAGAAACTGAGACAACTGCTGCTAGCGACACCGAGGATGCAGACGACGGCAATGATGAGGCAGAAGCAGTAGAAGAAACTGCGGATAACACGACTGCTCCTAGCTTGGCTCAAATACTAGCGGAAAGGATAGCAAGAACTCAATAAATCAATAAAATTAGCTGGAATTGACAACCAAATTCCCAATACTTAAAATTGACCTGACTGAGGAAAAAAGAGGACAAGCAATAAAGTACCTCCACATCACAAGGACAATTGTATTCAGTGCACAAGATACGACTAGGGCATTGCTGGCGCATGTACTAATGCAGAGGATGTTATATTTTTGGATTAACCTACATAGAGCTGGACTACGGAGTAGTTATTACTTATAGTGACACATAGAGAAAGAGATTTTACCCGGTACCAGTTGTTACACGTGTCTTTGAGAACATCTGCATGTTAAAGAAAACTAAAGATGTGTATTATAACTTTTTCCAATTATTCTTCAGCATACATGAAGGTTGTGCACCTCAAGTCAAACAAGGACAATCCAACCTTCAGGCTAATATTTTCGCTAGAACACATTATTACTATGAAATTCATATCTCCTCTACAGACTCTTCAGACCAGTAGGAGTTCCAAATAATGTTTGAAAAATATGAACTAGCCCTAGTAATAGAAATAATAAATATTTTATATCACTAAAATATGAACAGGCCATTAAGTACATTCTAGCATATGATCTAATAAACTAGTGCAATCTCTAAACAAACAACAACGATATGGCAAAAGGAAAATCAAAGAATCCAGCAAAAACAAGATCCAAGAAAGCTGCAGCTGGAAGAAAAGGAGGTAAAAAAGGTGGCCGCACATCAGCGGCAACCAAAAGAAGGCGGATCGGCAAAAGAGAAGCATCCACCAGTGCTACAGGATCTAATGCCGTGACCACAGAAACTACAGCATAGAAAAAAGATAGTCAAAGGATGAAAATTAGTGGAAGCATGAATCTATTTTACTATCTAAATTTTTTAGCGGCCGCAAGTCAACTGCACAGTATCGTCTCTTCAGACGAGTCGTAACTATTCCAGGTCACTTTGAGGATGGAAAAATAACCAATTGAATTTAGCGTTAGCAATTTAGCGAGATATTAAGGCGAAGGCGTCAGATGACCTGCTGCAATGTGGCCTTCATAAGCACTATTATTATCAAATTTTACCCCACATATTTTACATTTGAAAAGACCTTCTTCCGTTATCTCTGTTGTGTCTTGTACATCTTTGTTATTATTATCATCATCATCTAGACTACTTACCATACTCGATCACAATGTTACAATTTTCTTCCTGTCATCAGGTTCAGATTTAGCTCCGCCATCATGTATGGAAGTCCACAATATATTCAGAGGGATCACACAGTAGCAGCTTTTTCACCAGTAGGGACAGTTTGCTCCTTACTTCTACCAGTTAATGTAGCTTCAATCCTTGGCCAGATCTTATCAAGCGTCATTGGCATATTTGTTTCAATCCATTTTGCCATTGACTCTTCTTCTTGCATGCTTTGTTTTAGAGGCGAAATTGCATTGCTAATACCCAATCTTTCGCAAAGCTGAATAAGTGTTCTATAGGCAATAATTTCAAAGTGCTCAATACCATAGTCTTCTTTTGTATGCATAAGTTCCAATTCTTCTGGCATGGGGTTTGTATCTCCTCCTCCACCGCCCGTAATTGACTTGGCCATATCGGTTAAGGTCTTTTTTGCCAGCATTCCTGTTGGCAACCTTAATGTTGGCAGGTCTGCTTTGGAATCAGTTGGACTACCACCTAGATCTGTTATAATTTGTCTTAGCCTTTCTTGATGTGTTCGTGTCTCGTCTTGATGATGTTGCAGTTGCTCCTTGCCTTCCGGTAGAAGGCATTCCTGTATCCTTGAATCGAGTCTATCAACCGCTGCGTTTTCAGCAGATAGCATTTCATTAAGATGCTCCACAAGTTTGTCTTTAATTTCCGGCGAAATATTAGTTGCAGACATAGTAAATACACATGGAAGCTATTGGTCTTGATACTTGCCTATGTTGACTTTATTTTTTAATATAGTAAGAAGCAGTACGAATTTTTGTGCATAATGAAGTTATTGCATTCGTTATCTTTGATAAGCAACTTTCTTATGCGAGTAGAAATCCAGGTTTAAAATTTATTGATATGAATTTTGAACTATAAATAAAATGCATACAATAACCACTGACTGCGAAATCAATATATGTCCTCGCTTGTGCAGTAAATGATCGATCCTAGGTCATAATCATAGGACTTCTATTGTAGACAGCAAGTACATATACTGCCAAAAATTGCGATTGGTTAAGCAAAGATGATAAATCATCTACAATGCTATCTAAGGTCAGACATACTGAGAATTCTTATCAGCAACTCAATAATCAACTCTCTAATAACATCGAGCAATATATGCAAAAATGCATTAAAGATCATTTGTATTAAGGCATCTACTTACTAGAACCTTTTTTCCAACCGACCCCGTAGCTTTAGTGAAACTACGTTTAAAAATAGTGCTCACTTTAGCATATCGCTATTGACTACTAATGGGCTTTTCATTGGCAGGTTCCAGCCATTTCATAAGGGACACCTTGCCACTGTTAAATTTGCATTAGGCAAGGTCGACCAGCTAGTAATAGTAGTAGGAAGCGCACAAAAGAGCCATGAACCCAGAAATCCATTCACTGCAGGCGAGAGGATCAGGATGATAAAAGAGTCACTTGACGCTGATAGCGAAGCAGACGTCAGGCGCATACTGATAATTCCCGTACCCGACATTGATGTGCACTCACTTTGGACCCATCAAGTGGACATGCTCGTACCAAAATATGATGTCGTATTCGCAAATGACCTATTTACACTCATGTTGTTTCACGAGCAAGGCATCGAAGCGATTGAGGCACCTCTTTACAGGCGCGAAGAGATGAGGGCTACTGAGATAAGGAAGAGGATGGCTGCGGAAGAAAATTGGGAAGATCTCGTTCCCAAGCCGGTCTCAAAAGTGATAAAGGAAATAAAGGGTGTTGAAAGGGTCAAGGCGCTCTCCCGAAGAGATATGCAAGGCCACACTATCTAGGTAGAAAATAATATATTTCTAGCTGATCGACCATACAATGTCATCGATGTTGTTTGGAAGTAAGAATGCTAGCAAGGAAGGAGGAAGGTCAGCTTCAAGCTTTGTTAACGAACTGTGGTATATAGACCTGCAAAAGCTAACAAATGAGGAACTTATGCGCATGTATACTATGATATCTGATGGTCACTACCGGTTCGCCAAGAATGCTTGGTATATCCCAATTGAAAAAGACCATCGCTGTCCCATCATGGTGGCCAAAGGCTATAGATCACCAGATACACTAGATAGAATGGCAGAGTTTCAGGATACAGCAAAGATGCTGGAAAGCGACTTTCTCAATTTCATCGATGCTTGGGATTTTGGCTACATCACTGAGCAAGACATAGAAAAGGCGATCCTGAAGATACTAGAATCAAGGAACATCGAAATAACTGAGCACAGCTAATAATAATACATCACAGCCAATACATGATGTGGATCACATTTCTTCCACTTTTCTTATAGAGCTGATCAGATCTACGATTGCACTATTTGTAGTCATTGATCCAGTTGGAAGTGTGCCAGTGTTTATTGCACTTACACAAAAGATGGAAAAAGCAGAAAGGGCGTCCGTCACCAAGACTGCGATCATAACTGCAGCGGGATTGCTCTTTGTATTTGCAGTGGCTGGCACGCAAATACTATCCATCTTTAGCGTCACGATCTCCAGCTTCATGGTTGCCGGCGGCATCTTGCTTTTCATTGTATCGATTGAACTTCTTACTCACGGCGAGTGGAGATTTGCCGGCGCAGGAACGCAGGGTGAATCAGGTGTTGTCCCGTTGGCATTTCCGCTACTTGCCGGCCCTGGCGCTATAACAGCTGTGATAATCTCGTTCCAGACGGCAGGTCTGATCGTGACTGCTTTGTCGATCCTGATAGTCATAGGTATTACCTATGTCGTGTTAAGATACACCGATAGAATTTATAGGGTGATTGGAAGGCGAGGCTCAATCATTGTTACTAGAGTTTTTGCGATACTCATTGCGGCTATTGCTGTCCAATTTATAGTGGATGGGGCCCGGGCACTCTTTAGCTAAGAAAGGTTTGTTAATATATTTAGTAATCTGCTTTCAAAGCATTGACAAAGCAGGACAATAGTGGGGGATATAGAGGGACAGGCCTCAAACTGCTATCAAAGCACAGCATTTCAGTTGGTGACAGCATCAAGATTATAACCGAAGATGGCGAGATAACTGGCCTATTGATGCCGCGCTATGAATCTGCTAGTGAAGAATACATTGTCATTAAATTAAAAAGTGGATATAATACGGGCATACATTTCTCAAAAATAAATTCGATAACAAAATTATCAGACAAAGACCAAGCTGCTGTCTTTATCAGAACTCCTGCAATAATTGCTACTAATCAAAATTTGCCAAAAGTTGCCTTGATAAGCACTGGTGGGACAATAGCAAGCAAGATAGATTATCGTACCGGTGGTGTGCATGCGGCTCTTTCTGCTGAGGAATTGTATGCATCAGTTCCTGAGCTTGCAAATCATGCCTCAATTGACCCTGAAGTATTGATGAGTGAGTATAGCGAGAACCTTAGGCCAGAGCACTGGACGTTGATAGCGGAAAAGATAGCAGAAAAAATCAAGACATACAAGTATAGCGGCATTATAGTGTCTCATGGAACTGATACTATGCATTATACTGCAGCTGCCCTAAGCTTTGCACTCCAGAAGTTGCCTGTTCCAGTAGTGCTTGTAGGTGCGCAGCGGTCATCTGATCGGCCTTCTTCTGACGCTGCCTTGAATTTGCTTGGTGCGACGATATTTGCAGCAGAGTCAAAATGTGCCGGCGTCTTTGTTGCTATGCATGCTGGCACTTCAGACGACGCTATTGCATGCCATGTCGGGACAAGAGTGAGAAAGAACCACACAAGCAGGCGTGATGCCTTCGAGTCGATTGACATGACTCCTGTAGCGTTTGTAAGAAACAACGAAATAGAAATGCGACAGAAACATCACAATCGGATGGTGAAAAGATCCAGTGAGAACCCTTTTGAAGTAAACACAAAATTTGAGGACAGAGTCATACTACTAAAATACTATCCTGGCTTTGGCCCCAAGCTCATTGAGCATGCGATTAATGTAGGCTACAGGGCTATAGTTCTTGAAGGAACAGGGTTAGGTCATGTAGGCAAGGAATGCTTTCCTGCTCTCAAAAAAGCAGTTGACGCAGGCCTCATGGTATGCATGACATCACAATGTATCTGGGGGCGCGTGAGGATGACAGTCTATGACACTGGCAGAGATTTACTTGATATCGGCGTGATACCACTATCCGATATGATATCTGAGACAGCTACAGTCAAAGCAATGTGGTCGCTGGCAAACAGTGAGGATGTTGAAGCAGCCAAAAAAATAATGCAAGAAAACCTCGCAGATGAAATTTTGTCCATCATCCCCATATCATAATAGATCAAGGGTATTTCATCAAAGCAACATCTCATCTGAAGTTACACAAAAGTCCACATATACGGCACATCATATCATTGAACTATCAGAACTATTCTCAGGCCGAGAAGATTTGTGCTTGTAAGGATGAATTCAGCTTTTAGTCAATAGGGTTCTCAAGTGAAGCAGGGCTACAGAAATGCTATAACACTAAATTACTAATCCTGAAAGGATGAAAGCAAGTTAAGCATTTAAAAGAACACTTAACAGAACTGGCAAGGATTAATACATGTGTTACACGAACTTCTAACTAGTGGCATCTATTCTAGATCCAGCATCTTTGAATCTCAAGGTAGGCTTTGAAATACACCAGCAGCTAGCCACAAAGAGCAAGCTATTCTGCGACTGTAGCTGCGAAGAAGCAAAAAAATATGATAACTCATTTGTACGCAAGCTACGGCCAACTCAAAGTGAGCTTGGAGCATATGACCCAGCCGCAATGTTTGAATTTTCCAAGATGCATACTGTTGAATATCTAGCTGCTTTTGGTTCTAGCTGTCTTGTGGAGGCTGATGAGGAACCTCCCCATGATGTCACCAAAGAGGCACTTGAAATTGCATTGACATTTTCACTTGCACTTCACTCTAAGGTTATGCATGAAATTCATGTCATGCGTAAGATAGTAATAGATGGCTCAAATACTACTGGTTTTCAGCGTACTATGCTTGTCGCATCTGGAGGCTATCTTGATATTGCAGACAAGCGAATTGGAGTTCAAAGCATCTGTCTTGAAGAAGACGCAGCTAAATTCATAGGCGATGAAAAGAGAGTGCGCAAATTCGGCCTTGACAGGCTGGGCGTGCCACTTGTGGAGATTGCACTTGAACCAGTGACTGGCACACCTAACGAAATCATGCAGGTTGCCCTCACTTTAGGCAGGCTCCTTCGAGCAAGCAAGCGGGTTGCACGAGGGCTTGGCAGCATTAGGCAGGACATTAACATCTCAGTGCATAACGGTGCCGTGGTCGAGGTCAAGGGTGTGCAGCAGCTCGACCAGCTGATTAAAGTTATTGAACATGAGATGCAGCGACAATACGGCTTAATAGTAATCGCGCAGAAATTGAAAGAAAAGAATGTTGATGTCAAAAAAGTAGGTGACAGAATTGAAGATGTCGCTGACATTCTAGGCAGCAAGGCGGCTTCACGAATTGTTAAAAAGATTCTTGAGGGCGGAGGGCGGATCATAGCGATAAGGGTGCCAGGGTTTGCGGGGATGGTCGGCTTTGAGCCCTACAACAACATTAGACTTGGAAGAGAGCTCGGCAAGCTAGTAAAGTTTTATGATGTAGACGGTGTCTTCCATTCAGATGAGCTTCCAAATTATGGAATAACAGAGGAAGAAGTTGCGGCAGTCAAGCAAAGACTACAAATGAATGACAATGACGCTTTCGTAATCTTAGGAGGTTCAAATGACAAAATCAGGTTCGCTTCTGAGGCAATAATTCAGCGGCTTAAGGCCGCAGTCGATGGTGTTCCTGCTGAAACCCGCGCAGCAACCCCCGAGGGCACCACAGTGTTCTTAAGGCCGAGGCCGGGTGTAGCAAGGATGTACCCCGAGACAGACATACCGCCGATTGCGATCACTGACTCGATGCTTATGTCGCTTGCAGATAAGACCCCAAGACAGTGGGATGAGGTTGTGGACTTGCTTGCCAAAAAATATAATCTCAACAAGAAGCTGGCAAGTCAGATCTTTGACTCTGAATACCTTAATGTGTTTGAGGAGATCGCAAGCAAGACCAAGATACAGCCTACATTTATAGCATCTAAGTTGACAGAAGATCTCACGAGCTTACAAAGGCAAGGATTAGACACGTCCGTCTTAACAGATCAAGTGATAAAAGATATCTTTACAAGGCTTGACAGAGGCTCCATAACAAAAGAATCAGTTGTCTTGATATTTGAAAAGCTGATGAAAAATGGTGAGCCGACCATAATGAGGATTGTCAATGAACAGACAAATGTAAAGGACGATATGGAGATGAAGATGGTTAATGCAGCCATTGAGGCTCTAGGTGCGTCTTCAATAAGTGACGAGGAACTGAGCAAAGGACTTGATAGGATAATAAACAACAACATGGCAATAATCAAAGAAAAAGGTGCGAATGCGTTGAGCACATTAATGGGAAGAGCGATGGCAGAATACAGGGGCAAAGCCAACGGCCAAAAGGTAAATGCGATGCTAAAGGATAAAATGAGCAAGATGATCGACAACTAATAATAATGTACAAATTCCGGTCTAAGAGGGAAACTTATATTGAATCCCTTTATCAATTCTGCAAGCATAGAAGAGTAGCTCACCGGCTGGTCAGTCCTATGAGGAGATTAGAAGGATAAGCATTCTGGATTTTGTTTCGAAGATGTATTGCAAAAATGTTGAAAGGGTTGTCACATTCTGCAATAAAGATATATGATGGCTCTAGAGTATGTGCCAAGCCCCATCAAGCTATTCATTGACTATCTTGCCCGTGTACAGGAATCCTTAGCTTTTCATCACCGGCAAGCAGGCTGATCGAACGGTATATACATCAGCATGGGAAGATTGGATGTAGCCGTTCAGCCGGAAACTTCTTTAATGTAACAGTCATGCTATGCCCGTTGGCAGGAAGATTTGCTGAAGAAAAGGCCGACTTTCATCCTAGGTCATGGCTTTCCAAATATAAGCGCACTTCAGTAGGCTATCTCACAAAAATGTTGTTCTTTTATCACGGGATTGGCATTCTTCTGCTTCTTGCAGTCACGCCTCTGATTGAGCATATTCTTCCGGACTATGAGCAGCCAAACATCCCAAGATCATTGTTGTCAGTACTTGCCGCAGGACCATTAGAAGAGACAATATTCTTTGGCATCCCGTTCTACATATTTGGAAACGCCTACTCTGTTCTTGTCACTGGAGCTGTGTGGGTCGGGATACATCTTTTCAATACGGATACGCTTTCAGTCAACAGCCTTGCATTTGGCAACCTGCTCTTTGTGCTTCCATCCCTTTTCTTTAGCCTAAGGACATGGCTCAGTGGCAAGGGTTGGTTTTCAGTAATTACACATTCTGCTTGGAATGGTATCTTCTTTGCTGCTGGGTGCTCTGTAGGCGAATTTACGTGCACCGCAATTGAGAGAGACATCAGCACTACAATGATAAGCATTGCACTGGCAGGAGGATTGCTGGGAGTAACGTATCTACTCTATAAGAGAAGGGAGAACAAGAAGTGGTAGCAAATGTAATCTAACGAATTCAATATATAGCCCGCCATTTGTGTTACAATCGAAAACAATAATGAGCCAAGCTGAAAATGACGTTCACGTCAGCGTAACTATAGGCGACGTAAAGGTTGAGTTCAGCGGCTCTGCGGAGGCAGTCACAGCATCTGTGATGAACTTTCTGCTTAAACAGGTGCCTTCAATGGATCTTGCAAGAAAGATCGTACTCAATTACGGAGCACAGGAGCTCATCGAAATATATTCCCATGTAATCAAGATCACACCAGAAGGTCCTCGTGTAATTCTAGATAGTGACGATGTCAAGCTGTCTGATAAGGATATAGTAGCTCTACAGCTTGTAGCTGCCAAAATTGCAAGGGATCTTGGTAGGCTGCAGGACAATTCTATGCAGGTATCAGATATTCATGCTGCTACGGCACTTAACCCAAAGTCCATAAGCTCGAGAATATCTGAAATGGTTAAGGCTGGCCACGTTACACGTGACGAGAAAGAGCCAAGCAAGTACAGGATAACAACAGCAGGCATCCACTGGCTCAATTCTACGATAGCCAAAAAGATTAGGCCTGTGCAGTAGTGTTATTTGGTGGCCTTTTCTGTATGTAGCGGTAATTTCGCATTGTTCCAATTCTTGTCAAGATGTTTTCTCGTACCATATCTGTAAGCGAATGCGAGACTGCAGTCCTATCATAATTATAGCCTCTTCTTGATAGCTCTTCATGTACTTCACCAAGAGTCCTTTCATTTACAAAATGCCCCTCGGACCAGAGCTTTTCCAGAAGGCCCCTACATGTTATACCACTCTTGGTTGAAATCTTTTGCTGTTGCTGGGTCTCCGGCGTGAGTTCACCGATCGGCCTTGTCTTTAAGAAGTCTATTTCTCGCCTAAGTGCATCGATCTGGCTCTGAACTTCTGGCGGCACCATATTGGTAGTATCAAGGCTTGAGAGCACACTTTCAACTACCTGCTTGACCCTACTCTCAATGCAGACTACCTCTACTTCCCATTCACCATGCTTAAGTCTTATCTTGACTTCCTCAGCATGAGGACCACTCATATTTGCTTAAACATACCTCTCAAGCTGCTATTGATAAAGCTGTTGCTGACCATATTGTTCATGTTGAGCAATATTAATATACTTGTGCCCGCAGATATTGTTGATCAACATGAACAGTCAAAAAAGCCTTTTCTCGGACAATATCCTGAGTCTAAGGGATCTCGACATAGGGCAATCAGTAAGCAAGTGTCTTGCTCCAAAGCTTGATGTGCTGAAAGGGAAGAAAATTGTTTTTTGCTATGACGACAAGAAAATGATGCCGGTTGATGGGTGGGGCATGAGATCTAACCCCTACAGTACAACAACGATAACTACCATTCGCCCGATCAAAGAAAATGCACTTGTGGCGGCTATAGACTCTAGCAGCATCAAGCTAGCCGAGACAGAAGATGGAAGCCTTTATGGCATAAAGTGCGGTCTCGCTACAGCCTATGCCGGGCGCACTCTCATGCATTTCAAGATAGGCCCAGGGTTGTTCTATCTAAGCGAAAAGACAGTTCATGAATCAGAACTGGAAGAGCGGCTCTCAAGGCTGGTTCTTTTAGATGATGACTTGGCGAAGCGTCTGATAAGAGTACGCGTAGAGAGAGCAGTCCAGAAAGAGGTTGCAAGCCACTTTACAAATTCAATAATTCTAGTTGACGGCTCCCTCAAAGCATCGATCTTTGAAGAGAGAGACTGTCGTATAAGCAAGATTTCAGAGAGCAGTGTTCTCCGAAAGAACATGCTTGTAGGGATCAGCAAGAGCACAAAGCTCAAGGCGCTAGATAGGGCGGCCGCTCCATTAACAAAAGTACAAGGGCCGGCGTACATTGAAGTTGAGGATATAATTAAAAGCCTAATCAGGAACATTATTGGCAGCAACTTGATGGTTAAGCTGGAAAAGGGAAGTAGCAGTCCTATTTTGCGAGCAGACATTGTAGGCGATGTGAGTCAATCACTTGGTATGCTGCTTGTAAATGACGTAGTTGCAGGTGGCTATCCCGAAACCCTCAGGCTTGCACACCACATTTCTACGTTCACAAGTACAGAGGTCACATGCCTCAGAAGCCACATACTGAACAACTATGATGTGACTGAGCTAGCTGCAGATGATATACGCAGAACTCTTTTGGGGTCAATACCAGTATGAAGATACTATCAAAGAATGGTAACGAGTTGCTCCTACTTGCCATGAAGGAAGATTCGGCTGCCAAGGGAGACTACTTACTCATAGAGGATAGAAGCAGGAGCATGATTGTACAGGTTTATGATGAAGAGTACCTTTCATCTCAGGCTTTAATTGAAGACATTGTCAAAGAAGAAGTGGTCAACGCATCAAGCATGGAGAACCTACATGACCCACTTAACATTGGGAGCCTGTCCCGGTTGGTAAGGGATGCCAGAGTATTTCGCGCCAAGATAAGGGCATCAGTCAATGATGGTAAACTATCAAGCGATGTAACATGGCTTCCTTCGAGAGTTGAGTCCAAGATAAGACGGATTGCCATGAAAGAGCTTGACGCTTTGCTTGGAAGATGTGGTGTGTTTCCAATTCCAGTTGGCAGAGCTGGTCACGAAGAAGAATTTGAAATTTACGCAGAAGATCTGGATGGTAAGCTGACCGTCATCACAGGTAAGAAAGAGTCTGGCAAGTCACATCTATCTAAGATGCTTATCAAGACACTGGTGCAGTATGGCGCCTTTGTGGTCGTATTTGACTTGAACAACGAGTATGGAGGCCTTGGATGGAGCCGCGCTGGTATCCCTTCTTCCATCAATCAGCAAGTCAAGCTGCTTGAGCCAGGTAAGACACTGAGGTTTACTCTTGACTACTGCGGTAAGACGGCGATATCAGGAATGCTTAAAAATGCTCTTGACATGCCTGCTGCGTCTCTGCGTGAATTTTTGCGGATCTGGGACTGGTGTGAAAGCAAGCAGTCGCTTTCAATAGATGCGATAGGTAATGCTGTCAACACTTGGAACATAAATGAGCTTGTGCGAGACGCACTAGTATCCCGCTACCATGTCATCCAGTCCTCACGGCTATTCATTAACGGCGAACGAGGTTTGCAATTTGAGGATATGGTTTCAGGTAAGAGCGGTGCAGCCATAGTGATCAGCATGGGCGAAATTTCGCCTACTGTACGCAGGATGGTAGTTGAGTTAGTACTGAGCAAGATTGTCGACTTGCTAGAACACCAGCAAATCCCGCCCATTTTCCTCTTTGCAGAAGAGGCACACATCTACATTCGCGATACATATTGGGAGGACATAATCACTCGAATGAGACATTTTGGTATTTACACTACCTTCATCACAAACCAGCCCGACGCACTAAGTGATGGCATATATAGACAGGTGGACAATATTTTCCTGTTTAACTTTACAAATGATAACGATTTAGACAAAATATCTAAAGTGTCGCTAGCCGATAATGATACAATACGATCGATAGTGAGGACGCTTCCGCAACGCCAATGTCTGGCCATAGGCAAGGCGGTATGTGACCTGCCTGTTGTGATCAAAGTTTCAGCAGCTGAAGTATTGATGCTTGGAGAAACTAAAAAATTCTTTACTAAGAAATAGGCTATACTATGGCAGTCTGACCACGTTTTCTTGTTCCAATGTCAATTGCTTCAGTGACGGTGGAGATAAATATCTTGCCGTCCCCTGGAGAACCAGTGCTTGTAGTATCTAGGATAGCTGTGATTACCTTCTCAACTTCGGGGTCATCAACCACAGCAACCACATTAGCTCTAGATGAAAATTCAGCAGCAGTGAGCCCTCTTGTCCCCTTGGCAGCTTGGATCTGCGGCTTTTCACCCTTACCTCTTCCTTTTGCGTCAAGGATAGTCGCACCTCCCACACCAGCGTTCCTTAGAGCTTCATTAACAGCACTGACCTTCTCTGAAGATATAATCGCCTCTACACGCTTCATGGGACGATGTAAATAAGTTTACAATATAAGGTTTTCAAATAATCAGGTTATCATAATCTAATATATGCACGAATAATGTATGTAATGTAATTATCATAAAATTCGCCAAAATAATATCAAACTGTAACCTGAATACTGAACGTTTTACCGCAGCGTTCATAAACGTTCGGCTAAAGTACTGGTTACTTGCATTGCAGGAACAAGATAAGATCAAGAACCGAAGCAAACTTGACATAATATATGATATACTCGTGTCTGCAACAGGTGGAGTCAAAAAGACGCATATTATGTCGCATGCAAACTTAAGCTCTGAGCAGATGAACTATTACTTCAATACATTACTATCACATCGGCTCTTGAATGCAGAAAAAGACTCAGACGACAACCTCGTTTACAAGACAACACACAAGGGTGTCAGGTTCCTTCACTGCTGCGCACAAATAAAGTCACTTATTGCACCGGTGGCGAAAGTAAGAATGCGAAGCGATCTACTCTTTCTTTAGAAGCAATAGAATTATCTTCGTATACCGTTAAACGCAATACTAGCCTACTTTTGAGCGATGTCTTATTACCCGACGCAGGAAGATGAGCTTCGGACAAAGGAAGCACAGGCAGAGAGTATCAAACAAGCAGAAGAGGCCGAGTTCCTTTCCACGTTTCAAACAATCCCAACAAGAAATGTCGGAAGGCTGTCTGAGCTGGCTAAGTCAATAGTGAGCAGCTTTAACCGGATAATGGAGGAGGCACGTCAAGAGCCATACCAACGACAGGAAGACATCATGGCAGGCATGAAAAAACTGTTAGAGGAGCAGATCAACGTGATCGAAGCACGACGCGCTTATACGATAAAGATAAACCCATCGACTGCCTTAAAAGAAGAAAAAAAGGCCTAGCAGCCGTGGTCTTTCGCCCAAGTCTCGTCAGCAAACTCGCTTGTTGCACATTCCTGCACGTCAAGCTCGGCGTAACCATTATCCAAAAGCTCGCTATTGAGGTTGCTTGATGCGCAGTACACTACACCTATGATGCCGGAATTGGATGTAAGCAATATGTCGTCCTGATCTACTAGCACTGTACTACCAAGGCAGAGATCTCGAGTAAACGCAGTCGACTCGGCGAACATTTCTTCAGCCCTTGAAGGAGCCTCGATAAGTGCAAGATCAACCTTGTAGACGGTGCTGTTTGCTCTCACATAAAGTGTATCTCCGTCCACTATTCTTGTTGCCACACCTTCGATGCAGTCTGCCGACCCAAGGCATTCTACGTTTGATCCAGAGTACACGCTATCAAGTATTGTACTAAGGGTCTCAGGATCTCCATCATTGGAGTTGCCTTGAGTATTTTCTTCGCTATCACGTGTTGTACTGGCCGTGTCAGGATCATCATCATTGGAGTTGCCTTGAGTATTTTCTACAAACTGCCACTCATTATTACCATCAGGGATCCTCTGCCAAGTACGGTCATCGTCGCTCCTATCGACAAGCGAAGGTGTTCTGTCCTGGATTTCGCCTGTTGCATTTGCAAGGACAAGGCTTTCGCCAGTATTTGACAGCATTGGCCTGTCGAGCTCAATCACATATGTCTCGCCGGCTTCAATTACAACATCTGGCGGTAGCTCAATTGTTGGAGATTGAAACGAGGGTGTTATTTCAAAGTGACTGATGTTGATGTCTACGTCGGTTGGGTTATACAGCTCGATCCAGTCACCCCCCTCCATATCATTGCCACTAGGGTTGAGCTCAACTTCGTTTACCAAGATGCTGCCACCTGCCGTAACAGATGATGTGTCGTCGTCGGCGTCACTGACAGATGTAGAACTGCTTAGATCTGTTTCTGCTGCTCCTTCCCCTGCTGTTGCTCCTTCTCGTTGTTGTTGTTCATCTTCTGTTTCTGCTGCTCCTTCCCCTGCTGTTGCTCCTTCCCCTGCTGTTGCTCCTTCTCGTTGTTGTTGTTCATCTTCTGTTTCTGCTGCTCCTCCTCTTTCTGTCACATTACCGACAAGATCAATAACATCGTTACCAGTAGTATCGGACAATGAATTTTGGCCGGCTGCAAAGGGAATGCCGCCAACTATAGCTAGCAGCAATAACGCCAAGACAGTCTCCAGGTTTATTGACATTATATACTCTCTTAGTAGCAAGAAACACTATGGGGAATATTAACAGTTATGAAGACTATCTCTAGATCAGTACTTTACTCTTGCAGCTTCCTGCGCAGGTAGATCCCCTTCAATCTATTTAATGCAAGAGCCAGCGCAACTACTATTAATATAGCAATTACTGCTTGTACTGCAGATATAGTTAACCTCCCGCCTCGGGGGCCAAACAAGTATATGTATGTCTCTAGTGGTGCGACAAAGATGACTAAGAACGCCGCAGCAGCAAGTATCATTGCCCACATTCCAGTCATGAGAAGCGCCAGAGTAGTAAGTGCCATCTCTCAGTTTCTCTACCTGAGAAAGACGATGTACTGGATCGCAATTGAGGCAAATGCCAAAAGTGCAGTAAAGGTTGCTAGCTTGAATATCTGGTAACCAATCTCTTTTTCGCCAAGTGGCCTGTCCACAACAATTAGCCTTACAAGTGTAGCCGGCGCCATACTATCAGTTGATGCTGCTAACTTGAAGTCGTCTGTCAAGATTGTAGGCCTTACCTTTACCTCCCTGTGCTCTACTATGCGCTTGACGCTTGCAAGGAACAGGAATGAGTTCATGACAGCTGGCAAAAGCGCGACTACGCCAATTATTTCAGAACTGCCGGCGATGGCCACCGCACCATACATTGCTCCAAGCAAAAGCGTGCCTGAGTCTCCGGGAAATATCCGGCTTGGGAACTTGTGGTACCTGTAAAATGCAATCGTGGCAAATAATAATGGAAGCGCAGCAAGGAATACTTCATGACTGCCAAAAATTGCGATGCTAGTCAAGAGTGGGATCGTTGCAATTATCAAAAAGCCGCTTGCTACTCCATTTAGCACATCAATTGAATTGATAGTGTTACCCGCAATAGGAATGATGATAAACATGAGCGGTATGTAAAGTAGGGGTATATATGCACGGCCAAATATTAGGTTGAGAAACTCCCCATACTCTTCTCCTTCCCCATACTCTTCTCCTCCACCATAAATGTCAAGAACAACCAACGGAATTGCAGCCGCAAGCAGTGCAACTGGTTTAAACCATCCGGGCATCACTCTACTGTCATCGATATAACCCACGAGAAAGGCAATCGCTGTTGTAAGAAGTATTGCAAAGACTGCAATATTCATTGTTAGGAGGAAGAGGACGATTTCTGCTGCAGCAATGCTGATCATGATGACTGGACCTGCGGGTCGTGGAATTTGAGGCCTTTCTGGCTTGTGAGCATCTGGAACTACCTTGCACTTTGCAGTGAGCGACCTTATTGCTGCCGGCATCATGAACAAGACGCCAAAGAATGATATGGCAGACACGGCTGCACCATATATTATCAGGTTAGCGCCGTCCAGCATTTGATATTATTGTCCCAGCCTATTCTTTAACTGCTGCTTTAACTTTTCTGCTAAAGTTGGCCCTATCTTGGGCACACTTGCAAGTTTGGCATGCGAAGCCTTGGCTATCTTGGGCACATCGGTAAAGCCTGCGTTGTATAGTGTCCTAGCTTTCACCCTTCCGATGCCCTCAAGCACGACAAGCGGCAGCAGATCCTCCTTTACTCCATACCTTATCCTAGTACGTAAGTTATAAAGTTCTGGCATAAGATCCTCTCGACGTAACAGTTTGGCTACTTCATAAAGCGAATAAGCAAGCCAGTTAGCCATCTCCACTATTCTATGCATGTCACCAGGCTCAACTCCTATCTTGTCGCTCAGCACCTTCTCTGTCTTCTCCTCTATCCACCAACATAGTGCCCAAAAACTACGGGAGCAGTTGTACTCGTTTATTGGATATAAAAGTTCATTGTCACGGCGTTTTATCATAATGCTTAGCTGATCATAGTCTGTTTTGCGTAATGACAATTTTGGATAAAAGTCAGGGCTGTCTGCTATCACGTGCAGAAAACCAAGCTCATGTTTGGTGACGGCTGCCGTGTGCTCTAGACCCTGAAGTGCGTCTCTAAACTTGACGGCAGTAACAGGATTGATATAGAGGAGTGATGTCCGTCTGCCAAAATCTGTGGCTATATAGCGGTCGTTCCTCGACTTGACCAGCTCTTCTTGCTCTAGATACTCAAGGGCGGATTCGACCTTAAGCTCGACAGTTGCATTCCTGTACTGACGTGCAAATAGCGTCCTTGAGAAGAGGTCATGGATCTCTGGTTTTTTCATCCCTGGTACAGATGCAATATTTGATAGCAAATGAAACCTGATGGCGTTATCGTTTGATAACTGCGACCGAAGTGGCTCCGGGTTCCCAAGGACATAATGGTCATAAAGATCTTCAGCATTTGCACCATATTCACTTACGATTATGGCCTCACCTGAAGTATCGTACTGAGGTCTCCCTGCTCTGCCGCACAGTTGCTTATATTCCAGCACGCTAATAGGTAAATTTCTACCATACTCAGAGTCGTATCGCAATATGCTTGCTATGACGACGCGTCTTGCAGGCAAGTTTACCCCAGCAGCAAGAGTCGGTGTCGCAGTTAGCAATTTGATCACACCTTTCCTGAATGAGCTTTCCACTATCTCTCTGCTTGATGGCGCAAGGCCGGCATGATGAAATGCTACCCCTTTTGACACAAGCTTTGCTAAGGTCTTTGTGATCTCGCTGTCATCTCCTCTAGCTAGTATTTCAGATGATGTCTTAGCTGCCAGTTCTATTGCTGCTTTATCTAGCCGCTTATAGACACCTTCAGCGGCTTTTGCTGCAAGCGAAGCAGCACGCTTTCTTGTTTCTGCAAATATGAGTGACTGCCCACCTCCATCAATAGAATCAATGGCAAGGTCTACTGCAGACGAAACACCAGAGCTGTTGACTCTAAAAGTAGTGCCGTCTCCCATCCGGATCATGCCATGTTCGTAGACTCCCTCTACTAGCTTTGTTGGTCGCCAGTCGCTTTCTATAAGATCGCAGGCAAGCCAGTCTGCTATCTC
>Ga0081538_10001323_pt1 | contig 25554 bp, 28 predicted proteins | sample TabmetS5T2R1_FD_71022 | JGI IMG/M metagenome (GOLD analysis project Ga0081538, IMG submission 71022) | Tabebuia heterophylla rhizosphere microbial communities from the University of Puerto Rico - S5T2R1 | ecosystem: Host-associated > Plants > Roots > Rhizosphere ... | reverse complement strand
GAACCAGGTTCTGAAATGAAAGTCAAAGGTGAATACATGGGTCGCCAAGCAGAAATGCATCTTGAAGTAGCGGATAAGGAACCCAATAGAAGGTTAGTAACTAAACAGACGGAAGGACCTTTTAAGAGATGGGAAAGTGTACAGGAGTTTCAAGGCGACAACAATCGAACGCATGTAAGGCATACAATAGACTATGAACTTGGAACAGCTGAGAAAGCTGGAAACTTTCTAACAGGAAGCCAGGCTGATGACAAAATAAGGCAAGGATTGCAGCAGTCAACTCAGACAGTCAAACAAAAGTTAGAGTCCCGATAGAGGAAGAAGAGGTATAAGAAAAGCAAAAAGTAAGGGATAGTGAACAGCAATAGCATCACAGCACAACGTAGGTCATTTTGAAATTCCTGCAGATAGGACAGGTGAACTCAAGAGCTTTTACTCTTCGCTCTTTGGCTGGCAGTTTGAGAAAGGGGAGACAGAGGATTATTGGATGATAAAGAATGCAGGAATTAGTGGAGCATTAGCTCCAAGAGAAAATCCAGAGCAGATGCCAACTATGTTTGTAGCAGTTGAGTCTATAGACGACTATGTTGGCAAAGCCCAACAACTGGGAGCAAAAGTGGTGAAGAATAAACAAGAGATTGACGCAGGATATTATGCAGTAATGGAAGACCCACAGAAAAACACCTTTGGGGTATGGCAGGGCAAATGACAGTTATTGTCCTACATTCAACATCTTTTTATTTTTGAGGAGAGATAGACTACTCTACAATGTCTTATGTATCTGATGATAGAAATTATACGGATCCTAACAATTCAGGCATAGATACCATAAGCAGAGCAGGCGACATTACAGGAGAGCCTCCAACAAATAAAGCTGTCGACAGAGACAAGGCAGCAAAAATGGCCAATTTGCTCGAAGATCTAAAATTTCCTGCCACTAAGGAAGATATCAAGAATCATCTCAACAGAAAGGCTCCAGCGATGGGAAATCGAATAAATGACATTTTTGAGGCAGTTTGGAACAATCTAAGAGATGACATGACTTACAATAGTTCCTATGAGGTAGAGAAGGCCGCAGGTTTGGTAAAGAAGTCTCAGGAAAAATGATGTGAGATGATGTTTATGTGGAGAATAAAAGACGATCTATGTCATTATAGCACTCGATGCAACCTGATTTGAAGTACTATGTGGATTAAATGAATCCACATAGTTATCTATTTGATTTGGGAAATATGTAATGTCATAGCAATGCGAGTATGGGATATTGAGGCTAAGGTACTATGCAACAACCATTTATTGGGAGAGCATAGAGAAATCCACGCAATTTGGAAGATTTTGACAGAAAATAAGAAGGGATATGCACATCACCCCGAAACTCTGCGTTGGAAAGGCAAGCTATTGGCACTCTACAACAGACATGAGACGGTGGTAGCGGAAATGATCAAACGTGGCTTTAATCACAAAAGCACTCTGAAAAAGGAGCTAGCTATTGGCTCGGACACACAATCGGTTTTTGTCGATCAACCCGATAGGCAACGAATAATTTTGCTTAATAAACAATGCAAATGCCAACTGCAGTACTTTTGAGTTCCTTGAAATATCCCAAGTACTAAAACAAGCTAGGCTAATACTCATTTGTCTCAGGCAGGAGTATTACAATTTATTATCAAGAAAGCCTTTGCATTATTACATATGCAACCATCAGATATCGAGGACATATTGCCGTCCGAGAAAATAGCATTCATCGCCTATAATATAGGTATTTTTGAATCCGTTCAGAAGTTCGGCAGTCTTATTACCAGTAACAAGATAACCGGCGCAATGGATCCAGCCAAAGTAGCGGAGCTTCTCGAGGAAACACATGCATTTTATGATGCAGACATGATCGCACAACTTATCAACGGTATGTTGGCGCAAAGGACAAGCATGAATCTTAATTCCCATCCAACAATTGAGAGGGTCACAACAGGCCAAGTAGACTATGTCATCAGACAGCTAAAGGCAGCAGGCATATCAATTAATAAATAACACACTATAACCAGACAATTATCTGTAGGGCATCAACACGAACCACCCTATGAGAATTTAACCAATACATGGTTGCGTACTTTTGTTTGTATATTCACCCACAGGACGCTATTTTTAGCTGCATCTGAAACAGAATTACTGCGGTTACTAATAACAATATAATTGTATGACTGATAATTCTTCACTCGATTTTCGCTAGAGTAGAAATCCAAAATCGTTAAGATACTTGCTGGTTTGCAATAGATTATGGGCCTGATAACGTGGATAGCAATCGCGGTAATAGCTCTTGTAGTTATCGGGCTTGGGGTTGGCGTCTTCTTTTCGGGATTAATAAGAGGTGCTGAAATAATTGGGAACAATCCTGCAGTGCAAAATATTACACAAGAGGCTAAAGAATTTCTAAATAGTAACATTCAAGGAAGCAGTATTAGCTCCAACGTCTTGGTGATAACTACTAATGAAGCAAGATACAGAATAGGTGAGCCTGTGACAATCACAGTCAAGAACATAGGTGATGAGACGTTGACCTTTTCTGACTCGGGATTGGGTCTAAAGTTTCAAAACACTAATACTGGCCAGACGTACGGTGTTGCTGCAGCCAAAGTTATGACTGAACTGATACCTGGGGCATCGAAAACACTAACTTGGAATCAACAAGATGGCAGTGGCAATAATGTTCCTGTTGGAGACTATACTGCTACAGTGCAGACTATCTCGTCGTCATCATCTTCTCAAAGTGTCTCAGCACAGGTCAACTTCGGAATTACAGGATAAGCACGGCTCCACTTATAACGGTAGTCCACAGGCCATCTTTGTGACCTTCCGCGGACTGGGTAAAGTTCTGTGTTTTGTAGATCTTGTTTGACAACCTCCACTGTTCCTCTTTTTCACTCCATGTTAGACTTGGATCATTTGGTAGTCCGAGGGTAGTTGCAAGCATTTCCATTGCCATGTCTTCGGCATAGTCACCCGCCTTTTGTGCAGTTTCGCCTGTAGAATGATGTTCTGATAGGTATCCATGCTGGCTATCATCTACTGGCCTTGCCAAACCAATTGATGCAGCAATAAGCCTATTGGGCTCGTTAGTGGCTGATCTTGCCATTATTGTAAATACAACCTGTCCAGGTTGCAAGTATTTTCTCCCTTCCTGGCGGCTGATAATTTTACAATGAGGAGGCAGTATGCTTGATACTGACACCAAATTGAGGTCAGCTATGTCCGCATCTCTGAGGGCAAGCTCAAAGCTTGTCAAATAATCCTTGTGAGTGCCTCTGCCCTTGGTGAAAAATACTCGAGTGGGAATATTGTGGATAATAGGACTGGCAGCAGTATCGGAATTTTGTTGTTCCATGCGTATATCTTACATATACATATCAAATTAGAATTATCCGTGTTGACATCATAAATATTGTAAATATATACCACAGATGGTGGCTAGATTGCAGCGTTGAAGATCCGCTCTATGCCAGTTGGTAAGAAGTATGCGGTAAAAGTAATGGGCATAATCAATACTAGTCCTGAATCCTTCTACAAAGGTTCTGTCAAAACTGACAAGCAAGAAATAGCAGCTACAGCCAAGCAGATGCAAGAGGATGGCGCTCATATTATCGACATTGGAGGGATGTCTACTGCGCCTTACGTGCAGACAGTGCTTGTACCAATTGAAGAGGAAATAAGAAGAGTCACAGATGCCATCAAGACTGTCAGGAGTGTCTGTGACTTACCGATTTCGGCAGATACACCAAGGGCCGCTGTTGCAAAAGAAGCAATAGCAGCTGGCGCAGATGCAATTAACGATGTAACTGGACTGAAATACGATAGCGAAATGGCAGATATTGCAGCAAAAGCTGGTGTAGCTATGATAATCGGCGCATACAGCAAAGCATCTGCAATGGGCAGGATAGTTAGTACTCTTGACGCATTGAAGAAAAGCATAAGATTGGCAGGCGCAGCAGGGATCAAAGATACAATAATTGACCCATCTATAGGCTTCTTCCGTCAAGAAGGGAAAAATCCCTTTTTCACTAAAATGACAGACATACCATGGTATACACGTGATATTGAAATCCTATCCAATCTGCACAAGCTTACCATGCTCAAAAAGCCGATCTGTATATCAGTCTCAAGGAAATCTTTCCTTGGACACCTGCTGAACCTGAATGCGGCACAAGATCGCCTGATACCTTCAATAGTATGTGAAACGATTGCTGCTCTTAATGGCGCAAATATCATCAGAACACATAACGTTAGAGAAACAGTGCAGGCTGTGACTCTACTGCAATTGTTGAGAGCTTAGGTTGGCAAACGCTTATAATGCTTCAGAGTTGATACACGTCAAGGAAATAGTTGGACATTGTACAGGGTCTGACATTTGATGACGTACTTCTCGTTCCTAAAAGGTCGCCGATAGTTTCTAGATCTCAAACAAACCTGCGCACCATGCTGTCACGTAACATTACACTGAATATACCAATCATAAGCGCTAACATGGACACCGTCACTGAATCAGGCATGGCAATTGCCTTAGCAAGAGAAGGCGGTATTGGAATTATCCATCGATTTATGACAATAGAGGATCAGGTAGACGAGATCCTAAAGGTCAAGCGTTCAGAGTCCGTAATGATAGAGCAACCATATACTATCAAACCTGATTTGACGGTAGCAGAAGCGAAAAAGGTTATGGCAGAGTTCAGCGTCTCGGGCCTGCTTGTCGAAGAGGGAGGCAAGCTCCTTGGTATAATAACAAGGCGCGACATCACATTTGAAAAGAACAACAAACTCAAGGTGTCAGAGCTTATGACAAAAGATGTCATTACTGCCAAGGCCGGCATTAATATAGATCAAGCAAAGGAGATTTTGCACAATAAAAGGATAGAGAAGTTGCCCGTGGTCGATGATAAAAAACACATCGTTGGGCTTATTACGAGCAAGGACATCTTGAAAATGGAACAATATCCTTATGCATCAAAAGACCGAAAAGGCAGATTGCTAGTAGGAGCTGCAGTTGGCGTCAAAGGAGACTATTTGGAGCGTACGGAAGCGCTGCTCGAGGCTGGCGCAGACATTATTGTAGTCGATATTGCACATGGCCACAGTGAAAACGCTATCAATACAGTGCACATGATTAAAAAGGCATTTCCTAGCTGCGAGCTTATTGCAGGCAATGTTGCTACAGGCGAAGGCAGCCGTGACCTCATCAAGGCGGGTGTTGATGCAGTCAAGGTAGGAGTAGGATCCGGCTCAATATGCATAACAAGAGTAGTAACAGGCTCAGGTGTGCCGCAACTGACCGCTGTAATTGATAGTGTCAAAGTAGCACGCGATTACGGGATACCCATAATATCTGACGGCGGCATCCGCAACTCTGGAGATATTACCAAGGCATTAGCTGCCGGTGCATCGTCAGTAATGGTAGGAAGTCTCTTTGGTGGAACAGATGAGAGCCCAGGCAAGACCCTTGTCAAAAACGGCAAAAAATACAAGATGTATCGAGGCATGGCATCATTTTATGCATCGTTAGGCAGGAAATACCGTGAAGCAGGACCTCAGGTAGTAGACTCTGATGATCTTAACGATTATGTCCCAGAAGGTGTTGAGGCAATGGTCCCATACAATGGAAGCGTAGTAGAAATCATAAGACAGATGGCAGGCGGCCTGCGGTCAGGGCTAAGTTACTGTGGTGCAAAAACTATTACAGAGATGCAAAAGAATGCTGAGTTCATCAAGATTACATCTGCAGGATATATCGAGAGTCAGTCGCATGATGTCGATCTAATGTAAAGTAATTAATAATGCTAAACAAGCACACATGAAATGCTAGCTAAGGTTAGGTAGGACCGTGTGGTATATGTTACGCTTTGCATCAGGGTTAATTACAAATACCTCATCTACTAAATCCAATAATGTATTTTAATTGTAAAATCCAAACAGTTTTTTATCTATTGATCAATGCAAAAGTTGTGAAAAAATTTGTCTATGGATGGTTTGTGTTTGTACCGAGATAGATGTATTGCTGTTGATGAATAGGAAGACGATAACTTCTTAATACACCCACATTAGAAGTACCTTTCTCTTGATTTTTGTAGGGCCATAAAGCACTATATATAGAGAATTACACTCCGAGATTCTATATATGCCTGCAAGCAAGCTCTTTTACATAGCTATTGCAGCTGGAATAGCATTCATTGCAATTGGCACAGCGACAATTATCTATTCTAATATTCCCGTAGATGTTCCACTTGATAACACTATTGTGCCAGGAATAGTGGATGTAATCACTCCTGATATGAACGTAGAGAATACTGCAAGTATCTCAGTCAGCGGTGACACCTTCCATATTGAGATCAAAGATCCTGATGGCCAAGTTATTGAGTCAAGAAGTGGCAATTCGACCTTCAATTACGACCTGACTGCGCAAAAAGCGGGCCAGCATATAATAACTGTCAACAATACAGGCACTTCAGATCTTACAATTGCCGGTCATGCGCAGACAAAATCAACCCCTTTTGGCCTAGTCGGCGCGCTTATGCTCGTAGTTACTGGCGTAATAACGATAGGATTAGGTTTGCGCTTCAGTCGTCACTAATAAAACTCTGCCTTCTTGTAAGAACCAAGTATCTTGATGTAAGAAGTCTTGGGTTTTATTGACAGGAGTGCTTCATGTACAGCCTTACTCTGGAGGTGACCTTCAAAGTCTACATAAAAGTTGTATTCCCAAGGCGTCTCCTTGGTTGGCCGCGATTCTATCTTAGTCAAATTTATCTTGCGTAATGCAAATTCACCCAAGATATCAAAGAGCGCGCCAGGGACATGCCGGACTGAAAAAATGATCGATGTCTTGTGATTATGGCTGTTGTCATGCGGCTCATTTTTTGTACTCTTTTTCTTTTTTGGCGATAGCACAAAAAACCTAGTATAATTGTTCTTTCTATCCTCTATTCCTTCATCCAGTATCTCCATATCATATAATTCTGCTGCTCTCTTGCTCGCTATGGCAGCAGAATCTGTCATCTTTTTTTCCTTTATTATCTTAACTGCGCCAGCTGTGTCATAAGTGGGCACAGCTTTGAGACCCTTATTTTGAAGATATGCTCTGCATTGTGCAAGCGCCTGTGGATGCGAATGCACATACCTTATCATCTTTGCACCTTTATTTGCGATAAGACAGTGTCTGACGCGTTGGTAGATCTCGCCTATGACACTCATTTTTGTCTGGAGCAATAAATCATAGATCTCATTTACGCTTCCTTCAATCGAATTTTCCAATGGCACTACAATATATTCTACTTTACCCTTCTCCGCAGAGTCAAATACGTCCTGAAATGACTTTAGTGGTAGCGGTTTGACGTCAGGGAAATACTGTAAAGTAGCCATTTCGCTATAAGCTCCTCTCTCGCCCTGAAAGGCAACCTTTGGTGCCATGCTGATACTATTATTACAATTATTATATTATTACAGTTAATATTATACTCTCTACTTGCCTGCTTTGTGTATCAGTCGGAATGTTTCCTTGCCATAGTCATGCGTGAGTTTACGTTCTTCAAATGCACCACACTCTACGCATTTTATCGTATTTTCATTGGTGCGCACTGTATCTCCGCCGCACATAAAGCACAGAGTATAGAGTACTCCATATTCTTTTTCTGCAAGCGTTAGGTGCACCGTCGAGTTGAGCAGGCTGACAACTCTGCCCCTTACAATGTCGCCAGCGTGAAAGGTGGCACGCCTATCGCCGCCTCTTCTGTCTCTATCTCCGCGGCTTCCAACCCTTGCCGATGCAATGGCAGAAAACCCTGACTCCGATCTCTTGTCATTTATATACAAGATCTTGACCGAGACCATGCTACTAAATAGCATATCAACATATCCTACAATGGTATCTCCAACCTTTGGCAGCATAGGTGAGTTCTTTTGATCAACCTTGACAATTCTGCGTTTTAGATCATAAACTTTTGTTCCGACAGCTGCAGATCGCACCGTCCCATCGGAAGCAATATAAGTGTTCTTGCCTCCTTCAAACTCCTCGATGGATGAAATGTGCTCACCTGGCAGCATAGGCTTGTTGTTATCTTTTATCATGATTCGGTGTCTGAAGCTTGGAGGAAAGTTATAATTCTTTAGAGGTCTAAATTTTTAGAATTTTTTTATGAGATTTATTGCAAAACTTGTATTTGTAATCATGGATGAGGCAAAAGATAACAAAGGTATAAAGAGCCGTATTTCCAAGGTGTTGGTGTGAGCCAGAATAGCCTATCCCTAAAGGTACTTGAAGCGTATACCCGAGACGTCGGTCGGGGAGTAGCAAGAATTGACTATGACTCAATGGATTCGCTGGGCGCATCAACTGGAGATGTTATTGAAATCAGAGGCAAGCGCAGGACGGTTGCCAAATGTCTACCGCTTTATCCTTCTGATGAGGGCAAAGGCATTATCAGAGTGGATGGACTTGTTAGGAACAATGCTGGCATTGCGATAGGCGATACAGTAATTGTCAAGAAAATAAAGGCAGTCCCAGCAGAGAAAGTAATTGTGGCACCTCTTGAGGCGATACCGCCAATAGATGAGCGCTATCTGGCAGATGCTCTTGAAAGTGTGCCGCTAATCAAAGGAGATAATGTGATGGTTCCATACTTTGGTGGAAGACTGACATTTCAAGTAATTGGTGTCACACCGGCTGCAGATGCCGTTCTAGTCACACAAAAGACAATATTCCACATTGCAGAAAAGGGAGAAACTCTCAGAGGAGTCCCACAGGTAACATATGAGGACATTGGTGGCTTAAAGGAAGAGATCCAAAAAGTCCGAGAAATGATCGAGCTTCCTCTCAGGCACCCCGAGATATTCGAGAAACTTGGTATAGAAGCGCCAAAAGGCGTGTTGTTATATGGCCCTCCAGGCACAGGCAAGACGCTTCTAGCTAAGGCTGTTGCAAACGAAAGCAATGCCCACTTTATTAGCATATCAGGGCCTGAAATCATGAGCAAATTCTACGGAGAATCAGAAGCTAGGTTGAGGGAAATATTCAAAGAGGCAAAGGAAAAGGCGCCATCAATTATATTCATAGATGAAATCGATTCTATTGCTCCAAAACGTGAAGAGGTTACAGGAGAAGTAGAGAGAAGAGTAGTGTCCCAGTTGTTGTCATTAATGGACGGCCTTGAAGCAAGAGGAAAAGTTATTGTTATTGCAGCCACAAACAGACCAAACGCAATCGATCCTGCTCTGAGAAGACCTGGCAGATTTGATAGAGAAATCGAAATTAAAGTTCCAGATAAGCGCGGAAGGTTGGAGATACTGCAGATACATACGCGCAACATGCCACTTGAAACTGACGTAGATCAAGATAGGATCGCAGGAGTGACACACGGATTTGTTGGGGCAGACTTGGAATATCTCTGCAAAGAGGCAGCAATGAAGTGTTTAAGAAGGGTATTACCAGAGCTCAACCTTGAAGACGAAAAACTATCACCAGAGGTACTTAACAAATTGATAGTTACAATGAACGACTTTGAAAATGCAGTCAAGGAAGTGATGCCATCTGCCATGAGAGAAGTGTACCTTGAATCGCCAGACATTCCGTGGTCTGAAATTGGAGGTTTAGAAGAGGTGAAGCGAGAGCTTCAGGAGGCAGTAGAGTGGCCGCTGAGATATCCTGATCTATATGCGAAGCTTGGACACACCATGCCAAAGGGTGTCTTGATGCACGGACCATCTGGAACTGGCAAGACATTGCTTGCAAAGGCTGTTGCGACAGAATCTGAAGCTAACTTCATCAGCGTAAGAGGACCTGAGCTACTGAGTAAGTGGGTTGGCGAATCAGAGCGTGGTATTAGAGAAATATTTCGAAGAGCCAGGCAGGCAGCTCCCTGCGTAGTGTTCTTTGATGAAATCGACTCAATTGCTCCTACAAGAGGTATGGGAGGAGACAGTATGGTGACAGAGCGAGTTGTGTCTCAGCTTCTGACAGAGCTTGACGGCATACAGGCGCTTTCAGGCGTAGTGGTAATCGCTGCAACCAATAGAGCAGATATGATTGACCCCGCGCTATTGCGTCCAGGAAGATTTGACAAGATAGTATTTGTCCCAATGCCAGACAAATCAGCAAGACAAAGAATATTGGAGATACATGGAAAGGGCAAACCAATGGGTTCGGATGTGGACTTTGCTAAGATCTCTGAGATGACGGAAGGTTTTAGTGGAGCAGACACAAGTGCGGTAGCAAACACAGCTGTCTCACTTGTGCTACACGAATACCTGGCAAAGTATCCGACGCCAGAAGAAGCAGCCAAACACGCCTCAGAAGCACATGTAATGTTACGTCATTTCGAAGAAGCAGTGAGGAAGATTAAAACACAGAGAGAAGGAAAGCCGACAGAAAAAGCAGTCCCCTACTATCGTTAAGCCAACTGGCTTCTCTTTTTTTCATTTCTCTTTTTTGTTGTACTTTTTCTGGAAGTTCTTTTTTTCTAATGTAGAAACATACAGAGAGGAAAGACCTTTTTTGCTAGGGGCAAATGTTTTTAAGTTAATGGTTTTATGATACACCTAACTAAAAGAAATTGGTTGAAAATTCCCAAATCCAACTCGTAGAAAAACCAACCTCAGTTAATCTAAATCGATTTGTTAAACCTGTTGACATACACAAACTAGTTGCACAGTATGGCACACCACTTTATCTCATTGATGAGGATACGCTTCATGCAAAGGCAAAAGAGCTGCACAAGGCGTATTCAAAATTCAAGGGCCAAGTCAAAGTAGCATACTCGATCAAAGCCAACTTTACCCCTGCTGTTATCAAAGCGTTCATGAAGGATGGTATAGCATTTGATCTGACATCGCTTGGCGAGCTCTACTTCATCAAACAGTGCAAAGTAGATCCAGAGAGTATAATCTATACAAGTGTCACAGAGGAGCTAGAAGAATACATTGAAGTCCTTCAAAGCGGTGTTAGAAGGATTGTCGTCAGTTCTTTTAATGGAATGACAAACTTAGCCAAGGCTGCAAGTAAGGTATGTAGAGATGCGATGCCAATGCCACTGACAATGATACGTGTGAATCCAGAAGTAGGTGTCAAGGCTGAAGTTCGCGCTTCATATCGAAACAGCAAGTTTGGAGTACCACTTAACGGCGGAACCATAGACAGTGCAGCTAAGATGGTCAAACATTTGATAGGAAGCGACCTCTTGAAGTTTGAAGGCTTTCATTTTCACCTCGGATCTCAGATCACAGATTTTTCATGCTATACTCATGCGCTAGATAAAATGGATGCATTCATGACCAAGATGAAAAGGGAAAACCCCGCCTTCCAAGTCAATACATTTGACGTTGGTGGTGGAACACCGATATTCTATAATGACCCTGTGCCAACGCCAGCACAGATGGCAGAAAACCACATCAGCAAACTGAATCAGCTAGCCGAGACGCATGGTACATTTACTCTTATGATAGAAAGCGGCCGCTTCTTAGTGGCAGAATCGTCAATACTTGTTTCAAGGATAGTGAATACCAAAGAATATAATGAGCACAAGATAGTGATTGTAGACGCAGGCTACCATATCCTACTTGATGCTGCGCTACTAAAGCAAGAATATCCACAAGAAGTGGTACCGGTATTGCCACACAGCATAGATAAGACGACAACTGCTACACTTGCTATGGTAAAGAATACTCATCTAGCAGGAAGGCTCTGCGATACATATGATGTCTTCCCGCTGTCTAAAGCGTCAAACCTGAGTGAGTCAGAGGTTGGACGGTATATATCTTTCTACAACGTAGGTGCATACTCTGTCGTATTCAATATGCCATTTCACTGTCAAACTAAGCCCCCTATAGTGATGAAAGATAGTGATGGCAAGTTCAGGCTGGTAAGAAAAGAAACCACCTACGAACAGTTGTTCCGAGAAGAAGGTGGAGAGCTAGAGTAACAGGCGCCATCATCACCGCCGAAATATTTTTGCTGGCGGGAACATTTTTTAAATCAACAATTAGAATGATTAAAAGTGAACAATACTGAGGGAAAAACTCGCGCGCATGTATTCGTCAAAGGCAAGGTGCAGGGAGTTTATTTCAGACAGAATACAAAACAAGTAGCGATTGAACATAAAGTCACTGGCTGGGTATGCAATTTACCTGATGGTCGTGTAGAAGCAGTCTTTGAAGGCAACAAGACCGATGTCAATGGTGTGATAGAGTGGTGCCATGTAGGCCCTCCAAACTCAAGAGTAGATGACGTAGATGTAAGGTTTGAGGAGTATAGTGGCGAGTTTGCCAGCTTTACTATCAACAACAACAACTAATTACTGAATTTTATGATATGCCTCAGCTATCTGCTTCTTTGCACTGGCTACTTCCTCTGCAGTCATGACTATGAGAGATAAAGGTGGTATACCTCTGCCATGTCTTATCGACAGCTTCAAAGACTCTCCATCAGTTGACTCTATGTCAAGAAATGTTCTGAAGTTGAGAGTCTTGGAATATACTATTCTGTGGGGCCTTACCTCTTCTATCACATTGCTACCAAGTGATGTTACAAATTTTCGTAAGTCCACCATTATTGGTTTAATTGGCTCTTTCATCTTTTCCAAGTGGTTTTCAAATGTGATGTTGCTCGGCCTAGTGCTAAACATAATATGATGATTGAATATGATATCTTCTTTATATTGTTATTAATTTTGTTATTACTATTATTCTTATTATTATTATTATCATCATCATATTCTAATCTTAATTCCATTTCTCTTTAGATATTTCTTTACCTTGTCGACAGTTGACTTTTCGTAGTGGAATATCGATGCCGCTAATGCGGCGTCAACGTCTGTCTTTTCAAACACGTCGAGCATATGGCGTGCCTTTCCGCAGCCGCCAGAGGCAATTACAGGCACTGGCACTGATTTGCATATAGATTTTGTCAGCTCTATATCATAGCCATTTTCAGTGCCGTCAGCATCGATGCTTGTCAGCAATAGTTCCCCCGCACCGCGTTGCTCGACTTCCTTGGCCCACTTGATAGCATCGAGTCCTGTTCCTTCTTTGCCCCCATAGACCCTGACCTCAAACCAAAATTTCCTCCCACCCTTATCATTGAATATTATCTTGTCTTTTTCAATATTGTAATTTCTCTTTGCATCTATTGCTATTACAATGCATTGTTTGCCAAAGATAGACATTAGCTCGGTAATCAATTCGGGATTCTTGACTGCCGCAGTGTTGATCGAGACTTTGTCTGCTCCTGAAAGCAGGATGTCGCGTGCGTCTTCAAGCTTTTTGATGCCGCCGCCAACTGTGAATGGTATATCGATAACTCCTGCCACCTTTCTCACGATATTTGCCATTGTGTCCCTTCCCTGCTGCGAAGCTGTGATGTCCAGGAAGACCAGCTCGTCAGCTCCTTGTTCGCGATATTTTTTGCCAAGTTCTACTGGATCACCAGCGTCTTTGACCTCTGCAAAATGTACTCCCTTGACAACCCTACCGTTATCGACGTCAAGACAAGGGATTATTCTTTTCGCAAGGGTCATTATGACACTGCCTTTACCTTTTCGATGTTCACTTTGCCTTCGTACATAGCTTTTCCGATTATGACCGAGCTACAGCCTGCATTTTTGATCTTTATCACATCTTCTATACTTGAGATCCCTCCGCTTGCAATTATTCTTGCAGACGCAGAAGCATCTGCTAAGGTTTTGATATCAGGACCTTGCAATGTCCCATCGCGATCAATACTCGTGAGCAAAAACTCATCAATACCTATCGCGATAAACTGTGATATTGCATCTGAAACCCTCATTCCCGTAGACTCTTTCCAGCCTTTCATCATAACCGTGCCGTCCATTTGATCAACTGAGATTACTATTCTGCCCGGTTTCTTTTTGACGAGCTTTCTTACGACCTCCGGTTCTCTATAGGCCATAGTGCCAATCACTAACCTTGCTGCTATTGATAAAATGTCTTCAGCTTTTTCTACTGATCTAATGCCACCTGCAATCTGCAAGGGGACCCGGACTGCTTCAGAGATCATTGCGATTAGCTCAGAATTACTGCCCGTAGAGAACGCTGCATCGAGGTCGACTACATGCAGCATGTCAGCGCCAGCAAGCTCCCACTTTTTTGCAGTTTCAACAGGATCATTGCTGTATTCAACCTTGCTAGCAGGATCCCCCTTGACGAGCCTGACTACGCTTCCTCCCATGATGTCAACTGCTGCAATGACCTTCATTTCGCTTCTTTTTTGCACAGTTTGATAAAGTTTCTTATCATAAGCGCACCAACATCGCCCGACTTTTCTGGATGAAACTGAACACCGATCAGATTATTCCTTTCAATCATTGCAGGGATGCTTACCCCATAATCGGATGTCGCCACTACTAACTTAAGATCTTTTGGTACAGTTTTGTATGAATGCACAAAATAAACCCACGATTGATCCTTGACTCCCTTTAGCAGCTTGCTCTGGGCCCTTATTTTGAGGTTGTTCCATCCCATGTGGGGAACCTTGACCTTTCCTTTTGGGAGCATTATCACTTCGCCATTTAATATCTTCAACCCTTTCAATTTTCCTTCCTCGCTCTTGTTAAAGAGTATCTCCATACCAAGGCAGATTCCCAACAACGGCATGCAATTGTCAATGGCTTTAGCAAGATAGCCTGCACTATCCTCTATTGATCTGATTGCAGGATCAAAATTGCCGACACCGGGAAGTACTAGGCCGTCAAATTTTGACAGTTTTTTTAGATTGTAAATTATATCAACACTTTCTGCGCCGTTGCGCTCAAGCGCAGACTTGAGGCTGAAGAGGTTGCCTGCACCATAGTCAAAAATCGCTATTTTTGTCATTGCATGGCCTCCTTGGCACTTGGCACACCTTTCCTTCTACTATCGACGTTACTGGCCATCCTAAGTGCCACTGCAAAAGCCTTGAGTGCTGCTTCAACCTTGTGGTGATCATTTTCACCATATTCTACTACCATGTGAGTGCATGCATTTAGGTTCTGCACCAATGATCTTGCAAAGTGTTCAAGATCTTCTCTGGGTATTCCTTCAATGCTATCTCGGGTAAGTTTCAGCTGCACATTATAGAATTGTCGCTTGACTAAGTCAATCGACACATATGCCAGTGCTTCATCCATCGGTATGAGAGCATAGCCAAATCGTATGATTTTTGCTCTATCACCTAACGCTTTGTCTATGCTCTGAGCTAAAGCGATAGCAACATCTTCTGCTAGGTGGTGTACTATATCATCCTTTGACTCACCATTGAGTGTAATGTCGATCATAGCGTGCTTACCAATTGATGTGATCAGATGGTCGATGAAGGAAAGACGCGTCTTGACGTGGGTCTTACCCGTGCCATCAAGATTAACGCTAACATTTACCGCCGTCTCCTTTGTGACCCTTTCAATTCTCGCCTTTCTTCTGGCAGAAGCCAAATGTGTGTTAAACTACAAGATTGTACTTTATTTATTATGTTCGGCAGTTGATTGGCGCTCCTTATAATCACCTCCACACTCTCTTGCTTGAACTTGTCTATTGTTTTGTCTGGTTCAGAGCTGTTGCCATAGACCCCTACAAACGCAATTTTTGCGCCTGTCTCTTTCTCCGCCCGTCTTGCCATAAGTAGATCTTCTGCAGAGTCGCCCACGTAGACTGCAGTTTTTGCGCGCATTACTTTCATCGCATGTTTGATTGCATAGGGATTTGGTTTGGCATATTCTCGTCTTTTATCCTCTAAAAAAACACATGCATCATGGTTGAAATATTTTATTATAGGTTGGAGCGAATACTCTGCAGCTACTCTGCTTCTGCCAGAGACTAATGCAAGACTGCCGTCGAACATTTTGTTAAGCTTATTCACGGTTTCAGCACTTACCACGAGCTTGTCATTTTTTATCAGCGGCCTGCCAGCAGTACAATATTTGGGCTCCAAATGATCTTGCTTTCTGAACAGATCGGGCCCATAAAATATTTCATCAAATACTCGTGCAAGCATGCTTTCTTTAAGTGGTGCAGGATAGGCTAGTATTTTTTTCCACCTATCTATGTCATAAATAGCAAGGAACTTTTCTACAGAGACATAGCCACTCTCGTCACAGTTCTCTGCTACCTTGGCAAGAAACTCCCTTCCCTGTGAGAGGCTCTTTGGAGGGTTAGCAAGTATTGCAAGAATTATGGCATAACTGGTGTCTATGTCGTTGTTAAAGCCGCCGCTCTGCCTAAACTTCAAAATAATCTGATCTGTGACTAAGGCTTGAAAAGAATTGCCAGTGATAAATTTGAGCACATATTCCACAGTTTCTTTGATGGCAGCATTGTAGGATTTACGAATGTCAACTAGCACACCGTCAATGTCAAAGAGTATACAATCATACGTCAAATTATCTGTTCTATGCATTGAAGATACTTGTCATTCATTTCTCTAGTACCTATCGTGATTCTCATGCAGCCTTTGTGATTAGCAATATTGCCCAACAGCTTTACTACAATTCCGTTGTTGTTGAGAATTCTTGCGATTGCATGGTAGTTCTTGCCAGCCTCGATGAAGATGAAATTAGCATCTGATCTGAAAATCTTAATTCCATCAATTTTTGCCAATCTGGCAAACACTCTCTCTCTTTCACTCCTCACAGATTTGATAGTCTGTTTGACCTGATCGGTATCTGCAAGAACACCTGATGCAATTGCAAGCGAAAGTGTGCTTATGGGGTAAGGAGACTGAATTATAGATCTGAATACCTTCACAAATTTTCTATTTGACACTATGTAGCCAACCCTTGCGCCTGCAAGACCAAATGCCTTTGATAGCGTACGAACTACTATTACATTATTACGTTTTATTGCCTCGTCTGACAATGAGTAATCCGCAAAATCTACATACGCCTCATCGATCAATACAAGTTTGTCCTCAAGTGAATCTACGACTTCGATCATCTCCTGTCTATCAAGTTGATTGCCCGTAGGATTATTTGGCGAGCAGATGTAAATAAGATCTGACCTCTTTGCAGCCATTACAAATGCCTTTCTGTCAAGAGTAAAATCGGGCTTTAGGGGAACCTGGTATACCTTTATACCATGAAGCTCGCACCGATTGATAAAGTATGAAAATGTGGGAGAAAACACGGTAGCACGTCTTCTACTTCCAACAGTTGATAGCAACAGTTCAATTATCTGGTCAGACCCGCTACCAACAGCCACACACTCTCCACTTACGCCAACATATGTGGCAAGCTGATCATAGAGCTCATCTATCTGGCCAAGGGGGTATTCTCTGAGATCTACTTGTTTTGCAGCTTCAGTTGCTACGCTTGCGACAAAATCCTTATCCAGCGCAAAATTTTCATTTGAGTCTAGCTTAATTGCACCTTCTACTTTTTCAGGTTTTGCATAGTGATCAAGCCAAGTAATACGTTTGATGTTATTATTGAGCCAGCTATTCTTTTTTTTCATTCATCCTCGCCTTCACTGCTTCATAGTGATTCAAGAGCCCCTCTGCAGATGTAATTTCCTTGATGGATCTATCCACCTTCGCCAATCCGGACTTGTCTACTTTCACCTTGTTTACTATCTTGACAAAGTCAAGTACTGATAGTGATGCGCGGGACTTGCCAAATCCCAAGGTGGGAAGCACATGATTTGAACCTAGGCTGTAGTCGCTTGCAGATGATGGTGCATACTGTCCAATCAGCACAAGTCCAGCTGAATCAACCTTCTTGGAAATAACTTCAGCATGTTTACACATTATTTCTAAATGCTCTGGCGCAAACTCATTTACAAATTCAATACAAGCACCTTCATTCCTACAAATGGCTATAAAGCCATTGTTTTTTAGACTCTTTTTCACAATATCTGACCGTGTAATTCTTGTAATTATAGACTCTACCTGATTCTGCGCTTCTGATGCTAGCTTGCTCGAGGTAGTCACAAGACCGCAGACAGTATCAGTGCTGTGTTCAGCTTGCGAGATCAGGTCAACAGCAATAAGATATGGGTTAGCAGTTGCATCGGCATATATCAGTAGCTCCGTTGGGCCAGCTACCATGTCTGTGGACACGGTTGCAGAAGCAACTAGCTTTGCAGCAGTAACAAACATCCCCCCAGGGCCCACTAACTTGCTGACAGGTCTAATCGATTGTGTACCATAGGTAAGTGCAGCTATTCCTTGCGCACCGCCTATCTTGTAGAATTCGTCGACTTTGCAAATATCTGCTGCTACCAATGTTAGTGGATCAACTGTGCCATCCTTTCTTGGAGGAGATATTGCTACAATTCTTTTCACATTAGCAACCTTGGCAGGCACCGCACACATGACGACTGTGCTTGGATACCTGGCCTTACCACCTGGAATGTAGCATCCAATGCTTGTAACTGGCTTGACTATGCGATCTATTCTAATACCCTCAGATGAGGATACTACCATTCCTTTTAGCCGCTTCAGGATTGCCATCTCGCTTTTGACAAGACTCTGTTTCATCAATTTGACTGCCGTTATCTGATCCTTTGTGACCTGTGCATATGCTTGCCTCATCTCTTGTTCACTAACTCGAAGTGAATCAAGCATTGCGTCGTCAAACTTTGACGTGTATTTGAAAACTGCAGAGTCGCCATGTTCTGCGACATCTCTCATTATTGCCTTTGTGTCTTCCAAGAACGAGTCCTGAATTGCAGTTGCCTTGCGAAGCTGTGCAGCTTCACTAGTTGGGTCGGTGACGTAAATTATATTCATCAGGAATATCCGTCCAAGTTTATTTCGTCAAGTGCTAGTATTTGCCTTGGCTCCAATACCACTAGGCCTTGTGCCAGCTTTCTCAACTTTGGCACTATCATGATAAATTCATTTTTGTCAATTACGGTGTTGACACCGTACCAGCCCTCCTCAGAAAGTGGGCTGATAGTGGGCCTTTTAAGGGCAGGCAATTCCTTTAACAGTCTTTCCAACTTTTCCTTTTTGACATTGACAAATATGTGGAGCTTTTTCCGTCCCTCTACGACGCCTCGGAGTAGCGCGATCATGTCGGCTATTTTTTCTCGCTTGGCCGGATCCTTGAGAGACTTTCTATTTGCCATCAGCACTGCAGTAGATTCGGCTACCGTGTCTATTATTTTGAGTTTATTCTGAGCAAGTGTGGTGCCAGTCTCCGTGATATCGAAAATTGCGTCTACATCCTCTGGTGGCTTGGCTTCTGTAGCGCCAAATGAGAGAAAGATCTCGACCTTTTTATTTTCACCTAGCCTCATCCAGGGGGTAATTATCATAGGATCGGCATTGCCATAGTACTTCTTGTATATGGCATTTGACTTGATATGAGTAGAAGTAGTGGTGAGGTACTCTGAAGATATTCTCAACGTCTTATTATTCCCGGCAAAGTCGGCTATTAAGTCACTTAAGTTATTGAATGGAAAGCTGGTTGGGGCAGCAATTACCTGTTTGACGCGGCCAATCTCAAGGTCTAGCAGTACTTCAACGTCTGCCTTTGCCTCCAGTATCCAATCCCTGCCAGTGATGCCCACATCATAAAAGCCCTCCTGAACATAAGTGGGGATCTCCTGCGGTCTCAGAATTTTGACATCAATCGCAGGATCACCCAATTTCACTCTGTATGTGCGACCGCGGCCGCTCACATGCTGCCATGCCTGCTCTAGTAGATTGAATGTAACCTCCTCAATACTTCCTTTTGGAATTGCAAATTTTACAGTAGGCATTATATGATGGACAGTTTGAGAAAGGTACTTTTACTGGATATATATCTACTTACTGAATTTCCTTGCGTGCAGCCTCATGTGGCCAGCTTGAATGCCCTCTGAGGATAGTGCTCTTATCGCGGCCAGATTCTGTGCAAGACCTACAGCAGCCATCACAGTTGCTAGCTCCTTTGCACTTTTGACGCTCAAGATTTGAAGCGCAAACTTGGCAGTAGGATGGGCATTGACTACTCCTCCAACAACGCCTACTGCCAAGGGCAACTCGATCGCACCGGCCAAGTCGCCTGCTTTTGTTCTGCCCCAGGTAGTAAGCGACCGATAGGTTCCGTCCCTTGCAGCGTATGCATGCGTGCCAGCTTCAATTGCGCGAAAGTCCTGTCCTGTGGCAAGCGCAACTGCATCAATACCGTTCATGACCCCCTTGTTGTGGGTAACCGCACGGTAAGTATCAGAATAAGCAAGTGCATAAGCGTAGAGTATACGTTTAACAATTTGGCTGCCGCCAAGCTCATCTTTGTCAAAGGTCGCCCTGCATCTTACCATTCTTTTAGTGCTATAATTTGACAAGATCTTTAACACAACTTCGCCACCCGTAATTTCAGCTACGTGTGGCGCTATTGCTTCGCACATAGTATTTATCGCGTTTGCACCCATGGCATCCTTGGTGTCTATAACCAACTCTACTACCAACATGTTGCCCATATTGTTTGGGCTTTTGTCACGCAGCAGTCGCACTCGCAAGTCGATTGCAACCACAGACTTACTATTTGAATTCGCTATAGCGAGTAGCTGACTTTTATTTCTCAATATATTAGTTGTAGCATGCTTTACATTGCCAAGTTTTACAACTTGCACCTGCCCTATCATAAGAGAATCGTCAGCCTCAGCGATAAATCCGCCTCTGACCTTGGCTATTTTTGCAGCCTTGCTAACAGCAGCTATAACTGAGGGCTCTTCTATGGCCATTGGTATCACATATTCCCTACCGTTTATGACAAAATTGGTGGCAATACCCATTGGAATAGACATAATTCCGATGGCATTTTCTATCATCCTGTTTGAATCTTCAAAGGAAAGTGGCTGGAGCATTGCTTCAATGTCACCCGATATTTGAGTAGCCTTTCTTATGTACTCGAGGCGCTCTTCCCTGGTCATCTTATAGATTTTTTTCTCTATTGTCATTACGGTCATGCTATTGCGGGCTGATGATCCTTAAAATCTTGTCATCGTTTTGCGAAGGTACTGCCCTTCCGTCTCTATTACTTGTAGCTACATAAAGCGAGCCATCAGCAGCTTCTACAATATCTCGTATTCTTCCAAAACCTGTCAAGATATTGCTTTCCACATTAGCTTCTAAATCGACCAGACGAACATGTTGAGCCTTCAGAGTGGCAAGCAATATGTCGTTTTGGTAGCCTAAGTTATCTAAAGCAGCAAATGTCATTCCTGCAGGAGCTATCGCAGGGTTGAAGCATAAGATGGGCTTTTCAAACTTTTCTGCGTTGCAATCTTCAATGGGCCAGCCGTAGTTACTCCCAGGTTTGATGATATTGATCTCATCATCTCCTTCAAGCCCGTGTTCGCTTGCGTATAGATCTCCTGTCAGGGGGTGCCATGCTAACCCCTGAATATTGCGGTGTCCGTAAGAATATACAGGTGAGCCTTCAAAAGGGTTATCTTCTGGGATGCTGCCGTCAGAATTGAGTCTTAGAATCTTGCCAGCAAGTGATCCAGCGTCTTGGGCAAGTTCGGGATGCCCTGCGTCACCTGTGGCAATATACAGCTTGCCATCGGGTCCAAACTTGATCCTACCGCCATCATTCCTGTCGGCAGCAGGGATGTTGTCGATGATGACTTTTGACTCAACTATCTTGTTGTCATCTTCTGTAAGCATCAGGACTTTGTTTAAAACAGATGAATCATTAGAGTAAGTGTGGTAGACATAAAGCAGATGGTTCTCAGTAAAATTTGGGTGAAGTGCCAATCCTAATAACCCTGATTCGCCATTCTGCATAACATTGATGTAGGCTACAGGATCTGAAAGAAGAGTACCGTTCCTGTCTATAGCCATGACCCTGCCCGTCCTTTCTGTGAAAAAGAGCGTACCGTCCTCTGCAATATCAATTGCCCAAGGCACATCAAGATTCTGGGCAAGCACCTGAACGCCAGAGCGATTATTGTTGTTGCCGGCGCCGCTCTGCCCAGGCTCAGGTATGGGAAGTGTAGTTTGCGAAGGTGTGAAAAAAGCAGTTGCGACTGCAGCCAACGTTACAGCGACTATTGCTACAATTACCAGCCGCCGCTCTTTATCCATTGTCCTAGTTAAAATAATAGAGAAGCATTATAACTATGTTGCAGACAGATGTGTAAGTTTAAAATAACAAACACCAGGATGTTCTATTGAATGAAAGTATCAGAAATAATGGTGATAGACATCGTTGCTCTTACCTCTGAGGACACGGTTGCAAAAGCATTAAACCTTATGGCTGACAGGTCAATTAATCAAATACCGATAGTGGATGGAACCGGCAAATACCTAGGCATGATATTTGCTAAGCAAATCATTAACTCCGCTGCACAGCCTTCTTCGAAATTGAAAGGTCATATAGTCAAGACATCGACATTGAGTAGAGATGATGACATTGAAAAAGCTGCCCAACTTGTAATTGGGAGTGGAAATCGGGCTATGCCGGTGGTGGAAAACGGCGGCGGGCTTGTAGGTATTGTTAGCGAAACGGACCTTGTGTCGACTGCAGACTTTGGGCATGCTATTGTAGATGAAGTCATGTCTGGTGCGATAGTAATAGAAGAGGATAACTCGCTTGCTGATGCAACCTCTAAAATGAGAAGGTATAACATTTCGCGGCTGCCTGTGATAAATACAAAAGGAATACTTCGCGGGACATTGAGTATCCTTGATATAGCTAAGATAATTGCGACTCCGCGTGAGCGCACAAGCAAGTCTGCAGCAATCTCTGCTGGAACTGCGGGTATCAAAGATGTCAAGGTAAAAGACATCATAAGAAGGGCCGTTTCAGTAGAACGGGGCACAAAGCTCAATGTTATGACCGACCACTTTAGACGGAATGAAGAAGCGATTGTGGTTGGAGATGGAAGGCCGATGGGTATAGTCACCCCAAAGGATGCGCTAGAGCTTATCTTACCCAAGAAGACCAACGAGCCCATCATTCACATGGCCCATCTCGAAGATGGGCAAGACAGAATAGAAATTCAAGAGCAACTTGCACGCTTTTTACAGAAGATTCAAGGCAAGCTTGGAGATGTAAGATCTATAGTTGTGTATGCAGACAAGCACAAGACGCGCAAGTATTCACTTCGGACCCGCCTTATCACGTCAAATGGTGTGATAGATGCAAAGGCGGTGGGCTATGATCCACTCAGTGCGTCAAAGGAGCTTGTAGCACGACTTGAGCGTAGGATCAAGTCGGAGCATAGCCAGAGAGTAAAGGACCGACAGCACCGCGAATCCCCAAGGAAAATATGATGATTCTTATTACAAGAACATGTTGGCGCGGATGAGGAGATTCGAACTCCTGATCGCCCGAGGGCGAATCGGCTCACCGGCGCTTGTCATCTCAAGGCCGACGCATTATTATGTTCGCATAGAAAGAAGACCACTCTGCCACATCCGCGCTACCCTTTCTTTTAATTTCCTACTATTATATGTTAATTATGTGGTGGGTTCGTTATTTGTTATCTTGGATACACATCTCGAGTCATGTTCCATCATCATATATACTGCCAAAACCTGTTTACAATAGGATAATACTATTATTAGTTCTAATTAACAAATGCAGAAATCCCACCTAATGAAGGACCAATATTTTTCTCTTAAATCCTATGTTATTCAACAAATTAAAAAGGACAAAAAGATCTTGTCAAATAGTCCTGTCTAAAAGTGCAATAGAGAGAGAAGAGGCAAGACATGCAACAGGCCCTCATATACGCTAGATTGTCATTATCTGATTAGTGCAGACGGAAAAGAGAATCCTATTTGTGGTTATAACGCATATTTTGCAACTTATCATAATATCTAAAGGAAGGAAGTTACAGAGCATGCAGCGATAAATATAGCATTTCTTCTTTTTTCACTATGACAAAAGTGTCAGATGAACACCTACAACAGAAATATTATATTTTATCTAACCTGCGACCAATTTTTATACCTGAAACACACAGAAAGTATCTGTGCAAGAAAAGAAAGGCGGACAAAAACTGAAATCAATTTCTGTGCTTATACCATTTGAGAGAGTGCAGGCCAGCCTTTCTGAAATTGGGTTTTTGCTAGACGATACTGTTACAATTGTTGCTGACGGCAAGTTCTGGACCAAGATGCTATACATCAAAGACAACGAGACAATCAGCGTCTCAGAAGAGATTGGAGATGTCTACCCAAAGGATCCAATAATCACAATATGTGGCTCTAAGATTACGATATCAAAAGTAGTTAAGGGCATTGGCGGATAAAATTGCCACTTTACGAATGTAACGAGCACCAGTTTGTGGAGAACGTCCGGCGTCTTTTAGAATCAAAGGAAAAGTTCCTTGTGAATCGCAAAATGATGTTGCATGATGACGCAAAGTATGGTCCCGCTACCCTGCCAGACTATGAATTTAAGCGGTATGACATAATATGCACAAGGAAATCTATCAATTCTACTGTTTACGCCAAAGTACCTTTTATTGATACCTTTCATCACAACAGAATGTACGAGGAGGGTGAGAATCTCCACTCTGCCAGTGCACTGCTGTTTCCAAGGATGTCGGTTCCATATTATAGAGTTGAATACTCGGTCAATGTATGGGGTGGGACTTACTTTTTCCAGTTCGACGCCTTATTTAATCCCGAAGTAGTAATTGAGAAGAGGAATGGCAAGAGATTTGGCAAAGATGGTGCTCTGATTCATGTATTAAGATACAATCCTCCAGAAGAGCGTGTGCTAGCAATTAACCTACCAAAAGAAGTGATGGTATTTGATGTCAAGCAAATGGTGCGAGTAACAGACCATTCCTCAAATTTTTAGCATCCATTGGAAAAATTCATGAAGCGGGCTTTTGAATGGCAGTGATTGCACATTCTTGACGTTAAATCCAAGCAAGATCATCCTCCCTTCAAGCTTGTTTTCTAAAGCTTTCGGGAGCTGTTCCGCTTTAAGGGGAGGAAAGAGCTCAAAAGAGAAGCCTTGTCTGTAGTAAGCAACGTGTTGGGCAAAGCAGTCCGATAATATTGTTGGGTCCCCTGCAACTCTCCTGTCTACATCTGGTTGCCAGCCACCACTATCAACAACTATTTGAAGTGATCTTTTTGTATAGTTCTCCCGAGTAAATCTTGCATCCATTTTTTGGGGCATAGTGATGTAGACCCGTATATCCCTTGCCACTTGCTCGACAGTCCTTTTTGCCAAGTCGTTAGCAGCGCTGACTTCAGATTCTCCAATAACTTTGTAGTCTTTGCCAAACAGGTAGAATACGGCCAAGAGCTCATCCTTTCCGAGTAATGGAAAGTCCATCTTGGCAGCCATGAACTGCTTTATCCTGGTCGAAATGTCTGGGGGTGTGAATATCCCCATATAGGAATCGGCAATGACTGACAACTCTAATTTCTAGTAAGGAACAAAAATCTCCAAGATAAAAGAAAAGAAGGAAGAAAGGGAGAAAAGGCGCGCCTAATGCGCATGCGGTGGAGGTGCGCCACTTTTAGCCAAGGCTTCATTGAATGTGCCAGCGGACTTTTCATGATATTCTAGGTTTGACTGGTCCACTTTGATTGCCTGTGGAGGACATACTGACACACAAGCCATGCACCAAATACAG
>Ga0081538_10001322_pt1 | contig 25573 bp, 29 predicted proteins | sample TabmetS5T2R1_FD_71022 | JGI IMG/M metagenome (GOLD analysis project Ga0081538, IMG submission 71022) | Tabebuia heterophylla rhizosphere microbial communities from the University of Puerto Rico - S5T2R1 | ecosystem: Host-associated > Plants > Roots > Rhizosphere ... | reverse complement strand
CGGGCGAAGGCCACGCGCGATCGCGTGCGCGCTGGCCCCGGCGATGGTCCGGCGGCGGACGTAGTCGATCAGCGCCCGGTGCACGGCCAGCAGCGCACCGGCGGCCGCCCGCGGCTCGACATCGTCGGGCCCCGCACCGGTCTCCTCGGCGATGAGGCCGGCCAGCGACTCCGTGTAGCGGGCGAAGACCTGGCGCTCGCGCGCGAGCAGCGCCGGGCTCTCGGTGATCACGCGCGTGATCGTCCGCAGCTGCTCGGTCGCCGCGTCGGTGTCCGCGAGCGCGAACACGCCGCGAGGCTGGAGCAGGAAGTCGCCGAACGCGGCGATCATCGTCGTGCCGGCAGGACGGTCGCGGATCGCTGCCAGCAGCTCCTCCTCGAAGGCCTCGAGCCGACTGTAGAAGAGGTCTTCCTTGGTTGGGAAGTAGTTGAAGACGGTCTTCTGTGCAACCTCGGCCTCGCGAGCGATCTCGGCCACGGTCACCGCCTCGAAGCCGCGCTCGGCGAACTGGCGACGGGCGGTGTCGGCGATCAGCTGGCGCGTTCGCTGCTTCTTTCGCTCGCGAAGGCCTGTGGGTGATCCCTGCTCGGCGTCGTCCAGCAGATGCGCCATTATCGTGTCCCAGTATATATACTGTTACTATAATTTTCTAGTGACCATACGAATACCGGAGGCGCTGTAGACCGGCGTCAAGTGGGAGGCGTGACGATGCGCATCAGCGTCAGCGTGACCGACTACTCGTGGCACGGCGGCGCGCCAGAGCTCGCATCCAGGCTCGCGCGGGTGGCGCGCTCCGCCGACGACGCGGGGCTCGACACGCTCTGGGTCGCCGATCACCTGATCCAGGCCGACCCGACGAGCGCGCCCGAGGGTGAGATGCTCGAGGCCTACACCACGCTCGGCCATCTCGCCGCCGTGACCTCCCGGATCCGCCTCGGCACCATGGTCACGGCGGTCAGCTACCGGCCGGCGACGCTGCTGATCAAGGCGGTCACGACGCTGGACGTGCTCTCCGGCGGCCGGGCCTGGCTGGGCATCGGCGCCGGCTACCAGGAGGACGAGGCCAGGGCGATGGACCTGCCGATGCCGCCCGTCGTGGAGCGCTTCGAGCGGCTCGAAGAGACACTGCGGCTCGCACGCCAGATGTGGGCGCGCGATCCATCGCGGTTCTCGGGCGCCCACCTGCGGCCCGAGCGCCCGCTCAGTTTCCCGCCGCCCCTCACGCGGCCGCATCCGCCGATCCTGATCGGCGGCATGGGCGAGAAGAAGACGCTGCGGCTGGTCGCCGAGCACGCCGACGCGTGCAACCTTTTCGACGTACCCGACGGCGGCGAGACGATCGCACGCAAGCTCACCGTCCTGGCTCGGCACTGCGAGGCGGTCGGTCGCGACTTCGACTCGATCGAGATCACGGTCAGCACACGCCTCGAACCCGGAGAGTCACCGGATGCGTTCGCGGCGCGCTGCGAAGCACTCTCCGCGCTGGGAATCGAGCACGCCGTCGTGATCACCAGCGGCCCGTGGACCGACGACGCGATCGCGACCCTCGCCGAAGCGCAGGCGGGACGCAGCGAATGAGCGCCAAGATGACGGACTCGCCGCGACTGAAACTCTCCGCGCCCGCACGGCGCGCCGTACTGACCCTCCACATCGTCGTGGCGGTCGGCCTGCTGGGAGACTCCGCCGGGTTCCTGGCGGTCGCGATCCGCGGCGCAAGTGCCGACGACCCCGCCTTCGCGCGAAGTTGCTACGAGCTGCTGCGCATGTTCAGCGTCGCCTTCGGCATTCCGCTCAGCTTCGCCGCCCTGATCACGGGCGTCACCCTCGGCGTCAGCTCGCGATGGGGCGTGCTGCGCTACCCGTGGACCACCGCCAAGCTGCTGCTGATCGTCTCCGTGATCCTCGTCGGCGCCCTCGTGATCGACGGCGCCCTCACGACGATGCTCGACGGCCGCGGCGGCGCGGAGACGCGGCTCATCACCGCGGCCGCGTGGGACGTCCTTGCGCTGACCACCGCCACCGCGCTCGCCGTCTACAAGCCCGGCCGACGCCGCAGCCCACGGCGTGTAGCCGGCCACTTCCCACCGGCCTGACGGCCAGAAGGAGCGAAGCAATGCCCATTACCCCACCGAACGTGCTGCTGCGCAGCGAGCAGAGCGCGGGAGCGGTCTCCGCGATCGAGGTCACGTCGCCGACCGGGTTCAAAGGCCCCCCGCTTCACCACCACGGCTTCGACGAGGCGTTCTACGTGCTCGAAGGCGAACTGACCTTCCAACTGCGCGACGACGTCTTCACCCGGAGGGCGGGGGAGCTCGCGTTTGCGCCGCGGGACGTCCCCCACACGTACGCGAACCACAGCGACGCTCCGGCGCGGGCGCTGATCGTTTGCACGCCTGCCGGCTTCGAGCGGTACTTCGCTCGCATGGCGGCCGAGCGTGAGGGCGTCGAGCCACCGGAGTGGGCCCTGCAGGACATCCCCGAGACCGTCCGGGTCGGTCCTCAGATCGGCGAGCCGGATTAGAACCGGCCGAAACCACAAGCCAAAGCGCGCCCGTCAGGATTCGAACCTGAGACCTTCGGTTCCGTAGACCGACGCTCTATCCAGCTGAGCTACGGGCGCTCGGTCGGTAGAGGGTAGCGGAGGACCGGCTGATTCCGGGGCTTGACATCTCGAAGTTAACGATATATCGTGATGCATCGTGATCTTCAAAGATAGGAGACATACATGCATCGCTTCAAGTACCGCGGCGGTCGTCACATGGGCCGCCACTGGGAGTCCATGAGGGGCCGGCACGGCATGCACGGCGGCTGGGGTCCCCCCGGCGGCGGTCGCCGACGGCGTATGCGCCGTGGCGACGTGCGCGCGGCCGTGCTCGTCCTTCTCGACGAGGGCCCGATGACGGGCTACGCCCTGATGGGCGAGATCGAGCGCCGTTCGGACGGCGCCTGGCGACCTAGCCCGGGCTCGGTCTACCCGACGCTCGCGCTTCTCGAGGACGAGGGCCTCATCCGCCCGCAGCCGGGCGAGGGCCGCACGCCCTACGAGCTCACAGACGAGGGCAAGGCCCACGTCGAGGAGCACCGTGAGCAGCTCGGCGAGCCGTGGACCAAGTCAGCCGAGGGCTTTGGGGAGTCGCGGCTCGAGGTGCGCTCGCAGATAGGGCAGCTGGGGGCGGCGGCGTTCCAGGTTGCGATGGCCGGCGACGACGCCCAGATCGAGCGCGCCAAGGAGATCCTCGCCCAGGCGCGCCGCGACCTCTACCGCATTCTCGCGGACGAGGAGCAGACCGACACAGAGGAGTGAGCGTCGCCGGGTAGCTCCCCCCGGCTACCATCGACGCACTCCGGAGAGGTGGCCGAGTGGCTGAAGGCACTCGCCTGCTAAGCGAGTATGGGGGGAAACCTCCATCGAGGGTTCGAATCCCTCCCTCTCCGCTTTGCGCGAGGGCGCCTCGGCTTCACTCGTAGGCCGGTGCCGGCTCTCCCTCGCCCGCCGGCGGCGCGACGGGACGGAGCAGTAGTCCGAGCAGTGCCCCGACTGCGGCGAATGCGGCCGCTACCAGGAACGCCGTGTGGTAGCCGCCGGTGAGCGATGCGAGCGGGCCGTCGCCGTCGCTGCGCAGCGTGTCGGTGCGCGAGTCGGCGACCGCCACGAGAACCGCAAGGCCGAGCGCCCCGCCCAGCATGAAGGCGGTGTTGACGATGCCCGACGCCAGCCCGGAATCGGCGGGGTCGACATCGCCCATTGCCGCCAGCAGCAAAGGGTTGAAGGTGATGCCGCCGCCGATGCCCATCAGGATCATGCCTGGGAGCACGTCGGCCACGAAGTCTCCGTCGACGGGCGCCTGCGTAAACCACAGCAGCCCGATCGCGAACACGCTCAAGCCGACCACCAGCGGCGGCTTGATGCCGAAGCGCATGACCAGGCGGTCGGACAGGACGATCGATTCGAAACCCATGACCAGCGTCGTCGGCAGGAACGCCAGCCCAACCTCCAGCGGGCTGTAGCCGAGCACCCGCTGCAGATAAAGGGCCACCAGGAAGAACCAGCCGAACATCGACGCCGCCATCAGAGCGCCCACGACGTTCGCAACCCGGATGTTGCGCTTGCGGAAGAGCCCGAGTGGAATCAGCGGCGACGCGACCCGTGCCTCGACTGTGATGAATACGGCGAACAGCGCGGCTGCGCCCGCGAGCAGACCGAGCGTCTCGCCAGACGTCCAGCCGTTCTCGTTGCCGTTGATCACCGCGTAGGTCGCGAGCATCACCGCCGCCGTCACCGTCACTGCGCCCGTGATGTCGAGGCGGCGGTCCTCCGCGTTGCCCTTGTCATCGGGGAGCAGCGAGACCGATGCCAGGAATACCGCGATCCCGATCGGAAGGTTCACGAGGAAGATCCAGTTCCAGGCGAACAGATCGGTGAGCACGCCCCCGAGCAGTACCCCGGCAGTGCCTCCGCCGGAGAGCACGAAGCCGAAGATCCCCATCGCCTTTGCGCGCTCGGCGGGGTCGGTGAAGATCGTCATGATCAGCGACAGCGCGACCACCGACACGATCGCGCCACCGAAGCCCTGCACCGCCCTCGCCACGACGAGGAACTCCTGCGAGCCGGCCGTGCCGCATGCGAGCGACGTGACCGTGAACAGCACGAGCCCGCCCAAGAACAGCCGCCGCCGCCCGAACAGGTCACTGAGCCGGCCGCCAAGCAGCAGAAAGCCGCCGAAGGTGAGCAGGTAGGCGTTGACCACCCAGGCGAGCGACGCCTCGGAGAAGCCAAGGTCGGCCTGAATCGAAGGCAGCGCGACGTTGACGATCGTCGAGTCGAGGACGATCAGGAGATCGCCGAAGCAGAGGACATAGAGCGCAAGCCAGCGCCTATTCCCGACAAGCGGCTCTGCCCCCAGTGTGGCTGTGTCTGTGCTCGTCATGGATCGGATGTTCCCGGTCGAGGTACGAAACGAGGCAAGCTACCGGTTCAACCGTGCTTCAAGTCAACCGAGGGTTAATCGAGCACGCCCTCGAGGCGCAGAAGGAACTCCTTGCGCTCGACCCCGCCTGTGTAGCCGCCGAGGGCGCCGCCGGTGCGCAGCACGCGGTGGCAGGGCACGATCACCGGCATCGGATTGGCGCCAAGTGCATTGCCGGCCGCGCGCACCGCGCGCGGGCTGCCGGCCCCGGTGGCGACACTCCGGTAGGTGCCCGTGTCGCCGAAACTGATCCGAGCGGTCGCGCGCAGGACCTTGCGGGTGAAGCCCGCGAGGTGCGACCAGTCGATCGGCGTCTCGAAGCGACGCAGGCTGCCGGCGAAGTACTGATCGAGCTCGCGCAGGACCGGGTCGAGCCGGGCCGGCGCCTCGAGCACCCGCGGCGACACGCGCGTGGCCAGCTCCTCGAGGACCTCGTCGGGAGTGTCGTTGTCGGCGTAGGCCACGCGCACAAGTCCGCGTGGAGTGGCTGCCACGACGAGGGGACCGAGCGGAGAGTCGACCGACGTGTAGGCCACATCCACGAGCCCCGCCGCCTCGGCGCGCGCGCCGACGTCCGGCACAGCATCCGGCAGGCCGGCGGCAGCACGGCGCAGCATGGTCTCGATCTCGCTCATTGGCTCAGCTCCCGTTTCAGTCTCTTCAATCCTTCATGCACGTTCCGCCGCGCCGCTTCCTCCGAGGACTCGAGTAGCAGCGCGAGCTCGGCGTACGACATCCCGAGCACGCTGCGGCAGAAGACCGCCGTCCGCTGCTTGGCGGGCAGCTCCCGCACGTGCTCCCACAGCTCGGGCCGCCCGTCCAGCACGGGCGGGTCGCTCGCCTGCTCCGGCGGCTCGGCCATCGGCAGCGCCCGCCGCCCGCGCGCCCGGTGTGCATCCATCGCCTTGTTGTGAGCGATGCGCAGAAGCCAGGCGCGCAGGTTGTCCGCGCGGCGCAGGCGGGGATACGCACGAAGCGCGGCTATCCAGGTCTCCTGGAACACGTCGTCGGCGTCGCTCGGTCCGGCGGTTGCGACCAGATAGCGATAGACGTCGACGCGGTGCTCGTCGAGCAGGGCCTGGAAGGGCGGCAGCTTCACACTCACAACAACGCTACGGCCGGTCGCGCCGTGAGATTCAGGAGCGTATGAAGACCGGCGCGCCCAGCGGGATCGTCTCGATCAGCCAGCGCACCTGGTTTGGGTGCGAGCGCAGGCAGCCGAGGCTCGCCGCCTGCCCGATGCTCGCTACGTCCTGCGTCGCATGCACGGCAAGCCGGTCGCCGCCGGGCCAGTCGGCCGGCAGGTTGGTCTGGTGGCCGGTGAGCGCCAGCACGCAGCAGCCGTAGGGCGAGCCCGAGTCGGTCACGCGCAGCTTGTCGGTGACCGAAAAGCGCCCCTTCGGCGTCGGGTTGGTGGAGCGACCGATCGCAACCGGCAGTGCGCGCACCGTGTGGCCCTCGCGTCGTACGAACAGCTTCCTCTTCGAGAGGTCCGCGTGCAGTGACCACGTGGTGCAGTCGAGCCGCGCATCACGGCTGTTCAGCCAGCCGACGCGGCCGTTCGCAAGCTCCGGCGCCTGCACCGCGAGCCAGTCGCCCTCGCGCCGCACGACGCCGAAAACCCGCGGCGATTCCCACTCGGTCTTGGCCGCCAGCCGCATGAGCGGTTTCCCCGCCGGCTGGCGCCGCAGCACGGCGGGACGCCGCACGTAGGCCGTCGTGTAGCAGGAGAACTCCTGCGGCTCGGAGGGGAACGGTGCAGCCGCCGGCCCAGTCTGTTCCGGGACGAAGTGGCGCGTGCCGTCGTCGCCCGCGCCGCCGCGACTGACCGACGCCTGGCCGTCGTCGCCTAGCTCGGTGAGCGTGACGAGCGCGACCGCGCCGAGGAGGGCCGCCAAGCCGATCCCGAAGAGAGCGAAGGCTAGGTGCGGGATGCGGCGCTCCTTCGGCGCCTCCGGCTCCCCCGGTGGCTCTTTGGCCGCGGGCGGCTCCCGGCCCACGCGCGCGGCGAGCATCTCGAGCACCGGTTCGGTGGGAACGGGCACGACGGCCGGCTCCGGCTCCGGTTCGGGCTCCTGCTCCGGCTCAGGCGCCGGCTCGCCACCAGCGGCGAACTCCTCGCCCGCCGCGCCCGGCGCGCCGGTGGCGCTCCAGATGTCGTCCTCGAGCAACGCCTTCAGGACCGCGCCGAGATCCTCGCCGCGCTGGATGCCGAGCTCGCCGGAAAGCCGGTCGATCGCCGCGGCCCGGCGTCGCGCTACGTCGGGCGCGTCGACGTCGTACATGCGCGCGAGATCGTCGTCGGGCACGCGCCGTCGCAGGGACAGCGCGAGCAGCTCTCGATCCCGCGGGTTCAGGCGGTCGAGCGCAGAGGCGAGTTGTTCGGGACTGATCACCGGGTCGGAGGGAGGGCCTCCAACTAGCGTAACGAGGCGCTCGGCCCCTTCCCGCCCGTTAGTAGAGCGTCTTGGCGTAGCTCTCTTCGAGCCTCGCCGCCACGTCGTCCACGGTTACGTTCGGAACGTCGACGTGGTCGCGCAGGATCGCCGAGGCCGACGGGAGCTCCTCCGGCCAGCTCTCTGGGTCCCACAGGCTCGAGCGGATGAACGCCTTGGCGCAGTGGATGAAGGCCTCCTCAACCTCGAGCCCGATGCCGAGCTTCGGAGTTCGGCCATCGACACCCATGCCGCCCAGCAGGCGTTCATCTCGCGTGATGCAGGCGCGTCCCGCCACGCGCAGCGTCTCGCGCAATCCCGGAATCGCGAAGAGCATCGCGGCGCGTGGGTTCTCGATCAGGTTGCGGTGCGAATCGGCACGACGGTTGCCGGGATACTCGGGCACGACCAGCCGGTGCTCGTCGAGCACGTGGACGAAGCCCGGCGGCCCGCCGCGCGGGGAAGCGTCGCAGTCCCCGGCCGAGTTCGCCGTGGCCAGCAGGAAGAACGGCGAGCGGGCGATGAAGTCGCGGCAATGCGGGTCGAGATGGTCGATCTGCTTGCGCAGCGGAGGCGAGCCTTCGCCGGGCGCCGGCACGACCTCGCGGAGGTCCGCCTCACTCTGCACGAGCTTGCCGAACGGATCATGCGGCATGGGCCCACGATAGCCGTCACCGCCACTATGCATTTGACGTAAAGACGAGGGACGCCGCCGAGGCGCCCCTCGTCGTTACGGGGAGGGTCAGCGAATCTGGTCGATGCGCCAGGCGCCGTCCGACTTGACGAACGCCAGGGTTGAGACCTGGCCGGTCTGCTCCTTGACCCGCGCCGTCGCGGTCTGGCCATCGACGATCAGGCCCTGCACCTCAATCGTCTCGTCGGGCACGGCGATCTCCTGCTTTGCCTTCGACTCGCAGGTCGTGCCCGCGTCGCTTGCAACGCGGGTGGCGTGGGCCGCGGTGAAGATCTCGCGGCAGATGGTCTTCGTGTCGGCCTCGCGGCTCGCGCTCTGCAGGTCGTCGACGACGGCCGCGACCTGCTTCTCGGCGCCTTCGAACCGGTCGGCGTTGGAGTTCTCGTCGTCACCCCCGCCGCACGCTGCAAACGACGCGACGGTGAGTGCGAGTCCGATGGTGATGATGGGGCGGATCTTCATCGTTCCTCCGAAAGCGGGAAGCGGGAGGCCCGAAGGCCTCCCGCTTGCTTGATTGCGTGACTACTCCGCTAGGGCGTGCAGACGACGTACGCCGTGACGGTGGCATCGTCCTGCGCACCCGAGCCGCCGAAGTCCGACATGGCCTGGATCGAGACCTCCCAGGTGTCGGCGTCGATGGCCCGTGACCCGACCAGGTAGAAGCGAGCTCCACCCTGGTTGGTTGCCGCGCCGGAGCCAACAGCGACGTGGGAGCCGCCGCTGAGCAGCGTCGTCCCCACCGGGCAGTCCGCCGTGTCCGTCACCACGTCTCCTGCCAGGACGTCGTTGTCGGTGGTCGGCGTGCCGTCCGGACGCTGGTTGCTCGTGAGCGGCGGACCGGGGATCCCCTGCGGGCCGGGCTCGCCCTGCGGCCCCTGCTCGCCCTGCGGACCCTGCTCACCCTGCGGACCCTGAGCGCCGTCGGCGCCGTTCGCGCCCGGGGCACCATCGGCACCGTTGGCGCCGGGGGCACCGTCGGCGCCGGCCGGACCCTGCTCGCCCTGCGCGCCCTGGGCGCCGTCGGCACCGTTGGCGCCGGCCGGACCCTGCTCGCCCTGCGGACCCTGCTCACCCTGCGGGCCCTGCTCGCCCTGGAGGCCCTGGAGGCCCTGCGGGCCCTGCTCACCCTGCGGGCCCTGCTCACCCTGCGGGCCCTGCTCACCCTGGGGGCCCTGCTCACCCTGCGGGCCCTGCTCACCCTGCGGGCCCTGCTCGCCCTGGAGGCCCTGGAGGCCCTGCGGCCCCTGCTCGCCCTGCGCACCCGGAGCGCCATCGGCGCCGGCGGCACCCTGAGCGCCGGTCGCGCCCTGCGGGCCCTCAGCGCCGGTCGCGCCGGCCTCGCCCGGGGCACCCGGAGCGCCGTTCGAGCCAGCCGGACCCTGCGCGCCCTGCGGACCGGTCAGGCCCTCGAGCCCCTGCGGGCCCTGAGCGCCCGTCTTGCCGGCCTTGCCGGTGGGAGCGTTGAAGGAAACCTTCTTTTGACCGCGCTGGCAGCGGGTCTTCTTGGTCACGAACTTGAGCTTGCCGGTCGAGCGCTTCATGCACGCGTACAGGCGGGTGGTGCTGCTCTTGGCGGCGAACGCTTCTCCAACGCTTGGGAGCAGCATGACGCTGCACGTGACGGCAGCGATCACCGCCACGCGCAGATGGCGTGTCAGAGACATCGGGTCCTCCTTCGGCCTCCCGCGAGGAGACCAGATCTAGGTTGGCTACTTCAGGCCAGTTGAGGCCTTATCGGGCAGGCACTGGGCGACCTTGAGAGTGAATTTCGCGGTTGCGATTCCGATTGCGCCTTCAGCCCACGCCGCCGCTGCGCCGTGAGGCCCGCAGAACGCGTACGGCGATCACCGCCGAGGCGATCGTCCCGACCGCGCCCGGGATGGAGGTACCGCGCTTCGTCAGCGGCGGTGCCTGACGCGCCCACAGGTTCGAGGCGCCGCTGAACAGCGCGGCGGCGAGGATCCCATGGACGAGCCGGTTGACATTCCGGTCGAGCGTGTCGACCCGCAGCGGCACGTCGAGCTCGCCGAGGCGCACGGCCTCGAGGATCGCGGTGAGGTCGCGCGGCACCTGCTGGAACAACCGGTCCCAGTCGTGCGCCGTCCGGCGCGCGCGCCGCGCCATCCGCTCGGGTGACAGGCGCTGCCGGATCAGCTCCTCGAGGTAGTCGCTGACGGCGTCCTGGATACGCAGCTCCGCGCCCGCCATCGCCAGGTCGCCCTGAAGCTGGATGAGCGTCTTGCCGAGCATCGCCAGGTCCGGCGGCATCCGCAAGCGATGTTCGCGGACGATCCGGGTGAGGTCCTCCACCGCCGCGGCGACATCCACCGACTCCGCACCTCCGGAGCCGTGGGTGGCGAGCCAGTCCGAGACGTCCAGCCGGAAGGCGTCGGCATCCAGATAGCCGGGAGCGGTCACGAGGTCGAGCAGGCTGTCCGCGGCGTCACCGTGGTCACCCCCGGCGGCGGCGAGGATGAACGCACCGAGCCGGTCCTCGAGCGCCCGGTCGATCGTGCCGACCTCGCCCCAGTCGAGGATGCCGTAGCGCAGCCCGTCGGCGCCGTTCTCGACGAGCACGTTGCCGGGGTGCGGGTCGCCGTGGAAGAGCCGGTCGCGGAAGATCATCTCGAGGAAGATCCGTGCGGCGCGCAGGGCGAAGGCGCGCCGGTCGATCGACCTGTCGGCCGCCACCTCGGCGAGCGTGCGCCCGGTGAGTCGCGTCATGGTCAGCACGCGCGGGCCCGACAGCTCCGGATAGGGCTCCGGGATCCACACGTCAGGCTCCGAGCTGAAGTTCGCGCGTGCCTTGTTGAGGGTGCCCGCCTCCCGAACCAGGTCGAGCTCGGCGATCACGGTCCGTCGCAGTTGCTTGACCACTCCGCGCGGGCGCCAGAGCGCGACCGACTCGTCGTGCTCCTCGACGATCGCAGCGAGCGCCTCGAGGATGTCGAAGTCCGCGGCCACGACCTCCGCGATTCCCGCATGCTGGACCTTGACGACGACCTCGGTGCCGTCGTGCAGGACGGCCTCGTGCGCCTGAGCCACCGAGGCCGACGCGAGCGGCTCGAAGTCGAAACGCGAGAAGGCCTCGTCGACCGGCCTGCCGAGGTCCGCCTCCACCGTGCGACGCACATCCTCGGGAGGGTCCGCCGGGCAGTCGGTCTGCAGCGCCTTCAACTCCGCGGCGACGTCGGGGCCGACCAGGTCGATGCGCGTGCTGAGCACCTGGCCGAGCTTGATGAAGGTCGGCCCGAGCTCGGTGAGCGCCAGTCGGAGGCGCTCGCCGTCGCTCATCGAGTCCGCCGCGTGCGCCAGGTCGATTGGCACGAAGTCGGCCAGGCGCATATGCACGTTGCGCGTGGTCATGTGCGCGACGCCGTAGCGGCTGAAGACCCGCAGGATCTCCTCGGCGCGAGCTCGGTGTTGAATCAGCGTGCGAGTGGGCGCGTGCGCCGAGGGCACGCCGGCACCTTAGATGGTTGTTACGGAGGGGGAGGGATTCGAACCCCCGGGCCTCTTGCGAGGCCGGCTGCTTTCAAGGCAGCTGCAATCGACCGGACTCTGCCACCCCTCCGGGCAGCCCAAATCCTAGGACGCGGCAGCGATTCGTTCGGGAGCGCCGTACGGATGCAGAACCGCCGGGATCGCGATGCTGCCGTCGTCCAGCTGATGGTTCTCGACGATCGCGATGATCGTCCGGCCGATCGCCACGGCGGTGCCGTTGAGCGTATGCACGTGGCGCGGCGGCTCGCCCTCGGCGGGTCGCTGGCGGATGTCGAGCCGCCTCGCCTGGAAGTCGGTCGTGTTGGAGGTAGAGGTCAGCTCGCGGAAGTGGCCCTGCCCGGGCAGCCACGCCTCAAGGTCGTACTTCTTGGCCGCCGATGCGCCGAGGTCGTCCACGGCGATGTTCACGACGCGGTACGGAAGCTCGAGCGCCGAGAGGATCTCCTCCTCGATCGAGAGCAGCCACTCGTGCTCCTCCAGGGAGCGGTCCGGCTCGACGAACGAGAACATCTCGACCTTGTCGAACTGGTGCACGCGGAAGATGCCGCGCGTGTCCTTGCCGGCCGCACCCGCCTCGCGCCGGAAGCAGGTGGAGACCCCGGCGTAGCGCAGGGGCAGCTCGCCCGGCGCCAGGATCGCGCCGCCGTGGAGCGACGCAAGCGGCACCTCCGACGTGCCGGCCAGGTACAGCTCGTCGCCGGGGACGGTGTAGATCTGCTGCTCGGTGTCGGGCAACATGCCGGTCCCGAACAGCGCCTGCTCGCGCACGAGCACGGGCGGCACAACCGGCGTGAAGCCCTTCTCGTCCAGCAGCTCGAGCGCCCACTGGACGAGTGCGAACTGCAGCCGCACGACCGGCCCCTTGAGATAGGCGAAGCGCGAGCCCGCCACGCGCGCGCCGGCCTCGAGATCGACGAGACCGCCGAGCAGCTCCACATGGTCACGTCCTTCCCGGCCCGGCTCGCCGACCTCGCGCAGCACCTCGTCGGCGGGCGGCGCGTCGGGATCGGGCAGGTTCGGGAGCGCGGCGAGCGCCGCCGAGCGGCGCTCCTCGACCGACCTGAGCTCTTCGGTCAGCTCCTTCTCGCGGCCGGAGGCACTGCGCACCGCGGCAATCGCCTCGCTGGCATCGGCGCCCGTGCGCTGCAGCTCACCGATCCGCTTCGAGGCCTCGTTCTTCTCCCGGCGCAGCTCCTCGAGCTCCGGCAACAATGCCCGTCGCCGCTCGTCGAGCTCGAGCGCCTCGTCGAGGGTCGCCGCATCGACGCCGCGCCGGGCGAGCGCCGCGCGCGCCGTCTCCGGATCCTTGCGAAGCTGCCTCAGGTCGAGCACGGCAGCGGTTCGGCCCCGGCCGGTGCCCGCATCATTCGCCCGTCTGCCCGGAGGCCGTCGGGTCGCTTCCGCCGCTCCCGCCGCCCGAGTACTCGGCGAGGAAGTCGGCCACCGCCTCGGCCTCCTCGCCGACCACGATGTTCGCCGGCATGATCGCTCCGGAGAAGCCACCGTTGCGGATCGCGAACAGCACGTCGTCGCGGGTCTCCTTGCGCACGTTGAAGTCGGGACCGTTCGTGCGCTCGCCACCCTGGAGCTGGCCCTCGGGCTTCGAGCCGTAGGCGTTGGCGGCATCGAGCGAGTGGCAGCCGGAGCAGCGCTCGTTGAAGAGCACGGCGCCGCGGTGCGCCGTCGTGTCGTCCTCGGGAACCTCGATCTCGCCACCGCAGGCGGCGAGCAACGACGCAGCGAGCGCGACGACGATGACGAGCGGACGGCGCACGGGCGGCCATATTAATTGTCAGCCGGGAGGACCACACCGGAGGACGGCGAATCAACCTCTGCCCCGGCGACGGCCGGTGACGGCCTCCCATAGCGACGGATTCGCCCGGCGGTCGTCCTCTTTCGGCGGCGAATGGCCGCCGTCGGGGCGCCAAATCTCTCAGAGCAGCGGACGCTTCGAGATCCGCAGGAGCGTCCCCTTCGCGCCCGGGCGCAGGTCGACCTCGTCCATGAGAAGCCGCATGAACTCGAGGCCGCGCCCGGACTCGGGCATGACGCCGCGGCGAACGCGCGGGCGGAAGCGCCCGGTGTCGCTGACCTCGAAGACGAGGGCGCCTGCCTCCTCGACGACACGGATCTCGATCGGGTCGCTGGCCGAGGACGAGCCGTGCTGGATGGCGTTCGTGACAGCCTCGCTGATCGCGAGCTTGACCTGGTACTGGTCGTCCTCGCCGAGCCCGAACTCAGCGGCACAGCGCTGAGCGAAGTCGCGCGCCTCCTTGAGGCGCGCCACGTCGGCACTGATCGAATGCTCACGGGGGGTGAATCCGGCCATCCACCGTCTCCAACGCAGGTATCGATGAAGTCTTACGCGCCAACTTCCGTTCTGGATTACTGGAGCTGCGTGGTGCGAGCCGGTCGCAGGTACGAGTCAATCACAAAAGTGATTCATATGCAGGACTTTTTCGAGTGATCCGACTTTCGGGGCGCCGCGAATGAATCGCCCAGTGAGTGCCCGGGACGACTCCCTGGCCCAACGATTCAAGAGGAGCTCTGATGAAGAGACTCTCGCTTCTCGCGGCCCTGTTGGCCCTCGCGGTAGCGGTGCCCTTGAGCATCGGCTCGAGCCATCGCGAAGCGCCCAACATCCTCAAGGACCCGACGGCGGACAACACGGACGTCTGGGCCTTCACGGCCCCGGATGCCCCGGGCAGCCTGACGGTGGTCGCCAACTGGATCCCGCTCGCGGATCCTGCCGGCGGGCCGAATTTCTACCCGCTGGACGAGAACGCCCGTTACTACGTCAAGATCGATAACACGGGCGACGGTTACGAGGACGTTGCTTACCGCTGGGACTTCGATACGAAGTTCCGCAACCCCAACTCGTTCCTGTACGCGGCACCGGGGGTCACCTCCGTCGATGACCAGAAGTTGAACCTGGTCCAGACGTATGACCTCTACAAGGAGACCTACCGGAACCGCAAGCTGGTCGGCTCGAAGCGGATCGCCAACAACGCTCCGGTTGTTCCGGACAACGTTGGCCCCAAGACGATCCCGAACTTCGCTCAGGTGGAGGCCGGTGGCGTCACCCCGCTGAAGGGCGGCGGCAAGACCATCGTGGCTCCCGCGGACGACGCATTCTTCGTCGACCTCGGCGCGATCTTCGATGGGATCAACATCGACAAGCCCGGCCGGCCGAACATCGGTCTCGGCAATCAGGGCGGTGGCAAGGACGACGTCGCCGGTTACAACACGAAGTCGTTCGTGCTGCAGGTGCCCGAGCGTGAAGTCACGCGCGACGGCAACCCGGTCTCCGACATGAAGTCGAAGAACGCGGTCGTCGGCATCTGGTCCACGACCGAGCGCAAGCGCGGCTCCGTGCTGGGTTCGCGCGCCACGAGCCGCAAGCAGGGCAAGGGCTGGGTGCAGGTCAGCCGTCTCGGCAACCCCCTCATCAACGAGGTGATCGTCCCGATCGGCAAGAAGGACAAGTTCAACGCAACGTCCCCGGCGGACGACGCGAAGAACTTCGGCCAGTTCGCCCTCAACCCGGAGCCGGCGCGCATCCTGAACGCGCTGTTCGGCCTGGGCATCCAGGAGACGAACCGGACCGACATCGTTCAGGCGCTCCTCACCGGCGTGCCCGGACTGACGCAGATCGGCAAGAACCCGGCCGCGGCCGACACGCTCAAGCTGAACCTGGGCGTGGCACCGTCGGCCAAGCCGAACCGCTTCGGCGTCCTGGCGGGTGACCTCGCCGGGTTCCCGAACGGCCGGCGCCTGACGGACGACGTCGTCGACATCGAGCTCCGCGTGATCGCCGGCGCTCTGCTGTCGCCCCCGAAGAACATCCCGCTCGGGGACGGCGTCGACCAGAACGACAAGCCGTTCCGCGCGCAGTTCCCGTACGTCGGGCTCGCGTTCGACGGCTTCAACAGCCAGCTCAAGCGGATCGAGCCGCAGCACGCCCCCGTGCCGCAACCGCCGCCTGCGCAGCTGCCGTAACACCCCCACCCGTACCGGTACCCGCTCGCCCTCGTGGCGGGCGGGCCGCCGGGCCGGGCGGATCCCTTCTCCCCAGAGGACTTCTCAATGACTGCTCTCCGTCCAAATCTCCTCAAGCTCCTCGCGCCTCTCGCCGCCTTCGCAGTCACGCTCGCCGTCGTCATGTCGCTGGGAGGGGGCCGCGAGCTCGAGCTCCCCGCCGGCGGCGCCGCGACGGGCGTGGACATCCCGCCGGCCGCCTCCGCAGCCGAGCGCATCGCGCTGCTGCAGCGCGCCGCGCGTGACGGCGATGCAGACGCAGGCGTCCTTGCCTCGCTCGGCCAGGCCTACCTCCAGCGCGGACGCGAGACCGGCGACCCAGGCTTCTACTCGCGCGCGGAGCGCAGCTTCGACGCCGCCCTCAGGCGCGACGCCCGCAGCCTCGACGCCGTCCTCGGCGCCGGCACGCTCGCCGGCCTCCGCCACGACTTCGACGAGCAGCTGCAGCGCGGCCTCGAGGCGAAGCGGCTGGCGCCCAGCCTCGTCCCCGTGCTGCCCGTGATCGCGGACGCCCAGATCGAGCTGGGCCGTTACAGCGCCGCCGAGCGGACGCTCCAGCAGTTGCTCGACATCAAGCCGAACCTCACCTCCTACTCGCGCGTGTCCTACCTGCGCGAGCTCACCGGCGATCTTCCAGGCGCCGTCGAGGCGATGCGCCTCGCGGCGTCGGCGGGTGGAAGTGACGCCGAGAACGTGGCTTACGTGCGCGTGCTACTGGGCGATCTCGAGCTTCAGAGAGGGCGGGTCGCCGCGGCGCGGCTCGCCTACACGGCTGCGCTCCGATCACAGCCCGGCTATCCAGCCGGCATGGTCGGTCTCGCGCGCGCCGACGCGGCGAGCGGCGATCTGGGGAGAGCCGCCGCTCGCCTGCGTCGCGCCTCCGCCCGGCTGCCGCTGACGGCCACGCTCAGCCTGCTCGCCGAGGTTGAGCAGGCACGGGGTCGCGATGCAGCCGCGGCCTCCTCGCTCGATGCGGCACGCGCACAGCAGCGGCTCTACTCGGCGGCCGCGACGCTGCCCGACGCCGAGGCGGTTCTGTTCGAGGCCGAGCACGGCGACCCGCGCCGAGCGATCGAGCTCGGGCGCCAGGTCTGGAAGCGGGCACCGAGCATCCGCTCTGCCGACGCGCTCAGTTGGGCCTACGTGCGTGCGGGTGACCCGGCGACCGGCGCGGAGTGGGCGGAACGCGCCCTGCGCACGGGCTCGCGCGATCCGCTCTACCGCCTACACGCCGCCGTCGCGCTCGAGCGGGTCGGCCAGGAGGACGCGGCGCAGCGGAACTACGAGGTCGCCCGCCGCGGCGAGGCTGCCTTGTCGCCCTCCGCGGCGGCCCTGCTCGAGGAGGGACTCAGGTGAAGGCACGGATACTGCTGACCGCGGTCGTCGCCGCGGCGGTCTTGGCGCTCACGGCGCCCGGCGCCATGGCGCATCCGCTCGGGAACTTCTCGATAAATCACCTGTCGACCGTGTCGATCTCGGCCGACCGCGTGGACGTGCGCTACGTGCTCGACCAGGCCGAGATCCCGACCGTCCAGGAGCGCAGCCTGTCGCGAGCGGAGCTGCTCGAGCGCAAGCTCGCCGAGGTCGAGCAGGGGCTCACCCTGACCGTTGACGGACGCCGCGCGCCGCTTCAGCAGGTCGGACGAGCGAGCATCAGCTTCCCTCCTGGCGCCGGTGGTTTGGAGACGACCCGCCTCGAGCTCAGACTGCGCGCCGCGGCGGACTCGCCTCGGCGGGTGAGCCTCTCCGACGACAGCTTCGAGGACCGCGTCGGCTGGAAGGCGATCGTGGCGGCGCCGGGTGACGGCACCGCAGTGCGTACCCAGGCGCCGAGCGGCGATCCCACGAACGGGCTGCGCCGCTATCCCGACGACCTGCTGAACAGCCCGCTCGACCGCCGTGAGGCGTCCTTCTCGGTGACGCCCGGCGACGGCACCCTCATAGCCCCCCGTTCCGAGGGTGCCGATCAGGTGTCGACGAGCCGCACCGGCGGCGACGGTTTCGCGGGCATCTTCGAGCAGGCGGCCGCCGGCGAGGGCGTCCTGTTCGTCCTGCTCCTAGCGGCCTTCGGCTGGGGAGCGCTGCATGCGCTTTCGCCCGGCCACGGCAAGGCGATGGTGGCGGCCTACCTCGTGGGCACCAAGGGCAAGCCGCGGCACGCGGTGGCGCTCGGTGCGACGGTGACGGTCGCGCACACCATCGGCGTGTTCATGCTCGGCTTCGTGACGCTCGCGCTCTCGCAGTACATCCTGCCCGAGGACCTCTACCCGTGGCTCAACCTGATCTCGGGCGCGCTCGTCGTCGCGATCGGCGCCGGCGTGCTGCGCTCACGCCTGCGCTGGCGGCGCGGACACCATCGCGGGCAGCACTCCCACGATCACGCTCATCATCATCACCACCACCACTCGGGCGACCAAGACACGGTCACCAAGCGCAGCCTGATCGGGCTCGGCGCGGCGGCCGGACTGATCCCCTGTCCGTCCGCTCTGGTGGTTCTGCTGGGCGCGATCGCGCAGCACGAGATCGGGCTCGGCCTGCTGCTCATCGTCGCATTCAGCCTCGGCCTAGCCGGCACGCTCACCGGGCTCGGGCTGGCTGTGGTCTACGCGCGCAAGCTGATCCCGCGGATCGGGCGGGTGAGCGTCGGTGCGGGCGGCAGTGCCGCCCTGGGCAAGCTGGCGGCCGCGCTGCCGGCGGCGTCGGCGCTGCTGATCGTGGGCGTCGGCTGTCTCCTCACCGCGAATGCCATCCCTGGCATCGTGTGAACCGCTTGCAGTTGCAAGTGATCCGATCCATGGCTCGCGACGAATTGCCTTGACGTGACCGCCGCACACACCGGACCGTCTCTGGAAGCCCCGGACGTCGACACCGCTGTGGACGTGATGCGCGCCAGGGGGATGCGGATCTCAGCGGCACGCCGACTTGTCCTCGAGGCGCTCTACGCGGCCGACGCACCGATCTCGGCCGAGCAGATCGCCGACGGGCTCTCGGGCCGGCTGCCCCGCTCTGACCTCGCGTCGGTCTATCGGAACCTCGAAACGCTCGAGCAGGTCGGGCTCGTCCGCCACTGCCACCTCGGCCACGGCCCCGGGCTCTACAAGCCGACCGGGGCCAGCGAGCGCGAGTACCTGGTGTGCGGCTCCTGCCACGCGGTGTCGGCGGTCGAGCCGGACGAGTTGGATGCCGTCCGCGCGCTGATCCTCGAGCGCTTCGGTTATGACGTCACCTTCAGCCACTTCCCGATCCTCGGTCTCTGCGCGGGCTGCGTGGAGACCTGACCTGAAAGGAAGAAACACACGCATGCTCGACATCCCGATCGCCCTCCACATTCCGGACGGCTTCCTGAGCGGGGGAGTGGCGCTGGCCTGCGGCCTACTCGCCATCGCCGCGGTCGGCTACGCCCTTCGAATCGCGAACGTGGAGCTCGACGAGGCGCGCGTGCCGCTGCTCGGCGTGCTTGCCGCGTTCATCTTCGCCGCCCAGATGCTCAACTTCCCGATTGCGGGCGGCACGAGCGGCCACTTCCTGGGAGCGACGCTCGCCGCGGTGCTGCTCGGGCCGTGGCTTGCCTGCCTGGTGATGGCGGTGGTGATCGGCGTGCAGGCCTTCGCCTTTGCCGACGGGGGCATCTCGGCCCTCGGCGCGAACGTCCTGAACATGGGCGTCCTTGGCGCTCTGCTCGCCGGCCTAGTCGTCGCCGCGGCCATCAAAGCCGTGCCTCATACCCGCGCGGGCTTCCTGGGCGTCGTCGGCGTCATGTCGTGGCTCGCGGTCATGGTCGGCGCGGCCGCGACCAGCGTCGAGCTCGCGGTCTCGGACACCATCCCGCTGGCCACCTCGCTGCCCGCCATGCTCGGCGTGCACGCGCTGATCGGGATCGGCGAGGCGATCATCACCGTCGCCGCCGTCAGCGCGGTGCTGGTGTCGCGTCCGGACCTCGTGGCGCTCGCGCCGGAGGAGCTGCAACAGCCGCTGACCCAGCCGCTCGGGCCAACACTCGGATCGGAGGCCTGATATGCGCAGGATCCGCCCACGCCTGTTCGTCGTGCTGGCGCTCGCGCTAGCCGTCGGGCTTGCGACCGCCGTCTCACCGTTCGCGTCTTCCAACCCCGACGGCCTCGAGAAGGTCGCCGAGCAGAAGCAGTTCCTCGACGAGGGCAAGCTGCACAGCCTGCAGGAGCGCTCTCCAATTCCCGACTACGCCTTCCCGGGAGTCGAGAACGAGCGTGTCGCCACAGGGCTGGCTGGCTTCGTCGGCGCGCTGGGCGTCTTCGCGATCGGCTGGGGCATCGCCTGGCTCGTGAGGCGCAGGCCGGACACGACCGGCCCGCGCGGAGCACCGGCCTGAACTGCGATCACAGTGGGCGCGCTCTGCAACCACTCGCTTCAGCTGACCGGGCTGGCCGGCGACCTCGGCAGCCCGATCCACCGGCTCGACCCGCGCGCGAAGATCGTCGGGCTCGTCGCGGTGACGCTGGTCGCGGTCTCGACTCCGATCTCGGCGTGGCCCGTGTTCGTCGCCTGCGCCCTCGTGCTCGGCGTGGTCGCCTATCTCGCGCGCGCGCGCGTGAGCGACATTTGGCGACGCGCTCGGTTCGTCCTTCCGCTGGTGCTCGTGGCGGCGCTGCTCATCCCCCTCTTCCGCAGAGGCGGGGAGAGCTGGGCGCTCGGCCCGCTGACAGTCCACGAGGCCGGGCTGGGGACGTTCGCGGCGGTCGCGGCGAAGGCGACAATCGGGACCGTCGCGGCGGTCCTCCTGGGCGCGACCACGACCTTCCCCTCCGTCCTGCGCGGACTCGAGGCGCTGCGCGCGCCGCGGCTGCTGGTCCTGATCGCCGCCTTCATGTACCGCTATCTGTTCGTCATCGTCGAGGAGGTGGGGCGCATGCGGGCGGCCCTGGCCGCACGCGGATACCAGCCTCGCAACGCGCTGCAGGCGAGCGCGCTCGGCCGCGTCGCGACGGCGCTCTTCCTGCGTACCTACTCGCGCGGGGAGCGCGTCTACGTCGCGATGCTCGCGCGCGGGTATGACGGGAGGATGCCGCGGCTGGTGCCGCTCGTCTTCGGCCGCGCCGAGGTCGCCTTCGTGGCGGCGGTGCTCGCGGCGCTGATCCCGCTGCGCGTGGCGGCCGGGGTGATGGCATGAGCTGCGCGGTGCACGCCTCCGGTCTCAGCTACCGCTATCCGAACGGGCAGATGGCGCTGAGCGGAGTCGACCTGCACGTCGAGCACGGTGAGCGGGTCGCGATCCTCGGCCCGAACGGCGCCGGCAAGACGACGCTCATGCTGCACCTGAACGGCCTGATGCGCGGCGAGGGCAGCCTCGAGGTGGCCGGCCTCGCGGTCGAGGACGGCACGCTCGCGAGGTTGCGGGCGAGCGTGGGCCTCGTCTTCCAGGACCCCGACGACCAGCTCTTCATGCCGACCGTGCTCGAGGACGTGTCCTTCGGCCCGCTCAACCAGGGGCTGCCACCGACCGAGATCGAGCGGCGCGTCGGCGAGGCGCTGGCGTCGGTGCGCATGGAGGACGCCGCCGGCCGGGCCCCCTACCAGCTCTCGATGGGCGAACGGCGCCGGGTTGCGATCGCGACCGTCCTCGCGATGCGGCCAAGCCTGCTCGTACTCGACGAGCCGTCCGCCAACCTCGACCCGCGCGCCCGCCGCGAGCTGCTCGAGGTCCTCGAGGACATCGACCGCACGATGCTGCTCACTACGCACGACCTGCCGATGGCGGCCGAGCTGTGCGAGCGCGCCGTGATCCTCGCGAACGGCCAAATCGTCGCGGACGCGGGCTGCCACGAGCTGCTTGCGGACGAGGAGCTACTGGCGAAGCACGACCTCGAGCTGCCGGCCGGGTTCGCGCTTGAGCGGATCAGGATGCGGCGGCCGTCTCGGCTACCGCGCGCGGCGGCCTGAGGGCCGAAGTCAACGACGGCAAAGAAGGGGCTAGAACGGGAGCTCACTACGAAGTTCAACGAGGAGTTGAACTTCGTAGTGAGGCACGCCGGGGGAGGCAATCCCGAACCCTTCGAGCGAAGGCTTCGCGCGGCGGCCTGAGCCGGGCTACTGGTTCACTCGATCCGTTCCACCGGGATGCCGGCGCTGCGCGCCTGGGCGACCATGCCCCGCGTGCCAGTCGAGGCATCCAGATCGTCGTGGGCGTAGGCGACCTTGTCCGGTCGGCCCTCGTCGATCATCTGCTTGTTGCGGAGCGGACCGGCGGCCCGGCCGTAACGCCACCACTGGGCGGGAAAGGCGATCACCTCGAAGCCGAGCTCCTTTGCCAGCTCTCCCGCGATGCGGTCGGCGCCGGGCGCGTTGCCGTGAATGACAACCGATCCGGTCGGCAGGGTGTTCAGATACCAGCCGATCCGACGGCGGTCGGTCCAATTGCGGTCGCCGCAGATCAGGACCCTCATGAGTCTTCCTCGAGGGCGTCGAGATCGCGGATGACCCTCAGTCCCAGCACTCAGCGCATTCGCGGCAATAGCGACCGCCCCACCCGCCAGGGACTGGGTTGATCGCGTACACCTCAGCGGGCCGGCCACAGGCGAGCTCACACGGGTGCCTCCTCGGGTACCTCCTCATCACTCCTTGCTCCAGGCGGTTGCGTTTGGGCGCCCCGGGATCGCGGCGCGGCGGAGGATGTGTCGCCGCCCCGCAGGGGTGGATCCCGGGGCGCAATCAGTGTCGGCGCGTTCGGCCCGTTGTAAAGTCACCCGAACGGGGCAAGGAGAGCTGGCTTGCACGGCAGCAACCCTGCGTTGCACGGAGAGAGGACCCACGCGAAGGCCGACGAGGTCGAGCGGATCCGGCGGGGCCGCTACTGCAGGCAGCTGCGCGAAGCGGCCGGAGTTTCCCTGGAAACCATGGCCAGCCGGACCTTTCGCGACAAGTCGACGCTGTCTCGCTTCGAGAACGGCAAGACGACCCCGGCAGACGTCGAGTCGCTCCTTACCCAATACGAGGGGCTCGCTGACCCTGTTGCGGCCACGACGCAACGCAGTGGCAACGCAAGCGACGGTTGGGTTGCCGTGTTGTGGGTCTCGCTCGGCCTGCTCGCGCTCGCATCAGGACTCGTCCCCGGCGACACCGGCCTGGACGTAATACGGGTCGGCGGGATCGCCCTCAGCAGCGTCACGATCGTTCTGACGATTCGTGCGCTGCACTATAGGGCCATCTCGCCCTGGTTAGGCGCGGCGGCGATGCTGGGCCTGGGCGGCCCACTGGTCGTGGTCGCGTTCCACATCGGCGACGCCGCCCAAGGCGTTCGTGGGGGGGACGGCATCGTGCTCCTGCTCGCATCCGCATGCGCCCTTATCTGGCTCAAGCAGGACGTCGAGGCCCGCATCCGCGTCAGGCGCGCCGACGCGAGGATCGCGGCGGCTCAACCCCCCGTCTGATACGCCCGCAGCGCCAGGGTCAGGATCAGTAGGGCGCCGACTGTCATCACTCCCATCTCGCCGAGCGCCACGCGCTTGGCGAGGGCGACCTGCTGGCGGCGGTCGAGCGCGTCGACGTCCTCGACGTCGTCGAGCTCGCGCTGCGCGATGCCCGCGCGCATCGCCTCGCTGACCACGGTGATCACGAGAGGCGCGACCCCGTAGGCCACGTGGAGGCCGTCAGGCGCCGAGGCGCCGCGGGCGAGCAGCAGGAAGCCGAGCACGACCTCGATTATCACCGTCGCCTGGGCCACGCGCAGCAGCGGCCAGAACGCCAGCGAGGCCCGAGCGTCCTTGCGCAGCCAACCGATCGCGCCCCACCCGGCGGCCACGGCGTTGGTCACGAGAACGGCGATCCCCACGATCATGTGGATCTCGCTCAGGGGGTGCCCTTTCGCACTATGTGGCCTCGCCGCACAAGGTTGCGTTATACCTCCGCATGGATTGCTGAAGAGCTACCTGCCAGCCCTCGTCTTTCTGCTGCTCGGCCTAGGCATCGGCACGGCATTCACGATGGCGAATTACGTGCTCGGGCCGAAGCGCCCGGGGCGGGTCAAGAGCGAGCCCTACGAGAGCGGTCTGCCCTCTGACGTCAGGAAGACGTTCCGGTTCGGGATCAGCTTCTACCTGATCGCGATGCTGTTCATCCTGTTCGACATCGAGGTCGTGTTCCTCTATCCGGTCGCGCTCCAGCTCGACGCGCTCGGGACCTTCGCCCTCGTCGAGACCGCCGTCTTCGTGGTGCTGCTGCTGATTGCGTTCGTGTTCGTCTGGAGAAGGGGCGCCTTGGAATGGAAGTGACGCGCACACCCGTCGACGGGGGCGGCCAGCAGGACCTGCGCGTGCGCCAGCTGCGCGCCCAGCAGATGCTGCGTGACGAGCTCGCCGGCAAGGACCTCGAGGAGTTCGTCGAGGAGCGGCTGCTGTTCACGACGCTCGAGACGGCTCAGAACTGGGCCCGCAAGAACTGCCTGTTCCCGCTCGGCTTCGGCCTCGCCTGCTGTGCGATCGAGATGATCACCGTGATCGGCTCGCCCCGCAACGACCTCGCCCGCTTCGGCGCCGAGGCGATCCGCTTCACGCCGCGCCAGGCCGACCTGCTGATCCTGTCCGGGCGCGTCTCGATCAAGATGGCCCCGATCATCCGCCGGCTCTACGACCAGATGCTGGAGCCGAAGTGGGTGATCGCGATGGGCGCCTGCTCGTCGACCGCCGGCATGTTCTCCAACTACGCGGTCGTGCAGGGCGCCGACAAGTTCCTGCCCGTGGACATCTACGTCCCGGGCTGCCCGCCCCGTCCGGAGGCTCTGATCTACGGGATCATGAAGCTCCAGGACAAGATCATGGGCACGCCGGACATGGGCTGGCGGGAGCGCTACAACGCGTACGGCACCGAGGAGAAGCCCGAGACCGCGATCGCAGCCGAGGGCGAGCTTGCCTGACGCCACCGGACTCGAGCTGATCGCCCAGGCGGTGCGCGCCGGCGTGGGCGACGAGGCGGTGGTCGGTACCTCCTATTCCCGCGAGCAGGCGACGCTGGAGGTCGCGCCCGAGCGCGTCCACGACGTGATCGCCTTCCTGCGCGAGGCGCAGGAGCCGTGGGACAAGCTGATGAGCGTCCACGGCTGCGACTACCTGCCCGAGGAGCCGCGCCTCGGCATCCACTACGAGCTGCTCTCGATGGAGCGCGTCGACAGGCTGCGGGTCAAGACGCGCCTTGGCGTGGACGACCCGCATGTCCCGACGGTCGTGGACCTGTTCGCCGGCGCGGACTTCCACGAGCGCGAGGTCTACGACATGTTCGGCGTGGTCTTCGACGGCCACCCGGACTTGCGCCGGCTGCTGATGCCGGAAGACTGGGAAGGACACCCGCAGCGGAAGGATTACCCTGTGCAGATCCGGAAGGTCGCGCAGACGTACGCGCCGCTCGAGGTGAGCGAGCAGGAGTTCCGCGCGAACCTCGAACGCGACCGCGCGCGCCGCAGCGAGCCCCATTGAGCACGGTGGACAGCGAAGCGCGCGCGGCGCTGTACGAGCGGCTGTTCGAGGCGTCGATCGCCGCGCACCAGCGGGCGCGGGAGCGGAGCTCGTCGCCGTTGTTCGAGGCCGCGGCCGCGATCGTGAGGGCGGTGCGCGCCGGCGGCAAGGTGCTGATCTTCGGCAACGGTGGCAGCGCCGCCGACGCTCAGCACCTCGCCGCGGAACTGGTCGGGCGGCTCGAGCGGAATCGCCGGGCGATCGCGGCAATCGCGCTTTCGACGGACACGAGCATCCTGACCGCGGTGGCCAACGACTACGGTTTCGAGCGCGTGTTCGCCCGGCAGATCGAAGCGCTCGGCCGGCGCGGTGACGTCGCGGTGGCCATCTCGACGAGCGGCGCGTCGAGAAACGTGCTCGCCGGCGTCGAGGCGGCGCGGGGCGCGGGGCTCGTGATCGTGGCGCTGTCGGGACGCGACGGCGGGCCGCTTGGCGCCGAGGCGGATATTCACGTGA
>Ga0081538_10001321_pt1 | contig 25583 bp, 21 predicted proteins | sample TabmetS5T2R1_FD_71022 | JGI IMG/M metagenome (GOLD analysis project Ga0081538, IMG submission 71022) | Tabebuia heterophylla rhizosphere microbial communities from the University of Puerto Rico - S5T2R1 | ecosystem: Host-associated > Plants > Roots > Rhizosphere ... | reverse complement strand
CCGTTGTAGACCACTGGGCGCCCCTTTTCCGTTGCCTCAGAGGAAAAGCACTTCCCCAACACCTAGCCGGTGCTGAGAGCCATTGACATCCTGTACCAGTAATGCCCCATCCTCGCCGAGGTCCACAACCGTCCCCACGCCAGCGCTCGGCTCAGGGGCAAAGCGCACCTGGCAGCCGATCATCTGCCCCCCATAGTGTAACCACCGCTGCCGGATCGACGTGATGTCCCCCTGTTGAAAAGCCCGATAGAGACGTTCCAGATGGGCCAATAAAAGAGCCAGCAGTGGCAGCCGTGCCCAGGAGTGGCCAGCGGCAAGAGCGAGCGACGTCACATGCTGGTGTAACTCGGGCGGGAACTGCTCGACCGCCGTGTTGACATTGATACCAATACCAATGATGACCAGAGGGGAGGAGGCGGGATGCAGTACTGCTTCACATAAGATGCCGGCAACTTTTTTGCCATAGATCTCAACATCATTCGGCCATTTCAGGCGTACAGGGAGTGCACTATACTCCGCCAGAGCCTCTGCGGTCGCCACCGCCATAGCCAGGGTCAGCTGTGGAAGACGATGTGTGTCGGTCTGGGGCCGCACGAGGAGTGATACATAAATACCTACCCCCGCTGGCGAAACAAAGGAGCGTCCATGCCGTCCACGACCTTGCGTTTGATACTCTGCCACAACCGCCGTCCCTTCTGAAGCACCATGCTGTGCCAAGTCCTTGACAATGTCATTGGTCGAAGTGGCGGAAGGCAAAATATGCATGGTACGACCGAACTCTTGTGTGGTCAGGAGCTGCTGGAGAGCTGTCGTGTCAAGAACATCGCTGTCCTGGGCAGGTTGGCCCTGTCCGTACCCGGCACTCTTAGGCATCATGTTGGTCTTGCTCAACGGCTTGCTTAAGTTTGTCAATTTCCTGTTGGAGCAGCACTTCAAGCAGGTCGGGCATTTTCGCCTGCACCACGTCGCGTACAGTGTCCAACAAGTGCGGCTTGAGTTGCGCGAGCATCGTGGTGAGATGCTCCGCGAGGGCCTCGCGGAGCATCTGGACCATATGATATCCGAGGGTTTGATACAGGACGTTGAGCGCTACCGTCTCACGGCTGCCACTGGGGTGGACGTCCTGCGATGCTTGAGACGCCGCAGGGAATGCTCCATCGCTTGCCCTTGGGATGGGCTCTGCCGGATGCGAGATCTCTGGGGGCGTGGCAGGGATGGCCACGTTGCTCCACGGGTCACCCAGAAGCTCAACGGCCATCTCAGGCTCTTCGCTGGGGGGGACGGCCCCGGCATCGACACGCTCCATAGGCAGCATCGTCGTTAGGGGGGTAGCGCTCTCGGTATGTTCCCTGGTGCTAGACATGGGTGCCTCGAAAGGGTCGCTATCTGGACGGGACAGGGTCGTCGCTATGGTTGCCAGAGGGGACGCAGGACGGTGCACCACTGGCACGAGTTGTTTGACCATGTCGAAGAGCACTTGGGGTTCAAAAGGCTTGGCCAGATGCATCGTCACACCCGCACGGTCCCCTTTGACTTTGTCATACGCTGCAAAACCACTTGTCAGGAGGACAACAGGCACATGACGGCCACCTGCACTCTGGCGAATTCTCTGACACAGTTGGAAGCCGTCCATACCTGGCATGGAGGCATCAACCAGCACAATATCGGGCCGCAACGTCTGCGCTTTGTGCAAGCCATCCAGGGCATCACCCGCCACCATGACCTCAAAGTCCTCACGAGCAAAGGCAGTCTCGACGATGGTTTGAATGGAAATACTGTCTTCAACGAGCAAAAGTTTCGTGGCCATACTGAGCCTTTCTCGTGCTGTAGCACCGTCCAGGCCGGGGAGCAACAGTAGCCAGTCGTATCCACACCATGCATCCTGAGAAGACAGACAGAGAACGCAAGCGTATAATGTCTGCTGACGACACTCTAGTGCTGGGTGCACGACACAGCGCCCATAACGTGGGCGTATTGTAGTACAAGGCTGTCCCAAAGACAATCATGAGGCGCTGGGATACGTGCCGGCCACCTGGAGTCATGCAACCTGACGCGGTATACGAACACGCCATGATGTCTCTGCTCGATCGCTATATGCTCCGTGAACTCTGGCCCTCATTTGTCCTGGCGCTCGTCGTGGCGACGTTTGTCCTCTTCGCAGACAAGCTTCTCTGGCTCACCAGTCTCATTCTCCGCAATCATCTCGATCCGGTGACGTCGGTACGCTTGCTGTGTTACACACTGCCGACGGTCAGCGGTCTCACTCTGCCTATCGCGTTTCTCATTGGGTGTACGTTGACGTTTAACCGCTTGTCGATGGATAGTGAGTATGTAGTATTCAGAGCGGCTGGGATCAGTTTGGGCCGGATGCTCGCGCCCCTGGGGGCGGCGGCTGTGGTCGTCTATGGTCTGTCCAGTTTGGTGCTGATGTATGTGTCGCCCTGGGGATTTCAGGGGCTGCAGCGCCTCTTCTTTGAAGTAGCCCGTAGTCGCGCCTATTACCATCTCCAGGCGCGTGCATTCAACGATACGTTTAAAGGTCTGGTGCTCTATGTGGAGCGCATCATGCCAGAGCAAGAACGGTTCGAGGGCGTCTTTATCGCTGATACACGCTCGGATGTCTCACAGATCATTACCGCACGGGCCGGGGCACTGGTCATCCAGCCCGAAGCCCTGCGTGTCATCCTCCGCCTCGACCAGGGGGCTATCCATCGCTCTGTGCCACCGCACAAGCGCTACGATATCCTGCAGTTTAGCCACTATGATGTTATTCTCGATCTCGATACACGTTTGGCACGCCAGGCACGTGATGAAGCGCGTCCGCGTGAACTGTTCCCCTCCCAGTTGCGCACGGAGATTGCGCGTCAGCAGGCCCTCGGGAAGAATCCCCGTCCTCTCGTCTTATACTGGCATAAGCTCTTCGCTCTCCCGTTTGCGTCGCTTATCTTTGCTGGCCTTGGCCCGGCTCTGGGGGTGGTGCATCCCAAGGCTGGGCGTTCCGCAGGGTATGTCCTTGGTCTGGGAGCGATCTTTGTCTATTACATCTTTTTAACAGCCAGTGATGCCCTGGCGGACAAAATTCCCTTCTTCCCCGCTGTCCTTGCCGCCTGGTTCCCCAATATCTGTATGAGCGGCGTCACGCTCTTGCTGTTGCGACGGACGGCTCGAGATGCCGCTCCACTGGACGTGGCTCAGCTATGGGAGGGCCCGCAACGCCTCTGGCAGCGCTGGCGCCCACAGCCGGCGGTAGAGGCGGCGCCACCCTTATAGGCATGCCCGGACATGCTTGACCTGCACTCACTGCTGCAGGCGCGGGCCGTCGGCCTGCAGAACGATATGATAGGATTGCAGCAGCGTGTTCTTGGACTCCTCAAGACGGATCAGGGCTTTGAGATACTCGGTAATGGTGTTGAGTTCGTTCGAGCGTTGCTGTGTTAAGACATCTTGGAACTGCAGCGTCGTGAAGACAGTGGCGAGCCCGACCTGCAGTTTTTTCTCTTCAGCTTCAAGTTGTTTTTGCGCCAGCCGGCTCGCGATGCGTGAGGCCTGCACCCGTTGCGCGTTGGTGAGCACATCGCGGAAAGAGTTGCGCACTTCGGCAATGATGTTTTCCTCCAGATCTTTGATGCGCACCATTTGCTGGCGTATGGCCAGTTGTGACTGCTGCACCCGGCTCTTCGCTTGCCGGTTCTGCAGCGGATAGCGGAAGGTCACGCCGACGCCCCAACTATAGCGTTTGGTGGGTTCGATCTCTGCGAAACTCCCATCAAAGCTATTGTCAATGCCGTTCAGCCGTAGGCTGGCGTCCAGGTCCAGAGTCGGCAAGGCCTGATTCTTATCAAAGACGAGCCCAATGTGCTGATTCTCCAGGGTGAGTTTCGCCTGCATGAGATCGGCACGTTGTTCGAGTGCTTGCCGAATCTCCTCGTCTTGATCCAGCGCGGGGTCCGTATACGTTGGCGGATCAGCGGGCACAATCACGATGTCAGCGCGTTCCCCAGTGAGGCTAAAATTCATCACGCGCTTGAGGCGGTCTTCGGCCGCCCGCACGGTATTCTCGGCCACCAGGATGCGTTCCTCGTTGCGGGCAATATTCGTTTCGGCCTGCAGGACATCGAGGGGCGCCAGGGTACCTACCGTCACTTGCTTGCGGATCTGGTCGAGGAGCTGCTGCGCCAGGACGAGCTGCTGTTTCTGTACCTCCAAATCCTGGCGGCGGAAGACGAGATCCCAGTAGGCTTGCTGGACCCGCGAGGTAATGGTAATAACCTGGCGGCGGAAATCTTCTTTGGAAATGGTAAGGTTGTTCTGCGCAATGAGAATCTGGGTCTTGGTGACCTCAGAACCAAAATTTTTGAGCAGGGGTTGCGTGGCGCGCAGTGTGGCGTCAGTAGTATACAACTCACTCCGGGGGATGGGGTCGCAGGTACCAGGGAAGGTCAGGACGCACCTTTCACGAAACGCTCTCTGTTCGGTCATCGTCGTCCGGCGCGAGGAGGACCCAAGATGCGTCTCGGACAGCTCGACATCGTACGTGCCGCCGTAGAGGGTCAGTTGAGAGACCCCTAGCGCCAGGCGCTGTTCCTGGGAATCATCCTGGCTCACGAGCTGGTCGTTCACGCGCTTGAGGAGCCCCGTAGCGGTATCCAGCGTGCGGGCATCTGTCGCCCGCAGTGTGGCACGGGTGTTCAGATCAAAGATGCCTTCGCGCTCGGTGATCTGCGCTGCACGGATCGGAGGATTCAGGCCAGCGATCTGGATTTCCAAGTTGCCCTGAAGGGCAAAAGCTGTGGCTTCACGTAAGGTGAGGGGCATTTCGCGCCGTTGTGCCTGGACTGTCGCAGTGGGCACGAGAGCGTAGCTGAGTACAAAGCTTCCTATGAGCACGTATATAAATTTGAGCGTTGCTGCCCTCGTGGACAATACGGCTGTTCCTGGACTGCGACGTGTGTTCATACCCCCCTTTCATCATCTCCATTGCTCGCCTTGGACCACACGACGTCAGCCTCCCGCACGGCCCTGCGGGGGCTGACCACCCCGGACGCTTATCTACCGCCTTGCAAATGGCGTTTTGTACTTGGAGTACTGCCCAATGTCAAGCGCGTTTTTCAGTAGTAGGGCTCCAGATCTTGCTTTTCTATTGCGGCCTGCATCTGGCATTGTTATAGTACCCCACCGGCCCACGGCGTGCACCACACTCCAGACTGATACACAACGGGATGATCTATGCAGATTATCGAGAATCTGGCGGCCTTCGATACACAAGCCTATCCCAAGCCCGTCCTCGCTCTCGGGAATTTTGACGGGGTGCACCTCGGTCATCAGGCGATCTTTCAGCACGTGGTGGCCCAGGCCAGGGAGGTCGCTGGGACGAGCATGGTGTTTACCTTTGAGCCGCATCCTTTACAAGTGCTGGCACCTGAGAAAGCGCCGCCCCTGCTGACCACCTATGAGCAAAAAATCCGCCTGATTGCCGCGTTCGGGATTACGGTCGGTTTGCGGGTGCCGTTTACCGAGCAATTTGCCCGCCAGGAGCCTATGGAATTTGTGCGTGAGGTCTTATGGCGACGTCTCGGCATTCACGAGGTGGTGGTCGGGCACGATTTTCGCTTTGGGCATCGTCGCGCCGGGACGGTAGACTTTCTCCAAGCCCAGGCTGAGCACTTTGGCTATCAGGTCACCGTGATTCCGGCCATTAGGCAAGATGATACTGTGGTCAGCAGCTCGAACGTTCGTCGCCTCCTGCTCGAGGGCCACGTCGCACAGGCGGCGCGTCTTTTGGGGCGCTATTATGCTATCGAAGGCCCCGTCGTAGAGGGCTTTCGGCGCGGCAGACAATTGGGGTTCCCTACGGCCAATGTCCGCTCGATCAATGCCATCGTGCCACGGAAAGGCGTGTATACCGTGCGTGTGGAGTGGGAAAAACGCCTCTACCCAGGGGTGGCAAACGTAGGGTACAATCCGACATTCGGGAATCAGGCCCTCAGCGTTGAGGCGCATCTGTTCGATGTGGATGTGCATTTGTATGGTGCGACCGTGTGCGTCGAGTTCCTGCATCGTATCCGTGATGAGCGGAAGTTCGCTTCGGTAGCAGAGTTGGCAGCGCAGATTGCGTGTGACGCACAGGAGGCCCGAACGGTGCATGCGCAGCTCGCGAGCACTGTGTAAAGACGTGGGGCTCGCAGGGTCAGCGGCACGTCAGAGAAAGTGGCGTCTACGATGACTAAGAAGCAACGCCCCTGTGTTATCATTGCTATTGATGGGCCTTCTGGGGCCGGCAAAAGCACTGCAGCCCAGCGTCTGGCGCGTCTCCTCGGTTACTGGTATGTCGATTCGGGGGCGCTGTATCGTGCTGTGGGATGGCTCGTGCGTGAACATACCCTGCCGCTGGAGGATCCAGCTGCTATTGTGGCGTGTTTGCAACGTATACCAATCGAGCTGACGTTTGCCAATGGGACGTTGCAGATATGGGTCGCCGGGCAGTGTGTGACCTCCCAATTGCGGAGTGAGGCGGTGGCGCGCGCCGCTTCCGCCGTGGCGACGCTGCCAGGTGTGCGCCAGGTGATCACGGCGCAGTTGCGACGGATCGGTTGTGAAGCAGACGTGGTCATGGAAGGGCGTGATATTGGGACGGTCGTCTTCCCGGATGCAACCGTCAAATTTTTCCTCGATGCCTCGCCGACAGTGCGCGGTCAGCGGCGTTTGCAGGAGATACAACAGGGCGGGAACACCGCGACGCTGGGGCAGGTGGTGGAGGCCATGGCACAGCGCGATAGCCAGGACCGGGCGCGTGCTACAGCCCCTTTAGTGCAGTCGCCAGAGGCCCAGACCATCGATACCACGGATTTGACAGTTGACGAGGTTGTCCAGACTATGCTATCAGAGATTCGACGTGTACTCTCATGAGAGGGGGGATGCAACGGGAGGTGCACATGGGGTGTAGGCAGGAGAGGCGTGTGAGCGCATACGTTCTCTAGGGGTGTCAACAGGAGGTTGGAGTTTCCATGACTGATCAGACAGGGCAGCAAGAGGCGCTGGAACCTGGGATGCCAGGAGCAGCGGGACAGGAAAGCGGAGCGCCGGTGCAGGACACGGGCGCTGCTGAGGCCATTGCGGTTGAGGACGTGACGAGTCGGGAAGAGTTAGAGCAGCTCTATGAAGAGAGCCTGAAGCATATCCAAGAGGGTGAAATCGTTCGCGGGCGTGTCGTCCACATTGGACGCGATTCTGTGCTGGTGGACGTCGGATATAAATCGGAAGGGATTATTGATCTCGATGAGTTCCCCGACCAGGGACGGCATTTGCGCGTTGGCGAAGAAGTGGATGTGCTGCTGGAAGAAAAGGAGGATAGCGAAGGCCAGGTCATCCTCTCCAAGGAGAAGGCGAACCGCATCAAAATCTGGGACGATATCAGTAAGAAGTACGATAACAATGATATCGTCGACGGTGTGGTCGTCGCGCGTATTAAGGGCGGCTTGACCGTGGATATCGGGTTGAAGGCGTTTTTGCCCGGGTCGCAGATTGATCTGCGGCCGGTACGCAACCTCGATAAGCTCATTGGCGAGCGGCTGCAGATGCGCATCATTAAACTCAACAAGCGGCGGGGCAATATTGTGCTGTCACGGCGTGTGCTCCTCGAAGAAGAGCGGCAGCGTGCCAAGGAGAAAACGCTGGCGTCGCTTGCAGAAGGGCAAATTATTGAAGGTGTGGTGAAGAATATCACCGAGTACGGCGCCTTCATTGACCTGGGTGGCATTGATGGCCTGTTACACATCACGGATATGTCCTGGGGACGGGTCAGCCATCCCTCGGAACTGTTCGCCATTGGGGACAAAGTCAAGGTGATGGTACTCAAGTTTGACCAGGAGCATGAGCGCGTCTCGCTCGGGTTGAAACAGATGACCCCAGATCCCTGGATGAATGTGGCCGAGAAGTATCCTGAGACGTCACGGGTGTCTGGGAAGGTCGTCAGTATCACTGATTACGGTGCCTTTGTGGAACTGGAAGAGGGGATTGAGGGACTGGTCCACGTCTCCCAAATGTCCTGGGCCCGACGTACCCGTCATCCCTCGAAAATCGTCAATATTGGCGATACGATCGAGGCGGTGGTGTTAAGCGTTGACAAGGACAAAAAACGCATTTCGCTGGGCATGAAGCAGATTGAGCCCAATCCGTGGACGACCGTCGATGAGCGCTACCCGGTGGGAAGTGAAGTCGAAGGCAAAGTCCGTAATCTGACCGACTTTGGGGCCTTTATCGCTCTCGAAGAAGGCATCGATGGCCTCATCCATATTTCCGATATGTCCTGGACGCAGCGCGTCAAGCACCCTTCGGAAATCCTCAAGAAGGGCCAGAAGGTGCGGGCAGTCGTGCTGAATGTGGATAAAGATAATGAGCGGTTGTCCCTCGGCTTGAAGCAGATGGAACTCGATCCGTGGACGCAAGTGCAGACAAAATACCATGTTGGGCAGGATATCCGCGTGAAGGTCGTGAAAGTGACCAACTTTGGAGCATTTGCCGAACTGGAGGACGGCGTGGAAGGACTCATCCACCTGTCTGAACTGAGTCGGGAGAAGATTACAGACCCGGAAGAGGTGGTCAGTGTCGGCCAGGAACTCGATGCCAAAATCATCAAGATCGATGTAGAGACACGGAAGATTGGTCTTAGCGTACGGGCTTTTATGGAAGACAACGAGCGCCAGGAGGTGCTGGACGTCAACCGCCAGGCCACGGAAACGGTGACCATTGGTGATACGGCTCCAGAGGGGCTGACGACGTTGCAGTCCGCTTTCGCCGATGCTGCCAAGAAGGAAGAAGGAGACGCCTAACACCTCTGCGGGAGGCGGTTGGTGGACTCATCTTTCGGAGGGGCAAGATGGGTCCAAAGCCAGCTCGCGGTGCTTGAGAGTTGAAGAAGACGAATATGGGTTGGCTTGAGAAATCGAGACATAGACTTCATACCCTTTCAGGGTGGGAGTAGGCTGCAATTTTCCCCATAAGGTTTGGGCGCTGCGCGATGGTCCCTTCTTGCGGAGATCTAAATGCATGACAAAGGCAGAGCTCGTCGAGAAGGTCGCTGACAAGATTCAGCTCACCAAGAAACAGACTGAAACTGTAGTGAATATTTTGCTGAATTGTATCACAGAGGCCCTGAGTGAAGGAGACAAGGTGGAATTGCGTGGCTTTGGGAGTTTTCGTATCCGCAATCGCAATCCCCGCGAAGGACGCAATCCAAAAACTGGTGATACCGTACAGATTCCAGCGAAACGTGTGCCATTTTTTAAGGCTGGTAAAGAGCTCCGCGAGATGGTTGACGATCAGTAGCCTACGTGTTGTGCAGCCTCGTGTCCCTTTCTGTCTACGCTCTAAGGGTCTCTGGAAGTGCAGAGGGTACAGTGCAGAGGAGAGGAGTGCGGTGGCTCTCCTATACACTGTGCATAAAGGCAGTTTCCTCAATGCAAGAGCCGTTCCTGGTGATAGTCGGTCCCACTGCAGTGGGGAAAACGGCTCTTTCTGTGCCCATTGCGCAGGCGCTTGACGCTGAGATCGTCAACGTTGATTCGCGCCAGATCTACAGATACATGGATATTGGTACTGCGAAGCCTTCTATAGCCCAGCAGGCCCAGGTAGCGCATCATTTACTCGATCTGCTCCTGCCGCATCAGCCCAGCAACGCCGCCCAGTTTTTGACGAGCGCGCGGCAGGTACTTGATGATGTACGGCAGCGTGGGAAGCGAGTCCTGATTGTGGCAGGGAGCGGTCTCTACCTGCAGGCACTGCTCTATGGGCTTATGCCAGCTCCCCCAGCCTACGCGCCTTTGCGACGTGCGCTGCAGGTGTATGCCGATCAGCATGGCACGCCGGCGCTGTACCGGCGCCTCCAGCATGTCGACCCTGTCGCGGCCTCTTCTTATCATCCACACGATCGTATCCGTCTTATCCGGGCATTAGAAGTGACGTATCTGACTGGGGAGCCCTTCTCTCTGCACCGCTATCGTCATCAGGGCCAAGAGCCACTGTTCCCATATGTCGGTGTGGGTCTGACACGGGAACGTGCTGACCTCTATGCGCGTATTACGGCGCGTACAGATGCCATGCTTGCTGCTGGTTGGTTGGCGGAGGTAGAGAGGCTCGTCGGATGGGGCTACACACGCGTCTGTGCAGCCATGAATAGCCTGGGCTACCGGGAACTCCTCGCTTATGTAGCGGGAGAGATGGGCTGGGACGAGACGGTAGCTGCCATCAAAAAGGCCACTTGTCATCTGGCTAAACGTCAGCTCACGTGGTTCCGTAAAATGGCGCATGTGTACTGGTTCAACCTGTCAGCTATGGATGAGCAGAGAGCCGTAGCCACTCTCGTCCAGCACCTGCAAGCAGTGCTGGACGAGAGGCAAGGTGGAGGAGGGGTACACAGCACGCGGATGCTGTAGTGGAGGGATAAGTAAGCCTCCCCTGGGGGCTGGAGGGTACTGTGCATCCAATTGTGTTCCGGATTGGTCCGTTTGCGCTGCGTTTCTATGGCTTGATGTATGTGGCCGCGCTGCTCGTGGGTATATGGTTGCTCCGCCTGGAAGCCAAACGCCGTCATCTGCCTCCTGAACGGATGGTCGATCTCGCATTTTATGCGTTTGTGGGTGGCTTGCTAGGTGGGCGTCTGTATTACGTGCTCTTCAAGTGGGGCTATTACGGAGCGCATCCATGGAAGATTATCGCCGTGTGGGAGGGAGGTATGGCGATTCACGGGGGACTCATTGGCGGGCTCATTGGCGGCTGGTGGTTTGCCCGTATGCATGGGCTGCCCTTCGCCACCCTGTGCGATATGGCGGCGCCGGCCATTAGTTTAGGCCATGCGTTTGGGCGTTTTGGCAATTTCATGAATGGCGATGCCCATGGCTATCCGCTGCGCTCCCCCATGTTACCGACATGGCTACGCCATTTCCCGGACTGGATGGGGGTGACCTTCCCCGCCACAAGCATCGCCAGTCAAGAGTTTGGTCCCGTCCCCTTACATCCGGTGATGCTCTATGAGTTAGTGCTCAACCTTATCGGGTTTGTGTTGCTGTGGAGCTTGCGGAAAAAACCTTGGCCTCCGGGTAGTCTGTTCGGCTTATATCTGATGTACTATGCCCTGGTGCGGTCGTTTACGTCGCTCTTTCGGGCCGATGATCTCTATCTCGGCCCGCTGCGTATGCCCCATGTGATTAGCGCGGTGATGTTGCTCGTCGGGTTGTTCATCTTCTTACGTCCTCGCTATCGCTCTGTCGCACCATATGCTGGTGCTCGTGGCGGACGGTAGGGCGCTGGCGTGGCAGGCCGTAATGCAGCTGCTGGAAGCTATAGCGGCTCCAGACGACAGCGAGGGCAGGAGCTAATACCATCCATATATTGATGTGACCATAGTGCATGCCATGACGGAGGTCGCCTCCCCAGGTGGGCGTGAAGGACTCGGTGCTGAGATTCAGAAAATAGAAGGTCACCTCGAGGAGTAGCACCAGTCCGCCAAGCTGTGCACAGTGGGCGACGCGCTGGAGAGGCGTGGTTGTTGCAGTCATGAGCTGGGCTGCGACCGGTAGACAGGCAACAGTAAGGGCAATATCGAGAGCCCAAGAGTGGTGTTCGAACACGACAAAGACCATAAAAGCGAGCACAAAAGATGGAATGCCGTGCAGGAGTGCGAGACCTGCACGCCACCACAGGCTGAGCAGTCCCTGTATTCTCCATTTGCCATTGAGGACAAGCCAACTCACACCTCCGATGATCATCGTCAGGACGACCACACGAGGGATAGAGCTCCGAAAGCCTTTCACCGTACGACTCAGGACGTCACGTCCAAGAAAATCTGTGCCCAATGCGTAACGATAGCCTGGGGCAAGGAACTGATCGCGACTATGAATTTCCATCGGATCGTAGAGCACGAGCGCTGGCGCCCATAGGGTGACCGCGCCGAGAATCAAAAGGCACCAAAAGCCCGTATAGACTGCTCGGGGGGAGAAGGCAGGGCGTGGAGGAGAGGCATGGGGTAACGCTAGCTGCGGCTGGGCTTGCTGGTGCGGAGAGGCGCCCCACTCGCACAGACAACGTAAGACGAAGTAGAGAGCGCCCATACAGAGTATAAAACCTTGCAAAACAGGAAGATCACGTCGCTTCAGGGCTTCGATACCCAGGCTCCCTACACCGGGGAAGGCGAAGACATACTCGATGAGACTTACTTCCAGAAGAAAATACGCCAGGTGGGGGCAAAAGCTTGTCCTGAAGTGCTGCCAGCGCTGACGGAGAGGATACCGTTGGCCGTGGCATGCGGGGGAGGGTGTGTACCAGATACGTAACGGCGTCAGCGCTAAGATTGAGGCTGGTAAGAGCATGTAGACAGGGTTGAAGAAATAGTAAGGCTCGAAGAGCGGCAAATTGGCCATACTGACCCAGCCCAGTTGCCAGATAATCAGCTCACGCAGGAAGACAGCCACGAGGAAACTCGGTACAGCTTCCAGCATGGCGAGGAGTTGACTGCGTGGCAAGAGTGCGCTCAACCAAGGCGCCAGATGGTGCATACTCCAGAGTACGGCTGTCCCCAGGCTGCACGCCAGGAGAGTCCACAGTAGGAGCAGAGTCGTACGAGAAGTAGCTTGCCAGATATCATGAAAAACCGGCCGATTCGAGTAACGCGAAGCGCCCCATTGCCCCGTGACGAGCCGTTGCAGCCATAGAGCACATTGCATTGGGAGAGGGCGATCAAAACCATAGTCGCTGATGAGACGGGCACGTTGCTGGGCGTTCGCTGGCCAGTTCTCATACAGGGTCACAGGCTGCCTGGACATCAGATGCGGGAGGGCAAAGACGGCTAACGCCATGCCCACAAGGCTGATGAGTTTGAAGCTCCAATATCGCCAAGGCCATACGTGCATGGGTACTGCTCTAAGAGGTGTCCTCAAAGAGGGGGAGGTTTGTGAAACGCTTTGCGCGGTGTACAAATTGTCAACAATGGTACGTACGAACCTATACAACCTCGGTGGAGATTTACCAGCATGATAATTTGTGCTGTCTGACCGTATGGTGTTTGCGGTGTATTGATGAGGCGGAAAAACGTTCGCAGCCGCATGGCACCGCTATTGACATAGAACAGCGTCCCAGCTCTCTGTCGTCCTCTGATATCTTTCAGCAATATATGCAGGAACATTTGCAGCTCATGGATAGGGCCCTCTATGACGATGAAACTCTTGTGGTCCCTGCCATTCAAGATTTCATGGAGCGCTGTCGTCTCTACCAGACCCAACTAGAGATACCTGAACAGTGCCAACGTCTTGCCGGACATCTCCACTACTGGGAAACCTTCCTGAAAGCTCTTAACGCTTCGTCTCCTCGTCGCTCGTCGAGCGCACGAGGCGAATCGTCAGAGGATTGCGGTCGCGGGTAACCTGACAGAGCATTTCCTGACCGACCTTTTTCTCCTTATAGGTTGCCAGAAAGCCCTGAATATCCTTGACAGGTTTCCCGTCAATGCTGGTAATCACATCACCGCGGCGCATGCCACGCTGCTCTGCTTGACTTCCTGCTTCCACAGAGGATACCAAGACACCACCTGCCTTCGCCAAGTGAAAAAAACTCGCCAGCTTCGCATCGAGGTCTTGGAGATGCATGCCAAGGGTTTTGACCACGGAAGTAGAGGAGGGAGGTTCTTGCAAAGTGACAGTGCGCACAGCGTCCAGCAGTTTTTTTGTCGCAAAAACAGGCGCCTGGACGTGTAAGGCCAGGGCAATAGCATCGCTTGGCCGTGCATCAATCGTGAGCGTTTTGTTGCCTTGTCGTAAGAGAATAGCCGCATAAAAGGTATCCTCCTGCATATCAGTGATAATGACACGGCCAATCTTGACATTCAGATCGACCAAAATGTTATGCAGAAGAACATGCGTTAATGGACGTGGGGTAGAGACGCCTTCCAGTTCCAGTATGATAGCGCGGGCCTCGGGAAGCCCAATCCAAATAGGAAAGGCGCGGTACCCTTGCTGCTCTTCAAGAATAACCACTGGTGTATTGCCCTGAGGGTCTATGGTGACCCCCTTGATTTTTACCTCCAGTACGTCCTCGTCGAGGGGCTGGCTTACGCTGTTAAGAGGAGAGACGCATGCACTCAGTAACACGACAAGGCAGCACACTAAGTATTGTTTCATGAGCATTTCTCCATACCGGTAGGCGAACCTCCTCACGTGCTTGCCAGGGTGAGGCCCTCACAGGCCACGATGGCAGGAGGTGCCGCAGCACGGGTGAGAATGGACATGCTGACCAGACTTGCTTTACCTTCTGTATGCTACCTTGGATGGAGGCACAAGTCAAAAAGATACTGTAGCATCACAAAGATTATGCTATGTTCACCAGAGCCGGATCGATTTGTGACTCTATCTGAGGAGAGAGGGGCCTATGCCCATGGTCGTCAGAAAGGTGAGTCAGATAGTAGGCTTGCTCCTGTTGATAAGTACGCTATTTTTGATACTCAGCGTGAGTTTGTATACTCCCGAGGCTCCTAACGCGAACCATTATGTGAGCGACGGGAGCACCATGGGCCAGCATCGTGGTGGTGGAGTGAGGAAAGCACTCGCCGATTGGGCCGATTGGGCGCTGCAGGGGTTTGGTAGCGTGGTTGTCTTGCTGACTGGGATTGCTGTCATAGATGCGTGCTGTCTCTTACGGGGACGCATAGGCACCGCGGTGGCGGTGGCAGGGCGTGGTTTACTCTGCTTGGTCGCGGTGAGTGCGTGTGCCGATCTGACTTTCACGAGTGTCCACATTGGGGGTACGGCATTTCTTGCTGGAGGGATCAGTGGTAAGTGGTTAGCGGATACCGTGGTAGCTTCTCTCAGCTCGGGATTTGTTGGAGGGATCGGTAGTAAGTGGCTGACGGAGAGTGCAGTAACTTCTCTCAGCCACTCTGGGGCCTGTGCCATATTAGGTATGATAGCGCTCGGGGCTCTCTGCGTTGGGGTCGAGCACCCAATACTCACAGCGCTGTGGAGCGGTCTCAGGGCGATAAGCCGTGCAAGTTGGGCACTTCTGAGGCTCGTGCCGCAAGGGCTTAGAGGGGTTGTATGGACGGTACGCCAAGGTGCGAGAATCGTCAGCCATCTCGGCCAAGCGGTTGTAAGGTACAGACAGGCAAACGTGCCACAGCCTGATGTGGACGGGCCATCAGAGCCTCTATGGCTGCCTGATCCGGCTTCGACATGTGCTGTCGCACATGCGCCAAAGAGTAACGCTGACTCTCTAGCACCATGTGCAAGCCAGACCGCTGTCCCACCAGCTGGACCGTCTGCCACGACGGTACGGAAGCGGCAACGTGCGGTGCCAATTTTGCCAACTTTGCCGGCTGTGACGTCTCCTATGCGAAGTGAGGCAAAGAGCCTTTCCGATAGCCAGACCCCATCTGTACGCCAGGCTCCTGTGCCACCGGTCCAACTGCCGGCTGCGGCAGTGCAGCAACCCCAGGCTGGACCGGGCACACCACTCTCCGTCAGGCGCTTCCACCAGCAACGTGTTACGGATGCCCTGCCGTCGTTTGATCTGCTTGATATTCCCATGACACCTCAACGCGGGCACAGCTCCGAGGAATTGGCGATCCAGGCACGGTTTCTCGAACAAAAGCTGCGAGAATTTGGCGTTGAAGGGGAAGTGGTGCAGGTGTTACCCGGCCCTGTCATCACCATGTATGAGTTTGCCCCTGCTGCCGGGGTAAAAGTCAATAAAATTGTCAACCTTCAGGATGATTTGGCGCTGGTGATGGAGGCGGTCAGTGTGCGGGTGGTGGCGCCGATACCTGGAAAAGCGGTAGTGGGTATAGAAATTCCTCATAAGCGGCGTGAGACAGTGCGCTTCCGCGATTTGCTTGATAGCGAGGAATGGCACACGTCCACATCGAAGCTGAGCCTGGCTTTAGGGAAAGATATTTTGGGTCGGCCTGTGATCACAGATCTAGCCCTCATTCCACATTTGCTCATCGCTGGGGCGACTGGTTCCGGGAAAAGTGTTGGCCTCAACAGCTTGATTTGTAGTCTGCTCTTTCGTGCTACCCCGGCGGATGTCAAGCTCATCATGATTGATCCGAAGATGCTTGAGTTCTCGGTCTATGATGGGATTCCGCATCTGCTAGTGCCCGTGGTCACGGAGCCGAAGAAAGCCGCTATTGTGTTACGGCGGGTCGTGGAGGAAATGGGGCGTCGCTATCAAATCTTAGCGGCACAGGGGGTCCGGAGTATTGCTCAGTACAACCAAATGCTCGAGGAGGAACACGGCGGTGGAGCCCCAGGACGTGTACGTGTCCAGGCCGGACAGGAGGCTGACCCGACGCCAGCCGAGAAGCTGCCGTATCTGGTCGTTGTGATTGATGAGCTTTCGGACTTAATGATGGTATCGGCTCGGGAAGTGGAAGATTCGCTCATGCGCTTGGCTCAGATGGCCCGTGCTGCAGGGATTCACTTAATTGTCGCGACTCAGCGCCCGTCGGTGGACGTGCTGACCGGGGTTATTAAAGCTAATTTCCCAGCGCGGTTGTCGTTTCAGGTCACCTCGAAGGTCGATTCGCGCACGATTCTGGATACGAATGGTGCAGAGACACTGCTGGGACGAGGCGACATGCTCTTTCTGGCGCCCGGGACATCGAAACCGCAACGCGTGCACGGCGCATATGTGTCCGAAGCAGAAATCAGCCGCTTAGTGGAGGCATGGAAAGCGGTAGAACAGACCCGCTACGACGATGGTTTTTTGGCGCCAGGAGGCGACCGCGTAAATGTTGAGGAAGACGAGTATGACGAAAAATATGATGAAGCCATCGCACTTGTAACCAAAATCGGCCAGGCGTCGATTTCCATGCTGCAGCGTCGCTTGCGGGTAGGCTATAATCGGGCAGCACGCATGATTGAAATGATGGAGAAAGATGGCATTGTCGGACCAGCGGATGGCATTAAACCGCGAGAAGTGCTTGTACGGAATACCTTTGACGACGTGTGAAGCACGTCCGAGGCACGAGCCACAGCGAGACGCGCATAGCCGATGGGGAAGGCGCGGAGTAGGGGTATGGAGTATCGTCGTGCTGGGGCTCCTGCTGCTGAGTAATATCAGTGGTTGTGGACGCAAAGGCCCGCCCAAGCCGATACGGCAGCAAGCTCCCAGTGAACGCACCTCTTAAGCTGGTAATACCTCAGAGGGTTCTGGAACCGAGAGGAGGAGGTCATATTGATACGGGTGCTTATCACGGGAGCGACAGGGAAGATGGGGCGCCGCGTGATCGATCTGGTGCATACAGATCCCGAGCTGGAACTCGTTGGGGCGGTCACCCATAAGTCGCACGCTGCCTTGGGACGCGACGCCGGTGAAGTGGCTGGTATTGGCCCTATTGGGGTCGTGTTAGACCATGACTGCACTAGGACGCTGTCGCAAGCGCACGTCATCATCGATTTTTCGGTGGCTGATGCTGCACTTACCTATATACGTCTGGCCGCTACACATACCAAAGCCATCGTTGTTGGTACGACGGGTTTCACGGCCTCGCAGCATGAGGAAATACGTCGTTTGAGTCAGAACATGTCATGTTTTATGGCCCCAAACATGAGCGTGGGGGTCAATGTGATGTTGCACGTGTTACGGCAGCTGGTGACGTTATTGGGTCCTGGCTATGACATCGAAATACTGGAAGCTCATCACCGGACCAAAGTCGATGCCCCCAGTGGTACAGCCTTGCGTATGGCGGCAGTTGTGGCAGAGGCACGGGGCCACCACCTGGATGATATCGCTGTTTACGGACGACGGGGGATGATTGGTCGGCGGTCTGATACAGAGATTGGTATTCAGGTGGTGCGGGCCGGTGAGATTGTTGGGGAGCATACCGTGCTGTTTGGAGGTCCAGGTGAGCGCCTGGAACTTGTCCATCGGTCCCAAAGCCGTGATACCTTTGCCAGCGGAGCGCTACGGGCCGCGAAGTGGGTGATGCAACAACCCTGGGGGCTGTATAGCATGGAGGATCTCTTGCATCTGGCATAGGCGCGATGCCTCACACGACCTGCAAGACCACAAAGTACATCCAACATATGGGTGCATCCTGTAAGAGGGCTCCCATGTGTACTCAGTAATCTCCTTATCAGTCAGCCTGTAACAATACGATTGATGCTGTCGTCGAAGACAGGTATCGCACGCTCTTGTAATGTTCTCGATGGAGGCGGTATGTTTCGTCAGAGACTGAGGAGTTTCTTTGAAAAAACTCCTGCCATCCATTACATCAAACAGCATGAGACTGTCGTCATCGGTGACATTGTCGTTGATGTCAAAAATGTTATTCTTCGTCCTTACGCGTGCGATGGGGCGCATTGCTTATCTATGAAGTCTTTACCCAACCATCTAGAGGACTATGGCTTTACGTTCTACAACGAAGTGGCGGCCTATGGTGATTGTTGCCGTGGACCCATCGTGTTTATTTCGCAAGCAGAGCGCCAACACATTGCGGAGCATCTCGAGGGTATTATTCCACACATGAGCCAGGAAGGGCAGTTTGTGGTCAAGGAGTACCTTCGTCAGAAGGGACCAGAGCATAAACACGAGGCCTTTGCTGAAAGCGCACGCGGGACGCAAGGAGAGCAACAGGGACAGGAACTCGATTTTGCGAAGATGCATACCATTTGGGGTGACCAATGCATTTTTCGGACTCTCCATCATAATGGCCTGCGTGGGCAGGTACGATGTGCTATTCATGCGTATACGGTGCAAGCGGGCCTCTCCTATCTCGATATCAAACCTGTGGACTGTTGGTTCTGGCCACTCGCACTGGTGCCCCTCTATACTGGCCAATTTCTGCTCACAGTACATACGGAAGAAACACGCCACTTTACGGAGGAGTCAGAAAATTATGCGAAGAAGCGGTGCCTCACGGAGCCCATCGCCGGCGCGCCCTATATCTATCAGAGCTTCCGCAAAGAGCTCGTGTACGTATTCGGCCAGGAGTGGTTTGATGCTCTGGTAGCCTGTGCGACACACTATCATCAGCGTCTAGCCCAGTGAGGGAGCTGTGAAGATTGCCTTAATGTATAACGGTATCACGCGTGACATGCTCTTGCAGGGACCGCTGGATCGGACGGCAGAATTCGATGGACCGCACACGGTTGCCGTATTGCGTGAGGCGCTTGCCGTCCATGGGCATGCGGTGACGTTGATCGAGGCCAATGAAGAGGCGTACGAACGTCTGCGCACCAGTGGCGTGGAGTTGGTGTTTAATGTTGCCGAAGGGATCCGCGGAGCGGACCGCGAGGCCCAGATTCCTGCCATGCTGGAAATGTTAGGCGTGCCCTATACGGGCTCAGGACCACTGTGCCTTGCCCTCTGTCTACACAAAGGCAAAGCGAAAGAGATTCTCTCGTATCATGGTATTCCCACCCCGACTTTTCAGGTACTGCAGCATCCGCACGAGCCCCTATCCGAGGCGCTTGTGTTCCCCCTCATCGTCAAACTCCTCCACGAAGGATCGAGTATGGGGTTGTCGTACGACTCCATTGTCGAAACTCCTCAAGCATTAGTCGCCCGCGCCAGGTATCTCATGCAGATCTATGACCAACCTGTGTTAGTCGAACAGTTCATTGATGGACGTGAATTTACCGTGCCGATATTGGGCAATACACCCGCAAGGACATTGCCGGTGATCGAGGTCCTCTTCCAAGGGCCTCGTAACATTACACTCTTCCAGCCTGATGACGATGTGATTCATATGCTGGCACAAGCCCGCCAACAGCGTCTGGCCAGCCCGCTGGCATTTCGACTCAGTGCCAACCAAGAGCATGCACTGGTGCAGACCGAAGATGGCGGAGTATTAGAGATTCCAGTCGCGTTAACGCAGTCAGTGTGTCCTGCTGATATTCCAGCGACACTCGTGGCGCGGCTCCAAGACACAGCCATACGAGCTTTTTATGCTCTGGAGTGTCGGGATTGGTGTCGCGTTGATATGCGCGTAGGTGCAGATGGTATCCCACAAGTCCTAGAACTGAATCCTATCGCCGGGCTTGATCCAGCCTGTTGGTTCCCGCGCTCGGCGCGAGCCGCGGGGATGGATTATCCGACTTTGATGCAGACCATACTCGATCTCGCCTGCCAACGGTATGGTCTCTAAAGATGAGCCAGGTGCATTGGTCGTATGCACAGCTAAGACAGAAGGAGCCAGTCGCGTATGGAGGTGACCGAGATCAAGCGGATTTATGCGTACTATTCACGGGTCTATGATTTTATTTTTAAGCGGTGGTTCTTTCCACGCCAGCGACATGCCATTGAGTCGCTGCACATTGACCCAGGCCAGAACATCCTCGATGTCGGGGTGGGGACAGGGTTCTCTTTACCGCTCTATCCCCAATATGCACACGTCGTTGGGGTAGATTTATCCAGTAAAATGCTGCGGGAAGCCCAGAAAAAAGTGCTGCAAAAGCGGCTCACGCATGTGGCCTTAATGGAGATGGACGCCTCCCATCTGGCCTTTCCGGACAGTACCTTTGATGTTGTGATTGCCGCTTTTGTCATCAGTGTCGTGCCTGACCCTCTACGAGTGCTTTCGGAAATCAAGCGCGTCAGTAAACCGGAAGGACAAATTGTCATTATTAATCATTTTCAGAGCCACAATAAGGTGATGGCGCAGTTTGAAAAGTGGGTGTCGCCCTTGTGCACCAAAATTGGTTGGCGTTCCGACTTAGCGTTGGAATATTTAGTCCAGCATGCCGACCTCCACATCGACCGCAAGTATTCTCTCAATAAGGTCGATTTGTGGAAGGTGATCTACGCGACGAATAATAAATAAGAGGTGTGCCTGTCTCCTGTACTATGCACCACAGCACTTCTTATACTTCCTACCACTCCCACATGGACAGGGAGCATTACGCCCGACTTTTGCGCCCTGGCGACGTACAGTTTTTATCGCTATATCTCCAGTGTCTCCCTGCACTTCGGAGAGCGTCCCACGGTGTTCCACAATGTGCTGCTCACGCCGACGGGGATGTGCCATCAGCTCTTCGTCGGCGCGGGTCAGTTCGATTTTAAAAAGCAGTTCAAGGGCTTCGGCTTTGATGCGCTCGGTCATACCGACGAACATCTCGTACGCTTCGCGCTTGTATTCATTCAGTGGATTTTTCTGCCCGTAGCCACGTAGGCCAATACCCTCCTTCAGGTAGTCCATGGCGAGCAGGTGATCTTTCCAATGTTTATCAATGACTTGCAGCATGACCCAGCGCTCCAGGGCACCGTGTTGCTCTTCGCCAATGGCTTGCATTTTGGCCGTATAATGGGCCTTGAGGCGTGTATGCAGATGTTCCGAGAACGTGTCACGGTCGAAGTCAACAACATGCTCTGGAGTAAGAGCTATATGGACACCGTACTGGCGCTGTATGGCGTCTGTCAAGCCTGCCAGATCCCAATCGTCAATATAGGCATCAGCGGGAACATAGGTATTGAAAATGTCTTCGAGCACCTCAGTATGCATCTCCTCCAGCAGCGCGTGAATATCATCAGACTCCAGCACGTCTCGCCGCTGACTGTAGATCACTTCGCGCTGTTTGTTCATTACATCGTCATACTCGAGGAGGTGTTTGCGAATCTCAAAGTTGTGCGCTTCGACCTTGCGCTGGGCATTCTCAATAGCTTTCGTAATCATGGAGTGCTCAATAGGCTGGCCTTCTTCCATGCCCAGTTTGGCCATGATGCCGGAGATACGGTCTGAGCCGAAAATGCGTAAGAGGTCATCTTCCAGCGACAGATAAAAACGCGAGGAGCCCGGGTCTCCCTGCCGCCCGGCACGGCCACGAAGCTGATTGTCAATGCGACGCGCTTCGTGACGTTCGGTGCCAATAATATGCAGGCCTCCGAGCGCCACGACGGCGTCATGTTCAGACGCGCACTGGGCTTGGGCTTTCTGGAGTTGCATCGGATAGTCTGGGTCAGCGCCGCCAAGCTTGCAGGCGTTACGAGCAAGGAATTCTGGATTGCCACCCAACAGGATGTCGGTGCCACGCCCAGCCATATTGGTAGAAATCGTTACAGCCCCTTGGCGTCCGGCTTGCGCCACAATCTCCGCTTCGCGCTCATGCTGCTTGGCGTTCAGGACATTGTGGGAAATTCCCTGGCGTTTGAGCATGCTGCTCAGGCGTTCCGATTTTTCAATGGAAATGGTGCCCACTAGAACAGGGCGGCCTTGCTTATGGAGTTCTCGGATCTCTTCCACCACTGCGTGGAATTTTTCCGACTCTGTACGGTAGACAACATCAGGGTGCTCTGTCCGGATGAGCCAGCGATTGGTAGGAATGACCATCACTTCGAGGTTGTAGATGGCGTGAAATTCGGTGGCCTCAGTATCGGCAGTACCCGTCATGCCCGCGAGCTTACTATACATACGGAAGTAATTCTGAAAGGTAATAGAGGCTAAAGTCTGGTTCTCGTTCGCAACTTTGAGGTGTTCCTTTGCCTCGAGCGCCTGATGCAAACCCTCGCTGTACCGCCGTCCAGGCATTAAACGGCCCGTAAACTCATCGACAATAATGACCTCACCCTCCTTCACCACATAATCCACATCTTTCTTAAACAGCGTATGGGCCTTGAGGGCCTGAGTCAGATGATGGAGAGTTTCGAGATGCATGGGGTCATAGAGGTTGTCAACACCGAGTAACCGCTCAGCTTTGGCGATCCCTTCTTCGGTGAGAGCGACAGAACGCATTTTCTCGTCGATAGTATAATCGCTCTCTTTGTGCAAACGGGGGATAATACGGTCCGCTTGATAGTACTTGTCCGTCGATTCTTCTGCTGGCCCCGAAATGATCAACGGTGTGCGGGCCTCATCAATGAGAATACTGTCCACCTCGTCAACGATGGCGTAGTGGAGGGGGCGTTGTACAAACTCAGCACGGCCAAACTTCATATTATCACGGAGATAATCGAAGCCAAACTCGTTGTTGGTGCCATACGTCACATCGGCATGATAGGCCTGACGTCTCGCCATATCATCCATATCGTGTTGAATGACCCCTACGGAGAGGCCGAGCGCCTGGTAGACTGGGCCCATCCACTCGGCATCGCGCCTAGCGAGATAATCATTGACCGTGACGACGTGTACGCCCTTCCCGACGAGACTGTTGAGATAGACGGGTAGGGTTGCCACCAGGGTTTTCCCTTCACCAGTTTTCATCTCAGCGATTTTCCCCTCGTGCAAGACGATGCCGCCAATGAGTTGCACATCAAAATGGCGCATGTTCAGGAGGCGTCTTGACACTTCACGCACGACAGCAAAGGCTTCGGGGATGAGACTCTCCAGGAGAGCCCCTTGCGCGAGGCGCTCTCGAAAGAGCGCGGTTTGGGTCCGTAGCTCATCGAGAGAGAGGTGAGTAAGCGCCGATTCACACTGATTAATCTGGTCAACGAGTGGCTGTATGCGTTTTAATTCACGGTCGTTTTTGCTCCCAAACACCTTCCGCAGTAGTGTTCCAAACATGACGGTGTATCTCCTGCCTGGTAAGGGCTGATGGGCTAGACAGTGTGCCAGAGGCCTGCGCGTCTTTGTGTTACCTCACGAGTGTCAGAAGCGTATGGCTATGGACAATGGCCGTCTTCTCATAGACGAGAAGCCTACTACATGGTACCAGAGTGCTCCAGGGACAGCCAAGCCAAAACTGGGTATATCTCTATCCTTCCTCACTGTTTGATCGCTGGTGTAGGCTTTTGTATACTCGACATCACGACAGCCATAGCGGAATTGCACGGTGCGCGCGCTGTGAGAGATCTCGCATAGCATGGGGAGAACACACAGGGAGGCAGGCAATGATACCGTTTGGATCCGTAGCTGGGCAGGATTTCGCTGGAGGCGATTTTTCGTATGCTGACTTGCGAGGCGTGCAGTTAGCGGGTTGTCAACTTCGAGGCGCCAACTTCCGTGGTGCCAACCTGCGTGGAGCTAACTTGCGCGGGGTCGATGCTCGTGACACCGTGTTCGATTTGGCTGACCTGACTGCAGCGGATTGTACGGAAGCCCTGCTGCAGGGAGCCCGTTTGCGGCAAGCCCGCTTGCATTATGCCTCCTTGCGTCACGCCTTCTTGCTGAGCGCCCATCTTGAACATGCCTCTCTCCAGGACACAGACTTCACGGGTGCAAATTGTGAGTGGGCGTGGGTCGATGGGCTGGATTTTCAGGGAGCTATCGTCTCGTGTACGCTCTTCCTGAATGCACGAGGTCTTTCTGCCTTGGCGCAACGTACCATCGAGGCGAGAGGGGGGTTTACTGGCCAACGCCCTATGATTCTTGGGCGCGAGCTGTATGAAGGGCCTCTGCCCGGCCCGGCTGCTTCATCTGTATAGGCGAGAGGAGGAGCATGACACCGGTAGCCATTGTTGGGATTGGCGAGAGCCGTGTGGGGCGACTGCGTGGTGTGAGTGCGCTCCGTTTAACGCTCGAAGCAGCGCGTGCTGCTGTGCAGGATGCCGGCGTCGCTGGCACGGCTATCGACGGTGTGCTCACGCGCAACCTCGACATGGACGTAACGTATATGCACAGCCAGCTGGTGGCGAAGCATCTGGGGCTGAAGCCGCGCTTTACGACTGATATAAACCTTGGCGGAGCGACGGCGATTGCGATGCTGGAACAAGCTGCCATCTTGATCGCGACTGGGGTATGCCGGCTCGTCTTGTGTGCCTATGGTGAGAATCGTCGTACAAGCTGGGCCGTAGCCCGTCATGGGCGTATGAAAATGGGGAATGAAGACTTTGAGGAATGTTTTGGGCTGACTTGGGGGATGGGGCCGCATGCGCTAGCGGCACAGCGCCATATGCACCTGTTTGGCACGACAAGCCGGCAATTGGGTATGATCGCCGTAGCGCAGCGGCGTTACGCCAGTCAGAATCCCAATGCTGATTTGCGCACCCCGTTGAGTCTCGAGGAATACGAACGCGCACCATGGCTGATTGCCCCCCTGCGCAAGTATGACCTCGCCTACCTCTTTGACGGTGGCGCCGCTTTTGTGGTTGCTGCACTTCCTTGGGCACGTGATCATACTGACCGTCCGGTACCGATTCTGGGGCTTGGCCAGGCCCACTCGGGAGAGCATATTGGCTACTGTGCACCTATGGTTACGGTTACCACAACACCAGCGCAACAATCAGGACAGGAAGCATTTCGAGCTGCGGGTGTAGGACCACAGGACATTGATGTGGCCCTGCTGTACGACGACACGACCTATGGTGTGCTGGTGCAGCTTGAGGACTATGGATTTTGCGCCAAAGGGGAAGGGGGAGGCTTTGTCGAGGCAGGTCATCTTGGTCCGGAGGGGCCATTGCCAGTGAACTCACATGGGGGCAATTTATCCCAGGCGCATCTCGATGGCATGTCACACGTTGTCGAAGCAGTATGCCAATTGCGTGGCATAGCCGGGTCCCGCCAAGTGCCAGGAGCTACTATTGCTTTAGTGAGTGGATTTGGTGGGGTGTTTGCCACCAGTGCCACGGCGATTCTTGGGACGCTCGATCTCTGCATGTGAGGTATGTAAGGGGGAGTACGGACGTGGAGATGTGGAAATGCCATACTACAGGCAAGCAGCTCCCCA
>Ga0081538_10001320_pt1 | contig 25597 bp, 18 predicted proteins | sample TabmetS5T2R1_FD_71022 | JGI IMG/M metagenome (GOLD analysis project Ga0081538, IMG submission 71022) | Tabebuia heterophylla rhizosphere microbial communities from the University of Puerto Rico - S5T2R1 | ecosystem: Host-associated > Plants > Roots > Rhizosphere ... | reverse complement strand
CGCGCTCAGCGACCCGGTCAGGGCGCGGCTCGACACCTGCGTGCCGTTCACGTAGAGGCGCAGGTTCGCGCCGTCGTAGGTCGCCGCGAGATGGCTCCACGTGTTGGCGGGGAGCGCGGCGGTGCCGCGGGTGTCGACCTCGTTGCCGGTGTTGGCGTGGATGCTCGGGCGGTTGGTGTCCCCGCTCGCGTACAGGCCGTAGGAGAGCGCGCCCGTGCCCTCCTTCATCAGCACGGTGCGCCAGTTCGCCAGCGTCGTCGGGTTGACCCACGCCTCGACGGTCATGCCGATCGCGAGGTCGAGCGTGGCGGCGTCGGCGATCGTCACGCGGTCGTCGGATCCGTCGAAGGTCAGCCCCTTGCCGAAGCGCCCGGCGGTCGCCCACGCGGTGCCCCCGCTGAGCGTGCCGTCGTTGCCGGCCGGCGATGAGTCGACGGTGGCGGTGCCGGTGCCGTCCTCGAAGCCCCAGGCGCCGACGAGCCCGCTGAGGTCGACCGGCGGGTTGTCCACGGTGACGTTGACGGTCTGCGCCGTGGTCCGGTTGCCGGCGGCGTCGCGGGCGATCGCGGTCAGGGCGTGGTTGCCGTTCGCGGCCGTGCGGGCGTCCCAGGTCATCGAGTAGGGCGCGCTCGTGTCCTCGCTGCCGAGGTCGGCGCCGTCGAGCCGGAACTGCACGCCCGCCACGCCGACGTTGTCGGACGCGTTGGCGGACACGGTGACGTTGCCGGTCACCGTGGCGCCGGCGGCCGGCGCGGTCATCGCCACGCCCGGGGCCGTGACGTCGGCCGTCGCCGTCGCGGAAGCCTCGTTGGAGGCCGGACCGACGTTCGTCGCCCCGTCCTCGGCGGTCACGCGGTAGTACCAGGTGCCCGCGCCGACGGCGTCCGTGTAGGAGGTGCCGGTGGGCTGCGCGACGCGGTTGGCGGCGCTCGGCACGAAGCCGGGCGCGGTTCCGCGGTGCACGTTGTAGCGGGCCACGCCGTTGTCGTCCGTGGCCGCGTTCCAGGAGAGCTGCACCTGGCCCAGACCGCCGGTCGCGGTGAGTCCGCCGGGCGCCGTCGGCGGCTGGCTGTCGGGCGCGACGATCGAGAGGTTCATGTCCGTCTGGAGCTCTGCGGCGGTGAGCACGCGGCGGTAGACGCGGACCTCGTCGATGCGTCCCGCGAAGCGCTCGCCCCAGACCGAGTTGCCGCCGATCTTCAGCCCGCCGGTGCCGTTGACCATGTTCCCGGTCACGGCCGCGGTGGACACCTGCGTGCCGTTGACGTAGAGGCGCAGCGTGGCGCCGTCGTACGTCGCCGCCAGATGCGTCCACGTGTTCGCCGCGAGCGCGGCCGTGCCGCGCGTGTCGAACTCCCGCGTCGTGTAGACGTGGGCGCTCGGGCGGTTCGCGTCGATGTTCGAGTAGAGGCCGTAGGCCAGGCCGCCGGTCTGCTCCTTCAGCAGGGCGGTCCGCCAGCCCCCGCCCGCAGACGGGTTGACCCACGCCTCGAGCGTCATCGCGTTCGTGAGGTCGAGCGAGGCGGCGTCGGCGACGTTGACGATGTCGTCGGTGCCGTCGAACTGCAGCGCCCGGCCGAAGCGGCCGGACGTGGTCCGGGTCACGCCGCCGGCCAGCGTGCCTCCGTTGCCCTTGCCCGACGAGTCGGCCGCCGCCGTGCCGCTCGTCTCCTCGAAGCCGTACGCGCCGACGAGCCCGGTCGGGTCGACGGTGACGGTCACCGGCGCCGAGGTGCCGACGTTCCCGGAGGGATCGCGCGCCACGGCGGTCAGCGTGTGGTTGCCGGCGGACAGCCCGCGCGCGTCCCACGGGACGGAGTAGGGCGCCGACGTGTCCTCGAGCCCGATGTCGTTGCCGTCGACCTTGAACTGCACGCCGGCGACCGCGGAGTCGTCGGTCGCCGTCGCGGTCACCGTCGCGTTGGTGACGATCAGCGCGCCGGCGGTCGGCGCGGTGATCGTCGCGACCGGGGCGGTGCGGTCCGGAGGCCGCGTGGTGAAGCTCCAGGTCTGCGCCGTCCCGAGGGCGACGCCGTTCTGCGCCCGCACCGTCGGGGCCAGGCGCGCGGTGTACGTCGTCTCGAGGTCGAGGTCGAAGGCCGGGGTGAACGTGGCCGTGAACGAGATCGGGTCGTAGCTCACGGCGCCGGCGACCTGGGTGCCGTTCGGCCGGGTCAGCGTGAACGTCGACGCAGTGATGGTCGACCCGTCCATCGGCCGCGAGAACGTGGCGCGCACGGTGGTCGCCGGCTGGACGCCGGTGGCGGCGTTGGCGGGCGACTTGAGGGTGATCGCCGGCGGCGCGGTCGGATCGTCGAGGATGATGCCCGCCGCCGGCGTCTCCGGCACGGCCCCCATGTCGAAGAGGATGTTGGTCGTGGCCTGCTGGATGCGCGCGTTGACGTCGCCGTTGTTGATCGCGTTGAGCGCGAGCCCCCAGTTCCACCGGTTCGTGCCGGTGTCCACCACCCAGGCGCCGCTCGGCATCTGGCGCTTGACGGCGTGGACCACGGCCGACCCGGGCGAGTAGTTGCGGCCCGCGTCGATCAGCAGGTCGCCGTTGACCGGCGACGACGCCAGCGTGGTGACGCCGGCGGGCTCCTGCCCGTTGGAGACGCGGGCGTCCCACTCCCAGCCGACGAGGTTCGATCCGACGTTGGTGAAGGTGCCGGCGGTCTGGTTCTCGAGCCCCGTGTACCGCCAGATGCGGTCCTTGCCCTCGGCCGCGCTCACCCGCAGCGGGAAGCTGGTGGGGATGTTCTGGCCGATGTAGAGCGAGCCCTCGACCGCGTTCTCCGGCGCGTTCGCGCCCACGGGGTCGCGCCACGTGCCGGTCGGGATCCCGCTGGGATCGGCCGGCCCGCTCTCGGTCGACTTGTAACAGACGAGCGTGCGGTCCTGGCCGCCCGCGAGGTTCGGCTCGAAGCGGACCTTCCAGTAGATGTCGTTGGCGCCCGTGAAGAAGAGGTCGATGCCGTTGTTGCCCGCCGTCGCGAGCGCGGTGCGCATCGCGGACGAGTAGTACTCGTCGTGGGCGCCGGAGACGTACAGCCGGTGCTCGAGCACCTCCGCGCCACCTCGCTCGAGGTCGGACGCCGCGCTGTATGAGATGTCGTATCCGGCGGCCTCGAGCCAGCGCACCGTCGCGAAGTCCGCCCGCGGGTACCAGTCGTGCTCGAGGTTGACCTCGGGCTGGCTGTACGGCCGGTCGAACGAGACCTTGGCCGCGCGGGCGGTGCCGGTGACGGTGTTCGCGCCGGTGGACTTGCCGACGTAGAGCGACTTCCCGCCCCACTCGTTGTAGGCCTGGTAGGTCGTGTCGGGGACGCCGTAGAGCACGTCGGCGTTGCGGGTGTCGTCGCGGACCACCAGCAGCACGTGACCCTCGTTGAGCGAGTCGTCGCGCGTGACGCGGATCAGGTAGACGCCCGAGGGCCAGTTCTGCGTCGTGGTGATCGTCTGGTTGACGGCCCAGTTCGAGCAGTCGAGCAGGCCGGTGGCCGCGTCGCTCGCGCAGGCGGGCTGCGTGCCCACGGGCACGTCCAGGATCTCCGAGAACAGGCGCGCGCCGGCGCCGTTGTAGGCACCGGTGCGGAAGATCTCCATGTCGACGGTCGTGCCGGCCTGGACCTTGATCCCGACCGACTGGCCGTTGTCGATGCTCGACGCGGTCGCGAACGCGTCGCTGTTCGAGGCGACCGGTGCCACCCTCCAGTCCGTGTCCCCCGGCCGGCAGTTCTCCTGCACGACGACGTTGGCGCCGGTGCAGGTCGCCGCGCGCGGGGTGGTCCGGACGATCCGCGAGCTCGCGGTCTCGACGCCGTTGACGATCGAGCGGACGGCGTAGTAGTAGGTGGTGCCGTTGTTCGCGCCCAGGTCGGTGTACGTCGCGGCGACGCCGGGGCCGGGGGGCGTCAGCGGGTTCGTCATCAGCGGCGTCGTCACCGTCGTCGGCGTCGTCCCGCGGTAGACCCGGTAGCCGGTCGCGCCGGCCTCGGGCTGCCAGGCGAGCTCGACGCGCCCGTCGAGCGCCATGCCGGTCACGCCGCCCGGCGCCGCCAGCGCGGCCGGCGCGGCCACCATCGACACCCCCGCCGCGATCATCACGGCGGCCAGCTTGAGAGTCCTTCTCGTCATCGGACCACCGTGTCCACGAAGTAGTTGCTCGAGCCCCACGTGTTGGTGGGGAAGTCGCCGGCCACGTCGGCCCAGACGCCGTTCCGGCCGTCGGCGATGCTCCGCAGCGGACCGCTGACGCGCTCAGCGGCGAGGCCGCCGCTCGTCATCCCGAACCGGCTGTTGAGGCCGACGGAGACCACGTAGGTCTGGCCGGGCGTCAGCGGCAGCGGGGTGGCCAGCGCCTGCTCCTGCCAGCCGGAGGCCGACTCGCCGGTGAACGTGGTCGTCGCGAGCAAGGTGCCGGTCGACGACCAGACTCGGCCGACGTGGGCGCCGGTCTCGTTGGCGTCCTTGTAGAACCGGATCGCCTCCATCCGCGCCGGCTGCGTGACCTGCACCTTGACGCCCATCTCGAGCGAGAAGGGCCCGGTGCCGCTCCGGTAGTTGCGAACGTCGAGGTTGCGGTCGACCGGGATCGCGCCGCTGTCGAACAGGCGGCACGGGCACGAGGAGGTCGTGAACTGCCACGTCACCGGGGCGGTGAGCGCGACGCCCCGCGTGCTCTCGACCGCCGTGCTGAGCCGCGCGGTGTACGTCGTCGCCGGCGAGAGGTCGCCGGTGGGCGTCAGCGTCGCGGTGCGCGTCGGCGCGTCGTAGGTCACCGAGGCCGGCACCGTCGCGCCGCCCGCGCCGGTCAGCGTGAAGCCGGCGAGCGTGGACGTGTCCATCGGCTCGGTGAACGTGGCTCGGACCGCGGTTCCGACCGGCGAGAGGCTGGACGCGCCGTCGACGGGGCTGACCTGCGTCACCTGCGGCGCATCCGGCGGGACGGTGGTGAAGCTCCACTGGACCGGCGCCGCCATCGGCGTCTGGTCGTCGGACTGAACGCCGGTGCCGACGCGTGCGGTGTAGGTCTCGCCCGTCTCCAGCGCCGCCTGCGGCTGCAGGATCGCCGTCTGCTCCCCGGCGTCGTACGACACCGTGGCCGGGACCAGGTCACCGTCGCTCTCGCGCAGCGTGAAGGTGAACGTGGAGACGGTCGACTGGTCGAGCGGGACGTTGAACGCGGCGGTCACGCGCGCGCCGCGCGCCACGCCGGTCGCCCCGCTCAGCGGCGAAACGGTCGTCACGCCGGGCACACGCGGCGCGCTGGCCGGGCGCTTGACGACGGCGTCGACGAAGTAGTTGCTGGACATCCACGACGACGACGGGAACTGACCGGCCGTGCCGTTGTAGACGCCGTTGGCGCCGCTCGGGGCGCTCAGCGGGCCGCTCGAGATCGGCTGCGTGAGCGCCGACTCCGTCTTCGAGTAGAAGGCGTTCAGGCCGACGGACACGACGTAGGTCTGGCCGGGCTGGAGCGTGAGCGGCGTCGCGAGCGCCTGGCGCTGCCAGCCGGACGCGCTCTCGTTGGCGTAGGTCACGCTCGCGAGCTGCGTACCGGATGCGTTCCAGACGCGGCCGACGTGGGTCCCGGTCTCCTGGGAGCTCTTGTAGTACTTGAGCGCGATCAGCTGTGTCGGCTCGGCAACCGTGATCTTCGTGCCGAGCTCGTACGAGAACGGGCCGGCGCCCGGCCGGTAGTCCTGGACCGGCAGGTTGGTCAGCGTCGGCGTCAGGTTCTCCATCAGCGAGCAGGGGCAGTTCGCGGTCGTGAAGCTCCAGCTCGTCGCGCTCGCCAACGGTGCACCGGTCGTCGACGTGATGCCGGTGGTCAGCGTCGCCGTGTACTGCGTGCCCGTGGCCAGCGGAGCGACGGGCGTCAGGATCGCCCGGCTCGTGGGCGCGTCGTAACGGACGGTGGCGGCCACCGGCGATCCGCCGGCGGGCGTCAGCGTGAAGTTCTGCGGAGTGACGGTGGTGGGGTCGAGCGCCAGGTTGAAGCTCGCCCGCACGGTGGTCCCGTTGTAGACCTCGGTGGCGCCCGCGGTCGGCGCGAGGCCGGTGGCGACAGGGCTGGGCGGCGTCGTCGCCGCTGTGGTGAACGTCCACACCGACTGGTCGAGCGGGGCGCCGTCGGCCGCGTGCACGTCGCCGGTGACCGTCACGGTGTAGGTCGCGAGCAGCGACAGCGGTGCGTTGGGGACGAGCCTCGCGGTCCGCGTCGCCGGCTCGTAGCTCACCGTCGCGGGGACGACGCTGCCGCCGGGCCCCGTGAGGCGCACCGTGCTCGAGGTGACGGTCGCCGGGTCGGCCGCGCGCGAGAACGTCGCGCGCACGTGGGCGGAGGGCGCGAGCCCGCTCGCCAGGGGCGCGGGGTAGCGATCGCTGACCTGGAGATTGGTGCCGGTGGTGAAGCTCCACGAGACGCCGGCGCTCATCGCCGTGCCGTCGGTCGCCTGGATCCCCGTCGTCAACTCGGCCGTGTAGGAGGTCGACTGGTTCAGCCGCGCGGACGGCTGCAGGCGCGCGGTGCGCGTGGCGGCGTCGTACGACAGCGCGGCCGCGACGGCGGCCCCGCCGGCGGCCGGGCGCAGGGTGAAGCTCGAGGCCGTGATCGAGGCGGGGTTGAGCCTGCGGTCGAAGCGCGCCGTGACCGGGGCGTCGGTGGGCACGCCGGCGGCGCCCGTGCTCGGCGTGCGCGCGACCACGACGGGGGGCGTGCCCGGGCCGGTGCTGAAGGTCCACTGGTGCGCGGCCGCGGCGTCGCCGTTCCAGCTCTTGACACCGCTGGTGACGCGCGCGGTGTAGCTCGTGAACGCCTCGAGCGCGTCGCTCGCGCGCCAGGTGAGCGTGCGCGTGGCGTTGTCGAGCGTGACGGTGCCGCTGACGACCGTGCCGTCGAACGCGGTCACGGTCATGTCGGAGTCGTCGACGGTGGTGGGGTCGATCTCGCGGTCGAAGGTCGCCGTCAGCGCCGCGTTCGGCACGACGCTGCCCGCGCCGTTCGTCGGCGTGGTCGCCGTCACGGTGGGCGGGCCGAGCGGATCGACGGTGAGGCCGGAGGCCGGCGTCGCGGGGCGCACGCCCATGTCGGCGAGGACGTTCATCGTCGCCTGCTGGATCCGGGCGTCCGGCTCACCGGCGCCGTGGACGTTGAGGGCCAGGCCGCGCCACCAGTTGTTGGTGCCCGTCGAGAACACGAGCGCACCGCTCGCCGCCCGGTAGAGCGTCGAGTTGACCGTCGTGGTGCCCGGCGACTGGAAGCGGCCGTTGTCCTGGATCAGCTGGCCGTTGACGGGCGTCGACGCGAGCGTCTGGACGCCGGCCGGCTCGCGGCCGTTGTCCACCCGCGCATCCCACTCCCAGCCCAGCAGCGCCGTGCCGAACTGCGAGAACGTGCCGGCGGCGAGGTTGTTGAGCGGGGTGTAGCGCCAGAACCGGTTGCGGCCCTCCTGCGCCGACACGCGGATCGGGAAGTCGGCCCCGAGGTTCTCGCCGACGTACATCTGGCCGATCAGCTCGTTCTCGGGCCGGTTCGGGCCTGCCGGGTCACGCCACGTCGTCGTCGGGACGCCGCTCGGATCGGACGGGCCGCTCTCGATCGTCTTGTAGCCGACCACGACGCGGTTTGCACGGCCGGTGACGGGGCTCGCCTCGAAGCGGATCTTCCAGTAGGCGGCGTTCGCGCCGGTGAAGATGATCGAGGTGCCCGCGTCGCGCGCCGCCTTGACCGCGTCGAACATCTGCTGCGACCAGTACTCGTCGTGCGCGCCGGTGACGAACACCTCGTGGTCGGTCAGCTGCTCGCCGTGGGCGTGGAGGTCCTCGGAGGCGATGTACGTCGTGTCGTAGCCCTGCCGCTCGAGCCAGCTGACGGTGGCGACATCGGTGCGGGAGTACCAGTCGTGTGCGTCGGGGCCGTTGGTCGGCTGGCTGTACGGGCGGTCGAACGACACCTTCACGGCGCGCTTGGCGCCGGACACGGTGTTCGGCGGGTTGCTGAGGCCGCTGTAGAGCGACTTGCCCTCGAAGCGGTTGTAGGCGACGTACGTGCTCGTCGGAACGCCGAAGAGAACGTCGGACTCGTTGCCGTCGTCGCGCACGACCAGCGGCACCTCGCTGGCGTTGCCGTTGTCGTCGCGGACGAGCTTGAGCAGGTAGACGCCCGACGGCCAGTCGGTCGTGGTCGAGATCGTCGCGGCGACCGGCCAGTTCGCGCAGTCGAACAGACCGGTGGTCGTGACCTCGTCGTAGCAGCTCGGCGGGTACACGCCGCTGAGGCCCGGGATCGTCGAGATCAGCCGGCCCTGGCTCCCGCCGTAGTGGCCCGTGCGGTAGATCTCGACGTGGTACGGGACTTCCCACTGCACGCCGACGCGGAGCTCGACGCTCTCGCCGGCGTTGATGCTCGAGGCACTGAGGGAGCCGTCGAGGCCGCCGTCGTACATGCGCGCGCCGTTCGGCGTCTTCCAGTTCGTGGTGCCGGGGAAGCAGTTCTCGACGACGACCGCGTTGCCGCCCGAGCAGCTGCGGGCCCGCGGCGTGACACCGGTGACCTGGCCGGTGGCCGACTGGCCGTCGGCGTTCAGCGCGCGGACCGCATAGAAGTAGTTGCTGCCGTTGGCCGCAGTCGTATCGGTGAAGCTCGTGCCGGCGAAGCCGGAGGGAGTGACGAGCGTGTTGATCGTCGTGGGCGACGTGCCGCGGTAGAGCGCGTAACTCGTGGCGCCCGTCGCCGGGCGCCACGACAGCGCGGCTCGACCGTCGAGCGCCATCGCGGTCAGGCCGGCCGGAGCCGCCGGCGGGCTCGCTGCAGGCGCAGCGGACACGGAGACGAACGCGAGCACCCCGGCCGTGGCCAGGGCGTAGAGAAGGCGCGTGAGCTTGGGGCTGACGGTCCGGCTCATGGGGAGCTCCTTGTCCAGACGTCCAGCGTTCGTGCGTTCGGGCCTGATCCACTGACCGTCGCAGTGCGACGGAACTCCCGCTTCAGCCAATCGGCCAGTCCTGTGGCGAAAGTGGTGCCGAACGCGCCATGTTCATACGTCGTCTGCGGGGCCCGGTCCACGACGACGACGCGCACGTCGTCCATGCGCTCGATCGCGCCCTGCTCGTCCTCCGGCGTCGCGAGCATCCCGGGCAGCAGCGAGAGCTGCGGCAGCGGGTTGCTGCGGTCGGCCATCACGTAGAGCGAGGTGAGCTGCGGCGCGAGCAGCACAGCCTCGCCAGGGCGCGTCGTCCGCTCGAGCGTCGTGAGCGCCTGCTGGAGCGCAGCCGCTTCGGCCGGCCGCGCGGTCATCGTGCCGTGCACGCCGCGGACGGTCTCCGTCTCCTGTCGGGCATCGTGGACGACGAGCGCGCCCATCGCGACGGCGAGGACGGCGAGCCAGCCGGCGCCGAGCGCTGCGGTCCCGGCGTCGCGGGCGAGGACGCGGCCGTGGAGCCAGGCCAGGAAGACCGCGGCGAGCGGCAGCAGGTACGCGACGGTGTTCGGGTGCAGGGCGTTCGGAGTCGCGACGAAGTCGGCGTAGATCGACGTCGCCGCGACCGCGAGCACGAGCACGACGAGCAGCACGGCGCGCGACTCGGCGCTGCGCGCGCGCCATGCGAGCACGCCGGCGGCGACCCACGCCCCCACGGGGATCCAGGCCCAGGCCCACTCGAGGTAGAAGCGCACGGTGTCCGGCCGCGCCGCGAGGACGGCGAGGAAGACGAGGACGCCGCCGGCCGCGGCCGCCAGCGCGAGCGTGCGCGCACGGCCGCGGGCCTGGAGGGCCGCGCCCGCCGCGAGGAGCGCGCCGATGCCGGCGCCGTATCCGATCGCATGCGCCGCCAGCTCGGCGACGCTCGAGGCCGTGAGCGGCGCGTGGAGCTTCAGCACGACCGATCCGGCGGCCTCGATGTAGTCGCGCGGGTACAAGTTCTCCCACAGCAGGTCGCCGACGCCGACGGCAGTGGCGAACGCGCCGTAGACGACGAGCGGGATGGCGGCCGCAGGCGCGAGCACCGCAGCGGCGTCGCGCAGGGCGGACGTGCGCTCCCCCCGGGCGCGCCACAGCAGGAACGCGAGCCAGCCGGTGACGCCGACGTACACGGAGGCGGCGATCTCTGGCCGGGTGATCGCGATCGCGCCGAGCAGCGCGCCGGCCGCGACCAGCCGCCCGCGACTCCCGCCGTCGCGCGCCCAGCGCGCCAGCAGGATCAGCGCTCCGAGCGTGAGCACGATGCCCAGGGGGGCCGAGAACGTGTGCGGCAGGACGTACGAGTTGTTGGCGCTCGACAGCGCCGCGGGCGCCACGAGCGCGGCGGCGAGGCCGGCCGGGAGCGGCGTCACGAACAGCCGGGCGAGCCGGTACGTGAGCCCGATCGCCAGCACGGCGAGCGCGAGTCCGAGGGCTGCCGCGGGCCAGATCGCGGCGCCCGTGACGGCGTAGATCCCGCCGAGGAGCAGCGGGGCGACCGGGCCGTAGAAGTAGGTGTAGTCGACGTACGGAAGCTCGCCGCCGGCCGTGCGCGCGCCGGCCAGGAGGTCGTAGCCCGTGTCCATCGTGAGGTCGCCCCACGTGCCCCAGGTGAGGACGCCGATCGCGAGCGTCCAGAGGGCGAGGGCGGCGATCGCGTGCGCGTCGGTGACGGCGAATGCGCGTGAGCGGGCGCCCGCGCGCAGCGCACGCGCGGTTCGCGGGGCAGGGGCGACGGCGCTCATGAGCGCTCCTTCCAGAGGGTCCTCATCAGCAGCAGGCCGGCGATCGTGCTGCCGGCGGCGAAGGCGACGCTCACGCGGTGGAACGCGGTGCCGGACAGCATCAGCTCGAGCGCCACGAAGGCGACGGCGCCCGCCGCCCAGCCGCGCGCGGCCTCCCACGCCTGGCTGCGGGCCAGGGCGGCCTGGCAGAACACGCCGGCGGCCATGAAGCCGCCGATCCCCACGCACAGCAGGGCAAGGTCGATGCGGCCGGCGGTGAACTCGTCGCCGTAAAGCAGCTCCATCGCGAACGGCCCGGCCACCAGCGCGCCGGCGGCCAGCGCGGCGGCGAAGCCGGCCAGGATGACCGCCACCTTGACCGTCGCGCGGTGCAGCGACGCCTCGTCGCCGCGGGCGCGGAAGGTGGTCAGGCTGGGGAGCAGCGACGCCTGGACGCCCTGGAGCAGGAAGACCGGCGCGCGCACCAGCAGCGTGGCGGCGAACAACACGCCGGCGGCGGTCGCGGCGCCCGGGCCGCCGGCGATGAGCACGAGCAGCGGGCCGCCGCTGACCAGCACCTGCTCGGCGCCGGCGATCACGGCCGCGGGCAGCGCGAAGCGCACCGCGGTGCCGATGTCGTCGCGCTTGCCCTGCCGCGGCGACGCCAGCTTGCGCAGCGAGGACCGGCGGCGCGAGACGAGCGGCGCGAGCGCACCGCCGCCCGCGGCCGCGGCGATCGCCACCGCCGCGATCGTCGGCGACGCGACGAACAGGAGCGGCAGCGCGAGCACGAAGCGGATCGCGCCGTCGGCGAGCAGCACGAGGCCGTAGCCGCCGAACCACTGGACGCCGCCGGTCAGGCCGCGGGCGAAGTACGAGAGCGCGTAGCCGGCGATCCCGGCGATCAGCGCCACGGTGAGCACGGGCTCGCCGCCGAACAGGCGGTCGGTGATCGGCGCCCAGGCCAGCACGCAGCCGGCGACGGCGCCGAGCGTCACGAACGCGGTCAGCCACGCGGCCGACCGGACTGCCGGCCGGCCGTCCTCGCCGCGCGCGACGTGGTCGGCCACGGCGCGCGAGACGGTCTGCTCGATCGGCCGGAAGAGCAGGACGGCGATCAGGAACATCCCGCCCCACAGCGCGCCGATCGCGCCGTAGGCGGCCGGCCCGAGGGCGCGCGCCGCCAGCACGTTGAACGCGTACGCCAGCACGCCCGAGGCGAGCGTGCCGATGCTCATCAGCGCCGCGTCGGACCTCTCGACGGCATGAAGCAGCGGGCGGGGACTCGCCCCGCCCGCTCGTGCGACGGCTGTGGCGCTCGTGCGGCTCACGCGACCTCGACGGCCTCCGCGGCCTGCTCGCGCAGCTCCAGGTGCCAGGCCAGGGTCTTGGCCAGGCCCTCCTCGAGCGGGACCTTGGGCTCGAAGCCGAGCAGGCGCTTGGCCTTCGAGAGGTCGGGCACGCGGTGGCGGACGTCCTGGTAGTTGCCGCCGATCGACTCGAGGCCGATGAACTTGGCCCGCAGCGGTCCGGGCATGCCCATCGCGTCCTGGACCTTGCGCGCCAGCTCGACGATCTCGATCGGCTGGTCGTTGCCGATGTTGATGACCTCGCCGGAGGTCTCCGGACGGGCCAGCGCCCGCACGACGCCGTCGACCGTGTCGCTCACGTACGTGAACGAGCGGGTCTGGCGGCCGTCGCCGTGGATCTCCATCATGCGGCCGTCGAGCAGGTCCTCGAAGAACACCGAGAGCGGGCCGCCCCACCACGACGGGTGGTTGCGGACGCCGTAGGCGTTGAAGAACCGCAGGATCGTGACCGACAGGTCCTCCTCCTCGGCCATGCACAGCGCGAGGTGCTCGTCGTAGTACTTGGACGCGGCGTACGACCAGCGGCGCGTCGTCGGCGGGCCGAGCACGATCGGGTCGTCCTCGCGGAACGGCGGCTCGGCCTGGCCGTAGACGTCGGAGGTCGAGGCGAGCACGACGTGCGCGCCGATCTGGCGCCCGAGGTCGAGCGCGACGTGCGAGCCGTCGACGTTGACGGCCAGCGTCTTCAGGGCGCCGCCGTAGCGGGGGATCTTCAGCGCCGCCATGTGGGCGATCGCGTCGACGTCGTGCATCGCCTCGCGCATCCGGGCCGCGTCGCGGCAGTCGAACTGCCGGAAGCGGAAGTTCGGGTGGTCGATGACGCCGCCGAGGTTGTGCAGGGTGCCCATCGACATGTCGTCGACCCCGATGACGGTGCAGCCCTCGTCGAGCAGTCGCTCGCAGAGGTTGGCGCCGATGAAGCCGGCGGCGCCGGTGACCCCGATCGTCGCGGGCAGGTTCATGGTGCGATCCTCCTTGCTGCGGTTCACGGTCATGCCGCCTCCAGGCGGCGTTGAGGGGCAGGCAGCCGGGCATCCAGCCCTTCCGCGATCCGCTCGGCCACGCCGAGGATCGCCTGCCCGTGCACGATGTCCGGGTACACCTGCGCCGACGACGCCAGGACCAGTCCGGGGACCGCGAACGGGTCCGGCTTGACGGCGCCGACGGGGTGGACCGGCTCTGCGACTCGGGCGCGCGCGACCTGGGCCGCGATCACGTCCTCCTCGCGGAAGGCGGGGAACATGGTCTTCAGGTGGCCGAGGTACTCGCGCCGGATGTCCGCCGAGCTCTTGTCGAGCTCGGGCGAGTCCGGGTTGACGTACTTCGGCAGGTAGACGAGGTGGCCCTCCACCGCCTCCGGGTCCACGACGTGCGTGGTCTCGACGACGCTGGTGAGCGGCACCCGCCGGTCGGTGATGTTGAGCGCGTAGTGCGGGCTGACGCTGCGGCGCAGGCGCGCGACCAGGCACACGATGCCGAGGTAGCGCTGCCGGTCGGGGCCGAGCGCGCGCTCGAGCTCCGGCGCCAGCATGTTCGGCAGGTTCGGCCGGATCTGGGTGGCGACGACGGTGTCGTGCGGGCGGAAGCCCGCGTCGAGCACGACGCCGATCGCGCGGTGGTTCGCGCACGGCACGAAGCGCACCGGCGTCGAGGTCAGGACCTGGCCGCCGCGGGCGCGGATGCGGTCGGCAAGCCGGTCGACCAGCGCCTGGTAGCCGCCTTCGATCGCGCCCATCACCTCGTGGCCCTTGCGGTCGCGCGTGCCGGCGGTCCGGTTCATGCGCGACCACAGGTAGGTGGCCGGGAGATCGTCGTAGCCGCCGTCGAACTTGGAGTCGAACAGCGGCCGCCAGAGACGCTCCCACAGGCGGTCGCCGCACGTGCGCCGGGTCCACTCCTCGAGCCCGATCGCGTCGAGCTCGGCGTGGCCCGAGATCCGCTTGCAGCGCAGGACGAAGCGCACGAGCCGCGCGCGGTCAGCCGGCGAGAGGCCGGGGAACGTGAGCAGCTGCGCGGGGGTCGACATCTCGGCGTGGCGGCCCTGGTGGTAGAAGCCGACGCCGAGGCGGCGCCAGCGCACCTCGAGGCCGAGCTCGTCCGCGAGATCGACGACACGCCGGTCGGTGGTGGTGACCGCGTGGTAGAAGCGGTCGACGCGCACGCCGCCGAGCGTCGTGCTGCCGGCGAGGCCGCCGAGCCGGCCCGCCGCCTCGTACACCGTGACCTGCACGCCGCGAGCGGAGAGCTTGTCGGCCAGCCCGAGACCGAGCAGGCCGCCGCCGATGATGCCGACGCCGTTCACGGGCGCGCCCTCGCGACGGCCTGGCGGGCCATGACCCGCGCGTAGCCGCCCATGGTCGGGAGCACCTTCATCTTGCTCTCGCCCACGCGCTTGCCCCAGTCGAGCGTCACCGGGACCTCGGCGATGGTGATGCCGAGCCGCGAGAGCTTCATGAGGATCTCGGCCTTGCAGGCGAAGCCGCGCTCGCGGATGAACGAGTCGCCGTAGCGCTCGTAGCCGGCGTGCAGGGCGGTCGCCCGGTAGACGCGGAAGAACGACGAGACGGTGCTGGCGTCGAGCCCGCCGCCGCGGCGGATGACCGACGACGCGGCGCGCGACAGGAACCGCCGGTGGGCGGAGACGCCGACCAGCTCGCCCTCCTTGTGGTGGGAGGCGAGGACCACGTCGGCGCCCTCGCGGGCGGCGGCCAGCATCGCGTCGAGCGCGTCGAGGTCGCTGGTCGTGTCGGACTCGAGCGTGACGATCAGCTCGTCGGGCGAGCAGAAGGTCAGCGCGCGGCGGAAGCCGCGGTCGAACGCCTTGCCGGGGCCGGCGTTGCGCTCGGCCTCGAGCACCTCGACCGGGAGGTCGCCGTCGTGGGCGCGGGCCGCCTCGACGGTGCCGTCGGTGGAGCCGTCGTCCGCGAGCACGACCCAGCCGCCGTCGCGCCACAGGTCGGGGCGCGACTCGAGGTCGGCGAGCAGGCGCGGGACGTTGGCCTCCTCGTTGTAGGCGGGGATGACGAAGACGGCCATCAGTAGGCCCCCCGCCGGTTGAGGACCACCGGGAGCGTCTGGACGAGGATCTTCACGTCCCACCAGAGCGACCAGTTGGTCACGTAGACGTAGTCGAGCTTGACCATCTCCTCGAACGGGATGTCGTTGCGGCCGAGCACCTGCCAGAGGCCGGTGATGCCCGGGGTCGTCTCGAGGCGCCTGCTGGCCCAGCCGGTGATCTGCTCCGACTCGTGGATGACGAACGGGCGCGGGCCGACGAGGCTCATCTCGCCCCGCAGCACGTTCCACAGCTGTGGGAGCTCGTCGATGCTCCACTTGCGCAGGAAGGCGCCCACGCGCGTGATCCGCGGGTCGTCGGCGATCTTGAACAGCGGGCCGCCGCCCTCCATCGTGTTCATGTGCGCGAGCTCGAAGCGCTTGGCCTCGGCGTCGGCCACCATCGTCCGGAACTTCACGATCCGGAACGTCCGGCCGCCGCGCCCGTGCCGCGCCTGCTTGAAGAAGACGGGCCCGCGGGTGTCGAGCTTGATAGCGATCGCCGAGGCGATCAGGATCGGCGAGATCGCCAGCAGGCCGGCCGCCGAGGCGGCGATGTCGAAGGACCGCTTGAGCGCGCGCACCGTGCGCGAGAACGACATCGACGGCAGGCTCACGACCGGCACGCCCTCGATGTCCTCGATCGCCGCGTTGGACGCGAACAGCTCGTAGAAGTTCGGGACGATCGACAGATGGACGTCCGGCCGGCGCACCTCGCGCACCAGCTCGAGCGTCTTCTCGTGCGGCGCCTCCGAGAAGGCCAGCACGACCCAGTCGACGTTGTGCGTCTCGACCAGTTCGGTCAGATCGGCGGTGCCGCCCAGCACGTCGGCGCCGCCCTCGTCGTCGACGAAGCCGACGAGCTCGAGGCCGTACTCGGGGTGCGTGGCGAGCTTGCGCTCGAGCAGCCGCCCGGTCGCGCCGGCGCCCACGATCAGCGTGCGCCGCGGGCGCATCACGCTCGGGAACAGCCACGTGCGGACGACGCCGCGAAGCGTCGGCACCAGCACGATGGCCAGCCCGAGGAAGATGAACGCCTCGACCGGGGAGTAGATGAAGACGTCGAAGCCCTTCTTCAGGCCCTGGCCGACCACGAGCAGCGCCAGCGAGCCGGCGAGCAGCGCGTTGAAGAGCGTCGACACCTCGTCGAAGCTCTTGCGCGCGATCGCCCGCGACTGGCCCTCGTAGAGCCGGTACACGCCGAAGACGCCGAGCCACGCGAGCGCCATGCCGGGCACCATCAGCGCCAGCAGCCAGTCCGGCGCGATGACCGCGGGCGGTCCGATCTGCTCGGCCAGCAGGTACGTGCCGGCGAGCGAGATCAGGATCGCCACGAGGTCGGCGCCGACGAGCAGGCGGACGCGGCCACGGGAGAAGCCACCCCGCCGACGCGCGGGCGCGGGCACCGCGGGCGGCGGGACGACCCGCAGCCCGGGCTGGTGCAGCGCCTCGGTGTCGGCGGTGGCGGCCGTCAGCTCAGGACGCCAGCCGTTCACGCGGCATCACGAGGTCGTGCATGTACGCGTAGCGAGTCGCCTCTGTGCGGTTCGCGACGCCGAGCTTGCGGTACGTGTTGGAGAGGTGGAACTTCACCGTCTGCTCGGTCACCCACAGCTCGCGGGCGATCCGCTGGTTGGTGTAGCCCTCCGCGGCGAGGCCGAGGATCTCCTTCTCGCGCTCCGTGAGCGGGCAGTCCTCCTGGCTGACGGCCGGGCGGCTGCTGCGGAAGCGCTGGACCACGTTGCCCTGCGCGATCTCGCGCAGCATCGTGCCCATGCTCACCGGGTGCACGCTCTTGGAGAGCACGCCGTCGGCGCCGGCGTCGAAGGCCTCGCTCAGCCACTCCTCGTCCATCCGCATGGTGAGCAGGAGCCGCTTGGCGTCCGGCGCGTGCTCGGCGGCCTCGCGCAGGCGGGCGATCGCGTTCTCCGGCAGCTGCATGTCGTCGACGACGACGACGTCGGGCCGCAGCTCGGTGAGCGAGCCGGCGGCCGGGCTGCGGCCGTCGATGAATCCCACCACCTGGAAGCCGGCGGTCTGCCGGAGGGCGAGACGGATTGCGTGGACCACGAACGAGTGATCCGCGACGATGACCAGGCGCTTCATGCCGCCACCTCCATGGGCTCGGGCTGGTTCACGCGGGGCACCGGCAGATCCGTGGCCGGGGGACGCGCCGCCGCGCGTTCGCGCCGCGTGACCCCACGGAAGTCCACCGTGGGCACCGTCGCGGCGATGTGGTCGTGGTCGATGCCCGGGTGGGCCGTGACGATCAGCGCGAGGTCCGCGCCGTCGAGGGCCTGCTCGAGCTCGGTGTGCTGGAGCCTGTACGCCTTGAGCTCCGGGACGAAGGGGTCGTGGTACGCGATCTCGGCGCCCAGCGTCTGCAGGCGGTCGAGGATCTTCAGGGCGGGCGATTCGCGGATGTCGCCGACGCCGGGCTTGTAGGCGACGCCGAGCACCGCGATCTTGGCCCCGTTGACGGCCTTGCCCTGCAGGTTGAGGGCGCGCTCGGCCTGCTCGACGCAGAAGTACGGCTGCGACTGGTTGACCTTGCCGGCGAGCTCGATGAACTCGGTGGCGAAGTCCAGCTCGCGCGCCTTCCAGGAGAGGTAGAACGGGTCCACCGGGAGGCAGTGGCCGCCCATGCCCGGGCCCGGGTCGAAGCGCATGAAGCCGAACGGCTTGGTCGCCGCGGCGTCGATGACCTCGCGGATGTCGAAGTCCATCCGGTCGGCCAGCCGCGCCAGCTCGTTGACGAGCGCGATGTTGACCGAGCGGAAGATGTTCTCGAGCAGCTTCGCCATCTCGGCGACCTCGGGGCTCGAGACCGGGACGACCTGCTCGCAGACGAGGCCGTAGAGCGCCTCGGCGCGGTCGCGGCACGCGGGCGTGAGGCCGCCGATGATCTTCGGCGTGTTGCCGAGGTGGTGGACCTCGTTGCCCGGGTCGACGCGCTCGGGGGAGAAGGCGAGGTGGAAGTCGCGGCCGGCCTTCAGGCCGGTCTCCTCGAGGATCGGCAGCACGCGCTCGCGCGTGGTGCCCGGGTAGGTGGTCGACTCGAGGACGACCAGCTGGCCGGCCTGGAGCGCGTCGGCGACGGCCTGGCTGGCGCCGACCAGCGGCCCGAGCTCGGGCTCGCGGTTGGCGGTCAGCGGCGTCGGGACCGCGATGATGATCGCGTCGCAGAGCGCCAGGCGCGAGGTGCGCGTGGTGGCCTCGATGCGCGACGCGACGGCCTGAAGCCGCTCGGACGGGATGTCCTCGATGTACGAGTCACCCGCGCGAAGCTGGTTGACGCGGCCGGCGTTGGTGTCGACACCCACCACACGCTGGCCGGCTTCGGCGAACGCCACCGCCAGGGGCAGGCCGACATAGCCGAGCCCCACGATGCCGATGGTCATGCAAGCTCCTTCCGTGTTTCGAACTCGCCGAGCCGATTCCGTAGCCCGGCAAGCAGCTCGGCGATCTGCTGCTGCTCGAGTTGCCTCAGCTCCGCGAAGAGCGAGGCGACGTCCGTGTGTCCTTCCTGCGTGGCCTCGAACTCGAAGACGCGGTAGCGCGCGCGGAGCTCGAGGTTCAGCGACAGCGCCGTCAGCAGGTTCTCGAGGGTCTGGTCGGACTCGTGTCCGTTGCGAAGGTCACTGATGCTGATTCCCACGGGGAGCCAGCTTGGCCCCTGGCCGGGTGGCTAGGAAGGTGAGATGCCCGGGGGAGCGGCGAGGCTCTTCGTGCCCTCCGTGGTGGGCGGATCACCCTCGCGCGGGAGGCCCGTGACCGCGCCCGGGAGCGATCCTGCCCGCGGCTGGACGCATGTCTGACCCTGCGCGGTTACAAACTTCCCCCATCTGCCCCTACAGTTGCCGTACAGTGCTGCTCCGGCAGGACGGAACCTCGGAGAGGAACCCGGATGAGTGACTTCATGGATGACGTGCCACCGCTGAGAACAATCGTCGCGGACGACGATCCCCTTGTACGGCGGCTGATCAGGGACACCCTGCAACGCGAGAACGTGACCGTGATCGCGGAGGCTGCGACCGGTCGCGAGGCCGTCGAGCTGGCGGTGTTCTACCGGCCGGACGTGGTCGTGATGGACTACATGATGCCCGAGATGGACGGCATCGAGGCGACGCGCAGGATCTACGAGCAGGACGCTGCGATCCGCGTAATCCTTCTGACGGGCGCGGGCGACGAGTCGCTCGGCCTCCGCGGCCTGCGGGCCGGCGCGGCGGGCTACCTGTCGAAGGACATGGAGCTGGCCTCGCTCCCGCGCGCGCTGCGCGGCTCGCTGGACGGCGAGGCGGCGATCTCGCGCCGGCTGGCCATGCAGCTCGTGCAGCACTACCGCAGCGCCCCGAGCGGCGGGATGGGCCTGCGCCCCGTGCGCAGCAACCTGACCGACCGCGAGTGGGAGGTCCTCGACCTCCTGTCCGGCGGCGCCTCGACCGACGACATCGCCCGCGTGCTCGTGCTGTCGACCGAGACGGTCCGGTCGCACCTGAAGAACCTGTACCGCAAGCTCGACGTCCGCTCCCGCGACGAGGCCATCGAGGCCGCGGTGCGCATGCGCGAGCTCGGCGGCGTCCCGGCCTAGGAACGCCGTCTCGTCGGCCGCGGCGGGCGCGGTCGAACTTCGGCTGGGTAGGGCGGCGGGGGAGCCGCCCGCTCCGGCCGTCCCCGGTCGAGTTCGTGTCGCATAGCGACATCAACTCGCCCCGCGGTCGGGATCGGCCGACCCCGCCTCCCTCGATGCCGGGGTTCGTCGACCGCGGCTAGAGTCGCGGACGATGGTCGGCATCGACCTGCTGGAGATCGAGCGGCTGGAGCGGGCGCTGGCCCGCCGGCCGCGGCTCGCGGAGCGGCTGTTCACCGACGGCGAGCGCGCCTACGCCGCCACCCGCGCACGGCCGGCGATGCACCTCGCCGCGCGCTTCTGCGCCAAGGAGGCGGTGGCGAAGGCGCTCCAGCTCCGCGAGTGGAGCTGGCGCGACGTCGAGGTGCTCGGCGGCGGCGACGAGCCGCCCTCGGTGCGCCTGACCGGCGCGGCCGAGCGGCGGGCGTCGGAGCTCGGGGCGACGGTGGCGGTGTCGCTGACGCACACGCGCGGGATGGCGGCCGCGGTCGCGGTGCTCGGATGAGCTGGCTGGACCCTCTCCCGAGCGCCGAGGAGATGCGCGCCACCGACCGCTGGGCGATCGAGGAGCGCGGCGTCCCGTCGCTGGACCTCATGGAGCGCGCGGGGGAGGGGCTGGCCGGCGTCGTCGCCCGGCGTGCGCCGTCGGGGCGGATTGCCGTGGTCTGCGGGAAGGGGAACAACGGCGGCGACGGCCTGGTGGCGGCGCGGCTCCTGCGGCAGGCGGGCCGCAACGTCGACGTCCTCGCCGTCGCCCCGCCCGCGGAGCTGCGCGGCGACGCGGCCGAGCAGCTCCGGCGCCTCCCGGGCGACCCGCCCGAGCCGTTCGACGCCGCCCGGCTCGACGGCGCGGGCGCGCTCGTCGACGCGGTGCTCGGCACCGGCGCCACCGGCCCGCCGCGCGAGCCGGCCGTGATCGAGGCGATGAACGGCGCCGGCGCGCCGGTGGTGGCGGCCGACGTGCCCTCCGGGGTCGACGCCTCGACCGGCGAGGTGGCGGGGCCGGCGGTGCGCGCCGTCGCCACCGCGACGTTCCACCGCGCCAAGCCGGGGCTCTGGATCCACCCCGGCAAGGCGTACGCCGGCGACGTCGAGGTGATCGAGATCGGGACCCCGCCGGGCGAGCCCGTCGCGCCGGCGACCGGCCTGCTCTCGCCCCGGGTGCTGGAGGGGATGCCGCGGCGGACGCCCGATTCGACCAAGTTCAGCTCCGGCAACGTGTTCGTGATCGGCGGCTCCTCGGGGCTGACCGGCGCGCCGACCATGTCGGCCATGGCCGCGATGCGCTCGGGCGCCGGCTACGTGACGGTCGGCGCGCCCGCCTCGCTCGAGGCCACCTTCTCGGCGCGGCTGCTGGAGGCGATGCTGCGCGGGCTGCCGGAGGACGGGGGGTCGCTCACCCAGGAGTCGCTCGGCCCGGCGCTGGAGGCGATCGAGCGCGCCGACGCGGTCGTGCTCGGGCCCGGTCTGGGCCGCACCGACGGCGCGCAGGCGTTCGCGCGCGCCATGTTCGAGCGCGTCGAGGTGCCGCTGGTGGTCGACGCCGACGGGCTCAACGCGCTGGCCGGCGTCTTCGACGCGCTGCCGCGGCGGTCCGGGCCGGCCGTCCTCACCCCGCATGCCGGCGAGCTCGGGCGGCTGCTCGGCGTCGACTCGGGCGAGGTCGGCCGCGCCCGGCTCGCCCACGCGCGCGACGCGGCCGCCCGCTCGCGCGCGATCGTGGTCCTCAAGGGCGACGACACCCTGGTCGTCGAGCCGGCGGGCCGGGTGGCGATCTCACCCGGCGGCGCTCCCGCGCTGGCCACGGCCGGGACCGGCGACGTGCTGTCCGGGGTGGTCGGCGCGATGCTGGCCAAGGGCATGGACCCGTTCCACGCCGCGTGCGCCGCGGTCCACGTGCACCTGCACGCCGGGCGCCTGGCCGCCGCGCCGCACGGGCCCGACGCGGTCATCGCGTCCGACGTGATCGCGCGGCTTCCCGCCGCCCTCACCGCGTAGATTTCGCCGCGATGCCCCTGTTGGTCCGCGACATCATGGACACCGACGTGCCCACCGTGACGGTGGCGGACTCGGTCGAGAGCGTGCTGCGCGTGCTGCGCGACCACGAGCTGCCGGGCGTGCCGGTGGTCAACGAGGGCGGGCGCTGCGTGGGCATCATCACGGAGGCCGACCTCGTCCTCACCGACGAGAACGACGACTTCCACATGCCGCACTACTTCCAGCTCTTCGGCGGGGTCGTGTTCCTCGAGTCGATCTCCCACTGGGAGGACCGCGTGCGCAAGGCGTTCGCCGCCACGGCGGAGGACATGATGACCCCCGACCCGGTGACGATCGAGCCGGACGCCACCGTCCGCGAGGCGGCCCATCTGATCGCGCGCAGGAAGCACAACCGGCTGCCGGTGATCGAGCACGGGCGCCTCGTCGGCGTGGTGACGCGCGTCGACGTGCTCGACGCGCTGACGTCCAACGACGAGGAGTAGCGCGTGGTCCGCGCCCTCGCCCGGGTCGACCTGGGCGCGATCGAGCGCAACTGCGCGCGCCTGGCCGCCGTGGCCGCGCCCGCGCGGCTGTGCGCGGTGGTCAAGGCCGACGGCTACGGGCACGGCGCCGTCCCGGCCGCGCGGGCGGCGCAGGCCGGCGGCGCGCCGTGGCTGGGGGTGGCGACCGCGGGCGAGGCGTACGAGCTGCGGTCGGCCGGGATCGAGGGCCCGATCCTCGTCATGGGCGCGCTGTCGCCGCCCGAGCTCGACGTGGCGCTCGAGGCGCACGCCGACGTCGTCGCCTGGCGCGAGGCGTTCGTCGCCGCGCTGCCCGAGCGGGTCGGCGTCCACGTCAAGCTCGACACCGGCATGGGGCGGCTCGGCACCCGCGACCCCGACGAGGCCTCGCGCGTCGTCGAGGCCGCCGGCGACCGGCTCGCGGGCCTGATGACGCACTTCGCCACCGCCGACGAGGACGACCCCGCCTTCCTGCACGAGCAGCTCGGGCGCTTCCAGGCCTGGATCGCCCGCCATCCCGGCGTGCTCGCCCACGCGGCCAACTCGGCGGCCACGCTGCGCGAGCCGGCCGCGCGGCTCGGGATGGTGCGCTGCGGGATCGCGATCTACGGCATGGACCCGTTCCACCGCGACCCGGCCGACCACGGGCTCGAGCCCGCGCTCGAGCTGGTCAGCTACGTCGCCGAGGTCAAGCGCGCCCGGCCCGGGGAGAGCGCGGGCTACGGGCGCCGCTTCGTGGCCGACCGCGAGACGTGGCTGGGCACGATCCCGATCGGGTACGGCGACGGCGTGCGGCGAGGCCTGACCAACGACGCCGACGTGCTCGTCGGCGGCCGCCGCGTGCCGCTCGTCGGCACCGTCTCGATGGACAACATCACCGTCGACCTCGGCGACGAGCCGGTGGAGCGCGGGACGGAGGCGGTGCTGATCGGCGCGCGCGGCGGCGAGCGGATCCTGGCCGAGGACCTCGCCGCGCGGCTGGGGACGATCAACTACGAGATCACGTGCGGGATCTCGCAGCGCGTCCCGCGGGAGTACGACCGGTGAAGACCCCGCTCGAGGCCGCGCGCGAGGCGCTCGCCGGCCGCGAGGCGTGGCTGGTCGGGGGCGCGGTGCGCGACAAGCTGCTGGGGCGCCCGACCGACGATGTCGACGTCTCGCTCGACGGCGACCCGCGCCGGGCGGCGAAGGCGATCGCGCGCGCCACGGGCGGCGCCGCCTTCGAGCTCTCGGGCGCCTTCGGGGCGTGGCGCGTGGTCGGCCCGGGCCACGCCTGGCACGTCGACCTCGTCACGCTGCGCGACGGCGACATCACCGCCGACCTCGCCGCCCGCGACTTCACGATCAACGCGATGGCCGTGCCGCTGGCCGGGGGCGAGCTGGTCGACCCGCACGGCGGCCGCGCCGACCTCGAGGCCGGGGTCGTGCGGATGGTCTCGGCGCAGGCGCTCGCCGTCGACCCGCTGCGCACGCTGCGCGCCATCCGCCTCGTCACCGAGCTCGACCTCGAGCTCGACCCCGAGACCGGGGCGGCCGCCGCCGCCCACGCGCGGGAGATCGACCGCGTCGCGCCCGAGCGCGTGTTCGGCGAGCTCAAGCGGATCGTCACCGCCGCGGCCGCCCGCCGCGGGCTCGAGCTGATGGACGCGCACGGTCTCACGGAGGCCGTCCTGCCCGAGCTCGCCACGCTGCGCGGCGTCGAGCAGAACGAGTTCCACCACGCCGACGTCTACGAGCACACGGTCGAGGTGCTCGAGGCCGTGGCCGCCCTGGAGCGGGGCGCGCTGGGCGAGAACGTCGCCGAGCTGCTCGCCCAGCCGCTCGCCGACGAGCTCACGCGCGGCGGCGCGATGCGCTTCGCCGCGCTCCTGCACGATGCCGCCAAGCCGCAGACCCGCGGCATGCGGCCCGACGGGCGGGTCACGTTCATCGGCCACGACCGCGAGGGCGCCGAGCTCGCGCGCCGCGTCCTGCGCCGCCTGCGCGCCTCGCAGCGGACGATCGACTACGTCGCCGCGCTCACGCTGCATCACCTGCGGCTCGGCTTCCTCGTCCACGAGCAACCGCTGGAGCGGCGCTCGATCTGGCGCTACCTGCGCGCCACCGCGCCGTGGACGGCCGACGTCACCGTCTTCACCGTCGCCGACCGCCTCGCCACCCGCGGCCGCAACGCCGAGGAGGCGATCACCGCGCACGTCGAGCTCGCGCGCCAGATGCTGGCCGCCGAGCCCGCGCCCGCCGAGCCGCTGATCCGCGGCGACGAGCTGGCGCGCGAGCTCGGGATCGTCCCCGGCCCGCGGCTCGGCGAGCTGCTGGCCCAGCTCGAGGAGGACCGCTACGCGGGCGAGATCGCCACGCGCGAGGAGGCCGTGGCGCGGGCCCGAGAGCTAGCCTCAGCGGATGGCCGCTGACCCCGACTGCCTGTTCTGCAAGATCGTCGCCGGCGAGATCCCGTCGACGCGCGTGGACGAGGACGAGCGCACCGTCGCGTTCATGGACATCAACCCCGCCACGCGCGGCCACCTGCTGGTGATCCCGCGCGAGCACTCGGTGGATCTGCTCGAGGTCCCCGAGGAGGATCTCGACGCCTGCGCGCGGATGGCCAAGAAGCTCTCCGCGCGCGTCAAGGACCGGCTCGGCGCCGACGGCGTGAACCTGCTCAACTCGTGCGGCCGCGCCGCCTGGCAGACCGTGTTCCACTTCCACGTGCACGTCATCCCGCGCTACGCGAACGACCCGCTGCGGCTCCCGTGGGTGCCCGGGCCCGGCGACCGCGACGAGATCGCCGCAGCCGCCGCCGAGCTCACGCGATAAAAGCCGCTTGCGCGGCGAGCGCGAACCCGGATACGTTCTTCCCGTCGGGACCGGCGCTCGGCCGGTCGAAGTCCAGTGCGGCGAGAGGTCGAGCCTCCGTCGTGGCAGCAAGCGGGGTTCATCTGTGGGTACCGGCACGGTCAAGTGGTTCAGCGACGACAAGGGGTTCGGATTCATCACGCCCGACGAGGGCGGCCGGGATCTCTTCGTCCACTTCACGGGCATCACGGGCGACGGCTACCGGTCGCTCGCCGAAGGTGCCAAGGTCACCTACGAGGAGGAGCAGGGCGACAAGGGCCCGAAGGCCATCAACGTCCAGAAGCTGTAGCCGCCGCGGGCGCTGAGTCCGCGCACCACAACCCCGGCCGGTTCGTCGTGTTGAATGCCGGGATGCTCCATCGCCCCAGACTGATCGTCGCCGCCGGCGCGCTGCTGGCCGCGCTCACCTGTGCCGCGCCGGCGTCGGCGCGGATCATCGAGGTCGGCGCGACCGCCACCGAGGCCACGCCGACGTGCCCGTCGAGCCCGTGCCTTGCGGTCTCGC